>Ga0306923_10006749_pt1 | contig 11356 bp, 13 predicted proteins | sample sta12Can44000108_FD_203841 | JGI IMG/M metagenome (GOLD analysis project Ga0306923, IMG submission 203841) | Lab enrichment of tropical soil microbial communities from Luquillo Experimental Forest, Puerto Rico - statanox.12C.anox.44.000.108 (v2)... | ecosystem: Environmental > Terrestrial >...
AGCTTTCACGATCACAATGGAAAGGTGGCCATGCCGGGATTCTATGACCGGGTCCGCGAGGTGGAGTCCGAGGGAGAGAGATTACATGCGGCAAACCGGGCCTTCTGACAACAAGGTGCTGCACGACGCACAGGACCAAGAGGCTTGGGGCGAGCAGGAATACAGTCTGTATGAGCGCACCACCTTGCGGCCCGCCCTCACGGTCAACGGAATCTCTGGAGGCTATCAGGGTCCTGGCGGAAAAGGTGTAATTCCCGCATGTGCCTTCGCGAAGCTTAGTTTCCGCCTGGTTCCCGACCAGATTCCACTGGAGATTGACCGCCTTGTGCGCCGGCACGTTGCGCGTGTGTGTCCAACGACCGTGCATGCCAGAGTGCACACCTTGTCACGATCTAATTCCGCAGTGGTCGATCGCTCTCATCCAGCATTACGGGCTGCGTATCTGGCATATCGCAAGGGATTTGGCCGGGCGCCCCTATTTCTTCGTTGCGGCGGGACGATTCCCATTGTCAACACGATCCAGGAGACGTTGAGAATCCCTACTGTGCTCATGGGATTTGCACTTCCCGACGATCACATCCACGCACCCAACGAACGCTTCTATCTCCCGAATTTCCTCAATGGCATCGCGACGTCGATCTGGTTTCTATCGGCGGTCGGATCGATGCGTCTGCGCTCAGCGAAGTCCCCCGTCGAAGAAAGGACCAACCATGGTAATTGATTGCCACTGCCACGCGGGGAAGGGTGACCTGCTGACAGCGCCCTGGAACACAGATGCGCCGATCGAATCGTATCTGCGTCGCGCGCGCGCCGCCGGTATCCATAAAACGGTCGTCTTCGCGCCCTTTCATACCGACTACGCACGCGCCAACGCGGATGTCGCACGGATCATCGCCCGCTACCCGGATCGCCTGATCGGCTTTGCATTCGTTCATGCCAATAGGGATGCTGGGCGCATTTTCGAGATGGTACAGCAAGCAGTCGTGAAATGGCGGTTCCGCGGGATCAAAGTACACGGGCATGATGCAATGCCCAACCGCGAAGTGTGCGAAGCAGCACGAGCGTTCCGCCTGCCGATTCTGGCCGATGTGGCTGGACAGGCCCACGTCGTGGACATGCTCGCTCCGCAATATCCGGATGTGAACTTTATCATTCCTCATCTCGGTAGTTTCTCGGACGACTGGCGCGCGCAGCAGCGAGTGGCGGAACAGGTTGGCCGCTATCCCAACGTCTACACCGATACCGCAGGAGTCCGGCGGTTCGATTACATCGTTGAAGCTATTAAGCGTGGCGGAGCCCAAAAGGTACTTTTCGGGTCGGACGGGCCGTGGCTGCACCCTGCCGTCGAACTCCACAAAATTCGCGTCCTCGGACTGTCACGGAAGGATGAGGCCCTGGTGCTGGGAGGCAACATTGTTCGACTCATTCGGAATACCAAGGTTGGGAGAAGCTCGTCCTTCAACCTATGGCCGAAACCCGGAATAAACGGTAGGCATAACTCGTTGCCTCCCGTTTCGGCAAACACCCAGCTGCCACCGGGTGTGCAACCTGAATACCAACTCTAGTCTTATAGCTCTTTATTATTCAGGGATCGCGTTAGCTGCGCTTGTGCAGAAGGATAACTGGAATAATGCCCTTGGCCGTGGAGAGTTGCCAAATCTGACTCGCAGCCCAGGGGCAAGGACCGATGGGCGCCTCTTACGCAGATTAAGCCAGGGTGCCTGCAATTGGTTCGTGGCGGAAAGGCGGCACAACACAATTCGCCCTGCCCGACGACACGTCGATTCGGAAGCATCGTCTCAGGCGCGTACCCGCCGTCAATGGCCAACACCGCGAATGATGGGCTTTTCGGACTCCGCCGCAATAAACCCGCATGTTGTACGGGTGCTGAAATTTCACAAACTCAGTTTCGACACCATCCGATCAGCCCAGAAGCGGCAGCTAATCCGGACGGAAAAGTGCCAGTCCCAAGCTGATCAACTGGGTCGGAAGGTCGGAATCGTTGAACACGATTACGCCACCGCCGCCGAGACCTTCACGCTCTCAAGATCCGCCACCGACATTTCTAATGACGGTGGCTCCAGCAGGTGGTGCTTGCATTTCGTGCAGGTAACAGCTTCGGTCATCTTGAAGACGGCCTGCTGGTACAGGTGCGGCACCCTTGCTTCGCTTCCGTTCGACATGAAGAACTGCGGCGCAACCGCTCCGCGGAACATCTTGTCCTTGCCCCCCAGTTCCCGCTCCAACACAGCCATGACTTGCCTTTTTCCATCGCTTCGGTGTGTGACGCCTCGATTCTGGCCGGTTGGTCGGCAACTGGGGAACCTACACTCCCTGGACTTTCTGCCAACTGACACTATCTTCGAACTGTCCGGCGTCCGAATACATCGACTCTGTGAGAGCGCGGGCTGTTGCTTCAGCAATTCGCTGGGCAAACCTACGCGCGCCCGAAAACGACGCCCACGCCAGAATGCGGATGAATCGTTCTTCGCACCGGTCTTCTCGGAGGACGTCCTCAACCAGTGTCTCATCCATCTGATAGGGCGCCTTCGCAAGTACGAGCGCCAGCCGCGCAGTCGCCCGATCCTGTCCGGTCAGCACCGCGGCCTCCGTGTCCACCCAACTGCGGCTGAGGGGCATCATCTCACCGTTCCAGTGTTGTAGATTACGGTCTATGAGTCTCCGAACCTCCGTCGGGACGACACACGAAGCCTCACCTTCGACGACCGCTGACCACCGTGCGAGGGCATCCGCGATGCGAGGATTTGGTGTGGCCCACTGCATATCCTCGGGTAGCGCGGCCGGTGGCAGCAGTGGTAGGGCGCGTCCGGGCGTGAGCCGTTTGACATGGGTCGCTCTCAACTCGCCACCGAACAGACGGAGTGCTCCGGCCTTGACGCTCTCGAGCCCCAGGGGAGCGCTCACCGGCGAGCCATCCATCACCACGTGGCTGAAGCGATTGATATCGCTCATCGCCATCAAAGCTGCTATGGCTTCTGGCAGTTCTTCAGCCGTGAACGGGATCGGCATGTCCATTTTTGTCCCTGGGGTCGCGACTGACTTTACCCAGGAGAGTCGGTTGCGCAACGTGTTATTGCTGATGTGCGACTCGTTTTCGGCGAAGATGGATGAGACCGCGTCGTGCTTGCCGCCGGCATGAACGAGGCTTATCAACATGTCGCCGCAGTACGGGCAGTCGTTGACTTGTGACAGTGCGGCATTCATCGCTTCCTTGGTAGTGCGATCCAAGTGGTCGCCCACTAGGATACTTTCGCGGCCGGCGGTCCAGATGCCGGCCATTAGCGGTGGTACCTTCGAGCGACTGGTGAGCGAGCCATTGATGAAAAAGTCGTCCTCGATCATTTCGTAGACTTGGGCTACGAGCCCGGTGGCATTGCGTCGCGGAATCGCGTGCACGTAACGCATGGTCTTAAGTGACAGGGTTTCAAACAACCAGAACCGAAATCTTTTCGGTAACATGACAGTCTCTCCTTCATAGATGTAACGACGACGACTCCAACACTCACTTTGAGGCAACATCGACCTTCAATATCTCGCAGGTCCTCCAAGAACAAGCGGCCCGAGTGGATGAAGATCCTACCCCCGTGTGCTCCTCAATCGGCGGCTGAGGTTTGCTCTACCTTCCGGGTCATTGACAGACGAAGATTAGTCAGTCCGAGCAGACGATTCTCAGACTCCTTAATCGCCAAGGTGGCACTCAGACCTTGGTCGCGGCGGGAGTAGCTCGGTGGTAGAGCGTCGACTTTCCAAGTTGAATGTCGTCGCTTCGATCCTGGTCTCCGGCTCCAGTTTGCTGAAACATTTCCACTGAGCGATTCCCCTTGTGCACCCATTATTTCTTCCTATTTCTTCCTCATTCGTTGTGCCTCAACCGTGACGGGAACCCCTTTGGTGAGGGAGTCGAGCACAGGCGAGAAGGCTGGCCCGAGCTTGGCGAGTTCCTGCAATTCCTGGTCGCTCAAGTCCGCGCAGATGTCGAAGCTCATGCGGATGTTCTGAAATCCGTTGCGCACGCTCTTGTCGGTCCCCAGGAACCCACGCAAGTCGATGTCGCCTTCGACCTTCGACTCCACCTCCTCGATCACGATCCCTCTGGCGGCAGCGTGATAGATCAGGGCTGAGGTCACGCACGCGGCCAGGGCTTGCAGCAGATATTCACCGGCATTCGGACCCTGGTCGCGGCCCAGTAGGATCGCGGGCTCGTCGGCATCGAGCTGAAACGATTGTGAGCGCTCGATATACTGCATGGCTCCGTGAAATCCGTTGATGGTCGAGCGGCTGTGTGCTCCATCAAGCCACTCATTTTTCACATTGAAGCGAAATTTCGCGATCACCGGGTTGGCTTTCACTGCCTCGACCGTCTGGAACAGCGCGGTCACGTTGACGCCGTTCACGATCTTTTCAGCCTGAGAGCCCGGTTCCAGGAGTTCTACGGTTGCTTTTTCTTGATTGGATGACATTTGGTCTATCTCCTTACGCTTGAAATTTGATCAATCTAGGACTGGCAATTTTCTGTACGCCTGTCCGATAGCCTCACTATGGCGCAGGCTTCGCCTGCATACTTGTCCGCGCGTCCGCATTTCCTGCTCACAGCACAGTTGCCGTAAGATGGCTTGACCCAGAGTCCCAAGGACTTTGCCGAGAGTTGCTGGAGACGTCGAATGGATGTGCTTTCCGAAGTGCTGAAAGTGGTAAAGCTCCAGGGAGCGCTCTTCTACAACGGCGAGTTCTCCTCCCCGTGGAGCGTTTACGCAGCTTCATCGCAAGAACTGGCCCGTTACTACGGGACAGACGCGGAGCACGTGATCGTCTATCACTTGCTCAGTGAAGGACATGCCTCTGTGCGATTGGACGATGGCAAGCGCTTGAGTCTGGAAGCGGGCGACATCGTGATGATTCCCCATGGTGACAGACACATCGTGGAGAACGGTCCAGCCGCCCGTACAGTTGACGATTCCGAGCATTTGGCCGAGGTCCTTTCCCAGGGATTAAGACTGTGGCAGGTGGGAGGAGGCGGAGAAGTCACGAAGTTTGTCTGTGGTTACATGGCCTGCGACCCGCGCCTTGGACAGGTATTTCTCAGCGGCTTGCCTCCGATTTTCAAAGTCAGCATCCGGAACCAAGCCTCGGGCCGATGGCTCGAGAATTCAATTCGCTTTTCCGTAGAACACGCTGACAGGTTCCAGCCTGGAGGAGAAGCAGTGTTGGCCAAGTTGTCCGAGGTGCTGTTCGTCGAGACGCTCCGTGCTTACATTGCGCAGCTGCCCGCCAACCAAACCGGCTGGCTCGCCAGCGCACGCGACCCAGAGATCGGAAGAGTGCTGGCTTTAATGCACCGCGATCCTGCGCATCCCTGGACGATCGCGTCGCTGGCGCAAGCAGCCGGTATGTCACGTTCGGTACTGGCCGGGCGCTTCCGCCATTACCTCGATGAAAGTCCCATGGCATACCTTACTTCCTGGCGCCTCCAGCTGGGAGCGCAGATGCTTTCCACCACCAAACGTTCGGTAGCGCAGATCGCCGCTGAGGTAGGGTACGAATCGGAGGCGGCCTTCAACCGCGCATTTAAGCGCGTATTCCAACTTCCTCCCGCCCGTTTTCGCAACCAGTCAAGAACAGTCCTTGGGAAGACTCTGGTTGGTAATCCGCGGTGAGTCCGATTCCGGTTGTCAGAACTGGCTTCGGCGATGCGCGAGGGTGCGGTACACTCGGCTCGGCAGTCTCCCGCGCCGTCACAGGAGAAAATCTAAATGGCGCGGTTTCAACGTGGTAGTTTGCGGGTCGAACCCCGCAAGAAGGGTGATACCTGGGTGTTGCGGTACTTCGTAACCCGGCCGGTGGATGGCCGTCGCGTAGAGAACAAGCTCTCGATCGGGCTGGTGCGCGACTTTCCCACGGAAAACTCGGCATGGGAAGAAGTACAACGGCAGCATCTACAACTTCAAATCAATCGCTGCGACTTCAAGGGACGAGTAACGTTTGCGGACCTGGTTAGGCATTACATCGATCACGAACTAGGCGAGCAAACGGAGCTGATCGATCCGAAGTCGCATACAACCATCGCAGGTTACAAGCGCATCCTCAAGAACCGCTGTCTGGATCAGTGGGGAAAGCGGGCTGCGCTCGGAATAACACCGCTGGAAGTCGAGCAATGGTTAAGAGCTATGAAGCGTGAGCACGGACTGGAAAACCCGACCCTCGACAAGACACGGCGGGTGATGAGTCTGGCCTACAAGCACGGGCAACGCTACGGGCTGATTCCCCGCACCGAGGAGGCCAACCCAATGCGTTTTGTTCGCTGCAAGACGACCAGCACTTACGAAGCGATGATTCTGACTCCACTTCAAGCGTTCAATGTACTGATGAAGCTGGAGGAGCCGGAGCGCACGCTAACACTGTTGGCTGCGGCAACCGGGCTGCGCATCTCGGAATGCCTGGGCTTGCAGTGGCACGATGTGAGCTTCGAACAGTCGCAGATCCATGTGCGGCGAACGTGGACGTGTGGCCAGGTGGGAGTACCGAAGAGCAAGGCCTCGCAGGCACCTGTGCCACTGCATCCGTTGCTAGCCGAGTTCATGCAAGCATGGAGGGAGACCACGCCCTACAGTCAATTGAATGATTGGGTGTTCGCCTCATTCCGCTGCAAAGGCAAGAAGCCACGTACAGCGAACATGCTGGTAGAAGATCACCTTCGACCGGCAGCGGTGGGAGCGGGTGTGTTGGACAAGGACGACTCACGTCGTTTCGGTTTCCACAACCTGCGCCACAGTCTTGCTTCGTTCTTGGTGCGTACCAAGACCGACCCGAAGACGGTGCAGGCACTGCTCCGTCATTCGGACGTTAAAACTACCTTGCAGCTTTATGCGCACAGCGTGAGCGAAGACCGTATGGCTGCACAGGGTCAAGTGCTCGATGCCATCCTGCATGGCGGCAGCACATCGGTGAATTGAGCAGGGAAGAACGAATCATGGGCTGACGCTGGGCTGGAGGCTAGTGTGGCAATTCGAGTTAAGTTCTTTGGAATGATGGTGGCCAGGGACGGAATCGAACCGCGGACGCCAGCCTTTTCAGGGCTGCAAACAACTGTATTTTGAACAACTTAACAGGTCTCGGTGGGCTGCGTAAGTACTTGAGAAGTTGTGATAGACGTGGTCGTTGTTGTCTGCAATCTGCCGTTAGGGTGGATCTTATTTGAGCTGTTGAAAGTGGTGAACTCCCGCCTAGCTTTGCTGGCCCTGCTTTTCATCACCGTGTCCGCCACCATCGAGGCCATCAATCTCTCCAACTATTTCGCACCCTTGCTCACCTTCACCCTTCCGGAATATCGCACCGCCTTTCAGGCGAGCGAAGTGCAGGCTTTGGCGCGCGGTCCGATTAGGATGTTCGATTATGTCTTCAGCGTGAGCCTTACGTTCTTTGGCGTGTTCTGCGTACTGATCGGGTATCTCATCTTTCGGTCGAAGTTTCTCCCGGCAATTCTTGGCCTGCTGATGATGGCCGCTGGTGTCACGTACTGGATCAACAGCTTCAGGCTCTTCCTCGCATTGCCGATCCCTTATCTTCCATGGGTTACCCTCGTCGCCGAACTGTCGCTGGCCCTGTGGCTCGTTATTGTCGGCGTCAAGACGGCGGAATGGCATGAGCAGGCTGCCGCAAGCTAATCATCCGCTGTAGAAACCGTGGCTCTGCCAGCCCCTCCTCACAGATGCTGACTGCATGAAAGCAAAATGAGCAATCGCGCTCCATCAGTGAGAGCATCGGTCTTTCTGGATATGTTGCGAAATCGCCTTATCACTCGTGCATCGCGTGGGGTGTCGGATTTCGGGATTGAAGAGGACAGCCCCCTGGTTTGCCAGGAGACCGTCCAATAAGACTTCTTCGGCCAGGCCCTCAATGGACCTGCACGTTACCGTGCTCTATCGGGATGGTCGCAAAGACACCGAACCCGGTACAACCCGGATTCGGTGACCCTGCCGGGAAGAAGAAGGTTAACGAGATCAAATCGGGTGGCGCGTTGGAGCCTTCACCGTTATCGATTACCTGGAACACAATGAAGTTCCCAACGAGAAAAGGGTCCCCTAAGCCGGGAGTGATATCGGTCACCACCCCGGCCATTGTGGCAACATTCCCTACAACGTTCAGACAGTTGAGGCTGCCGTGCCACTTTACGCCAGCAGCGCGATTGTTACCTTGAGTTTGGCCAGTGGTGGTGCCCGAGCTGTCCGTATTCGCGTTAAAAGTGAACGTCCTTAACGAGCCCGAAGTATGAAACTGCCCCGAGCCCGTTGCTGACGCAACAATTTGAGCAACAGCAATGCTGGTACCCGCAGTGAGCAGGAGCACCGCAATAGAGAGTCCTAGAAGCTTGCGGGCCATGACGTAGCCTCCTTGCTTTCAGTAGAAAGCCGGATGAAAAGATGTCTTTCGGAATCAAACCTGGGATTGCGAAACCTTGGGACAACGGAGGGACGCGCAACGAGTAAGAAATTCGATTGCGAAGCGGCATCAAATCAGATCCGCGGAGAAATCTCATCCTGAAGAGAAAAGCATTCAACGCGGCAATGCAAGATGAACGGTGTCGAAAGTTACTCCCTCAACAAATCCATGTCAAGAAATATCGATCGGAATTACATACTCTTCCGAACGTGGCGATTGCTACTATCACAACAATGTTGGTGAGGCGGGAAGCGCCTAAACCGATATGGCTTTTAGATGGCGACGAACTGTGCACCTTTTGGGTATGGCGCCTCCGGTGCTCTTGGGCCGATACCATGTGATTCCGGCACACCGGCAATCGCGTCAAGTGTTGTTCATGGAATCAGAGCCTTGGCCGCTGAGCGTCGTCATGGTTTTGACACAGGAAGTTCCCTCTCTGCAAAGTTGGCCCCCAGAAAATGGACGGGTACCCTCTGGCAGAGCAGCTGACTCTTAATCTCACTGAGTATCCCTGCACGTAGGTGCACCAAAATGCATTGTCCTGTAATCGCAAGGACCTAGCGCGCTAGGCACTTGCATTCGGCTGCAGCAAAACGCACCGAATCCGCAAGACAACTGACACCAGAACTGACACCACGATTGCGACTCCCTATCGCTGCCTAAGGCAAAGGATGAAGGTTCAGCTTGTCAATTTCGACGACACAATATTTTCGGCACAGCTAACGCTGGACGGGCGGAGTGGTGCGTGGTCTGGGAGAAAAACCTGCCAGTTTTGAGAGTCCCCGAATGAACTAAAAACATATGTTGCGTTTTTGCTATGTGAGCCAGCAACGCGGAATTAGCCCACTACCGAAAATCGCACTCGGACTCACTGCTCTCCCGCGAGCCGGGCCATCTTTGTCTGAAGTTCCTTCACTTCCCGCGTGAGTTGCTGAATCTCCCGGTCCTTCTCCTGGCTGAGCTGGTACAGCGCCTGGATGGCCGCCATGGCCACTCCCTCAGCATCCACCGTCGAGATGTACCTGTCATCCTCGCCTAGCCCGAAAGCCTCACGGAAGTCCTGCGCCATCGGCCCCATGTGCCGAGTTGATTCTGGCTGCTCCTTGTAGTTCCAGGTTGCAATCGGCAACGCCGCCAGGCGCATCAGCATGGCCTGGCCGTCAACCCGCATGAGGTTAGACTTCACATTCCGGTCACTCTGGCTTGACCAGGAACCGGAGCCGGGCAAAAGTATGGCGCCCGCAGTGCCGTTGGGCGCGGTGTAGAGCGCAAACCCGCCCGAAGCCTGAGCGATAAATTGATTCGGCGCGTTATCGAAAGCGATGCCCGTGGTATCGCTCCAGACAAAGCTGCCGTCGTAGTTGGCGGTAGCTATATGTCCAGCGGCCAAGCTATACTGCCCCAGCGCGGAGGTGCTTTGTCCCCCGAGTACCATTGCAAACATGCCGGCAGCTTTGTTGTTCTCGCCTCCGGCCACGGTGGCACCCACGAGGCTGGCGGTGTTCTGCGCGCCTCCGGCCACCGTCGCGTTCATACCGCTGGCGGTGTTGTTACCGCCGCCGCACACCGTCGCCCCATTCCCGCTGGCGGTGTTAAGACCGCCCCCACCTATGGTCGCGTCGTCACCGCTGGCGGTGTTCTGGTTGCCGCCACCAATCGTCGCGGGTGATCCGCTGGCGACGTTTTGGAAACCGCCGCCCACCGTGGACGAGTTGCCGCCGCCGGCTTGGTTATTCGCGCCTCCGCCGATTGTGCCCCAAGCGCCAGTGACTACGTTAGGATAGGCGAAATTGCCAACTAAGATGCCACCCCCGCCGCCAGCGATGGTCGCGCCAACCACGCCGCTCGCCACGCTGTTGCCTGGGAAAGTGTTATTGCCGCCGAAGCCGCCAATTACGTTGGCGCTCTGATCTAAGTTGGAGTCGGTCAGGTTCCCTTGCAAGGTCAGCGAGCCGTTAATCGAACCTGTCAAAGTTAGATCGCCGCTGACGTTGACGTTCGTGCCCGACTGCTGCATCACTGAATCTCCAATCGTCGAACTGCTAGTCCAGACGGGAATAGAGTTGGGTGTGCCTTTCCCGCGCACGGCGGGCTGTGCCTCAGCCGCCACGGCCAAGCCCAGAATCATCATCACCGCAACACTCACCAGCGCAGGCATCGGCAGACAGTGGTTCTTTCTCAGAAGTGTGTTCTTCATTGGAATTGCTCCTTTTCGTTTGTCAGCTGTACTTTTCGACGTGCCGCCAGCATTCCTCTCAAAGAAGGTCTATATCTTCGAGGAGCCGGCAAGCACGCGAAGCTCAGCCGGAATTTGCTTGATCTTGGACTGTGCGGGGTAAGGATGATCGAGAGCGACTGGCTGCGTTACTGCAAGGTCGTATCGCGCTCGGTCGTGCGCCACCAACGGCTTGATCTGGACCAGCTTCAAGGTGTCCATGGACGCTGTTCCGATCCCGAAGTGGCGACTAACATTATCGCCGGATTTGCAGAAAGTCAACGCAATTGCTTTCGAACGTTAAATCCACCTTTCATTACCAAGTTTCTGCCAATCAGGGATTCGGTGTCGGCGCTTGAAAAGCATGTTGTGACACGTTCTGATTGCCTGCATCCTGGGCCACAAAATCAACTGCTTAGAGTCTTCCCGACGTCGGGTTCTGACACGGCCGCGTGCATTCGAAGGCAGCTGAGCTTTTCCAAAAACCCCTCCGCGGACCACGTTGCAACCGATTGATTTTCCAGCACCCACGTCAAGTGCTCTTTGCATTCCAGAACCACATGTTTTTGCCTCAACGTCAGTTTCCGAATTGCCCGTTATATAGTTCCAGAGCCTCACGAGTGAAGCTGGCCACCTCAAGGGTCTTGAGCTTGGGCCCCGCAACGTACGACTAATCGGGAAGCC
>Ga0306923_10006754_pt1 | contig 11350 bp, 12 predicted proteins | sample sta12Can44000108_FD_203841 | JGI IMG/M metagenome (GOLD analysis project Ga0306923, IMG submission 203841) | Lab enrichment of tropical soil microbial communities from Luquillo Experimental Forest, Puerto Rico - statanox.12C.anox.44.000.108 (v2)... | ecosystem: Environmental > Terrestrial >...
GCGGCGGCGAAACGCCGTTCCTTGATGGAACCCTGGGTGAAAACGATCTCGTTGCCGAACGGACAGACGCCCACTGATTTGATGTTGACGCCGAACTGGCCGGACCAGAACGCAGGCAACGGGAGGTGCGGCCGACGGTCGGGCTCGAGGCTCACCATGTTGTGCGCCGCGACCTCGGCTCCGAGGACGGCATTGTCCCAGTGTTCCAGAACGAGGAACTGGTACTCGTACAGCACGTGGGGAAAGCGGGCGATGTCGCCAACGACGAAGATGGAGTCGGTCACCACGCCATTAATATCGAAGGCGCGACAGCCCGCGTCGCAGCCGACGCCCCAGAAGCCGGCGGCCAGCCCGGACCCCTCCAGCCATTCGGTGTTGCGGACCGAACCGAGCGACGTCAGCACCACGTCACACTCCACCACGCTGTCGTCGGAGAGTCGGGCACGCCGCACATGGCCTTGGCCGTCGCCCTCCAGGGACTTCACTCCGATCCCGGTACGGAGGTCGACACCATGGTCCCGCTGCATCTCCGCGGCGATCGCACCAATTACGCCGCCGAGCGCACCAACGAGCGGTGCGGTGCCGCGCTCCACGACCGTCACGGGGAGGCCTAACTCACGGCAGACCGAGGCCACTTCCGACCCAATAAAGCCGGCGCCGATGACGAGGACCCGGCCCGGCTTAGCGGCCAGCGCTTTCTGCAAGCCGGCGGCGTCTGTGCTGGTGCGGATCGTGTACACCCCTTCCAGCGCCGCTTCCTTGGCGTTGGGCCATTCTCGCGCGCGAGTGCCAGTAGCGATCAGCAGACGATCGTATGGGACTTGCTCGCCATTGGCCAAGCGAACCTGCTGGGTCACCCGGTCCAAACCAGTGGCGGCGATGCCGAGCCGCCACTCGGCATCGACTTGCCGCACGCGCGGCAGCTTGGTGTGGTCGGCCGGTACCCACCCCTTCAGCACTTGCTTTGAAAGGGGCGGGCGATCGTAAGGCTCTTCCGGCTCATCACCGATGATCGTCAGTGGCCCGGTGAAACCCTCCTTGCGCAATGCTTCTGCGGCGCGGAGCCCAGCCAGGGAAGCGCCGACAATGACAAGGCGGCCGGTGTTCTTAAATGTTGCCAGCAGATCCGCGACTGTTTCTTTGATCGAGACGCTCACGACGTTGTCTCCCCCTCTTTGCCGCTGAGGTGTTCGACCAAGATTGCTTGCACCGGACAGGCCGCCGCTGCGCGCAGGACCTTCTGGCGCATCGCATCGTCAGGATTGGGGTCGTACTGAAGCGCTTCCTCGCCATTGAGCTTGAACACGGAGGGAGCGAGAAAGACGCATTGCGCGTACCCAAGGCACCGATTCAGATCAACGACAACTCGCATGCGCGCACCCTCTTGATGACAATACACACGGGTGACATGAGGCGACCGCGTTACAGCAGACACCTCCGTTAGCATGTGCCGTGTATCCTAGTCGAGCCATTCCGCCTTTGCATACGGCGTCTTAGCAGGATGCGGAAAAGAGCGGAAATGTCGCAAGATATTGGGGTACAACAGCACCTGCCTGCGAGATGTTGGGAGATATCGATGCGTGGATTACACAAGCCGACATGACGCTTCGCGAGTGGGTTCGCCGGCTGGTCTACGCCTCGCTCGCTTCGCGCCACGCTTCCACCGACCAGGTCCCGGCGCGTCTCGGCATGAGCCGGCGGACCCTGCACACCGGCAGCTTGCTCGAAGGTCTGCTTTCCACAAACTCTTTCGATCTGAGCGCTGTTGACGGAGGTCCGGAATGGGGCACTTTGACCCATTCCCACCGCCCAGGCTGAATGGCCGCTGTCCGTTCAGTTAGCCGACCTCCGCCGGAGCGAGCGGGAACGGGAAGGATGCGCCGAAACCCGCCGGTGGCTCGACGAAATAAACCGGCGGAGCGGCCGATGGCGGTCATTCGCCGGCTACGGTGATCGCCCTGGTCGGCAACCTATGGTGGCCCGTGTTGATCACGGTATCATCCGGCCGGAAGGCCGGTCCCGACGAGGTCCGCAAAATGAATGCGACGCCCGACAGCACGTTTAGTCAATCCCGAGCAGCGTATAGCCGATCTCGAACGTCAGCTTGCCGAGTGCAAAGCCGAGCGTGACGAGGCGCTCGAACAACAGACCGCGATCGCCGAGGTATTGCAGGTCATCAGCTCGTCGCCCGGCAATCTTGCGCCAATGTTCGACACAATGCTTGCTCAAGCGATGCGGCTGTGTGATTCGGGCTTCGGAATCTGCTCGATTTCGAAGACGAGTGTTTCATTCAGGTCGCGCAGCGGGGCATCCCCTCTGAGCTTTGGGATGTCTTCCCTCGGCGCTATCGCGGCTCTCCTGGTGGATCGTTAGAGCGCCTGATCGGCGGCGAGGCTGTGGTGCACGTCGCCGACCTCGCTGACAGCGCACCTTATCTATCCGGCAATCCCGTCCGGGTGCCCCTCGTCGACATCGGGGGCGCGCGAACCGCAGTTTGGGTAGCCTTGCGCCGGGAACAAACGCTATTTGGGTGTTTGGCCTTCTATCGCCGCGAAGTCCGACCATTCAGCGACAAACAAATCGAGTTATTACAGAATTTCGCCGCGCAGGCAGTCATTGCGATGGACAACGCGCGGCTGCTGACTGAGACGCGCGAAGCTTTGGAGCAGCAGACGGCGACCGCCGAGGTGTTGCAGGTCATGAATTCCTCGCCCGGCGATCTCGCTCCGGTCTTCGACGCGATACTCGAAAAGGCGATGCGGCTGTGCGAAGCGCCCTTCGGAGCGTTGCGTCGCTTCGACGGCAAGGTTTTTTCGAGCGATGGCGGGTCGCGACGCATCCGGCCCAGTAGCGGTGGTGATCGGTGAGCCGATCGCGCCTGATCCAGGGAGCGCGTCGGAGCGCCTCGTGCTCGGCGACGAGGTCGTTCATATCCCGGATGTGGTCGATACGGAAGCGTACCGCTCTGGGGTGCCCTCTCGGCTAAGGTTTGTCGATGTGACCGGTGCGCGGACCGCGTTATGGGTCGCCTTGCGGAAGAACGACGTTTTGATTGGGGACCTTTCCATGTACCGCCAGGAGGTTCGGCCATTCACCGAAAAGCAGATCGCGCTGTTGCAAAACTTCGCCGCGCAGGCGGTCATCGCGATGGAGAACGCTCGACTTTTCGACGAATTACGCGGCCGCACCCGCGATCTACAGGAATCGCTGATATACCAGACCGCGACGAGCGATGTGCTGAAGGTCATCAGCCGTTCGGGTGCGGAGCTCGAATCCGTGCTTCAGTCCTTGCTTGAGACGGCTGCGCGCCTTTGCAACGCCGAAAATGCCATTATCTTCCGGCTCCAACATAACCGCTTACAGGTCGCAGCATGGTTCGGGTTCAATGATCCGGAAATGAGAAATTTCGTCATACGTAATCCATTCGTGTTGGACCGCAGCACGCTGGCCGGACGAGCGGCGCTCGACCGGCGTATCGTGCACGTCGAAGATGTGGAGAAGGATCCCGACCATTCAATTAAACTGCGACCGCATGGGCAGTACCGCACGGCGCTGGCAGTTCCGCTCCTTCGTGAGGACACGCTTCTTGGCGCCATCGGCCTTACCCGATCGCGGGTCGAGGCGTTTACCGAGAAGCAGATCGCCTTGGTCACCACCTTTGCAGACCAAGCGGTGATCGCGATCGAGAACGCGCGGCTGCTCGGCGAATTGCGTCAGCGCACTGAGGAGGTCGCTGAGCTGAACCGCGGTCTCGAAGCGCGTGTCGCGGAACAGGTCGAGGAGTTAGGGCGGGTCGGGCGACTGAAGCGGTTCCTTGCGCCGCAGCTGGCCGAGTTTGATCGTCTCGCAGGGCGATGAGAAAATCCTCGAAAGCCACCGCCGCGAGATCGTCGTCGTATTTTGTGACCTGCGGGGCTACACCGCCTTTACCGAAACCGCCGAGCCCGAGGAAGTCCTCGACTTTCTCCGCGAATATCATGGCGCATTGGGGCCGCTCGTCGCCCAATTCGAGGGCACGCTCGACCAGTTCTCGGGCGACGGGATCATGGTGTTCTTCAACGATCCCGTGCCCTGCTCTGACCCAGCCGAGCGTGCGGTCAAGATGGCAATGGCGATGCGCGAGTCGGCCAGCACGCTGATTGCCGACTGGCGCGAGCGCGGGCGCGATTTGGGCTTTGGCGTTGGCATTGCTCAGGGTTACGCGACGCTGGGCCAGATCGGGTTCTCCGAGCGCTCTGGCTATACCGCGATCGGCACCGTATGCAATGTCGCGGCCCGACTTTGTGGCGAGGCCAAGGACGGCCAAATTCTGCTCAGTCAGCGCGTCAATGTCGCGCTGAGGGGAAGCTTCGCAACCGAGCAGGTTGGTGCGCTCGCCCTCAAGGGCCTCACGCAGCCGGTAGTGGCCTACAACGTGCCGCTCGCGGCCATCCAGCCGGCTCTTCGTGTTATCGAAGGGGGCCCACAAAGCGTTTGATTGCGACCGCTGCACCCTCCCGCCGGGTCGCCCCGTCAATGACGGCAATGGGGCACTTTGACCCGTTCCCGCCGCCTAGGCTGAACGGCCGGTGTCCGTTCAGGTAGCCGACCTCCGCCGGAGCGAGCGGGAACGGGAAGGGTGCGCCGATTCCAGACCTTCCCATGCTCGCCCCGGAACGGGGAAGTTCGCCCATACCAGTCGCTCGTTGAGACGGCCTCGACAGGAACACATTCGCGGCCATCCCGTTGCTCGAACAGCATGCCCGCGGGTCGACGTCTATAAATTAAGGAGGTACGGAACTTGCTCACAGTGATAGTCTTGACGGAAGCTCTTTAACGATCCGGCAATAATGCCAGCGACCCGCCGCCTTGCCGCCATTCTCGCCGCTGATGTAGCCGGGTACTCGCGGCTGATCGGCGCCGACGAGCAGGGCACGCTTGGGCGACTCCGAGCCATCCGCACCGAGCTGATTGATCCGAGCGTCGCGGCCCATAACGGCCGGGTCGTCAAGACCACGGGCGACGGCCTCTTGGCCGAATTCGCCAGCACGGTCGACGCGCTGGGCTGCTCCAGCAAAATACAGGCGCAGATGGCGGAGCGAAACGCTGTGCTCACGCCCGAGAGCCGCATCGATTTCCGGATCGGCATCCACCAGGGTGACATAGTTGTCGAGGACGGCGACATTTTTGGAGAAGGGGTAAACATCGCCGCGCGCCTTGAAGGCTTGGCTGAGCCCGGGGGGATCTGCGTCTCCGGACGCGTGCAGAGGGACGCCGTCGGCAAGCTCGATCTCGCCTTTCGGGACCTCGGCCAACAGCAGCTCAAAAACATCGCGCGTCCCGTGCGGGCCTATGCGATCGACGCCCGCGCGCTCGCGCGTCCTTCCTCAGCCGGCAAGCAGGCCGATCCCACGCCGGCGCTCTCAGTCATTGTTCTGCCGTTCGCGAATCTTTCCGCCGATCCGGAGCAGGAGTATTTCGCGGACGCCATCACCGATGATTTGACAACGAACTTATCGCGCATCGCCAATAGCTTCGTAATCGCCCGTACCACTGCTTTTACCTACAAGGGAAAATCGGTTGACGTGCGGCAGGTCGCGCGGGAACTCGGTGTCCGCTACGTTCTCGAAGGGAGCGTTCGCCGAACTGGCGACCAAGTGCGAGTGAACGTGCAACTGGTCGATGCCGGAACCGGGAGCCATATCTGGGCGGACCGGTTCCAAACCGATCGCGCGAATCTCGCCGAGGCTCAGGACGAGATCACTAGCCGCCTCGCCCGCACGCTCAACCTCGAACTCGCCGAGGCAGTTGGACGCCGTGTCGAGCAAGAACAGGCGATCAATCCCGATGCCCACGACCACGTTATGCGAGGCTGGGCGTGGTGGTATCGACGCATGTCCCCGGCGAACCGCCAAGAGGCCCAGCGGGCGTTCACCCGAGCGCTCGAAATGGACTCGCGCTCGGTCGATGCAAGGATCGGGCTGGCAACAATACTTGTCTCGAATATTGCCGACGGTTGGAGCGCCAGCCCCGACGAAGATCGAAGTCAGTCTGAAAAATTGCTGCTAGAAGCGGTCGAGCGCGATCCAAACCGCTCCATGGCTCACTACGCGATGGCGATGTTGCGGCGCAGCCAAGGAAGGCTGATCGAGTCAAAAATCGAGTTCGAGACGGCGATTGCACTCGACCGAAATAACGCGCGAGCTTATTTCAACTTGGGGCAGACACTGATTTTCCTCGGCCACCCGCAGGCTGCCATACCTCACATCGAAAAAGCCATTCGGCTTAACCCCTTCGACCGGAATGCGGCGTCGTTCTATTGGTGTTTGGGAATGTGTCACCTATTGCTTGCCGATGCGGACCAAGCGATCGAATTATTGCTGAAGGCGCGCGCAAGTAATCCGAGTCTTTTTTATGTATATCTGTGGCTGGCAGGTGCGTTCGGGCTCAAGGGGGATATCGCCGAGGCGAAGAACGCGCTGGCGGAAGCGCTCACGCTCAAGCCCGAGATCAACTCACTAGCGCGGCTGCGCGAATACCAGCCTTGGATCACCAATCCGCCCTATTGGGCGCTCCGTGAAAAGACTGTGAATATCGGGCTGCGGCACGCCGGGTTTCCTGAGGAATGAGAAACTTTCCTTCGAGTGCAAGACTGACAGGCTCGCCTGCCACGGTCATAACGATCAAAATGCGGAGGTTGAAATGCCAATCCTTCACGGAAGCTGTCTATGCGGCGGCATCAAGTTCGAGATCAACGGCCCGCTCGTGGCACCGAGCAACTGCCACTGCTCGATGTGCCGCAAACAACACGGAGCTGCGTTTCGCAGCCGTGCCCGTGTCGAGGTAAGCGATTTCAAATGGGTACAAGGCGAAGATCTCGTGACGTTCTACGAATCCACGCCCGGTATCTTCCGAGGCTTCTGTCGCGTCTGCGGCTCTCCGATTATTAATAGATTTGGTGCGGGAACGCCGATTGCCCAACGCGATCCCAAGGCGCCCTCGCGATACGGCATTGCGCTTGCCACGCTTGACGAAGATCCAGGGGTACGACCGGCGGCCCATACTTTCGTTGCGTACAAGGCACCGTGGTACGAAATCATCGACGATCTTCCGCAATACCCCGAGGGCAGAGCGACGTAGTCAGCTGGCCGAACTTCGCCGATTGGCCTAGACTACTTCGGGCTCGCCGTACCCGGGAAAGTCGGCGACTGGCCGCCCCGGACGGGATTGCGAAGGTCGGCAAACCAGCTACTTGAGTCCCGTGCCGGCGCAGGGTGCCCAAGCGGTTAGGGTCCGACCCAGTCGAACGGAATGTGCTTGGCCGAATTTAGCGTGTATTCGAACTTGAAGCCGTGTGCATCAACCGACAGGATCGTCGACTTGCCCCAGGTGACAAGCTGCGGCCCGGGGCCGGTTTCGCTGCCTGGAGCGTTTATCAGCTGCGGGTACTTCCCGGGCGGACTGGTCGGCCCGATGATCGCCTTGGCCCAAGCCTTGACCCTGCCGACGATCTCGACGCCCCAATGGCCGAGATCGGGGGCAATCTCATACGTGATTTTGGCTCGCTCGATGCCGCGGCTCTGCCGGCCGTCCGCGAAGCACTCGTTGACCCAGCCAGGAAAGCCGCCGGCGCGGCCGCCAATGATTGCCGGCAACGCCTCCATCTGCCGGTCGTCGGCATGATCATCGATGTAGAGGCCCGCGACCCCAGTCGCCTTTCTCGCCCACAGATCGCCCTCCCAGCGCCCGACTCGCACAAAGCTAAGATTTTCGAGCTTGACATCGCCGTAATGGCCTTCGCGGACGTGCCAGAACAGCACCCCTTCGCAGAAGCCGTTATCAGGTGCCTGCGCAAAGGTGCAGGGGCAGGGAACCGCGCAGCTGCAGTTGTCGAACCAGTCGCCGACGATATGCCAGCTTGGAATGTCGCCCATCGGGATTCTCTGATCGGCTGCGGTATCGCAGATAATAGCCAGTCTTGGTGGCACTTCCGAGTGTTTTCGGGAGATTGCACCCGAGCGATGCGAGCGCCCAAGAAGTCGGCGAGCATTTCCGCAACGCCATGACCTCGGCCATTGGTGATCGCCATAAGCGACCGGGGACCCGGGCACAAAACTCGGGTTCGCGGCTTGACGGTAACCGGCATCTCGGGCGAGGGTCAGGCTTATGGCGAGGACGACGCCGAGGCGTGGCTGCGCGAGACCGGCTGGCGCAAGGCCGAGCGGCGGCCGCTCGGCGGCCCGCATAGCGTGGTCGTCGCCGAGCCCATCTGAGATTGGCTGCGCCCACGGCTGGCCCTCCCCGCCGAAGCCGCGGTAGCACTGCGGAGCGCCCTGGATTCAGGAGCTTCGGCGCCCTCGAGAAATCTTCCCGTTTCCGATTTCCCCGCGAGCGTCGGCTATGGGGCATGAAGAGCGGTTGCCGCCGTCACGGTTGAATGGCTGCTGTCGGTTCGGTCAAGGGACCTTCGTCGGGACGCAGGGCAACGCGCGAGACGCGCCGGAAGCGGTCACCCGACATCGCCTGATAGCTTCGCGATCCCGTCGACTGCGTCACCGTCCGGAATGAGACCGCTCACCGGAGTAACGAGCCGCGGGGCATCGACTGGTGAGGTTACGGGCATCCGGATTGTGCGCGGGCGCCGCTCGAGGGTGCTGAGGCGCGATGGTCCGCGAGGTCAGCGATCACACCTCGGCCGACTGTTGATCCGCCTGCTCGACGGCGAGCTCGACTTTATCTTCATCAGCTCAATGACCGCGGTGAGCCCCGCATTGTCCCGCAAAGTGGCCGAACTGGTTGAAAGTCGTTGCCGGTTCCGACAGTCGGCTTCACTGGTAATTGGAGTGAGCCGATCGCTGTTGCCGGCGGCGGGCAAATTCAGCATCGTGCAACCCGGACGGAGACAGGAGAGGATCGGAGCATGGCGCGCGAGGGCTATTTCATCCTGGACAGCGACCTCCACCTGATGGAGCCTTACGACCTTTGGGAGCGCTATCTCGAGGGGCCGCACAAAGCGAACCCGCCGCACTTTTTCGCCGCGCACCGGCACCCGGACGAGGAGATCAAAGTCGTCGGCATGGAGGTGGAGGGGCTGGCGATCCCGGCGCACGGCCGCTCGCCGGGCGCGATTGCCTCAAGCCGCGAGTTGCGACAGCGCAGCCGCGCCCGGCATCCGCACTTTGAGGTCGCACAGGCACAGGGCTTCGATGCCGCCTCGACCCTTACCGCGATGGACATCGAGGGGATCGATGTCGCCGTCATGTACGGCACCCGCGGCCGGCAGGTCCTGTCGCACGATACCCTGCTGCCCGATTACGCGGCGGCGCTGGCGCGCGCCTACAACAACTGGACCTATGATTACTGCGCGCATAACCCGATGCGGCTCAAATTTGCCGGCCAAGTGGCGATGCACGACATTCCGAGCGCCGTCACTGAGGCGCAGCGCTGCGTTACCGAACTGGGCGCGGTCGCGATCATCGGCACCCCGAACCCGGTCAATGGGCAGCACCTGCACGACGAGGCCTGCGAGCCGTTGTGGGCCGAGATCGAGCGGCTCGGCGTGCCGGTCGGCTTCCATCCAACCGGCGAGACCTCGCTGAGGGACGACGCCGGCCGACGCTATGTCGGCCACGCCAATTTCCACCCGATCGCGCATGCGATCCGCAATCCGGTTGAGCTGATGGGTGCGATCGCCAGCATGACCACCGGCGGCGTGCTCGAACGCCACCCCGGGCTGCGCTGCGCCTTTCTCGAAGGCACCGCCGGCTGGCTCTACTGGTGGCTCTGGCGACTCGACGACCAGTGGGAAAAGTTCGGCCCTGGCTGCGAGCGCCAGTTGACGCTGCCGCCGAGCGAATATTTCAAACGGCAGTGCTATTTGGCGCTCGACGCAGATGAGGAGCCCGCGGTCGATGTCGTCGAGAAGCTCGGGGTCGACTATTTCGTCGTGTCGACCGACTACCCGCATCCGGACGGGGCCTTTCCCGAGGCCATCAAAGAATTTCTCGCCCTGTCGCTGGATGACGCGGCCCGACGCAAGATCCTGTGGGACAACTGCGCCCGGCTCTACGACATTCCTAAGCTGGCTGTGCCGCTGACGCGCGCAGCGCCGGCTGCCGCGGCCGCCCAGTAGACGGGGCCAGCACGCTCCCGGCCACAGTGGCGGACGGCGAAGCACATTCGTGATCGGCGCGCCACATGGTGCTGCCTACGCCTCCAGATCTCATCAACCCAGTTGTCAGGGCGTTTCTTCGATTGCAGCTATGCGACTATCGGATTTTGCCGATGCACACGTCCAGGACAACAGTATCTGGTATTATCCGGCCGTTGGCGCATCACACCTGAACGTTCGGAATCCACCCAACTGAGCCGATCCCCATGGCGGTTGCCAACGGCAGGTCGGGGGCATAACCAGCCGATTTGTCTACAGGCAGGCAACATCCCTTAGGGTCGACGTCTGTGCCGTGGGGACGTCGATCGTTTTCTTAGGAGGCCTCTTCGGTTCAAGGAAAGCGAAGTTTGCTCCTTCCCCATCTCAAACTTGGTGAGGCGTCCGACTTGGGTCCGTACAGCGCAGCAAGGCGCGCGTCACCCGACTCGAAACCAGTTGCGCGAGGTAGCCACGATCCAAAGTCCCGCCCGAGAGCTTAATCGCCCCCGACAAATCGGGAAGTGCGGTCAGGCGTCGTCGAGCAGCTCGACGACCTCGCCAGGGCACTCGACTGGTACGGCGCCAGATTTCTGAGGCACCACCGGTGCCGGCACAGGCGAGTTAACCCCTGGAAGAAGCGTGCACGCTTCGCCAATGCCATTCCGGATGTCGTCGACATTCAGGAAGCCTGACACCACGCCTCTCTCGGCCCATCGACGCGCCGCGGACCAAAACGCCATCCTGTGTGCGGCACAGCAAAAGCGCTTCGGCGAGCCGCCGCGGCGAGCGGAAAATGGTCGTCTGCACCATAGGCATACCGGCAAAGTGATCATGAAGAACGGTCCCGCAAGCAGAAGGCAGCCAATCTCCTCGGACCCTAGATGGGTTGAAATTTCATGCCGCAGGGCGTCGTTTTTCGCCGATTGTCATCTAGCACGGGGTTCTGGCTTCCTTGCGCTTTACGCGAGGTCGTGATCGTCGGAGGTCGTCCGGTGTCAAATGAAGCCTGGGGAGTCGGCGCCTCTTCGCTGCGCCGAGAGGACGAGCGCCACCCACCCTCCCGCGGTACACAAGAGACAGGGCATCAACGGGCAGCGAGGCGGCGCCCCTCGACCAGCCCTGGCGTGCTTCTCACCGGAGCGGTCATGATGATGCGAAAGCCTTGCTCCAGGCGCATCGCCACGTCATCAGCCGTGGCTCCCGTCGCACAGGGGACGCCGA
>Ga0306923_10006757_pt1 | contig 11349 bp, 8 predicted proteins | sample sta12Can44000108_FD_203841 | JGI IMG/M metagenome (GOLD analysis project Ga0306923, IMG submission 203841) | Lab enrichment of tropical soil microbial communities from Luquillo Experimental Forest, Puerto Rico - statanox.12C.anox.44.000.108 (v2)... | ecosystem: Environmental > Terrestrial > Soil...
CGATCAGGCCGGCCAGGAACAACGCCGTTGAGGTGACGGCCAGGCCTGCCAGCGGCGGGCCGCCTGGGAACTGGCGGTGGACGGGGCGAGATGGTGCTTGGGTGGTGTACATCATGCCTCCTTGACAAGCGGACGGTTCGGGCTGCTTTCCTCGGCCGCGCGGCCGCCCGCCCCCGGGATTGGCGGGGCGCCGGGGGTGCCGGCGATGAAGCTCAGGTGGATGGCGGCGAGCTTCCAGCTGCCGGCGTCGCTGACCAGGATGAGGGTCGCGCGGACGGCTTCGGGGATGGGGTGGCCCTGGTAGCTGCCGCGGGTGTTATTGCGTGCGGTGACGATGGCGGTGCCGCCAGCCGTGCGGGCGTTCACTTCGCTGAGGCTGAACGCCTGGTAGGTGAGGTCGCCGTGGCGGTGCCGGGCCAGCCACGCCTGCTTGGTGAGGATGAACCCGAGCGGGCCAACAGCGGTGAAGTCGCTGGCGAGCTGGGTCTCTAGAGTGGTGGTGTCGCCGGCCTGCTCGGCGGCGGCCCACGTGGTGAGGAACTCCTCGATGGCTTGCATGCCTGAATCTCCCATTGGCTCGGCGGAGGACGCTGCGCGGGCGGTCGGCCACGGGCCGGCCCCTGCCGCTCCTCCCGTTATTCGGAGGGTTTTCCTTCGGTTACGTGCAACCAGTGATCGTTGCGGAGTATTCCACTATCAGTTAAGCTCTTTCCGGAATGAATCCCTCCAGTTACGAGCGGGCGGTACCCGCTAGTTAAGGGGAGCCAGACAGAACGGGGGCCGGATCAGCAATGCCGCCAAACCACGGCAGTGCCCCGCGGCGGCCGCTGCGCGCCGACGCCCGCGACAACCGCCGCCGGCTCATCGAGGCAGCCCGCGACGTGCTCATCGAACGCGGCCCCGCCGCCCCTCTCGAGGAGATCGCCCGGCGGGCAGGAACCGGGATCGCCACCCTCTACCGGCACTTCCCGGACCGCCAGGCGCTCATCCGCGACGTCATCCTGGACGCCATGCAGCGCACCACCGACGAAGCCCGCCAGGCCGCCGCCGAGGAACCCGACCCGTTCCGCGCCCTGGCCCGCTACATGCACCGGGCCATCGACGTGCGCACCGCCGCGGTCATCCCTGCCCTGCTCGCCGAGGCCCCCTTCGATGACGAGGAGATCAGGCAGGCCCGCCAGACCGGGGCCGCCGAGCTCGAGGCACTCACCGGCGCAGCCCACCAGGCCGGCACCCTGCGCGGCGACGTCACCTCTGGCGACATCGGCCTGCTCATCGTCCGGCTCTCCCGCCCGCTGCCCGGCGGATTCCCTCCCGAGACCAACAACAGCCTCAGTCACCGCCACCTCGACCTGCTCATCGACGGGCTCCGCGCCACCGCCCGGCAGCCCGCGCAGCTCGGCGGGCCCGCACTCACCCTCACCGACCTGCGCCAACTCCCTCAACCAGAGACCCCACCCGGTCAGGCCGTCTAATCCCATGGTCACCGAGCGGGCGCGCTACGGCCATAACCACCGGTTCTGCGCGCCGCTAACGGCGACCACCTAGACGCCGATCAGCGATCAGAACGGCGGTTCGTGCCCGCGTTGAAGTCGCGGTCCGTAATGGTCTTGCGATTTGTCCTCCTGCGGCCTGGCTGTCCCCCTGGCGGCTGTGGCCACCAAGGGGAACTGTTGCCAGTCAGTGTGGCCTACCTGGCGGCGCCGCGATGTACGCGGCGACGATGTAGGTGGCGTGCTGACGAGCGGTGCGGTGGCCCGGCGGCTGTTCATCTCGCCGCGTATCGTGGACGCCCACTTGCTGCGAATGTTCGCCAGGCTGGGCGTACCGGGCCGGGTTGCGCTCGCCGCGGTGGTGCGTCACTAGATCGGGTGATGTCTTCGCCGCTGGCCGCCAGCACGATCGATCGCATGCAGCCGGTTGACAAAGACACAGCGGAGTTGTATCACGGCTTCGAGCCGCTGAGCCATCATCGCTGCCTGCGGCGTGCGCCTGTTTCACGATCCTGACGGGGACCGCAGATCCGCTTACAGCTTCGGTCAGGAGGAGGGGTATCGATGAATGGGCACCCGGACGCCAACCCTATGGCTGGGTCGTTTGATTTCGTCGTGGTCGGGGGTGGTTCGGCGGGGGCGGTCGTCGCGAGCCGGCTCTCGGAGGATCCGGGGTGCCGGGTGGCGCTGCTCGAGGCGGGCGGCCCGCCCCCGCCTGCGGAGCTGATGCCCGCTGCTTGCCCGGTGTTGCAGCAGAACCGGGAGACGGACTGGATGTACACCGCGGATGCGGGCCAGTGCGGGCTGGGATTGACCGATGGCAGGATGATGGTGCCGCGCGGCAGGATGCTCGGCGGGTCTTCGGGTATCAACTACATGGCCTACGTCCGTGGTCATCCGGGCGATTTCGATTCCTGGGCTGCGGCCGGCGCCGCCGGGTGGAGTTATGACGAGGTCCTGCCTTACTTCAAGAAGAGCGAAGGCCTGGCGCCGAGCGGCGACATCATTATCGACGCCGAGGCCCACAACGCGCAGGGTCCTCTTGGCGTGTCGGTGCGGGCTCCGGTGCTGACCGCCGCCGAGGAATTCGTCGCTGCCGCGGTGGCGGCTGGGATCCCTCGCGGCGACTACAACGGCCGCGACCGGGGCGGCCCCGATGGGGTTGTGTCGCTGTTGCAGACCACGACGCGCGCTGGCAAAAGGTCCAGCACGTACCATGCGTTCCTCGAGGGGGAGGCCGGGCAGCGGCCGAATCTCGAGGTTATCTGCGGCGCGCAGGTCACCAAGGTGATCCTGGAGAGCGGCCCCGGCGGGCTACGGGCAACCGGGGTCGAATACCGGACCGGTGACGGCGCGACCGTCGTCGCCCAGGCCGCCAGGGAGGTGATCCTCAGCGCAGGAGCCGTGGGTTCACCCCAGATCCTGATGCTGTCCGGTATCGGGCCTCAGAGCGAGCTGGAAGCGGTGGGCGTGGCCTGCCGGCTTGACGCTGCCGAGGTCGGAAAGCACCTCAAGGACCATCTGCAGGTCGGCCTGCTTTTCCCCGCGCCAGGGGCGGGGATCTCAATGATGGAAATGGGCCTGTCGATGGGCCCGGACGCGCTGCGGGCGCCCGCGGGGCCGTTGCCCGCTGACCCGGCCGACGACGCCAGCTTGGGCGAGGAGCTCAAGGCGGTCAAGGCTGAGGCCGAGCGGCGCCTGACGGAATGGGCCACCACCGGCCGCGGCCTGGTGTCGTCGTCGCTGTATGAGGCGTGCGCCTGGTTCTCGGCCGGTCTTGGTGACCACCACACCCACGACGCCCAGCTTGCGCTCTTCGCGTGTGGCTATAACCGGGATATCTGGCAGCGTTGCCTTCGGGTCGACCCAGACCGGTACTTCGATGACGCTGATGCGCGCCTGGCCCCCGGCGCCGAGACCGTGATCATCCTGGCCAACCCGGTACAGCCCCACAGCGAGGGTGAGGTCGTTCTGGCTAGCGCCGACCCCCTCGATCATCCCGGCATCCGGATGAACTACTACGGTGATCCCTACGACATGGAGGTTATGGCCGCTGTCCTGCGGCGGGCGCTCGAGGTCGCCAAGAACTGGCCCCCGCATCGGCAGATCGGCCCGCTGCTGGTACCGCCTGACCTGGCCGCCCAACACGGACACGTCACGGGCGACACCCCAAGCGACGCACTGCTCGAAGACCTTGCCCGCTACTATTCGTTCACCGTGTACCACCTGACCAGCACCTGCCGCATGGGAAGCGTGGTCGATCCCCACCTGCGGGTGACCGGGGTGGCAGGTCTGCGGGTGGCCGATGCCAGCGTCATGCCGAATGTCACCAGCGGCAACACCAACGCCGCCTCGATCATGATCGGCGAAAAGGCGGCCGAGATGATCGCCGCAGACCACGGTGTCCACCTGAGAGAATTCGCAGGGCCACAGCGATAAGCCGGCCCACGCTGAGATTCCTGGCTCCGGCCCATCACCAAACCGTCCCGAGTGGTCTTTCCCGGTGCCGTCCAGTCAGTTGCTGAGGCCATCCGCTGCCGCCCGGACCGATCAGGCACCGATGGTGAAAGTCTCCTATTCGCGGAGGGGAGCGCGCCCCAGGCACTGAGCAAGTTGTCCACGATGTCCAGGCCGCATCGGCAGCTACAGGGCAGCGGCCCACGCTCCCACCCGGCGACAGATTGCCGAGATACGGATGACCAATGTCACGATCGACATCAAGGGAACGGCCGCGCAGATCGGCGGTTCGCGTTCGGCCCAGACGTCGCGTCCGGTGCCTGCGGCGTGAGAACTGACCCGAGCCCAGTCAGTCTGGGCGCTGTCGGCGGTCAGACTGCCTTGCTGGATCTGGGTGGCCGGGCTACCTGGCCGCTCCGGCGATGTTGCAATGGCAGCGCTGCCGTTTTGGCCCGGCTGCGGCGCCCACGCGTCAATGGGCGAGGTTTGCGCGATCTACCATGGCGGTCATGCCTTCTGACGATCTCGCCACGCGCATCCGCACCGCCTCAAGGTCGTGTCCCGAGGCCGTCTCAGGGCAGGTCTTCCGCTCGCCGGCCCAGGCCTTCGCGGACCTGGCGCGGTCGTGCGCCGAGCTTGGCATCGAGGAGTGGGACGTCTACGGCGAGTCCGGCCCGGTCGGGCGGCTTGAGGCGGAGCTCGTCGAGCTGTTCGGCGTCGAGGCGGCGGCGTTCTTCCCCAGCGGGATCATGGCGCAGCAGGTGGCGCTCCGGGTTCACACCGACCGGGCGGGCACCCGCCGGGTGGCGCTGCCGGACCTCAGCCACCTGCTGCTGCACGAGGACGACGGCCCGCGCCTGCTGCACGGCCTGGAGATCAGCCTGCTGACCCGCGGCTTCGAGGCCCCGGCCGCGCGGCACGTCGAGGCGGTACCCGGCAGGCTCGGTGCCGTGCTCGCCGAACTGCCGCTGCGCGAGGCCGGCTGCCTGCTGCCGACCTGGGATGACCTGGCCGAGCTCTCCCAGGCGTGCCGCGCCCGCGGTGTGGTGCTGCACTTCGACGGTGCACGCATCTGGGAGTCGCAGCCGTGGTTCGGCCGCGGGCTGCCGGAGATCGCAGCGCTCGCCGACTCGCTCTACGTCTCGTTCTACAAGGGACTCGGCGGCATGGCCGGCGCTGCCCTGCTCGGTCCGGCCGACTTCATCGCCGAGGCGCGGCTGTGGCGGCGCCGCCACGGCGGCACCATCTACCACCTGACCGCGGAGGCCGTCTCGGCGCTGGTCGGCCTGCATGACCAGCTCCCGGTTGTCGCGGACACGGTCGCGTGGGCCCGCGCGTTCGCCGCCGAGCTACCGTCATTCATCGCCGTGCAGCCGGGCGTGCCGCACGCCAACCAGTTTCTCGCCTACGCCGCGGGCGACGCCGACGCGGTCAACGAGCGGCTGCTTGCCCTCATCGAGGAACGCCGCATCGGATTCCCCGCCTGGCGCGCGGCACAGGAGCCGGGCCGTATCACCACCGAGTTCGCTGTCTCCCGGGCGGCACTCAAGCTCGACCCCGCGAAGATGGCGGCGCTGGTCGCCACTGCGATCGCGCCGACCGCCGGCTGAGCAGCAGCCCATGCACCAGCCAGTCATTGGCCTGAGCGGGTGCGGGTCCAGATCTGGGTCTGCCGGGCCGCAGGTGTGCGGCCGCCATGGCCCAGTCGCACGGGACTGACCATGCGAGGCAGCACCGGAAAACGATGACAGACCGTGACGGCCAAGCGGAACGAGCACGCTCCTGCCGACTCTGCGCGCAGATCCCAGTTGATGGATTGGTCCCGCCGCGTTCAGCAGATCCACCAGTTATGGGCGTGGCCGTCGGCACCCTTCGATGGCCACGAACTTACAGGGATTGAATGGCCGGGGTTTGTCTGCCTGGTCACGTACGGCGCGCCCGCGTGATGGCGCCGGGTGGTGGGCCTACTGCTGCGCATCAAGGACTGACCCCAAGTCCGCTGAGGACCCGGTTTACCTGGGCGTAACTGGCTGCTGGGCAGTGCTCCTTGTGCATGCTGCCCCAGAAGACGCGGGCGGCGGTCAGGTCGTCGATGGACTTGAGCTGGCGGCCGTCCGCCGCTTCCTGGAATGACTGCACGGCCAGCGTCTGGATGCGGTCTGCCTGCTGCTGGCAGGACAGGGGCCGCTGGGCGGTGTGGCCAGTACTGGCGCTGCCGCCGCAGCCCGCGAGAAGCAGCGAGGCGGCGAGGACCAGCGCGGCGGACCTGATCGTGGCGGTCATACGCCTCACGCCTTCCGGTGCGGGACGCCGCAGTCCACGGCGGGCAGCCGGATGTCGGCTCTCACCGTGCTGTACTCCCCCGGCCAGCTGGGCGCGGGGGCGCAGACAAAGTTGGGACCTATCGGGAACCATGGCATGTGACAGCTCTTTTCTGGATATCGGGTGTGCGGCGGCGAGTGTCCTGCGGGCGCGGGACAGTTGTCCCGTGCCGGGCGGGAATCGCCGCCGCCCAGGGGACAGGCTGCCTGGTCACGAGGTGGTCACCTCGGGCTCGCCGCCCTGCCCCGGACAGGTGATCACGCCGAGCGGCCCCCTCGCCGCTCGGCGGTCTTCCACGCCGTCCCGCTGATGGCTTGTCCGCCCCGGAGACATCGCCGTCTTGGCGGCAATGGTCAGCGCTCACCGGCAGGTCCACGGTGCAGTCGACAGGCCGGACCCGGGCGGTCTTCACGACCGCTCCCCTCTGGTTGCACTCATGCCGTCGACCCGCCGCGATTCGAGCACGCGCTCGAACCGGACACCTGCCTGCAGGCTCGCCGCCCGCACGTCCTCCTCGGCACCGTCGAAGAAGCAGAAGACGGTCTCGTCGGCCGGGACGAGGATCGAGCAAAGGAAGTGCAGCTCACGACCGTGTCGTCGGAGCTCACCGGCCGCCGCGCGGGCGCGCGCAGCGGCCTCGGTGAGTTTCTGCTCGGTCACGCCTGGCCAGTAGCACTCGACCAGGTACAGGCGCCGCTCTGCGCTGCCGGACACGGCGATCACGCTACGGGAGCGAGGACACAGATGAATCGGGTGCTTCCCTACATTTATGCGGCACCACCCTGCCTGTGTCAGCCGCGCCGGGCTCGGCCCGGGCGCCGGGCGCCGGGCTGCGGGTACACGCTGGGCAGGACAAGGCCACAGGTGCGCGCCCGTGGGCTCGACAACACCCGGCCCTTCAGAACCCGCGCGCGAGGTCCGGGCACGCGACTTGCGACCGGGGTTCCGGCCGCCGGCATAAGCGGTCGTTTCCCCGAGTTTGCGGGGGGTTGCGGCCCGCGCCTGCGAGGCGGCTGCCGAGCTCGGCGCGGGAGCGGATGCCAAGCTTGCGGTAGGCGCGGGCGAGGTTCGCCTCCACCGTTTTCGGGCTCATGAACAGCTGCGCGGCGACCTCGCGGTTGGTCAGCCCGCTGGCGGCCAGGCGCGCCACCCGCTGCTCGGAGGCGCTCAGCGCGCCGGGCGCCGAGCGCGCGGCTACGCGTTCCTGCTCCTGGCGAGCCCGCGAGGCCCACAGGCGTGCCCCGGCTGCTTCGAAGATCTCGAGTGCCCGCTCGAACAGCTCGCGCGCTGCCCGTTTCCTCCGGGCCCGCCGTTCGATCTGGCCCGCGGCCAGCAGCGTGCGCGCGAGCTCGAGCCGGAGCTCGAGTCCTTCGCTAAGAGTAATTGCCATGCCCGCCGCCTGGGAGGCGGCGTCGAGGTCGCCGCGGGCGGCCAGCAGCAGCGCACGGCACCGCGCGGCCTGCACGAGCGCCCAGCCGCGGCCAAGCCGCGTTGCCGCCCGCCCGAGCACGGCGATCAGCTGCTCGGCCCGGTCGAGCTGGCCAAGCGCGACGAGCGCCTCGATCGCGTCGGCGAGGAACATCGCCCGGACAGGCTCGGCGAGGCCCTCCCGCTCGACCAGCGCCGTCAGCGGCGCGAGCGCGGCGTCGGCCGCTCGCGGATCGCCCTCTGAAAGCGCGAGGACCGCGAGCGCCCACCTCGCCCAGATCGACACGACCTGGTACCCCGTTGCGGCGGCCAGCGCGAGGGCCTCGCTGGCCCGGCTTCGCACCGCGTCTGCGTCGCCGAGATATGCGGCCGGCAGGGCCGCATGGCCGAGTGCCATGCAGCGCAGCGATTCCATTCCGATCCGCGACGCGCTCTCGAGCGCCTCGTCCGCATACGCCGCGGCGGCGGCAAGGTCGCCACGCCAGCACTCCGCCCACCCGAGACTGCCCGAGACGAACGGGAGGTCGCTTTCCTCGCCGCGGTCCAGGATCCGCTGCCGTAGGCCCCCCAGCAGCTGACACGCCCGCTGCAGGCGGCCTTCGTACAGCATCAGATGCCCCGCGATCAGGCTCGGGCGCATCTCCACCGTCGTCTGCCGCTGCTCGTCCTCCAGCTCAAGCGCACGATCGAGCCTCGCCTCGTCGAGGCCGCGCCCGAGCAGATAGCCGAGGATCGCGGACACCGCGAGCGCCTCGGCCTGGAGCGGCTCATTGCCGAGCTGCTCGGTCAGCACCAGCGCCCGGCGGGCGTGAGGCTCCGCGCCCATCCAGTCAGCCATGGAGTTCGCGGCGAATGCGAGGCGAAGTTCGAGCACCGCCGCCAGGGCAGAATCCTCGCCTGCCTGCTCGAGCGCCTGCTCGAACAGCATGGCCGCCTCAGGGAAGCTCTGCTGGTTGTAGAGGATCTCGCCCAGCACGCGGAGCGCATCCGCGCGCACCCGGCCTGCGGCCGCCCGCTCGAGCACAGTCTTCAGCAGCGTGCGTGCCCGGGGCAGCTCACCGGCGTGGAACTGGTACTCCGCCGCCTGGACGCTCCGGCGCTGCAGCTCGGCGACCCGGTCCGGCGGAGTCAGCCGCAGGGCCTGCCCGGCCAGCTCGGCCGCGGTCTCCGGCGCCCCCCGCGCACGTGCGTGCTCAGCCGCAGCGTCGAGCACCCCTGCCAGCTGCGCGTCGGCGCCCTCCGCGGCGAGCGCCAGATGCCACGCCCGCTCTTCGGTGTCGGCGAGGGGCCGCGCCACCCGCCGGTGTGCCTGCCGCCGCTCGCCCGGCGTCGCGGACGAATAGACCGCCGCGGCGAACAGCGGGTGCGAGAAACGGACATGCGAATCCTCCAGCTCAACAACCCGGGCCGCCGCGGCCTGCTCGAGCGCCCGCCGTGACCCGGCGGCCGTCTCACCCATCCCGGCCGCCACCAGTTCGACGGTGGGCGAGCGGAGCGCGGCCGCCGCAAGCAGCGCGTCGCGCGCGCGCTTTGGCAGCGCCGCGATCCGTGCTCCGGCAAGCGCGCGCAGGTTGTCCGGCAGCGGCAAGAGGGCCAGCCCCGGGGAGGCGCCTTGCGGCAGCGAGCGGGCGATCTCCACCGCGAAGAACGGGTTCCCGCCCGCCGCCTGCGCGATCCGTATCAGAGCCCGCCGCGTCAGAGACCATCCCAGCCGCGCCTTGATGACCTCGTGCAGCGCGCCCAGGCTGAGCGGCCCCAGCTCCAGGCGCCGCACCCGTCCCTCCGGCAGCGCGCGCTCCACCTCCAGCACGGCCTTCTTGTCTGCCCCGGTGCGTTCACAGGCGAGCAAGCCCACCGGCAGCCGCTCCAGCCGCCGCACGGCGAACTCCAGCGCCCGCGCCGACGGACCATCGAGCCACTGCAGATCATCGACCGCGACCACCACCGCCGCCCGGCGCGCAAGCGCCGCGAGCACGCCGGCCGTCGCAGCGCCAACCGCGCGCCGGTCAAGACGGCCATCACCCGGATCCTCGCGCAGCAGCGCCACCGCCAGCGCACGCGCCTGCGGTTCCGGCAGTCCGGCGATGACATCACCGGCGACCGGCTCCAGCAGATCGGCCAGCGCCGCAAACCCCAGCCTCACCTCCGCCGCCACCGGCCGCGCCGACAACACCACCAGCGAGCCCCGGCGCGCCCGCTCGACAGCCTCCATCCACAGAGTCGTCTTCCCGATCCCCGGTTCCCCCGCGAAGACCAGCGCAGCTGAACCCCCCTTGAGCCGGTCGAAGAACTCCGCCGCGGCCTCAAGCTCCCCATCACGCCCCACGATGGCGCCCTGCACGGCTCAACTCTTGCACCCGCCCGCTATCCGGTAAAGCAGCGGGGACGAAGTGGCATGGCTCGTGAGATCGGGGTGCAGCTTGTGCGTTCCGGCCTGTGTCGCGGCGAGCGCCGGCTGTCACCTTGCCTGCGTTGCTGGCAGCAGGGATGCGGCATTCCGGGATCGGTCCTGCCAGCCGCCGCCAGTATGAGCAATCCCGCAGCGTAACCAGCCACGCCACCGCCAAGGGGACTGGCTCACCCGCAGCACCTCCCCTTGCCGCCCGAGCATAATGCCTGGCAGCTCGGCCACGCGCCCAGGCCGCCCGCGCCGGGCGCGCAGCAAGCGGGCACGCCAGGAACGGTTCCCTGTTCACCCCGTCCGCCCACCACAGGAAGCGCCAGTTCCTCGCGATCAGATCCGGCCTACATAATGCCCAGATCTGGTCGGTCAGCGGTGCGCCTCAACTCGATCCTGCAGCCGCGCATATCGGCGGGAATGCGCGCCCGGTCCAGTCCAGGGCCGATCACGCCCGGTATTTAGCCGGCTGGCACGGAGAGGCGTTGTGGCACGCAAAGACAGTCTTCTGGCGCCTAGGCCCCGGCTGCGGCGTGAGCGAGGCCTGGCCCTGCCGGCCGTCGCCGCCCTCGTGGTCGTCATCAACTTCGCCGGCCTGGCAGCCATCGTCGTGGTCAGCATCGCCGCCACCGCAGGCGTGCACGCAGCCAAGCCAGGCTCGCCGCCGGCGTTCTCCGCACCTGTCAGCAGGCCGGCGCGGCGTCCGGCGCGGCGCTGCCGTCCGCCGTGGCCACCGCGCGCGCCCGGGCCCCCATCCCGGCCGCCCTCCTGGCCCGCCGCGCCGCGGAACCGCCCGCGGCCCGGCACGATCAGGGCCGCCGGATGTGCATGATTGTGAGCGTGAGCGACGAGGTAGCACTGTGCCCGGTGCGCGAAGATGACCTGGCGCTGCTGGAGGACCTGACGCAGGACCCGGAGAAGACGGGTGAGTTCGAGTGGTTCGGGTGGTCTGATCTGCGGCGCTGGCGGCGAGGCTGGGACGAGAATCGCCTGATCGGCCCGGACGGCGGGACGCTGATCGTCACCTGTGGCGACCGGCGGCTGGGCCTGGTCAACTGGCGCCGCCAGCCAGTCACGGTGCCCAGTTCGTACTGCTGGGAGATCGGCATCGTGCTGCTGCCGGAGGCCCGGGGCCGCGGTTACGGCACGCAGGCGCAGCGCCTGCTCGCTCGCTACCTGTTCGCGCATACCACGGTGCACCGCATCTGGGCGGGGACCGAGGTGGACAACCTCGCTGAGCAGAGAGCCCTG
>Ga0306923_10006758_pt1 | contig 11349 bp, 13 predicted proteins | sample sta12Can44000108_FD_203841 | JGI IMG/M metagenome (GOLD analysis project Ga0306923, IMG submission 203841) | Lab enrichment of tropical soil microbial communities from Luquillo Experimental Forest, Puerto Rico - statanox.12C.anox.44.000.108 (v2)... | ecosystem: Environmental > Terrestrial >...
GCGCATCGAAGATCTTGGGCAGTGTGTCTTCATTGGGTCGAATGCATCGCGTGCGGCAACAACGAGATGATCCCGACGACTGGGCTGCTGGTAGAGTAACGGCTGCCTTCGTCCACGCCGCGCTTTCGCCGTCGCGAATGCGCTGCGAAGGTGCCACCCCCCGCGGGGCGGAACGGCATCGGGTGTTGTGTTATTCAGCGCGGTGACCATAACGCAAGGAGGCGAACCGTCATGATCATCAAGAGCGCAACACGCTTGGCCTTGGCAGCCGGGTGCCTGACCGCGATCGTGACCTTATCGACGGCAGACGCGCAGATGGGCGCACCAGGCGGTTATGGCTATGCCCCCTCGCCAGGCGGTTATGGCTATGCCCCCGCGCCAGGCAGTTATGGCTACGGCCCCCCGCCAAGCCCCTATGGCTATGGCCCTCCACCAAGCGCATATGGGTATGGCCCGGCGCAAGGAACCTATCCCCCACCAGGAGCCTATGGCCCGTCGCCAGGCGCCTATGACGCGCGGCCAGGCCCCTATGCCCCGCAGACCCAGTATGTCGCGCCGCCCTCCGCAGGCGCGGCCGGGACCCAGCTGATTACCAACGGCCCGCAGACCAACCCAGGTGACGTTTCACCATCCTGGTCCGCGCAACGCAACGTCGTGGAGAGCGAACAATACGAGAGGCTGCTCAAGGGAAACCCGGCGTTCCGCCAGGCGCGTATGCGCAAGGAGTGCGGCCCGATTGCCGATCCGCAACTTCATCGACAGTGCCTCGACAGCTTTGCTCGGTACTAACTCTACCGCAGTCGGGTAGGAAGGCGGGGCTTAGCGCTCCCGGCCGCTCGACCTCAAAATGGCCGTGGCATGTCGACCGCTTGTTGGATTACTCGCTCATGGCGGCTGACATTCACTCTTATTGGAACCGATGGTTCGAAGACTCTCTGCTGGAGGGGAGTGGATTCGAAATTTCAGTTCCGCGATTCTGGCGTGCGGCAACGGGCTCGCCGCTCACGCGCGGCCTTCACGGCGAGCCTGCGGCGGCCGCACGACACAGTTAGTTGATGCGATCATAACGCATTGATCTGGCGTTCGAACACCGTCGACCAATCCGTCAGAAATTTGCGCTCTTGAATTCCGGGGAAAATTGGACGCTTCGGAACCTGCTTGGTTCGGAGACTATCGCGGGCGTCTCTTGTATATTGGCCTGCGCTCAGTTGGCCGCTTCCCGCCAGGCCCGGACGGGGAACGTTGCTGTTCGTCGCGGCGACGGACGCGGGCGACTGGCGCACGAGAACGTCCAGCTACGACGCACGCTCTTGCCCGAATATCCGGACATCACGCTTTACATCGAGCATCTTCGTTCCCGCATCTGGAACGAGCCGCTCGAGGAGGTGCGGCTCGCGAGCCCATTCTTCCTCCGCTCTGTCGATGTGCCGATCGGCGCCACGAAAGGGAAGCGGGTCGTCGAACTTCGCCGCCTCGGCAAGCGGATCATCTTCGCGCTCGAGGATGATCTCTTTCTCGTTCTTCATCTGATGATCGCCGGGCGCCTTCGCTGGCGACCGCGTGGCATGAAACCCATCGGGAAGATCGCTCTCGCGACGTTCGACTTCCCAAATGGGACGCTGCTCGTCACCGAGGCGAGCTCGAAGAAGCGGGCGTCGCTCCCCAAAGCTGCTTGATTTTTTGACATTCGGGAACCGAATACACATGCTGCAACCCGTTAACACCGGGAGCAAAATCGGCCTCGCAAAGTTCGTATGCCGTCCTGAGCTTTTCCTCGGCAGAAGAGAGGTTGTTGCTGTCGATTGTGGTTTCTCGGAGCTGACAGCCCATTTCAGACATCGCAGATGTGCTTGTAAGCAGCAAGCCGGCGACCAGTGCAAACGTAATCTTCATCATCTGGCTTCCTCCTTCACCAAGGCCCCCGCATTAATTTATCCGCGCGTTCGCGCCTCTTGGTGGCCGACGCCGGAGCTTGCTAACCGCATCAGATCACGGCGAGCAAGGCCTACCCGCTACCGCCGATCAACACCATCCGACTAAGCCAAGCGCGCGTCGGCAGCCACGAGACCTGCATCTTCAGGAAATCTAATTCGTCAAGGACTGTCGCAAAATGGTTTCGCGCCTGATCGGCCTGTCGCCCGGTCAGACGGTATTCGGGATCGTCGGCAAGATCGGGCATATGGAACCACCTCCACCCTCTCGCGCGCGAGGGTGGAGCACGCGGTCCGGACCGAGAGCGGGTCAAGCACGGCGCGCTTGGATGGCCGAGTGCGATCGCGCACCGCAGAAGAGCAGGTTGAATACCGCTTCGCGGGCGAGCGGACCGTCGTCCGCTGGCCGCCGGGTGACGCTGCAGTTGGACCCAATGCTGTGATCTTCGCTCTCAACAGTCGCAAGAGGCTTTCCGAGGGGAGTCCGACAGCGCTGGAGAGCGGGGGCTAGAATGCGGGGACCAGCGGGGCGAGTAGGACGTGTTCTTCGATGCCTCGGACGCCGGGGATCGTTTCTGCCGCGACCCGCAGCGCCTGCCTCTTTTCGGTAGGCTCATCCTCAGAGATCCAGAAATGAACGATGCCGTCGCGGACAATGATGTCTTCCGGCCAGACCCGCGCCCACTCCTCACGCCCGAGCTCGGCGAGGAGGCTGGCGCGGATCGAGCGGTCGTCGCCCTCACCCTCGCGCAGTGGCGCACCCTTTGTCGCCCCGACCGCACGGACAATGTTTGCCCGGCTGACTGAGTCATCGGTGGGCGCAAATGCAAAACGCTCCTGGAAAACCACGTTATTGAGCAACGCCGCACGCGCGCAGAACCCCAAAAATGATCGACGTGTGCTCCCGGTGCCGAACGAACTGATCCGCAAAATCCTCGAAGCCGGCGTATGCGCCCCGAGCGGCGGAAACATGCAGCGCTGGCGGTTCTTGGTAATCCGCGATCCGGAGGTTAAGGAGACCGTGGGGGCCTTATACAAGCGGGCCTGGGGCGAGCAGGTCGCCCCACGGTATCGGTCGGGTGAACCGGCCCCTGGCACGAGCCGGGAGCAGTTTGCGAGGATGCTGGCGGCGGCGGAATATCTGGCCAACCACATCCACGAGGCCCCGGTGTGGATCGTGCCATGCCTCGAAGGTGGGACACCGACCCGCACGTCTGGGTCGTCAATCTACCCGGCAGTTGAAAATATGCTCCTGGCGGCACGAGCACTCGGCCTTGGCGCGACATTGACGACGCTGTATTTGCAATTCGAGAAGGAAGCCGAGGCCGCATTCGGCTTGCCGCCGAACGTTCACTCGTATGCCCTGCTGCCGATCGGTTACCCGGTGGGCCGGTTCGGGCCAGTCCGCCGTGTGCCGCTCACCGATGTCGTCTACGGAGATCGGTGGGGGCAGCCTTACCGGGATCTATAGAGATCCAAGGTGCCTTGTATTCATTGGCGATCGATCTGCGATCGGCGCTCGACCAGCGAACGCTCCTCTTCCCCTTCAGTGACCGCCGCTATTTTGTCCGATAGAGTGTGGGCCGGAAAAGCCTTGCAAACGATCGGCTTTGCTTCGAGAAGCCGAATGCGCGGTCTTTACGTAGCGGGGAACCGACCGGGAAAAAAAAGCCCCACTGTGGAGACACTGGGGCTTTGAGGAAGGACGATCCAGGTTGGGGGGTCGGATCGTCCTAGGACAAGTTTATCGACCTTTCGTTACACTAATATGATTCAGATCAAATTCCCAGATTCGTGGAATGACTGCGCAACACAGTGGGGAATCGCTCGTCGTCGTCAACTCTCGTCCAGGCGGAGGGTGGCTTTATTCACAGAGGATGTGATGGTAATGCGACAATTATGAGACGTTCTCGCATGGCGGATGACCATTCATGCCGTGAGGTACTGCGTAAGAAATACGGTTGGAAATCAAATAATTAGCGAATTTGCCTATATTTTGTGCAATCTGTCGGGCCGCCAAGCGGCCTTAATTGGGGAATCCGTTAAGACGATCTTTTCCACAAGCTTATCCACCGATGTAGTGGATATCTAAAAAGCCGCCAAATCCTACAAGTCAGGTCAGTCATTTGACGATATTTTGGCGAAAAGCATGACGAATTTGTGACGGTTCCAGGGCCCATGGTAGCCGTGATCTCAGGGTTTCAGCCGCACGAGCTACTCGACCGGACCTCCCGCCGAGTCCTCATCCCGCCAAAAGTGGCCCTGTTCTTCCGCCGAGAGGCCACTCCGACCTGACCGTATGCGACTTCGATCCTCCCGCGAGGAAGGGCTGCTTTTTGACAGTTCACCCGGTGCGACCGCTCGTATAATATGGTTAACAACCATCCTTTGGCACCATGTTTTCAGGCACCCAGGTGCCTAGCCCAAGCCGAGAACGGCAATTGAGGGAGGACCAAAAATGCGGTCGATTTTGAATGAAGCCTTGGAGTGGCTCGACCGTGCTGAGCAAGCGCGAGAAGTGGCTGGGCAATTGATCGACCCCGACGCCAGGAAAGCGGTCTTAGAGCTTGCCGAGAGCTTCGATGGGCTCGCCCGAGCCGCCGCTACACCCGCCGTTATCCGGAGAAGGGAACTGGCTACGAAAGAGCAAGAAAGAAGCTCATGATTCCTCGCGCCCGGTTCTCAGCCAAACAGCCAGTACGCCTCGCTGGGTGGAAACGACCGGGGCACCACCGCGGATTTTAACTCCGGAAGAGCGGGCCAGGGTCTCAGAGCTTCAGGATATGCTGATCGAACTCTTTGTCGAACACACGGAGGCAGTGGCGGGGAGGCAGGAGGAACGAGTTAAGGCAACGGAGGCTGAAATCGACAGTCTTCTACGGGAAAAGGAAGAGATCGAGAAATGGGCGGTCTTAGGATCGGCCTAACCACCCCAATGCTGACAGATGTCGCGTAACCGGTCATCTTCAGTTGAACCGCTGAGCTAGCGGGTGCCAAACCCGGACAGGGATGTTATGGCGTACCGCTCGCCACCGATTGACGCGGCACTAATTCCAAAAATTCCTGAAGCTGCTGCTTATAGAACCTTGCATTGCCCGTGGTGAAATGTCCGCTGGTCTGATCGCTCGCCGGGATGAGATACAGCTTCCCATTCCTAACTCGTTTCATCGCATCCAGCATTATGCCGGTTTCCGGCGGGTTGCGTTCATCGTCGGCGGAGTTGATGGCAAGCACCCACGCCTCGATCTTCTCAAGCCCAGGAGCGGGGTCGTAGTCGAAGGATGAGCCCCATTGCCACAAGAAATCGTTGGCGTCAGCATCTATTGGGGCGGCGAGGCGGGCATCAACGATCTTGTCAGCCAGTTGGCGCGTTGGTGCCTGTTTTTGATAATTGAGCGTGCCACCTGCGGTCGCAATCACATAAAATACCCTGGCGCACTTCAAAGCACGCGGCTGGTCCACGTAGTTCCCGTTATTGTAATCGGGATCATTCCGAATAGTCTCCAGCATCATTCGCCGCAGCATCCAGTTGCGGCTCGCCATCGCGGTTGGCTGTGATGCCATCGGCACCAACGCGTCCATGTAGTGAGGATATTTCTCGCCCCAGACCCAAACGTGCATTCCACCCATCGAATTACCGGTGATGAGCCGCACATGTCGAATTCCAAGGCCCTCCGATAGCAGTCGATATTGCGCATCGACCATATCGGCATAATCGTACTGCGGAAATTTCGCCTTAAGGCCGTCAGATGGTTTCGAGCTACGCCCGTGCCCTAGTGCGTCTGGGATGATGACGTAATACTTTGTCGCATCAAGCGGCTGACCAGGACCGAATAATTCGCCCGCAAACGCAGGAGTGAGGATGGATTCTGCCGATCCACCGGTCCCGTGCAGCACAATGGCCGGTGTTCCAGTCGGCTCACCGATCGTCATATAGTGCAGTTTGACTTCCGGCATCACCTCGCCGGTGTGAAACACGAAATTTCGTGCAGTCCATTCGCCCTGGTTTGGCGCGGGATAATCTGCTGCCGACGCTGTAATCGGCAACACGAATGCAAGCACGCTAATCGTTTTGAAGAGGTTCATCGCAAATCTCCCGGCAGGCCACACATGAATATGGAGAAGCCAGAATTTTGGCAAGCGGACCACGCCTCGTTTTTTACTGCCGCTCTGCTCGCTCCACGCCGGTCAAATCCATAGACCAGGGCAGGGCCGAGCGGCACCAGATCTGACGAACAGGTAAGGCGAGTTCGGCACGCTGCTCGATCGCACCGACGCGCAAGGCATAAGTAGACGGGTTCGGCTCAGGCGCGGCGGCATAGATCGGCGTGCCGCATTCCGGGCAGAAGCCGTGGGCACGCTTGCTCCCACTTTCCGCGGTCTTGATGTAGATCTTCGCGTCCCGCTCTTCATCACGAATGTCCCCGGCAGACTCGCGATGTTGGTTCGAAATGCCGTGCCGGTCAGTTTTGGCAATCAGTGCAGTGACAGACCCTAACCGTGGCCGGATCGACCTCTGCTTCAAAAGTGATTTGCCCACAATGACACCCGCCCGTCACTTTCATTGTCGCCCCCTAGTCCAGCAGCCTGATTTCGCGAGTCGCATCGCAACGCTACGCCTGCTCGGGCACGCGGCCAAGGCGAATTAACCCCACAGAAAACATGATAGCGAAGGGGCTCTCGGGTTGCGTGAGCGTTCGCTCCCACGGGCTTGAATGGTTTACAGCCCCTCGGATCTCTTGCCAAGTTGAGCTATACTCTCGGTTGGGAAGGTGCCGAGACGTGGAAGCCCAATCGGTCGAACGGAAGCTCGCGGCGATCTTCGCAGCCGATGTCGAGGGCTACAGCCGCCTCATGGGGCGGGATGAGGTAGGCACGCTTCGGACCCTGACCGAGTACCGGGCTATCATCGATCGGTTAATAGCCTCGCATCGCGGTCGGATCTTCAACACGGCGGGCGACAGCCTCGTCGCCGATTTCGCCAGCGCCGTGGATGCCGTGCAATGTGCTGTCGCGGTGCAGGATGCCACAGCCAAGGAGAACTCTAATCGACCTGCCGGTGCGCAGATGCGGTTTCGGATCGGCATCCACGTCGGCGACATTATGGTGCAGGACGACAACCTTTTCGGTGATGCCGTTAACATTGCGGCCCGGTTGGAAGCTCTTGCGGAACCCGGTGGCATTTGCGTTTCGGGCGTTGTGCAGGATCACGTGGGGACAAAGCTACCTATCGGGTTCGTTGATCTCGGCCCTCAGCATGTCAAAAATATCGCCCATCCGATTAAGGCATACCGGATCGATAGTGACACCTCGCCGACCGCTACCCCGCTTGAAGGTGCCTCGCTTCCTCTTCCCGACAAGCCGTCAATCGCCGTGCTCCCGTTCCAGAACATGAGCGGCGACCCGGAGCAGGAATACTTCGCTGATGGTATGGTCGAGGAAATCATCACAGCGCCCAGCCGCGTCCGTTGGCTGTTCGTAATCGCCCGCAACTCAAGCTTCACATACAAGGGCCAAGCCGTTGATGTGAAGCAGGTGGGCCGTGAACTAGGCGTTCGCTATGTGCTCGAAGGCTCAGTTCGTAAGGCAGGTCAACAGGTCCGCATCACTGGTCAGCTAATCGACGCCATAACGGGCACGCATCTTTGGGCCGATCGCTTCGACGGCTCATTGGAGGACGTTTTCGAGCTTCAGGATAAAGTGGCAGTCAGCGTTGCGGGCGTGATCGAGCCGGCATTACAGAGTGCTGAAACCGAACGTTCCGCGAACCGCCCGACGAATGATCTCACTGCCTACGACCTCTATCTGCGCGGCCACGCGATGGCTTTCGGGTCCGTGAGGCAAGCTCCTGAGGCGCTCCGCCTGATGGAGCAGGCGCTTGCGCGTGACGCGAGTTACGGGCCCGCACTGGCTTTCGCCGCGTTCTGCTGTTTTCGGCTGGTTCTAGGCGATCGGAACGAAGAGACGCCGACAGAGGCTGTGAAGGGCGTAGATTTTGCCAAGCGAGCGTTGGAGATGGCCGGTGACGACCCTCGTATCCTGGCGCATGCCGCCCTCGCGTTGGCCTTTTTCGGCGAGAACATCGGAGCAATGATGGTATTAGTTGACCGCGCATTGGCGCTCAACCCGAGCTACGCCCGTGGCTGGCACATCAGCCGCATTCTCAGGGGTTGGGCAGGCGAGCCAGACATCGCGATCGAGCATGTCCAGACCGCGTTGCGCCTCAGCCCCCGCACCCGAGTTGGCTGGGCTGCCTCTGTAATCGGTTATGCAGATTTCGCCAGCCGACGCTTCGATCAGGCATTACCAAAGCTGCTCCTCGCGATCCAGGATGATCCGAGCTACCCGCTGCCGCTCTGCTATCTCGCCTCCTGCTATGCGCACATGGGCCGACTCGATGAGGCACGAGAGGTTGTGGCGCGGCTGCGCACGATCACCTCGGTGGTGATACCGAGCGCAAGCCACCTCCGGAACCCGGAGCAGCGCGAGCTTTTCCTATCGGGTCTGCGTTTGGCAGTCGGTGAGGGAACGTGAGCCAGATTCGTCGGCTTGCCGCGATCCTTGCCGCTGATGTCGCGGGGTATTCGCGACTGATCGGGGGGGACGAGGAAGGCACCCTCGAACGCCTCAAAGGGCTGCGCCGCGAGGTTATCGACCCGAAAATCGCCAAACACCGGGGCCGGATCGTTAAAACGACCGGTGATGGCTTGCTGGTCGAATTTTCCAGTGTGGTTGATGCATTGCGCTGTGCCACCGAATGGCAACACGGAATTGATGAGCGAAATGCCGCCATAGCGGACGGCGATCGGATTGAGTTCCGTATCGGCGTTCATCAAGGCGACATTGTTGTGGAAGACGACGACATCTTCGGTGACGGCGTGAACATCGCGGCTCGGCTGGAAGGTCTAGCCGAGCCCGGAGGCATTTGCGTGTCGGCACGCGTCCAGGAGGACGCAGCCGGGCGTCTCGACCTCATTTTCGACGACATCGGAGACCAGAACCTAAAGAACATTACTCGACCGGTGCGGGTGTACCGAGTGCGGCCTGGGAATGAGCCCAAAGTGACACAGACCGAAAGCAGACCGACACTCACACTGCCCGATAAACCCTCGATCGCAGTGCTGCCCTTCGCCAATATGAGCGGCGACCCCGAGCAGGAATATTTCGCGGATGGCATGGTCGAAGAGATCACCACTGCTCTCTCACGCATCCGCTGGCTGTTCGTCATCGCTCGAAATTCGACCTTCTCATACAAAGGGCAAGTGATCGACGTGAAGCAAGTCGGTCGCGAATTGGGGGTCCGCTATGTCCTCGAAGGCTCGGTGCGTAAGGCAGGCGAAAGGGTTCGCATCACCGGGCAATTGATCGACGCCGTGACCGGCACGCATCTCTGGGCCGACCGGTTCGATGGCTCGTTAGAGGATATATTCGAGCTTCAGGACAAGGTAGCACTGAACGTTGCAGGGGTTATCGAACCAACACTACAAGCAGCGGAAATACGCAGATCCAGTGAAAGGACGACCAATGATCTGACCGCATACGATCTCTACCTGCGCGGCTATGCAATGTATTTCACGTCAGCTAGGCAAATCCCTGAAGTGCTGCGCCTAATGGAAGAAGCGGTTTCGCGAGATCCAAATTACGGTCCGGCCCTCGCCTGGGCCGCGATGTGCTGTCATCGGCTAATTTACGACAATCGGAGCGAGAATCCTGAGGTAGATCTCCTGAAAGGTGCTGATTTCGCCCGGCGAGCCCTCGAAGTCGTGGGCGATGATCCGGGTATCCTAGTGAACGCCGCTTTTGCCCTGGCGTACTTCGGCGAGGACATTGATGCGATGATAACGCTCGTCGACCGTGCGCTGGCCCTCAACCCGAGCTTCGCTCGTGGGTGGCACCTCAGCGGTGTCCTAAGGCTATGGGCGGGCCAGCCGGACATCGCGATCGATCATCTCCGTACCGCTTTGCGGCTCAGCCCTCGAGCCCGTACCGGCTGGTCTCATGCCGATCTCGGGGCTGCCTATTTCGTCAGTCGGCGTTTTAATGAGGCGGTGCCGGAACTGCGCCTTGTGATCCAGGAAGATCCCAGCTTGCCGTTGGCGTATCGTTTTCTCGCCGCGTGCTTCGCTCACATGGGACGGCTCGACGAGGCGCGAGAGGTCGTCAATCGGCTGCGAACAATCACCCCTGTCATCGTGCCGGATGCCAACTTCCTGCGGAATCCCGAACACCGGGAGCTATTTCTGTCCGGTCTACGTTTGGCGATGGGCGAAGGAACCTGACCCAGGTCGATCACCTGCGCGACCGTTCGCGCTGATGAGGGCGCAGACGGGGAAAAGCAGCCCAATGTGAAGGCAATCTATTGTTGTAATCCACCCGAATCAGCGAAGACCACAGCCCAACAAACTCAAAGGGAGCCTTTCCAGTGAACAAGATCAGGGTATGTCACTCTCTGTTGGTGCTTTTGGGTGTTCTCGGATCGTCGTGGCCAATTTCTGCTCAGCAGCCGATCCGGATTGGTGCCACGGTGTCGATCACCGGAAAGGCGTACTCTGTTCAGGGCGGCTACGGTCGTGAGGGATATCTGCGGTGCCAAAAGCATGTGAACGCACAAGGCGCGCTGGTGTCATGCTTCTAGTTCAAGCATTGGGCTCCGACATCCGGCCTCTCAGCGGTAATGAGTACCAGATTGACCCTGGCTCGAACAGGAGCAAGACCTCGTGTTACAGGATTTCGCGCTGTCGGAGTGGAGCGCATGATCCGCGACGGCGGAATCAAGGAAGCCACGACGATCGCCGCACTCGGTTTGTTGTGGCTGAAAGGTTTGCTGTAGAGTTTCCCGATCAGTCGCTCACGAGATCTGCGAGAGCGTTTGGTCTTCCCCCAGAGCAAGCTCGCGCAACGACCGCTGCTGACAGCTTGATAAATGCTGCGAATCTCTGCCGCGGATTGCTGTCGCTTTGATGATCTGAAATTGGCACTGACGAATTAGCGGTACCGGAGCAATGGCCAGGGAGTCCGCTCTTTCCACTTCCCACTACAGGAAGACTATCCGGTCTTTTGCCAGCTTGCGTTATAGGCGCAGACTCCGAGTACCTGAGCGTGAAGTATCCGGGTCTGGGCATCGAAATTTCCGTCGAAATCTTCATCGATCGGCACGGAGTTGATCTGCCCGGCTACCGCCGCCCCATAGCCGGTATGCATCTTCAAATGCCCTTGCGGCGTCACGTATCCTGCGAACCTCACGCCGAGCGCGTCAAACTGCGCAAGACCATTGGTAACGGTCAGTGTCGGCGGCTCAGCATAATTTTGGCATTTTACCGTACCGGTTCCGCCTCCAGGAGCGAGGGTGTTTGCGCATTCCGATGATGTCGGCCGGGCATTCCGATTGATGTCGGCCACTTGTTCCGATCGAAGTCGG
>Ga0306923_10006760_pt1 | contig 11347 bp, 8 predicted proteins | sample sta12Can44000108_FD_203841 | JGI IMG/M metagenome (GOLD analysis project Ga0306923, IMG submission 203841) | Lab enrichment of tropical soil microbial communities from Luquillo Experimental Forest, Puerto Rico - statanox.12C.anox.44.000.108 (v2)... | ecosystem: Environmental > Terrestrial > Soil...
CGGGGCACGAGGACACGACGTACGACCGCGCGCGCAAGCTCGAGCAGATCAAGGATCTGTACCTGACCGCGGAGGCGATCGGCGAGGCGAACGTCGACAAGCACTTCGACCAGTTGCTGGCCCAGCAGCGCGATCTCATCAGCGACTACTTCAGGCAGGCCGGCCCGGCCAGGCCTCCCGCCGCGGGCAGCCCGCCAGCCGGGGAGGCCGGGCCGCTGGCCGGGGGGCCCGGCTTCGCGGACCAGGCAGAGACCGATCCGGGCGCGGCGCGGTACCCCGGCCCGCCTCCGGCCGGCCCGGCCGGCCCGGTGGGTCCGTCCGAGGGTGCCCGCGTCGCCGCCGACCAGCCCCGCACATGGTGACTAGGGACGGGAAGAAGCTGGTCATCGCGGTGCTCGGCCTGGGGGAGGCCGGTTCCGTCATCGCTCGTGACTTGACCGCCGCCGGGACGCGGGTCCGCGGGTACGACCCGGCGGTCACGGCGGCCGGCCCGGTCCTCGACACCGCCGGCGAGGCCGAGGCCGCGCGGGAGGCTCAGCTCGTGCTCAGCGTCAACAGCGCCAAGGCCGCGGTGGAGGCGTTCAAAGCCGGGCTACCCGGCCTGTTCGCCGGCGGGCGGCCGCGGCCGGACGTCCTGTGGGCGGACTTGAACACCGCCTCACCCGGCACCAAACGGCAGTTGGCCGGCCTCGCGGCTGACGCCGGCGTGTCGTTCGCCGACGTGGCGATGATGGCCCCGGTGCCCGGGCGCGGGCTGCGTGTCCCGATGCTGGCCAGCGGGACCGGGGCCGCCCGCTACGCGGCCCTGCTCGGGCCCCTGGGCGCCCGTATCGAGGTGCTCGATGGCCCGGCCGGGCTGGCGGCCAGCAAGAAGCTCCTGCGTAGCGTGTTCTACAAGGGCATGGCCGCCTCGATCGTCGAGGCACTGGAGGCCGCGCGGGCCGCGGGGGACGAGCCGTGGCTGCGGGAGCACATCGCGGCCGAACTGGCCGCGGCCGACGCCGCCACCGTGGACCGGATCACCGACGGCACCCGCCGGCACGCGGTGCGCCGGGCTGCCGAGATGGAGGCGGCCGCGGACATGCTCACCGAGCTGGGCGTGCCGCCCCTGATGGCCGACGCCGGCCGCGCCCTGCACCAGCGCCTCGCGGGAGACGGCTTACCTCGGCGGCGGCTAACGCCAGCGGCGTGAGCGCCTCGGCCAGCGGCAGCAGCGAATCGGGCTTGGCGTGGAGCGGCAGGTTCACGATGATCAGGTCGACCCCCGCGTCGCGGTAGGCGGCCACCGACGCGACCACGGGCTCCAGGCCCGCGTCCGGGTCGATGCGCACGTTGACCGAACAGGTGATCTCGTTCACGTTCCTTCCGGTGGCGGCGCAGTGCCCGGCCAGCACTTTTCTCAGCTCGAGCCAGTCCTCCGGGCTCTGCGCGATGGCGTTCCACTGCTGGGCGAAACGCGCCACGGTGCGCAGCGTGCGCTGCTTGCCGCGGCCGCCGATGGTGACCGGCGGGTGCGGGTGCTGTACCGGCTTCGGCTCGCACCGCGCGTCGGTGAGCTTGACGTACCGCCCGGCGAACGTGGTGGTGGTCTGGCTCAGCAGGCCGATGATCGCCTCGACGCCCTCGTCGAACCGGTCGAACCGCTCGCGCAGCGGCGGCAGCTCGATGCCGTAGGCGTCGCACTCCATCTGGTTCCACCCGGCGCCCAGGCCGATTTCCAGCCGCCCGCCGGAGATGATGTCCACCGTCGCGGCCATGTTGGCCAGCACCGCGGGGTGCCGGTAGACCATGCCGGTCACCTGGCAGCCGAGCCGGATCCGCCGGGTCGCCTGGGCCAGCGCGGCCAGCATCGTCCAGGCCTCGAAGTTGGGCCCGGTCAGGTCGCCGGTCAGCGGGTAGAAGTGGTCCCAGTTCCACGCCGACTCGAACAGCGGGATCTCGTCCGCGGCGATCCACGCGTCACGGATCTCCTCCCACGTCTGGTGCTCGGGCCGTGTCTTGATCGCGAAGCGCATTCCGCAGCGTCCTCTCCGAGCCGATACCGGCCGTTACAGCGTCATCCTAATGAGCCCGATGGGGAGCTTCCTCGAGCAGGGCCCGCCGTCACGCGGCCGTGACGGCGTTTCGCTTCGGTCCTGAATGTCCCGCCAGTCCCATAAAGCTGTCCCTATCCTTATTAGCACATCAGTACTAAATCTTAATCTTTACGTGGTTATTTCGGGCTTGCGGGTGGATTAGGGGGACTCGGCGGTCACCCAAAAGTAGCTTGACGTCGAGATTTTCTGCCGGAACCCTCGCTAAGTAGCTTGATGTCGAGATACTGTTAGGTTATAAGGTCAGCAGCGCGGGGACCGCACGGTTACTAGCGAGGAGACTCAGTAACGATGACAGCGAACAGCTTCGGCAGCCGGGCGGCCCTCCGGGTCGCGGGCGAGCGGTACGAGATCTACCGGCTGGACGCTGCGGAAGGTTCGGCCAGCCTCCCCTTCGGCCTGAAGATCCTGCTGGAGGACCTGCTCCGCAACGAGGATGGCGCCACCATCACCGCCAGCCAGATAACCGCGCTGGCGAACTGGGACCCGGCCAGGGAGCCCGACACCGAGATCCAGTTCACCCCGGCCCGGGTCATCCTCCAGGACCTGACCGGCGTGCCGGCCGTGGTGGACCTGGCCGCGATGCGCGAGGCCATGCAGGCGCTGGGCGGCGACCCGACCAAGATCAACCCGCTCATCCCGGCCGAACTGGTCATCGACCACTCGGTGGTGGCCGACGTGTTCGGCAGCCCGGACGCGTTCAGGCGGAACGTCGAGATCGAGTTCCAGCGCAACCGGGAGCGGTTCCAGTTCCTGCGCTGGGGCCAGGAGGCGTTCAGCCAGTTCAAGGTGGTCCCGCCGGGCACCGGCATCGTGCACCAGGTGAACATCGAGTACCTGGCCCGGGTGGTGATGAGCCGCGACGGCACCGCGTACCCCGACACCTGCGTGGGCACCGACTCGCACACCACCATGCAGAACGGCCTCGGCGTGCTCGGCTGGGGCGTCGGCGGCATCGAGGCGGAGGCCGCCATGCTCGGCCAGCCCATCTCCATGCTCATCCCGAAGGTGGTCGGCTTCCGGCTGGCCGGCGAGCTGCCCAGCGGCGCCACCGCCACCGACCTGGTGCTCACCATCACCGAACTGCTCCGCAAGCACGGCGTGGTCGGCAAGTTCGTCGAGTTCACCGGCGAGGGCGTGGCCGCGGTCCCGGTGGCCAACCGGGCGACGATCGGCAACATGTCGCCCGAGTTCGGCTCCACCTGCGCGATCTTCCCCATCGACCAGAACACCCTGGACTACCTGAAGCTGACCGGCCGGCCGCGCGGGCAGGTCGACCTGGTCGAGGCGTACGCCAAGGAGCAGGGCCTCTGGCACGACCCGACCCGGGAGACCCGGTACTCCGAGGAGCTCAGCCTCGACCTGTCCACCGTGGTGCCGTCCATCGCCGGGCCGAAGCGCCCGCAGGACCGGATCACGCTGGCCGACGCCAAGCAGGCCTTCCGCGACGCCCTGCCGAACTACGTGACGGAAACCACCCTGGACAACGGCCTGGCCGGCACCTTCCCGGCCTCCGATCCGGTCGCCGTCGGTGACGGCACCCGCCCCTCGAACCCGATCCAGGTCACCCTCGAGGACGGCACCACAACCGCCGTGGACCACGGCAGCGTGGTCATCGCCGCCATCACGTCCTGCACCAACACGTCCAACCCGAGCGTCATGGTCGGCGCCGCGCTGCTCGCCAAGAACGCGGTCGACCGGGGACTGGCCCGCAAGCCCTGGGTCAAGACCACGCTGGCGCCCGGCTCCAAGGTGGTCATGGACTACTACGAGCGCGCCGGACTGCTGCCCTACCTGGACAAGCTCGGCTTCAACCTGGTCGGCTACGGCTGCACCACGTGCATCGGCAACTCCGGGCCGCTGCCGCCCGCGATCAGCGCGGCGGTGAACGAGAACGACCTGGCGGTGACGGCCGTGTTGTCGGGGAACAGGAACTTCGAGGGCCGGATCAATCCGGACGTGAAGATGAACTACCTGGCCTCCCCGCCGCTGGTGGTCGCGTACGCGCTGGCCGGGACCATGGACATCGACCTGCGGCGCGAGCCGCTCGGCTCCGACGCCGAGGGCAAGCCGGTCTACCTGGCCGACCTCTGGCCGTCCCCGGAGGAGGTCGCCGACGTGGTGCAGCACGCGGTGGCCGAGGAGATGTTCACCCGCGACTACGCCGACGTGTTCAAGGGCGACGACAACTGGCGCGGGCTCGACATCCCATCGGGCGACACCTTCGCCTGGGACGAGGCGTCGACCTACGTCCGCCGCCCGCCGTACTTCGACGGGATGCCCGCCGAGCCGGAGCCGGTCACCGACATCCGGGGCGCGAAGGTGCTGGCCATGCTGGGCGACTCGGTGACCACCGATCACATCTCGCCGGCCGGGGCGATCAAGACGGACAGCCCGGCCGGGAAGTACCTGACCGGGCACGGCGTGGAGCGCAGGGACTTCAACTCCTACGGCTCGCGGCGCGGCAACCACGAGGTGATGATCCGCGGCACGTTCGCCAACATCAGGCTGCGCAACCAGCTCGCGCCGGGCACCGAGGGCGGTGTCACCACCCGGGACGGTGAGCAGATGTCGATCTACGACGCGTCCCGGCGGTACATCGAGGACGGCACCCCGCTGATCGTGCTGGGCGGCAAGGAATACGGTTCGGGCTCGTCCCGCGACTGGGCCGCCAAGGGCACGCTGCTGCTCGGCGTGCGCGCGGTGCTCGTCGAGTCGTTCGAGCGCATCCACCGGTCCAACCTCATCGGCATGGGCGTCCTGCCGCTGCAGTACCGGCCGGGAGAGTCGGCGGCCTCGCTGGGACTGACCGGAGACGAGACCTTCGACATCCGAGGCATCGAGGAAATAAATTCAGGAAACATACCGAACGAGGTAACGGTGACGGCCGGTGATAAGGAATTCCGCGCTGTCGTCCGGATCGACACTCCTGGTGAGGCCGACTATTACCGGCACGGGGGCATCATGCAGTACGTGCTCCGGTCGCTCCGGTAAGTACATAGTCGGCGCAGCGGTTACAGAAGTGCCCTCCCCAGGGGGCTAAGGTTGTGCCCCATGGCAAAGGATCCCTTCGATGCGGCGCTGGCCGGCTTCGAGCGGTGGACGACGACAACGTCGCGGAAGCTGAGCACCGATCCCGAAACGGCCGTCAGCGAGGTGGAGACGCTGCTCGGCTTGGCGCGGGACTACCTCGATATCGAGGGCCCGGCCGATCTCGGTGAGGGGGACCTCAGAGAGCTGCTGCTGCGGATCTACCCGCGCAAGATGACCGTGTTCGACGTGGCCGACACCGAGGACACGGTTCCCGCGGTCCGGGACTTCCTCGCCTACCTCGCCGAGCGCGGTCAGATACCGGAGGGCAGGGCACGCTCGCTGGAACGGGAGCTGGACGAGATCGCGCCGCGGTTCGGCGACGTCATGATGGACCCGTCGAACTGGGGGATGGCCGGTTCGATCGTCCACGCGATGGCCGCCGACGGGGTCGACCTAGACGACCAGGCGGCCGTGGACCGCTGGATCAGCGCCTACAACGCGGGCCTGGCCGGGGTCGGTGACGAGGAGGAATACGAGGACGAGGACATCGTCGACCTGAAGGAGGCCTTCGGCCTGCCCGACCAGATGGCGCCGCTGCGGCTGCCCGCGCCCACGGAACTGGCCGCGCTGGCCCGCCGGGCTCCGTTGATGGCCCAGCTACGCAGGCTGGCCTGGTGGCTGGGAGCGGGCCGTGCGGTTACCGAGGACGAGGAGCTGGCCGGCGGTGATCTCGCCGAAGCCGCCGCCGAGCTCGGCGTTGACGTTGCGCGCCTGCAACACCTGTGGTGGCTGGCTCTCGACGCGGTACTCATCGAGCTGGACGAGGACGAGACTCACGCCATCCCCGGCGAGTCCGCACACGTCTGGGACGATGGCGACGAGGACGAGGTTCTCGACATCTGGGAGATGGTGTTCGCCCTGGTTATCGGAGACACGCTGGACGCCGCCGCGTCCCTGGACCCGGACCGGTCCGGCGAACTGGAGTTTTCCGGACACGGAGCGGCGCTGGCGGTGACGCTCTTCCTGGCCCGGCCGGAGGGCCTGCCCGTGGCCGAGGTCAGCGAGGTGATCAGGGTTGCCGCGACGGACGAGCTGCCGCCTGCCCGGGCGGAAAAGGCCTGGCAGTCGTGGGTCAGCGCGCACGGCGATCCCGCCCGCCTGCTACTGGATCTGATGGCCGAACTCCAAGCCATCGAGATAGCCGACGCCGGGGACGGCCCCGTGGCCCGGCTGATGCCGCTGGGCCTGGCCGCGGTCCGCACTCAGCTCGTCCAATCCGGGGTGGAGATCCCGCTGCTCCCGGATACCGAGCACATGACCGCGGCACAGCTGATCGCCATGGCGGACGGCGTGTCCGAGGAAGAGTTCGCCGCGGAGACCGCCGCCTGGCTGTCGCACCGGACCGCGGAGCCCGCGGCCCGGGAACTGCTGGCTGTCGCCGCCGCATCCGATCCGGCGTCGCGCATCCTCGCGGTAAGCGTCGTGATTACCGAACTCGGCGCACTCGCCGAGCCGGCGTGGCGTGAGGCACTCGGCCGGATCGAGCTGCGCGGGTACGCGAAAACCGCCCTGGCCACGCTGCCCGGCGGCGATCCCGCCGTGGCCTCGCTACCGGGGCTGGAGCCTGACGAACACGACGTGGCCTGGATGCTCACCGACGCGCTCGCCGCGGAGGGCTGGGACGACCTGAGCGACGATGCCGGCCACGAACCGGAGGCTCTCGCGAAGCGGCTAGGTGAAGCGATCCCGGCGGGGCAGGAACTGGTGGTGTTCGAGTTGATGGCGCGGGTACCGCATCCGGAGGCGGCCGACGTCCTGACGGTTATCGGCAGGCAGCACCCGGACAAGAAGATCGCCAAGCTCGCGCGGAAGTCCGCCTACAAGGCGGCGAGCCGCCAGGCCGCCCAGCGGCGGTAGCCTGAGCCTGCGCCGACGGCGAGAGCGCCGCGTACGTCACGAGAGGCGCTCACGATGACCATCCCGAGCTCTCCGATCGTTACCAGGCTCCGCGCGGCTGGCTGCGTCTTCGCCGAGGACGAGGCCCGGCTGCTGATGTCCTCCGCCCGGACACCGGCCGAACTCGACGCCATGGTCGCCCGGCGCGCGGCCGGCCTGCCGCTGGAGCAGGTCCTCGGCTGGGCCGAGTTCTGCGGCCTGCGGATTACCGTGGCGCCCGGCGTGTTCGTGCCGCGCCGGCGCACCGAGTTCCTCGTCCGGCAGGCGGCACGGCTGCTCCGGGGGGACGGCTCTCTCACCCGGGGGGGCGACCCCCCGGAACCCCCCGCGCTTGGGGGGGCTGCCCGCCCCCCCAAACCCCCCCGGCCCCCCCGGGAGGGGATCGCCCGGCCGGGTGCCGTGATCATCGACCTGTGCTGCGGCGCGGGCGCGATCGGCGCGGCGCTGGCCGCCGCCGTGGACCGGGCCGAGGTGCACGCGGCCGACATCGACCCGGCCGCGATTCGCTGCGCCCGGCAGAACCTTCCCGACGGCCACGTCTACCAGGGCGATCTCTACGCTCCGCTGCCGGCCGGGCTGCGCGGCCGGGTGACCGTGCTGGCCGCCAACGTGCCCTACGTGCCGTCGGAGGAGATCGGCTTCCTCCCGCCCGAGGCGCGGGCGCACGAACCGAGGGCGGCCCTCGACGGTGGCGCGGACGGGCTCGACGTGCTGCGCCGGGTGGCCGCCGGCGCGGCCGGGTGGCTGGCGCCCGGCGGCCACCTGCTGAGCGAGATCAGCGCACGGCAGGCGACCCAGGCCGAGGCGGCCCTCGCGGCCGGCGGCCTGGCCGCGCGGGTGGTCAGCTCAGCGGACCTGGACGCCACCGTCGTCATCGGGCGCCGTCTCGCGTGAACCGGCCGGTCCCGGGGGGCAATAGAGAAGCAATGGATGACGACGACCTGGTCGCCCGGGTAGCCGCCGGCGACGACGCAGCGCTGCGGGAGCTCTTCGGCAGGCACGCGCCGTGGCTGGCGGTCCGGCTGCGGGCGGTAATGCCCGCGGCCGACGTGGAGGACGTGCTGCAGGAGACGTTCCTCGCGGCCTGGCGGGGCGCGGGCGGCTACCGGCCGCAGGGCGCCTGCGGCGGCTGGCTGTGGGGGATCGCCCGGAGGCAGGCCGCGCTGCTGCTCCGCCGCCGGGGCCCCGCGGAACAGGCCGGGACCGCGCTGCCCGCCGGCCTGGCGGCGGGCCGGGACGCGCCCGACCCGGCCGAGACCGCACTGGCCCGGGCCGAGCTCGAGGTCGCGGTCGAGGCCCTGGGCCCGGACGGGAGCCCGGAACGTGAGGTGTGGCGGCTGATGTACGAACAGGACCGGCCGGTCGCCGAGGTGGCCGAGCTGCTCGGCGTGCCGTCAGGCACGGTCAAGAGCCGTGCGCACCGGGCCCGGCGCCTGCTGCGTGCCGCCCTGCGGGACGGTACGGCCGCGGAAGGAGGCGCGAGATGAGAGACGCGGACCCCGGCCTCCCTGAGGACGTCGACCTGGGCCGGGTGTGGATCTCGGGGGCCGCCCAGGTGTGGCGCCGCCAGCCGGGCTGGCTGGAGCGAACCGCGTCCCGGCTGCTGCGCTTGCCCGGCCTGGCCCGGGCCCTGCTGACTACGCCGTCCCTGCTGCTGCCCTGGCTGCTGACCAGCGTCGTGGTGCTCGCCGCGGGGGCCGCCGCGACGCTGAACAGCGGCCAGCCGGTGGTGGCGCTGCTCGCGCCGGCCGTGGCGGCGGCGGCCATCGCCTACTCCTACGGACCCGGCATCGACCCGGCCTGGGAACTGTCCTGCAGCATGGCGGTCAGCGACCGGATGGTGCTGCTGGTCCGGGCGCTGGCGGTGTTCGCGGTGAACGCCCTGCTCGGACTGGCCGCGTCGGCCGTCGCCGCCGTCGGCATCCCGGCCGGACCTGGCGCCGGGTCGGCGTCCGGTGCCGCGGCCGCGGTGACCTTCGGCTGGCTGATCCCGATGACCGCGGTCTGCGCCTTCGCGCTGGCCGTGGCGACGGTGACCCGGTCGGCCAACGCGGGCGCGGCGACCGGGGTGGCGGCCTGGCTGATCATCGTGCTGTCCGGCCGGGTGGCCAGCGGGCACTTCGCGGCCGCGGTCACCGACACCGTCCTGTTCCTGCCCTACCTGGCGATCGGCGCGGGCTGCGCCGCGGTCGTCCTCTACGCGACGCGGATCCCGAGGGGAAGCCTGTGACGAACGTCGAGATCACCACCCCCCGGCCGGTGGCGGCCAGGCGCGGCAGCGCGGCAGCGGTCCTCGGCTCGGGTCGGCTGCTGCGGATCGAGCTGCGCCACAACGCGATGCTGTGGTTGCTGCCGGTAGCCATCGCGCTGTTCTGGTACAACGGCTACCGGGAAATCATGGCGCTGCCGCCGATGTGGAACCTGCGCGCCATGACCCTGCAGAACCGGCTGCTGCTCGACCTGGCCATCCCGGTCACGGGCGCGGCCGCATGGATGGGATCGAGGGAGGGACGCCGGAACGTCACCGACCTGGTTGCGGTCACCGCCCGGCCGCGCTGGTCCCGGCAGCTGGCCACCTGGGCCGCCACCACCGCCTGGGCCGAGGTCGCCTGCCTGGCCTGCGTCGCCGTGGTGTACATCATGACGGCGCGGCAGGCCTCCTGGGGCGGTCCGCTGTGGTGGCCGGCCGCGGTCAGCGCCGCGGGCGTCCCGGCGCTGACCGCCATCGGGTTCGCCGCCGGGGCCTGGTTTCCCGGCCGGTTCGTCACCCCGCTGGTCACGATGGCGGTGTTCTTCGGGCTCGGGTTCGGCACGCAGGCGGCCACCGGGGACCACTCGTACTGGCAGGTCTCGCCGCTGACCGCGGGCGCCTTCGACATCGGCGCCGCCCCCGGGGTGGCTACCTTCTACCCGTACCTGCCGGACCTGTCCATCGCGCAGGTGATGCTCACCGTCGGCCTCGCCGTCGCGGTCCTCGGCGCGCTGGGTATCCCCGTAGCCCGGATGCGCTGGCTCGCCGCCGTGATCACCGCGGCCGGCCTGGCGGCCGCCGGGACCGCGGTCGCCCTGGCCGGCACCGGACGGCTCGACCCGCACGGGATGATCGCCATCCCGGCGCTGCACGACGCGGCCAGCGACCAGCCGGTCCGCTACGCGCCGGCCTGCAGCCGCACCCCGATCCCGGTCTGCGTGCACCCCGCGTACGCGGGCTTCCTGCCCGCCGTGACCGCCTCGGTCGGGCCCGAGCTCACCGAGTTCGCCGGCCTGCCCGGCGCGCCCGACCGGATCAGCCAGGTCAGCGCGGTGTACCGGCAGGAGCCTGGCAACGCCATCACCGTCGGCGGGGGCATCCCCAGCGCGACCGCGTTCCTGCTCCCCGATGAGGTGCCGGGCCGGCTGGGCACGACTGGCGCCGAATTCGCCGCGCAGATGGACGAGGGTCTCGGGCTCCAGCTGGCCAGCGACATCATCCTGGGCGGCCACGCGGACTCGAACCCGAGCCAGGCCCAGCTCGCGGTCATCGCGGGCTCGGTCCGGTTCCCGCCTTCCGTCGAGAGCCGCGACCTAGCCCCGATGTACGGCCGGCTCCTGCCGCAGCCCGGCAGTCCAGCCGACCTCGCGGCCCGGCGGTTCGCGGCGCTGTCGCCCGCCGCCCGGCACGCCTGGCTGGCGGGGCACCTGGCCGCGCTGCACGCCGGGCGCATCTCGCTGGCTCAGTTGCCGTGACGGCCGTCGCGGTGCGCCTGGTACGCCTGCACGCCGCGAGCCGCCGCCTCCCGGCCGCCCTGGTCCTGCTGGCGGCGTGCGCCGCCGCGCTGCGGGGCACGCTGTACGGACAGTGGGACTCCTACGGCGCGCTGCAGCTGCCGCTGATCTTCGAGGCCGCCTGCGCCGCCGTCGTCGCGGTCACGGCCGGCAGCCCGTTCGGCGAACCGGAACGCGCGACCGGCCGGTGGCTGCCGTTCCTGCGGCTCGGCGCCGCGGTCACCCTCACCGGGCTGGCCGCCGGCGCGCTGGCCGCGGCCGGCGCCGGCCTGCCGCTCGCCGGCGGCTTCCCGGACATCCTGCGCAACGTCGCCGGCCTGACCGGCATCGGCCTGCTCTGCGCCACCGTGCTCGGCGGGCCGCTCGCCTGGACCGGCCCGCTCACCTACCTGCTGCTCGGGTTGTACGGGCTGTACACCGACTGGCACCCGCCCACCCTGAGCACGCCCTGGATCTGGCCGGCCCGCGCGCCGCACGACCTGGGCGGGGCGCGGTGCGCC
>Ga0306923_10006763_pt1 | contig 11345 bp, 12 predicted proteins | sample sta12Can44000108_FD_203841 | JGI IMG/M metagenome (GOLD analysis project Ga0306923, IMG submission 203841) | Lab enrichment of tropical soil microbial communities from Luquillo Experimental Forest, Puerto Rico - statanox.12C.anox.44.000.108 (v2)... | ecosystem: Environmental > Terrestrial >...
GTACATAATCTCGAGGCTAACACAGGGCTTCAGCTTCCGCTGTCTACGCTTCACGAGCGACGTCACCGTCTCCCATGCAAGACTCGCTTCCGGCTGGCGGGCTGCGCCTCTACCGGGAGGGTGTCGAACCCTCTGGGTCGCTGCGAAAGGTTTCAGGTTACATTACCATTCTCCTTTCCAGGACTTGTCCTGTCGCAAGGGTGGTCTATGCCAAGCCGCCTTTCGGCGGACCCGACGCGGTGCTCGCCTACCTGTCCCGCTACACGCACCGGATTGCTACCGCCAACAGCCGGCTCGTCGCCTTCGACGGCCAATGCGTGACTTTCAAATGGAAGGATTACCGGGCCAAGAGCGCCGCTCGCTACAAGCTGATGACGCTCAATGCCGACGAATTCATCCGCCGCTTCCTGATCCATGTCCTACCCGACGGGTTCCACCGCATCCGCCACTATGGCTTCTTCGCCAATGCCAACCGGGCTGCCAATATCGCATTGGCCCGCCAGCTCCTCGGCGCACCCGCCCCAGCCCGACGACAGAAGAGACCAGTGGCGCTGAAGGTGCTCAACTCCTCGAAACGTGGAACACTTGTCCTTGCTGCGGCGGGCGTATGGTTATCGTCGAGACCTTCGAACCCGGCTGCCAGCCGCGACTGTGGCCCATTCCCGCAATCGGGCTCGACAGCTCGTGACCAACACGCTCCTGCCGCCATCACACATCGCTCAGCCTATCCGACGCCGATATCTCACCGGCAACGGCGGCGCTCCGCCCACAGCAACTGTCAGCGCCGACTTCCACCACCAAAACGCAGATCATTCAGCACCGCATCACCGTTCCGGTTGCACCCGCGGTGCTCAAAACTGCGGTCACGGCACTCGCTCAGCCGTCTCTCCCGTTCGAAAGTCAAAAATCAGGTCAAATACCGGCGCTAAATCTCCATAGCCTGACACCACCGCCGGTGCGAACTCCCCCCGCGGTTTCCTCCCTCGAGGCTTTTCGGACGCCTGCCTCCGTGCATCTCCTCGCGCCTGCGCCTGGCAGGCATCCGAAAACCCTTAACACTTTGAGGCGTTCCCGCCGCCTAGGCTGAACGGCAGGTATCCGTTCAATTAGCCGACCTCTACCAGAGCGAGCTGGAGCGGTAAGGATGCGCCGAAACCGGAACTTTACGCCGCCGGAGAGAGGGGGCGAGCTTCGAACTTTCTAGGTGATTCGGCTTCGGCGGAGAGATCAGCAGGGCAGCACGCGCATCCCAGCGGGCGTTCCGCTTTGTCAACCGATGCGTTTCTGCGCAAAGTTGACGGGTTCTTGACGCGCTTCGCTATTCTCTGCACTCGAAAGGCAAGCTCGGAGAGCCCTCATGGCTACACGTCAAATCAAGACAGTGGGAAAGACAGCACCTGCGGCACGTAGCAATCCAATCCGAAAGACGGCCGGTAAACCGAAGGCAGCACCCGCGGTGCTGAAGCTGGTCACCACGAAGGCGGCCAACAAGGAAAAGACCGCGACGTCTGCTCCCAAACCCGCTTCGATGACCGGGCCATTGCCGCCGATCGTCACGCTGAAACATCTCGCTGAGTGGGCGGGCTATAATCACGGCTTACCCCAGAAGCAGGCGATCGAGATGCTCACCGGCTTCGTGGCCGACATCGGTCGGGTGCTGAAGAAGGGTAGCAAAATCCGCATTCCCAACCTTGGCGTCCTGCAAGTACGAATTCGACCCGCACGTCCAGCGCGCAAGGGGCGCAACCCGGCCACCGGCGAGGAGATCCGGATCAAAGCCAGTAAAGCGTCAAAGAAGGTTGCATTCCGAGTCGCAAAGGGTTTGAACGAAGCAATCTGATCTGCCCTTCTAGCCGCTAGCCTGTTATCAGCGACGGGAGCTTCGCGCCGGTAATGGCCATTGGCACGAGGGCGATACACCCGCGAAAAGCAACCCTCCGCGTCAGCCGCGAGCAGAACCCGACCCCGTCTTGACGGCTGCGACCTCCGCCCGCAGGGTGCGCCTTCGGAATTTTATCGTGATCATCGGGCCCAAGACGATGACCCGGAAGCTGTGCGGCCGTCTGCTCGCGATATGCGCGGTTTGTATTTCTGTCGCTGTTGTGACCATCTCACCTTCGCTGTCAGCCTACGACTCTGGTACCGCTGATGCGCTGATGCTTCGTCTCATGTCGACGCATAACGTCCCGGGTGCAGCTCTGGCGCTGATCAAGGATGGCAGCATCGTGCTGGAGAAGGGATACGGTTTTCGAGATCTGGCGGCGCACGACCCCGTCACCACCGCAACGCTCTTTAATATCGGCTCTATCTCGAAATCATTCACCGCGCTCGGTGTCGCTCAGCTGGTCGATCAGCATCAGCTCGATCTGGACGCACAAGTCATCAGATACATCCCTGATTTGCGGCTGAGTGATCCGCAACCCACGCAGGCAGTGACATTGCGACAGTTGCTATCTCATACCAGTGGTCTTCCGGCGGACGAGCAATGGCCCCAACAGGTACCAGCGACCCGAGACGGAATCGTCAGCGAGTTCGCCAACATGCCGATCACCGCGCAGCCGGGGACACGATTTCAGTACTGTAGCCGATGTATCGTACTCGCGGCGTACGTCCTCGAACGGATTACGGATCAATCCTGGGAGGCCTACACGCGGAGACACATCTTTGCGCCGCTCGGGATGACGATGGCCTCATTCGGGCCTCTCGGGCTGCAGCAGGCGCCTGACCGAGCCCAACCGTATCGCAATGACAGTGTCTTGGGCCAAGTACCGGTACCTTGGAACCGTCTCCAGTACTTGGAGCCCTTGGGCCCGGGGGGTGGCATCAATGCAAGCGTCGATGAAATGGCGCGCTACGCGTTGTTGCAACTCGACGACGGAACAATGTTCGGACACCGGATACTGTCGACACAAATGATGGCAGAGTTGCATCGCCCGGAGATCGAGGTGGGGGTGGACTGGAGGCCTGTCGCTCGTGCCGAGAACCTGCACTATGCGCTTGGCTGGTTCACCGCTGACGTTCGTGGCGTGCACCTGATCTATCATAATGGCGAGAATCCCGGTTTCCGCGCTGCGGTCGTGCTGGTTCCATCCTCCAAATCAGGCGTGGTCGTCCTGACAAACGGGGAGTCGAAGCCCTTTATCGAGATGACCACGCGGAGCCTTCTCGAACAGCTTCTCCGGTAGGAATCCGGGTGAAGCTCATGATCTCGCCGATCGCTCCCTCCCAGCGGGGGCTGGCCGACATTGCTGCCGACCTCTCTTCCGCTCACACCGGGCCCGCGTCTGCGGCTGCATCCTGCCGGGGTAGAGCGGTCCCCGAAGCTCCATCTGAGGGGACTGACAGTTCGAGTCCTATTCCCTCCCGCGAAGAGCCTGTGTCTCGCACAGGCCGGCCCGCGCGAGGTCGCGACCATGTTTCCGTGACGATGCCTTTGTCGCAAATGAAAACGCTCGCGGGTCCGGAGATCAGGGGCCGATATCAGGCTGCTTAGGAGTCGGAGTTCTCGGAGGGACCGCAGCGTTTACTGGCTTCTTCTTGAAAGGCAGATCGGAGCGACGCTCATGACAGACAGCCACAACAGATTTCTTGGAAATCGCCCACTGTCACCGGAAACCCTAATGATGGGCTATGGCTATGACCCATTTCTGTCCGAGCGCTCTCTCAAGCCGCCGGTCTTCCATACCTCGACTTTCGTGTTTCGATCGGCTCAGGACGGGAAGGAGTTTTTCGAGCTGGCGTACGGCTTGCGGCAAAAGCGCCCCAATGAAGAGCCCGGATTGATCTATAGCCGGATCAACAATCCCGACCTCGAGATGCTCGAGGATCGATTGGCCATCTGGGATCAGGCCGAAGCCAGTCTCGTCTTCGCCTCGGGCATGGCGGCGATCTCGACTACGCTCTGGGCCTATGCGCGCCCCGGCATGGTGATCATCCATTCGGGCCCCGTCTATGGCGGCACCGATTTCCTACTGAAGAAGATCCTGCCGCAATTCGGTGTAACCTCGATCGGCTTTCCTAGCGAGGGCGGCAACGGGGCGATGGAAGAAGCCGTCAGCTCGGCACGCGGCAAAGGGCCGATTGCGGCGCTTTATATCGAAACGCCAGCAAACCCCACAAACGGAATGGTGGATCTCGAGCGCGCCCGGAAAATCGTGTCTGCCCTCGCCGGTCCGGACGGCAAGCGGCCGGTTATCATCGTCGACAACACGATGCTGGGACCGATCTATCAGACCCCTCTGGCACATGGTGCTGATCTGGTCGTCACGTCGCTTACTAAGTACGTCGGCGGTCATTCCGACCTGATTGCGGGCGGATGTTCGGGAGCGACCGGTCTACTCGAACCGATCCGTGGCATGCGCACAATCCTGGGCACGATGTGCGATCCGCATACCGGTTGGTTGCTGATGCGTTCACTTGAAACCCTGAAACTCAGAATGACAGCCGCAGCGGAAGGCGCGTGCAAGGTCGCAGACTTCCTCAATACTCATCCGAAGGTCGCTTCGGTCTGGTATCTGGGATTCTTGCCAAAGGGCCATCCCGATCGTGCAATCTTTGAGCGACAATGCAGGAGCCCAGGCTCCACTTTCAGCTTCGAAGTGAAGGGGGGTGAGGCGGAGGCCTTTGCCGTCCTGGATCGCTTCAAGGTGATCAAGCTCGCGGTGAGCCTGGGTGGTACGGAGACGCTCGCTTCGCATCCTGCGGCGATGACGCATTCGGACATTCCGGAAGAAGAACGGTTGCTGCTGGGTATCACGCCGACGCTTATTCGCATTTCGGTCGGGATTGAGGATCCCGACGACTTGATCGAGGATCTCAACCAAGCGTTGGGCTGAGGTCTGATCGCATTTGAGGGACACGGCCTCTCTCCGCTAGAGGCGCGGGCTGATAGCCCAGCCCGGTTCCGACCTCGAGGATGCTCTCAAACCGCCTTTCCGCGAAACCCTGCCGACATCGGTCGCGGTCGAGGCTCCCCTAGCGGAGTGGGTGCCCTCGGCGGACCGCCAGGATTTGTGCCGAAAGATGAGGACAAAGCCTCGTAACCGAGGCCTATCTCGCGCGGAACCGAAAGTTCGAATCAACCTCCCTCCAGCGGAGAGTCAGGCGAACTTCCAATCACGTCGGCTGCACGATCCCTGACGCTGACGGAAAACGCGTTCGCGTGGTTATACGCCCTCGAAAGCGTTCGCGGCGAGTTTCCGCCATTCGTACGGCAACGTATCCCCTTGATCCCCAACGGCAATCGGCACGATCGGCCGCGCCGTCCTGACCTCACCGCGGTCGAGCGCCAAATTGCCGGCCTGGATGCCGTGACACTGGCTCGACTGTTGCGCGCCGGTGATCTGACGCCGGTTTGGGTGCCGGACGCGATGCATGAAGCGGTCCGCGATCTTGTCCGGGCGCGCACGGCGGCATCGGAGGATCTTCGCCGCAAGCGCCAACAGCTGCTGTCGTTTCTGCTGCGCACGGGCGGATCTACCGTGGACGCAAGCATTGGACCAAGATGCATCTGCACTGGCTGGCGCAACAAAGGTTCGATCACCCGGCACAGCAGATTGTTTTCGGCGCCGCTGGGGCCGTCCGGATGGGACCCGTTCGCGGCAAACATCGACGGGTGTGCCTGTACCACCCCTGGCGCCGTGCGGGGCCCACATGCCAGGGTGGGAGGAAACCGGGGCGGTGGCCGACGGCACTACCCCGGCCCCTAGACTCGGAGCGCAGACCTACCGGTATTGCTGCACATGGTCGGTGAGGTGGGGCGCGGCGGCTAGGTGGGGGACGGCCGGCGAGAAGGGTGCAAGGGCCGCGGTGATCTTTAGCCGGCGCAACGGCTCGGCGACCCGGCTGAACCCATCGCTTGCATCCTGCAAACCGCGCGATTTGAGCGCATTCGGGCCTATACCGAAAACCTAGAGAAATCTGGTGTCGCCTTCCCGGCGAGTGGAAGTTGACCAAAGCGGCCGCTCGACGGCAGACGCACGCGGACGCTCGCCCGCGTGCTACCTCTCCGTTCGCCACGGCATCAGAGAAGATCGGCTAACCATCTGTGGACGCCCCCTTTCACGCAAGGGAAAACGTTGAGGTCGTTGTTGCGCAAGGTCGGATGCTGTCATCTGTCCGGCCTATGATGCGGCAGGACGACAGCCGCCGGCCTGTATGGGAGTTCGCGGACTGGGTCCAGATCACCCAAAGCGTGCTCGAGGCACGGTGGAAAGCCCTGGTTGTCCCACCCGTCTCGCCGACTGTTGCGCCATACTCTCCTTCCGCTCGCCCTTACGTCCTCGCGGTCGTGGTCAGCCTACGCCGCCGCGATCGGAGTTCTGTAGGTGCCGCCTTTGACCAGCAGGGCCCAGATGATGCGGGCCATCTTGTTGGCCAGAGCAACGGTGACCAGCATTTTCGGCTTGCGAGCCAACATCTGCGCAAGCCATGATCCCTTGGGTGCCCCGCGCCGGCTGGCCTGTTGAACCACGGCACTCGCGCCAATGATCAACAGGCGGCGGATCGTCCGTTCGCCGCGTTTTGAAACGGCACCGAGTTTTTGCTTGCCACCGGTCGATTTCTGCAGCGGCGTCAGCCCGAGCCAGGCCGCGAAATCGCGCCCGGCCGGGAACCCCTCGGCCGCTGGCACGAGAGCGGTGATTGCCGTCGAGACAATTGGCCCCACGCCCGGTATCGTCATCAACCGGCGCGCCGTCGGGTCTGACTTCGAGCGTTGGTTGATCTCCGCATCTAATACGCTGATCTGCACCTCCAATGCGGTGAAGGTGTCTACGAGCAGTTTTAAGATAGCCCGCACACTGTCAGGGAGTGAGGACTGTAGATCCTCGACCAAGGCGACAAGGCTTTCAACGTGGGTAATGCCCTTCGGAAAGACGTAACCGTATTCCATCAGGTGCCCGCGAAGAGCGTTGACGCACTGAGTGCGCTGACGCACCAGGAGATCCCGGGCCCGGAACACGATGCCGTTCGCCTGCTGCTCTTCGGTCTTGACCGGAACAAAGCGCATGGTCGGCCGCTGGGCCGCTTCACAGATCGCCTCTGCATCGGCGGCATCGTTCTTCTGCCGCTTGATGAACGGCTTGACGTAGGCCGGCGCAATCAAGCGCACTTGATGGCCCAATTTAGCGATCTCACGCGCCCAGTAATGCGCACCGGCACAGGCCTCCATCGCAACGACGCACCGGGTTTGCGCCGCTAGGAAACCGAGAAGCTTCACGCGAGTGATGCGTTTGCGGAAGAGCACGTGCCCGGCCCCATCCGCTCCATGCACGTGGAACACGTGCTTCGCGATATCCAAACCGATCGTGGTAGCCTGCTTCATGGACGCCTCCTTCGGTGGCCGTTCGACACCGTCACCTTGGCACACAGATGCCGTCAGGGGCGTCCACCCCATCACCCAAATCCGACGATACAGAAATCCCCACTAATCAACACCCGCCCGCCGCCGTGAGCGTGTTCAACAGGTCGAGCGTCGAGCGCACGAGGTGGTCGAGCCGCGTGACCATCACGATCGTCGGCATGCAAGTCGGGCCCGCTCGCTCTTGCGACAAATGGTCCGGGACTCCGCCTGATGCTGACCGTGCTCGGCGGCCTCGCCGAGTCGAGGGTGGTTTGACGCGCGACCGCACGCGCGAGGAGAAACGAGCCGGCAAAGGCCCGAGGCGTCAAATTCGGCCGCAAGCCCATCCTCGACCTCGCGCCAGCAGCAGGAGGCTCGCAAGCGCCTCGAAGCGGGCGAGACGCAACGCAGTGTTGCCCGCTCCTACAACATCACAGAGCACGATTTCATGGCTGAAGCGTCAGGTGAGAGCCATATTCAGTGGCGCGCCGCTTCGCCTCCCATTGGTCGGCCTCTGCAAGAGTACGTCGGAATTCCTCGGCGGTCCGAAGAATGCCAGCACGCAACTCGGGATCGATCTCCTTGCGCAACCCGACATCATCCCGCGGCATCTCACCGTTTCTAACTTCCGTGATCACACGATCAATCTCGCCCGACGCGTGCATTGGCGTCTGCAACAGCACGAGATGATCCATTTCAGCCTGGTTGTCAGGCGCATGGCATTCGAGGCAAGTGGCCTTTCGTGCGTCAGTCGCGAAGTTACGATAGGCATTATCCAACATAGGCAGGAATGGGTTGGCGGCACTGTATTTGTTTGAAAAGAGCGAGGCGTGCGGCTGCAACTGTCCCGAGGAGTCAGTCCATTGCCAGTGGCCGTCAAATGCCGGTGGCGTCACGTGCGTGTACGGGCCGCGCGCGGCTTCGCTCCCGCCTTGCGACCGGGTCACGACGAACACCTGTCCTGCTGGAGTGAGATAGAATTTAAGTTCATTGGCCGTTTCATAGGCATTCCACTTATCGGCACTGTGCCAGAAGGGATACGGGTATTCACCGGGCGGCATGGCGTTTCGAAAATATGCCTCGATATGGATGACGTTGATGTGCTCTTGGGGGTCTTTATCGACCGACTGCCTTCCAGTGAAGGTAAAGAGAGACAGATACATAAGTTGCCAAATGCTCGGCTTGAAATGTGTCAACTGCCTTTTTGAAATCCTGAGATTTGGCTGATCCCCCCCGAACAGCAAACCGTCACGCGACCAGGGAATGAAAGTCGCATCGCGCAACCCGTCAGCACATTTGGCGTGTGCCGACACGTCGTCCCTGGCAGCGAGCGGACAAAGGGTTGATAGTTGCTTCGCAAGCGTGGCAGCCAGGGCTTCAACGTCCACAGATTGCGGTGCCGCCATGGACAGTTGGACACACCCGAAATTGAACAGAACTGCGGCGATCACGCCGGTAATAATGCGTTTCATCTGCCCTATTGAGCAACCTTGGATGAAAACGTCGCGGCTACCGCCCACCCAACCGGGTGCTAACGATTTTATCCTCTCGGGTCACATAGAACTTGCCGCCAGGTGAGCAGTGGGCCTCGAAGTAAATAGAAACTTCGTTCACTCGTGGGTTTGTACCTATGTCGTGAATCACTGAGGTAAGGTTACCGTCATGTGGTTGATGCTTCGTTAATCAAGGTGGTGGCGGGGAATTATGCGAAGCCTGCAGATGGCCGCTGCTTATTTTTCGCGCTGCTCACATCAGCGTGCGTCGCCGACGCCCCGCTCGCGAGGAGCTGGTCGACCGGCAGATCGGCCGGCTTGGCGGCCTTAAGGATTTTGCCGGCGCAAATGCCGATCAGGCGATAGCCAACCCTGAGTAGGATCGAGGCTAAGGGGCCGGATGAAGCCTTGCTGGTGATTCCGGCTTCCAATCTGACTGGCAACGCTCCGGCCGGATCCATCCAAGCTTGCCCACGCAAATAGAGACAGCAATTTGTTTCTCGATTTGATCTAAATCAGAAAGCCGCATGCGCGGGCGGCGTATGGGAGTTCCGGTGAAGAGAGGAAACCCATGCTCAACCGAAAGACTCGCACCGCGCTCGCTTTGATCCTGACCCTCGCGGCTTCCCCCGTGCTCGGCGCAGAGACCGAGTCCGACCCGCATCACCCGGCTGGCGCCGCAACTGTTCCTGATTCGCCGCCGATGTGGGGCTGCATGATGTCGGAAGCTGATGGCGACATGCCGATGATGCGGATGATGGGTCAGGACGGCATGCACATGAGGGCGGGACACATCGAAGGCCGCCTCGCGTTCCTCAAGACAGAACTCAAGATCAGCGATGCGCAGTTGCCTCTCTGGAACGCCTTTGCACAGGCTATGCGGGATAACGCGACGCCGATGCGGGCCATGCCGCGCGCCGTGACGGGGATCGATACGGCCGCGACATTTCCCGACAAGCTCACTGCCCGCGAGACAATGTTGGCAACCCGGCTTGAGGCCGTGCGCAAGCTGAAAGCGGCCGCCGATCCGCTCTACGCTGCGCTGAACCCCGACCAGAAAAAGACCGCCGATGAAATCATGCTCGGCCCAATGGGGATGATCATATAGCTGCCAAATGAATGGGCATGACTGGAGGAACTCCGCCCATGAGCGAGGCGCGCAACAGGATGGTTCAAGTCGCGCGCTTCGGCGGTCCCGATGGGCTGGAGGTGATCGACGCTCCGCTGCCGACGGCCGGCCGGGGCGAGGTGCGGGTTCGCGTGCTCGCCTCGGGTCTGGAGTACACGGATATGTTGATCCGGCGCCACCTCTACCCGCAAACGATGCGTCGCCGGCCGCCGTTCGTAATCGGCTATGACGTCGTTGGGGAAATCGATCAGCTCGGCGATGGCGTGAGTGGCTTTCAGCTTGGCGACCGCGTGGCCGATATGACGGTTGTCGGGTCGAATGCCGCCTACTGCACGCTCCGAGCTGACCGCCTGGTCCGTGTGCCGACAGGCCTCGACGCGGCGGAGGCGGCCACGCTGATCTTGAGCTGGACGACCGCGTACCAGCTGATACACCGCGCAGCCCGGGTGCAGCGAGGCCGGCGCGTGCTCGTGCAGGGGGCCGCCGGCGCCGTCGGTCAGGCGCTGCTCTCACTCGGCAGACTATCCGGCCTCGAGCTGTGGGGCACTGCCCGTGGCGCGCATGCGACGTTGATCCGTGAGCTCGGCGCCACGCCGATCGACTACCAACGCGAAGACTTCACGCGTGTTCTGCCGGGCGGGTTCGACGTCGTTTTCGACGGCATCGCAGAGAACGGTTATCGCCGCTCGTTCGCGGCGCTCAAGCGCGGCGGCCTGCTCTGCGCCTACGGCTACTCGGCGGGCGTGCGGGCGCAGCGTCGCATGCTCACTATGTTGATGTGGATAGCGCGCCTGTATCTGTGGAGGTGGGCGTCTGGCGGCAAGCGAGCCGGCTTCTATTCAATCAACGTGATGCGGGCGCGACACCCCACCTGGTTCCGGGAGGACCTGGAGCGGCTCTTCGGCCTATTGGCAACTGGCGCGATCCGGCCGCGCGTGGCAGAGCGGATCTCCTTCGATGAAATTACCGAAGCGCACCGTCGTCTCGAGGCGGGCGGTCTCGAAGGCAAGCTCGTGCTATGCCCGGACCTCCCGTCAGCGCCCGGCCGGATGGCGCCTCAGGCCAGCCCAGTGCCGCAGGGCGAATGATGGTCACGCGATCGCTGCCACCACTACACGAATTAGCCGCGGTGCCGCCCAGCAAGCCAAGCCGCGACTTCGCTCACCCGTCACTCAGGATTGCAGGAGCGCGATGCGTGCCTTCTTCTTTCTGACGTCCCTGATGGCGCTGCTTGTTGGCGGCCCCGTAGGATGCTGCCGCGCATGGTGAATCGTCTAATCGTTGATGTGCGGCTAATAGCTCGAGCATCCTTGGCATAGATGGCCGCTGCTTTGGCGGATCTCAGCCGTCACCTCTCGCCCGGGCCGTAATATGCCTCGAT
>Ga0306923_10006764_pt1 | contig 11345 bp, 9 predicted proteins | sample sta12Can44000108_FD_203841 | JGI IMG/M metagenome (GOLD analysis project Ga0306923, IMG submission 203841) | Lab enrichment of tropical soil microbial communities from Luquillo Experimental Forest, Puerto Rico - statanox.12C.anox.44.000.108 (v2)... | ecosystem: Environmental > Terrestrial > Soil...
GAAACCGGGGAGGTGGCAACGCCTACGGGATTCCGCGACGGCTTCAAGAGTTTGGGCGAAGGTGGATGGATCGGGTTGTCGGCGCCAATCGAATATGGTGGACAAGGCTTGCCCACCACCGTCGCAACCGCGGTTGGGGAAATCTTCGCCTCGGCCAATATGGCGCTGGAAATCTATGCCGGCCTTAGCCGAGGGGCCGTTGCTGCCCTACTCAAGCATGGAAGCGAACAGCAAAAGCGGCAATTTGTTCCCAAGATACTCTCCGGCGAGTGGTCGGGAACGATGAACCTGACCGAACCTCATTGCGGGACCGATCTCGGCTTGATGCGAACTAAAGCAGTCCAGCAGGCGGACGGCAGTTTCCGCATAACTGGCACCAAGATCTTCATTTCCGGTGGCGAGCACGATCTTACCGAAAACATTATTCACCTGGTTTTGGCTCGTATCGAAGGAGCTCCGCCCGGTATTAAAGGCGTGTCGCTGTTCGTCGTGCCGAAGCGGCTCATCGATGCGGGCGGAAAGCCGGGCGAAAGGAACGGCGTCTCGTGCGGCTCGATCGAGCACAAGATGGGCATTCGCGGCAGCGCGACTTGCGTTCTGAACTACGACAACGCAGTCGGCTGGCTCGTCGGCCGGGAAAACAAGGGCATGGAAGCCATGTTCGTCATGATGAACGAGGCCCGGCTCGGTGTCGGACTGCAGGCGCTTTCCCAGTCGGAGATCGCCTACCAGAACGCGGCGACCTACGCGAAGGAGCGACTGCAGGGACGTGCGCTCACCGGCCCCCAAGCTCCGGACAAATCGGCCGATCCCATCATCGTTCACCCCGACGTGAGGCGGACGTTGCTGAGCATCCGAGCATTCAACGAAGCGGCCCGCGCGCTCATCTTTTGGACTGCTCTCAAGGAGGATCTGGCCCGTTGCACGGAAGACCCAGACGAACGCGAGTTGGCGGAGGATCACCTGGCGCTGATAACTCCGGTCATCAAGGGAGTGCTAAGCGACAGGGGCTTCACCAACACCGTGGCAGCGCAGCAGATGTTCGGTGGCCACGGATACATCGTGGAAACGGGGATGGAGCAGTTCGTGCGCGACTGCCGCATTACGATGCTCTATGAAGGAGCCAACGGTATCCAGGCGCTCGATCTCGTCGCCCGCAAACTTCCCCGCGACGGAGCTCGTGCGATCCATTCGTTCTTCAGGGACGTGAACGCTTTCATCGACGAGAGCGCCGGGTCTTCGGCGCTGTCGCCGCTCGTCCAGCCGATGCGACGTTCGCTTCGGGAGCTGGAACAGGCGACCGCGTTGCTATTGCAGCGTCTTCGAGAGCAGCCGAACGAAGCCGTTGCTGGTTCGACTGATTTCATGAATCTCTTCGGTCTCGTCGCGCTCGGCTACATGTGGTTACGGATCGTGAAGACAGCCAACCAGCGCCTGGCGGCGGGCGACTCCTCGCCCGAACTCGCGGCGAAACCTTTAATCGGCCGCTTCTTCGTCGAGCATCTGCTGTCCGAGACATCAACCCTGCTGGCTCGGATCCAAGCGGGCGGTGCCACGGTCATGGCGGTGCCGGCCGAGGCAATATAGCCCCGGCCGTTTGCAATCCCTATCAACGCCCGGAGCTAATCACGCATTATAGGGAGAGGGACCCTAGTCCAAGAAACAGCGGATAACTGGCCATGGCCGGTTCGGCGAGGTTGCTGGTGCAAATCCTCGTCCAGCTCTCCGTTCGATTGCGCTTCATCTTCGCCTGAATTCGCAGCTCTTCTCGGACGCCTAGGAAGCCGACAAGACGGCGGTCAGGCCGCCGTCAATAGCGAGGATCTGCCCCGTAATATGCTTGCCGGCGTCGCTCGCGAACAGGACTGCTGCACCCTTCAAATCGTCTTCGTCGCCGATCCGCTGTAGCGGTGTCCCCTCCGCCAGCTTCTCGATCCCTACCATATCGATGATGCCCTTCGTCATCTTGGAAGGAAAGAATCCAGGGGCCAGCGCATTGACTGTGATGCCGTAACGCCCCCAGCTCCCGGCGAGCGCGCGCGTGAAATTGACAACAGCGCCCTTGCTCGTGTTGTAGGCAATGGTTTGAATGTTTCCGATGCTTCCGCGCAGGCCGGCAATCGAGGCGAGGTTGATGATCCGCCCATATTTCTTCGGGATCATCGAGTGCTTTCCAATCTGCTGACTGAGCAGGAACAACGAACGGATGTTTAGATTCATGATCTTGTCCCAAGCCTCGATGGGATGATCTTCAGTCGGCGCTCCCCATGACGCGCCCGCATTGTTGACGAGAATGTCCACCTTTCCGAGTTTCGCAATCGCCTGTTCGGCCAGTCGGATGACCTCATCATCCTTCGAATTGTCCGCAGCGATCCAATCGGCCTTTATGCCCAGGCCGAGCAGATGCTTCTGAGCTTGCTCGAGGTCTGCGGCCTTCCTCGAGGACAGAAGAATCCTCGCCCCCTGCTCGCCCAGGGCTTCCGCTATTTGCAGCCCGAGCCCCCGCGAACCGCCGGTAATGAGCGCCGACTTGCCGCTCAGATCGAATGCCTTCTTTACGCTGCCCATATCGTGATCTCTCCACTCGCCTCGTTTGTCCGCCGTTCTTCCTGGGTTGAATGCCCTATCGGCCGCTGAAAACCGCAACCCGGCGCTCGATGAACGATTGAATGCCTTCCTTGGCATCCTCGCTGTTAAGCACGCGATTCTTGATTTTCGGTATGTAGTCGATGGCCGTCCTCTCCCCCGCTTCGATGTATTTCAGCGCGGCTTCCTTGGTCACCTGAATTCCGATGGGCGCGTTCTTCGCGATGAGCCGGGCGATCTCCATGGCGCGCTCGATCTGCCTGCCCGGAGCGACGACTTCCTGGACGAGCCCGATCTGGTAGGCCCGCTGGGCACTGAACTCGTCGCACAAGAACAGATGGTACATCGCGTTGCCCCAACCAGTCCGGCTAAGAAACCGGAAATGCGCTCCGCCCAGTGGAGCAATCCCGCGCTTGGATTCCATCTGGCAGAACCGACAGTCCTCCGCAGCAACGACGATGTCGCCCGCCAGCATCATTTCGATTCCGATCGTAAACACGACGCCCTGCACAGCAGTCACGATCGGCTTGCGGCACCGATTAGCGAGCCCGAAGACATCGATATTGCCTTCCTTCAGATCCCATTTTTCCGCCTTGGGGCCGAAGAACTTCGGCATATCCAGTCCGGCGGTAAAGTCGCTTCCCTCTGCGCAGACTACCCCGACCCAGAGGGCGTCGTTGTTGTGTAGGACGGTCAGCGCGTCGGACATCTGCGCCATCATCAGGGGGCTGAACGAATTCTTCTTCGACGCATTGTCGATTATGATCTTGAAGATGCGTCCATGCGTTTCCGTGCGAATCTGCCCGACGGGGCCCTTCTGCTCGCTCATTGCATCGTCCTCCCACTTCCAAACCGATGACGTGGCGTACCCGAGGACCGACTTCAAGCGAAGTTGGCCTCGTCCTCGAGCGCCGATCGTGTTCTTCGAACGACCTTCCCATCGCGCAGGCGCAGAAGAGCAGCCTCCGCGAGCTTCCCGCAACGAGAATTCTGGATAAGCCCTATTCGCCGGTGAATTGGTGTAGCCCTCAGGTACGGTGATGATCCACGAAGACACACGGGTTCGGTCCTTCTGTCCGCGATCGGTTTCTCGGGCATCAATGAATAGCCCCCGTTCACAATTGTTCTGGAAGCCACGAGATTTTGTCGCTTAGGTCTTCAAGATTTCGAATGCAAAGGGAGAGCATGCATGGCGCCGGTGCGCTTCGAAGCGGAAGGTAATCTCGGGGTGATAACGATCGACAATCCGCCGATCAATCTCGCCGACAACCCTTTGTTTGCGGCATTCGCTGAAGCTCTCGATGCGGTTGAGGCCGCTAGCATCAGAGCCCTGCTCGTACAGGCAAAAGGCGATCATTTTGGATGCGGTGTGAACGTGAATACCACCTTCGTCGGCCTGGACGGCAAAACGGGACGCAAGATGCTGAATCAAGGTCTCGCCATGGTTACCCGGATGGAGGGGCTGAATATCCCGATCGTGTGCGCGGTGCAGGGCCTATGCCTTGCGGCCGCGCTCGAAATCGCTCTCCGCTGCGACGTGATCATCGCGTCTGACGAAGCCAAGTTCGCCCAGGTGGAGCAGCACATTGGCGCAGCCACTTTCCTCGGCGGCGCCTATCTGCTCGCGGAACGCTGCGGTCCCGCTCGGGCCCGCGAGATCTGCTTCTCCGGAGACTTTTACGATGCGGCCACGTTCGAGCGCTGGGGCATCATCAACCGCGTCGTCCCTCGCGTATCGCTTCATGCGGAAGCCCGGAGCTGGGCACAGCGTCTGGCCGACGGACCCACGCTTGCTCACGCTGCGACTAAGCGCATGGTCCGCGCGTTCCTGGATCACGGCGTCCGGGGCGCGGATGTGATGTTGCTCGACCTCAGCCCACCGATCTTCGATTCCGCGGATTTCAGAGCAGGCGTAGACGCGGTTGTAAAGCTCGGCTCCAAGACGTTCCGCGGCACCGTCCGTTTTGGCGGCGAATAGTCCGGACCGTCGCTGCGCTGGGGCTCGAATGCCGCTTCTATTCCTGGCGGCCGATGCGAAGGTACCCCGGCGGGCCAGCCTCTCCAAGAGCGGTGCAGGGTGGTGACCCACGGTTACCGAAATCCCCAAGACAACAACGCCGCACTCCTTGGAGGACACCTCAACAGCGGAGACCTTGCCTATACGGATGAGGATGGGCCGATCTACATCGCTGGACGCGCCAAGGACCTCATTATCCGCAACGGCCATAACATCGACCTGAAGTTGATCGAGCAAGCGCTTCAGCGACACCCGGCCGTCGCGCTCGCAGCGGCAGTGGGCCAAACCTAACATTTATGCCGGGAATTGCCGGTCTGCTACGTCTTGATCCCGAGGAACTTCGGGCGTTCGCAGAGCCGCGCATTTCGGAACAGCCGGCCTGGCCGAAGCAATACTACCTCGTCCTCCGCGTGCCGGCATGCCCAGCTAGGATTTGGATCGATTGAGCTTGCGGCTCCCCTCCTCTCCCGCGAGCCAATCCCGCGATTTTGCGAATTCCCGCTCCAGAAAAGATCGCACACTTCGTGTCAGTTTTCGTAGGTCACTTTCCCGCCTGCGTAGCAGCCAGATGTTCAGCGACGCGGAACATTGCGGCAACACGCGAACGAGCCCCTCGGCCGTCGCGAATGGAACGGCAAGCAGCGCCAATCCCAACCCTTCCGTCGCCGCAGCAAAGTGATTTATGAGGGGAGAGATGCGAAGGGCGCAGCGCGCGCGGGAGGCCGCGAAAAAATGGGTAAACAGCTGCATCTGTCCTGAGCGGTCGTTTTGAAGGCTTGGAAACTCTTCAGTCACGCCTATGAGATCGTGATCTGCGAGCTCGTCTAGCGACCGAGGCGCCGGATGCGCAGCGAGATATCTCTCGGACGCGAATAGACCGAACGAAATAGTCGCCACGCGTTTTCCGACCAAGTCGTGCTCTCCGGGGTCTCCGATCCTGATCACGATGTCCAGATCGCTGGAGGATACGTTCTGCTGATGGACGGTCGCAAACAACTCGAGTTGGAGCTGACTGTTCAGCTTGCGCAGATGTTCTACGCGCGGCAGCAGCCAATGTTTGGTCAGGCCCTCAGTCGCGGAGATCCTGACCAGCGACGAGCGCTGACCGAATCTGGATCGCAAATCCTGCTGAAGGCCTTCGAACGCCGTGATCATCGCGTTCGTCGAGCGCTGTAGATCCTTTCCCTCCTGCGTCAGCTTTACCCCTGACGATACGCGAAAGAATAGCGGAGCGCCGACATAACGCTCTAGCTCTCTCAGCCGCCGGCTCAACGTCGGTTGACTCATGCCAAGTTCGCTGGCCGCCCGATTGACGCTGCCGATTCGTGCGACCGCTGAAAACAATGGAAAGAGATCCCAGTTGGGTCCGGACACCCTGCGATCCGATCTTTCACCAAACACGCTCAATGACCTGTCCTCCCCTTCTCAGTGATACATCGCTCTTCGTCCACGAACAGGCGACGCATTTTTGCCAGCGACACATCTCACCGGCGGGGCAACCGGCCATCGACGTCTCGGGCAGACTGTATCATAATGAAATGATCCCCCTCATCCACCCCTGGCGCAATGCCTGTTAGCGTCATCTGCCGCACTCCCCAACCGTTAGACCAACGGTTACCTCGCGCGAATCGGTGCCTTCATGATTAACGGACTTCATCAGATTATTCGCGCGTCGCGAGCTGCTGGGCCGCGCGGCCAACGATGCGCACCGTGGAAGACGGCATCTATTGCGCCTATTTCCGGCTCGAGAACACGACTTTGCGTATCGTGGCGCCAAAAGGCGATATCGCGCTGGCACATTGATGAATCAGCGCTAGAGAGCATGAAGAGATCGGCGCTGTTCAAGCTCCTAAAAAAGAGCCGCGGGTCTTTAGAACCGGCGGTCAAGTCTGGGAGGAAAACGCCCCACGGGCTACGAGCGCTGTCTCAATCTGCCCACTGTGCGATCAGCGGTACTCGATCTCCGAAAGATCAAGCGCGATCAGCAACCGGTCGTGTAGCACCCTATAGCCGTCGTCGCACAAATAGGCGCGACGTTTCGTTGGGACTACCAGCCCATCAAATCGTGCGCAGTTAAAGACGTAGTGGGCGACGCTGCGCCCGCCCGCGATGTCGAGCGTATAGTCTTGCCGCCGTAACAGGAAATCCTCACCGAAATAGAATTTCTGGACGCTGCTGTGACTAGCCAAACCGTCGGGCAGCGTAACCTGAAGGCCGCGCCAGCTCACGCCATTTTGCTCAAGAGGAGAGATCTCCTCGGTTTGCACGCCAGGCATTGTGAACACGAATGGAGTATTGAGGTAGATCCACATCGCGTATCCACTGAAGTAGGTCCGGTCTAAAGGATCCCACTTCGAGTCGAGGTCGTGACCCGCAAACGATTCTCGCGGATTGGTTCGTTCTGCAATAACTTCGCCACTCGTCTTCTCGATAACAACACGGTTTGGCCTGAACGATGATCGCCAGTCGGCCGCAGTCGGCGCGATCGACACGGCCTGTTCATGCAGGGACACTGTGAACCTAAGAGGGATGATGCCGCCTTGCGTCTTCTTGTCCAGAAGCTCGCCACTCGAATGTACTGTGGCGGCGCCGGTCTTGAGCTTTTGCCACCGCTCTAGACCGCCGTGAGCCTCGAGGACTGATGAGAGCAAATCGCTCATCGGGTTACCTATCGTCGCTGGCCCGGTAGACTTTGCTCAAGCAGTCTGTAGCGCAACTTGCAGAGTGGTGGCGGGGTCCGAGCCATTTATTCGTGAGATATCCTCTAGACACGCAATCAGCCAGAACATCATTGAACATCCCTATTTCGTGCATGAATAACCGATGGCGCGGAATTTGCCGCGCAACCTTTGCCAGCCGCCTGCCGACCCGATTTGAGGTCGCGCCGGAGTCGTTGGAGCAGGCACACTTCCAAATTGCGGCATATGGGCGGGCACACGCTATCGAATGTGAACCGGCTCTATCCACGCTCTCGAGCCGGGTCGGTGTAAATTGTCGAAGGTAACGCTGCCTTGATCGCTTCGACATCCCTCTCCAAGCGCGAAACGCGCTCGGCAAGTTAGTCGCCTTCTCGATAGTGGAAGCCTTCGTCAAGGGCTTGCCATCCATCCCAAATGCGCTTCGAAAGGCTACTCAATCTCCCAGTATTCATGTTCGATGTCTCCGACCCGGCCCCAACCGTGAGGCGACATTCAACATCGCTACAACGCTCGTGTACTTAGGCTGCAGGTTCAGCTGGCCGCTGCGTTCACAGCCCATTTCGTGCGGACGCAGGCCGGAGCGAAAATCATGGACTGGCCTCTGGCCCTTTCCGCCCCCTTAAATTGCACGACGATCGCTCCGGCGACTTCCGATCTCGGGGATTTCGGCCTGCAGGCTGCCCAAGAGGGTTTTTGCCCAGGTGTTCGCACGCAAGTGTCGGCTAGAGACCGTTCTCCGCAGCGCGAGTCTTCCGCCTTCAGGATATCGTTGGAAAGATCCTCCTGGTCCACGGACCTCGCAAGTACCAACACCTCGCCTGTTAGCCGCTCTAGCCAACGCGCCTGGCGTATCCCTGCCAGTATGGTTCGCGGAGCTCGCGCTTCAGTATTTTGCCGGTCGCATTTCTTGGAAGTTGCGAAACAAAATCCACCGATTTGGGGATTTTGTATCCGGCGAGATATTTTCGCGCATAGAGCAGAATTTCAGCGGCATCGGCAGTGCCTCCGTTTCTCAGCACCACCAAAGCCTTGACCGCTTCTCCCCATCGCTCATCGGGAACGCCAAAGACGGCGATATCGCCAACGTCGGGATGGCCGATCAACACCTTTTCTATCTCTGCAGGGTAGACGTTCTCCCCTCCCGAAACGATCATGTCCTTGATTCGATCCTCGATGAAGAGATAGCCTTCCTCGTCCAGATAACCCGCATCTCCCGTATGAAGCCATCCCCCTCTTAGCGTCTTTGCAGTTTCGGCATCGCGATTCCAATAGCCCTTCATGTTTTTGGTTGTGCGACAAACAACTTCGCCCACCTGCCGCGCGGCCAGGGTCGAGCCGACGAGATCGACGATCCTCAATTCCACACCGGGGATCGCGCGCCCGCATGAAGTCATGATTTGGCTGTTCGCGGAGACGTGATCCTCAGGCGAAAGAGCAGTGATGATTCCTGAGGTCTCGGTGAGGCCATAGACCTGGACGAAGCCGGTATCCTTGAATGTCTGAAGCGCGCGCTTCAGCAACTCCGGCGCAATCGCAGAGGCTCCGTAGATGATGCGTCGAAGAGAAGACGTATCCGTGGACTCGATGGCCTTCTCTGACATCAGCGCGCCGATCATTGCCGGAACGAGGAACGCCAGTCTAACCCGAGAGTGCTCAATTGCCTTCAGTACCTGAAGCGGAACGAACTCACGGAATATGATCGTCTTGATTCCGGCCAACAGGGCCATAATCCCTGTACCTGCTCCTGCGACGTGGAACTGCGGCATTGCCATGAGTAGGACGTCCTTGGCCGTCCAGTTGCCCCACGAATCGAAAATGTTGGGTGATGAAAGCCCAAGATTGTTGTTCGTGAGCTGCACGCCCTTTGGATGCCCGGTCGTACCGCTTGTGTACATCTGCAGGCAGACGTCGTCGGGGAGCGACTTCAGCTCGGGATCAGTCGAGGGCTGGGCATCCCGCCATTTGCGATAGTCGGCATTCAGCATAACCACTTCTTTTAAGGGTTCGCCTCGAAGTTCGCTTGCCATCGCGGCAAAGGCTTCGCCTAAGAACAGAACCTCCGCATTGGCGTCCCGAAGAATGAACGATATTTCGGCGACCGTGAGCCGCGCATTGATTGGTACGAGGACCGCATTGGCCTTGGCTGTACCTAAGAGGACCTCGAAGAAGGTATCGCTGTTCTTGTCGAGGATAGCGATGCGGCTCTGCGGATTGATCCCGCTCGCGATCAACCCGTTCGCCACCCGATTAGACGCAAGATCGAGCGCCATGAACGTCGTCTGCGCGCCTTCGAATTCTAATGCGATATCACTTGCGGCGCGTCTCGCTTGATATCGCGAGACATCGGCGAGCATTGCAGTTGGCATGTCAGCGCAAGAGCCCAAAAAGGGCGGCTTTTCGTAATGGCAGATCGTGAGCAGGGATCGTTTCTGCGTGCCAACGTGAACCGTTCGAACGCCAGCGGATAGGCCCGACTTTGGCGAAGACCTATTCAATTGAGAATTGCGAAGAGAGGTCGGTGTATCTGCTGTCCGTTCGCTTTTTTGGAAAGGCAATCCTGGTCCGACGCAGCTATGCGACTTCTGAGGTCGACTACGTCGTTGTTGGCTACCTCCCTCGTTCGGATGCATCCGATCCATTGTCCGGCTCACCTGCATTGGCCGTGTGCGACGCCGCGGCAAGCTCCTCCACTTTTGCGCGGATCGGCCCGAATGGACCGTACTTGTGCTGCTCAAGGCTGAAACCGTCGACGTAGGGGCCGTAGGGAGTGTCGATCGGCTTTTGGAGTCGGATCGGAAAATCCTTGTCGAGATTTGCCTTCTCTGGCCGCTTCTGGCTGATGATGTAGGCCGCGACATCATAGGCCTGCTCGTCCGTGAGCACCGGGGCGTTGAACGCGGTGCCGATGGGCATGTTGTGCATCGCATAAGCCCGCGGCGGTCAAAAGCCGGCTCATTCCGGCGCCGTTGTTGTAGCTGTCGGGACCCCAGAGCGGAGGGAACTGATATCCCGCGCCGGTTTGAGCGCGTTGCCCTAGGCCATCCGCGCCGTGGCATGCGGAGCATATCTGCGAAAAAACCTCCGCTCCGCGACCGGCATTGGCAGCGCGCGCAGGCTCTTTGATCCTCAACGTGCCCGCGCCCTTAAGTTTCGCGCCGTCGGGAACGCCGGTCGACAGCCAGCGCATATAAGCTAAAAACGCCGTCATCTCGCGGCTCTCAAGCGGCAACGCTCGGCCATTCACGCTGCGCTCCATGCAACCGTTGATGCGATCCTCGAGAGTGTCGACCACCCCTTCGCGCGCACGGTAACGCGGGAATTGCCCCCAAACGCCTATGAGCGCCATGGCATATGGTTGGGTCCCGCCCTGCAGATGGCAGTTTTGGCACGTGAGATTGTTGCCAGCGAAGCGTCTTGCTGGATCCGACACCGTTGGCCCGATCTCATTCGCGGTATCTGTGAAAAGCGCGTGCCCATATTTAACGAGGGTGCCAAACGGATCGTCCGCGACAGTGGTGATATCAGGAGGCGTCCACTGGGTGAGATCGATGTCGCTGCTCCCCGCGATTGAGCGATTAAGGCCCGCTATCGAGGCCGTGGTGCACAACATCGCCGTGAGCAAAAAGAGCCAAGAGCGTTTCATAGTGCACTCTGCATTGAACCTGGTTCGCCGAAGCTGATGTCGGCTAACACTGACAGCAACTCGCGATGCACTTCCAGATCCGGCCGGCTGGAGCGTCAGGCCAAACCACGAGAGCCATAATACTACTCCATTCCCCTGCCCCGGAGCGATCGTTTATGACGCGAGCTGGTCCTAAGAGGACGCCTGCTGTCAAGCAGCGGGTGCAGCCGACGCTGGGGAAATAGCTTTAGCCTCGCCGCTCCAACTCAGTACCGTTGGGGTTATCCGGCAGGCGCGTGAGATATTCGTAGATTGCGCCAAGCTCTTCATCATCCATCTTGCCGATCGCACGCCAGGGCATCTGATGGTCGTCGATGTGATGGCCGGTTGGGTCGATGCCGGTGCGCAGCGTGGTAATGAA
>Ga0306923_10006766_pt1 | contig 11345 bp, 10 predicted proteins | sample sta12Can44000108_FD_203841 | JGI IMG/M metagenome (GOLD analysis project Ga0306923, IMG submission 203841) | Lab enrichment of tropical soil microbial communities from Luquillo Experimental Forest, Puerto Rico - statanox.12C.anox.44.000.108 (v2)... | ecosystem: Environmental > Terrestrial >...
CTTCGCGGTCGAAAATCTCGGCGCGCCGATGGATGTGTTGTGGATGCGCATCTCGCGGCATTCCGATGACCCCGCCGACGCGTTCGGCCATATCGAGGCCGGCCGCTTCTTCATCATGCTCAACCGTGACGACTACTGGCAGTGCGCTTTCGTCATTCCCAAGGGCTCCGCCGACACGCTGAACAAACGGCCGATTGCGGAATTTCGCCGGATCATCCTGGAACTGTCGCCGTGGCTCGGCGACCGGGTCGACGAGATCAGGAGCTGGGACGACGTGAAGCTGCTAACCGTCGCCGTCGACCGCCTTCCGCAATGGTATCGCCCGGGGCTCCTGTGCATCGGCGACGCCGCCCACGCCATGTCGCCGGTCGGCGGCGTCGGCATCAATCTCGCGGTCCAGGATGCGGTGGCGGCGGCCAACATATTGTACCAGCCGCTCCGCGACCGCGCGGTGACGACCGAGGACCTGCGCAAGGTCGAGGCGCGGCGCGAATGGCCGACCCGGGTGACGCAGCGCATGCAAATTGTCGCCCAGAATCGTGTGATCAGCCCGGTGCTCGCCAGCACGCAGCGGCCGAAGCCGCCGTTCGCGGTGAAGGTCACCCAATGGTTCCCGGTGTTGCAGCGCATCGCCGCGCGGGTGATCGGCATCGGCGTGCGCCCGGAGCATATTCACACGCCGGAAGGAGCGTGACGGCGCGGCGTGGGACTCTGATGAGAGAAGTCGTGTGGCGATCGACGAATTTGCGCGGTCATTCCGGGGCCGGCTGAAAGCCGGAACCCGGAATCCAGACGGCGTTGCGGCTTTTACCGCGGCCTGGATTCCGGGTTCGCGCAAGGGCGCGCCCCGGAATGACCATTCCGCATAAGGCGGAGCAGGGGAGCTGCTTCGCCCGCTTTCGAGCCTTCCCGAAAATCGCTATCGTGCTGGCCCCTTCGGGAATCGTCTCGGATTTCCCGCCTTCAACCTGCGGAGTCGGTCTTGCCCGTGATGTCCGGAAAGCGTGCCTTCCTCGATCTCTTGAGACAGGAAGGCGTCGAGATCGTGTTCGGCAATCCCGGCACCACCGAGCTGCCGCTGATGGATGCCTTCGCGGTCGAGCACGACATCAGATACGTGCTCGGCCTGCAGGAAGCCGCGCTGATGGCAATGGCGGACGGCTATGCCCAGGCGTCGGGCAAGCTCGCCGTGCTCAACCTCCATGTCGCGCCCGGGCTCGGCAACGCCATGGGCATGCTCTATGACGCGGTCAAGGCGGCATCGCCCATCCTCATCACCGCCGGCCAGCAGGACCTCGAATATCTCGCCACCGAGCCGGTGCTCTCGGCCGATCTGACGACGCTGGCGCGGCCGTTCGTCAAGTCGGCGGCCGAGGTGCACCGCGTCGCCGACCTGCCGCGGCTGGTGCACCGCGCCGTCAAGACGGCGCTGGCGCCGCCGACGGGGCCGGTGTTCCTGTCGCTGCCGGGCGACATCCTCAAGGCCGAGGGCGACCTCGACCTGATGACGCCGACACGGGTGGCGCCGCGGCTACGCGGTGACGCCGCCGCCGTCGCGGCCGCGGCCGCCCTGCTGGCGCGGGCACAGCGTCCGGTCATCATCGCTGGCGATGCCGTGGCGCAGAGCCGCGCCCATGCCGAGCTGGTCGCGCTCGCGGAGCTGATCGGCGCGCCGGTCTACACCGAGTTCGTGCCGAACACGGCGTCGTTTCCGGCCTCGCATCCGCTGGCGCGCGGCGCCATGGTGCGCTCCCAGGCGGGGGCGCGGCAGGTGCTCGACCAGCACGACCTCCTGTTCTCGGTGGGCGCCGACCTCTTCACTCTGTCGCTGCCCTCGAACATCGAGCCGATGCCGCCGGGCCTGCCGCTGATCCATCTCGACACCGACCCCTGGGAGCTCGGCAAGAATTATCCGGCAGAGGTCGCGATCCTCGGTCATCCCAAGAGTACGCTGCCCGAACTGACGGCGGCCGTCGAGGCCGCCATGACCAGCGCCGCCCGCGCCGCCGCCCGGGACCGCTTCGCGGCCGCGAGCGAGGCGACGCTCGCCGAGCGCCACGCCCTCAAGGCGAAGGCCAAGGCGCTCGCGGACAAGACGCCAGTGCAGGCGCTGGCGCTGCTCAACGCCATCGGCGACATGCTCCCCAAGGACGCCGTCGTCATCGAGGAGGTCCTGTCATCCTCCCCCGGCATCCGGCAGCTCATCCGCAGCGACGATCCCCAGAGCTATTTCGGCCTGCGCGGCGGCGGCATCGGCTGGGGCCTGCCGGCCGCGATCGGCGTCAAGCTGGCGCTGCCGCACCGGCCGGTGGTGGCGCTGATCGGCGACGGCAGCGCCATGTACACGATCCAGGCGCTGTGGACCGCGGCGCATTACCGCATCGGCGTGGTGTTCGTGATCCTCAACAACACGTCCTACCGCATCCTCAAACAGCGCCTGCTGGCCCTGCGCGGCCATGCCGAGCAGGCCGACACCTTCGTCGGCATGGAGCTGACCGACCCGACGATCGATTTCATCGGCCTCGCGCGTTCGCTGGGCGTCGAGGCCGCGCGCGCCAAGACCGTGCACGAGGCAACCGACCTGATCGGGAAGGGTATAGCGGCAGATACTCCGCTGCTGATCGATGTCGACCTCGACCGCTCGTTCAAGCCGATGTGAGTGACGAGCGGTCCATTGGGCCGCAGCGGCTTCGTTGGCGCGCCTCTCCATCATGGGCCGCCGTCATGCGGGCGTGCTAATCTCCGCATGCGCAGAGGAGGGTTCTCCGTGAACAAAGCAGACGTCATCAGCAAGGTTTCCGAAAAGACGGGCATCGCGCCGGACGCCTGCGAAAAGGTGATCAAGGCGTTCGAAGAGCAAGCCGGCGACATCCTGGGAGCGAAGATCAAGGGCCTCACGGCCGATAATGCCGATATCCTCACCGGCCTGTCGGAACGCGTCGGCATCGGTACAGAGGATTGCCAAAAAGTGCTGACCGCCCTCGAGGCGGTCGTGCGGGATGGCATATCGGACAAGCTGGGTGCGTTCACCAAGTTGTTTTCAAAATCTTAAGGCGCGCCCGGGCGAACCAGTAACCGCCGAACGGGAATACTGGATTGCTTGGTCGAGCCGGGCAATGACACTGATTGGATTCTACGCCGGATCGAGATAGGGCTCCCACGCCTCGACCGAGACTTTGAGCGTGGGATCGCTGCCCTCGCCCCACAATTCACGGCCGTCGAATACCACGGTGTAGAGCCAGTGCGGTTCCTCGCCGCGGCCGGCGACCACCGCATCGGGGAAGACGTGGCAGCCGCGGACGCATTCGATGACGCCGACGTGGCCGCGGATGTAGCGCGGCAGGCGCGTGTGGCCGACGGGATGCATGTTCTTCATGCGGACGCGGTCGCCGACCGTAAAGCGCGCCGGCGCTGCGGCAGGCCGCTCGAACGAGCCGCGCGACAGGAGCTTGGGCGCATCGGCGGCGGTGAGCCTGCGCTTGACGGGAGCCGCGGGATGCAGGGCGCGGCCGGCGGCCAGTTCGTCCTCGCCGACCAGGCCGTATCGCACCACCAGGTTCTCCAGGCCGAGCGTCCATTTCCTGTAGTAGCTGCTGCCGAGATAGACGTCCGGCGGCAGTGTCTCGCGGGAAAACCGGCCGATGTCGATGTTCCACAGGCCCAGCGAGCCCATGGCGCGGTTCATCGCGAGGACGCGGCCTTCCCAGGGGGCGTGGAACACCGGCTCGTCCGCCTCCGGCGCGACCTTGCCGAAGCCGTGCATGCCGCCCATATCGTGAACGCCGTTCATGTCGCGGCCGTGACGGCGATTTCCCCAGGCGTGAGCGCGAGGCCGGTTCCAATCATGGCGTTGCGGGTGACGAGGGTCGCGAGCCTCTCCTCGCTCCAATCCTGTGTACCCGCGGGCCGCATCGGCACCACGATGAACCTCGTCTCGGCGGTGGAATCCCACACCCTGATCTCGGTCTCTTCAGGCAAGGTGACGCCGAAATCGGCGAGCACGCCGCGGGGATCGATGACGGCGCGCGAGCGGTAGGGCGAGGATTTGTACCACACCGGCGGCAGGCCCAGCACTTCCCAGGGATAGCAGGAGCACAGCGTGCAGACGACCATGTTGTGACGCCGCGGCCTATTCTCGACCGCGACCAGATGGAACGCTCGCCCGGTCAAGCCGAGCGGGGCGACTGCGGCGGTGGCGTCGGCGACGAGGTGGCGCTTGAACTCGGGGTCGGTCCAGGCTTTGGCGACGATGCGGGCGCCGATATGCGGCCCGATCTTGGTCTCGTAGGCGTCGACGATGAGATCGAGCGCCTTGGCATCGACATAGCCCTTCTCGGTCAGGATCGACTCGAGCGCCCGCACCCGAAGCTGCATCTCGTCGAGCTCGGAGCCTGGGCCATCGTGATGATGGGCGTGCTGAAGTACGGTCATGGGACCAATTTAGCGCGCCTGGACCGACTTGACTATGATTTCGGGTTCGATCGAATGGTCATATCGAAGCGGGCTCTGGCGCGAAACCGGAATGACGGCTTGGAACGACACGAGGCACGGCTTGCCCTTGCGCCACCACCTTGTCTCGGCGGATATTCCGCATCGATGCCCAACGCCATGCTCTCCGAGCGCTCAGCCGGTCTTCGTGTCCGCCGCAGCAGGCAGGCGGACTTCGAGGCGCTGTGGGAACTCGAAAACCAAGTGTTCGACACCGACCGCATGTCACGGCGCAGCCTCAAGCGACTTCTGGTTTCACCGAGCGCCGCGGTCCTGGTCGCCGAAGATCGCGGCCGGTTCGCCGGGGTTGCCATCGTGCTGTTCCGCGCCAACAGCGCGATCGCCCGCCTCTACTCGCTTGCGGTCACCCCGCGCTTCACCGGTCGCGGCATCGGCTCGGCATTGATCACGGCGGTGGAAAAGGTGGCCCGGTCGCGAAAATGCCGGTTTGTGCGGCTCGAGGTCCATGAGAAGAATCGCGGAGCCATCGTGTGCTATCGCAAGGCCGGCTTTGCGCAGTTCGACCGCTATCATGAATACTACGAGGACAAGGGCCATGCGCTGCGGTTCGAGAAGCCGCTGGCGCCGCGCTGAACGCTGCGGCGTCGTGGCCCGGAAAGGGCTCTTGCCATGACCGGCTGGGTCATCATCGTCGACCAGCCCAAGGACTTCCCCAACGCGGATACGCCGCACAAGGTGATCACGACGAGCGACTACCTCGCCCGCCCGCGCCTGTTCGAGGGCCGGCCGAAGCTCATCAACCTGTCGCGCTCCTATGCCTATCAGTCCAAAGGCTATTACGCCTCGCTGCTGGCTGAAGCGCGCGGGCACCGGGTGGTGCCGACGGTCGAGACCATGCTGGAGCTGCGCGAGGCCAAGCTCTACGAGCACGCCTTGCCCGAGCTCGAAGACCTGCTCAACCGCTGCGCCCGCCGCGCCGACTTCCAGCCCGAGGGCGAATTCAAGCTGCTGGTCTGCTTCGGCATCACCCGCGATCCGCGCTTCGAGGCGTTCGGCCGCCTGCTGTTCGACTGGTTCCGCTGCCCGGCGCTCGAGGTCAGCATCGACACCGGGGATCCCTGGTACACGATCGAACGCATCCGCATGCGCACGCTGACGCGGCTCGCCAATGGCGAGGCGACGTTCCTGCGCGAAGCGCTGCACCGCCATAGCGCCCGCGAATGGCGCGACCCCAAGGCGCGCACGGTGTCGAAATACGATCTCGCCGTGCTCTACGATCCCAACGAGAAGCTGCCGCCCTCCTCCGCTGCGACCATCAAGTATTTTGCCCGCATCGCCGAGAGACTTTCCATCGATGTCGAGCCGATTACCCGGCGGCAACTGGCGGAACTCGCCGAATATGACGGGCTCTTCATCCGCGAGACCACCTCGATCGACAACCACACCTACCGCTTCGCCCGCCGCGCTTGGCAGGAGGGCATGCCGGTGATCGACGACCCGATCTCGATGATCCGCTGCATGAACAAGGTGTTCCTGATGGAGTTGCTCGGCTCCAACCAGGTGCCGACGCCGCCGACCGTGATGCTGGCCGACGCCGCCGATCTGCCGCGGGCGATGGATCGGCTCGGCCTGCCGCTGGTGGTGAAGATTCCCGACGGCTCGTTCTCCCGCGGCGTCCACAAGGTGACGACGGTGGACGAGTTCAAGCGCATCGTCGACGAGCTGTTCGAGGAGACCGACCTGCTGCTGGCGCAGAAATTCATGCCGACCGATTTCGACTGGCGGGTCGGCGTGCTGTCGGGGCAGCCGCTGTTCGTATGTCAATACCGCATGGCCCGCGGCCATTGGCAAATTTTCAAACACCATGCCGACGGCTCGTCGCGCGAAGGCGGCCACCGCACCTTCGATCTCGACCAGGCGCCTCGCGAGGTCATCGACCTCGCGGTGCGGGCGGCGCAACCGATCGGCGATGGCCTCTACGGCGTCGACCTCAAGCAGACCCCGGACGGCATCGTGGTGATGGAGGTCAACGACAATCCCAACATCGAGCACGGCATCGAGGACGCGGTCGGCAAGGACGAGGTGTGGATGCGCATCCTGCGTTGGTTCATCGACCGGTTGGGGCAATAGCGGGGGTCATTCCGGGGCGCCGCGCCAAGCGGCGAACCCGGAATCCAGGCGGCCTCGCAGGACAATACGCACCCTGGATTCCGGGTTCGTGCGCAAGAGGCGCGCCCCGGAATGACGGGGCTGCTCAGCCCACAGCGGGCGCGCCGAGCAGGTCGGCGATCTTCCTGCCGTTCGGTGTGCCGAGGCCCGAGCAGGCGTCCCAGCCGATGGCGGCTGCGTAGCCGCCATTGTCGCCATAGGTCACGTCGTTGAGGCCGGAGCCGCGGTAGAGGTGCGGGTTGATGAAGCCGACCGGCGATCCCTTGGCGGAATTGATCCGCGCGATCAGGCCGGCCCACAACGGAGCCACCGCGCTGGTGCCGCCGATCACCGCATCGACCCCGTCGACGCGGACGAGATATCCGGTCTGCGGATCGGCCTCGCCGGACACGTCGGGGACGCCGCGGTGTCAGAGCGGCGTCTTCCCGCCGGCCGCGCTGGTGACATTGAGCCCGCCCTGCCATGCCGGCAGCGGGAAGAACGAGCTGACGCCGCCGCCGCTGGCGCCGCCGGAGGCGCCGTCGTTCCATACGGTCTCGCTGCGGATGTCGCCGTTGACCGCCTGCAGGCTGGTGCCGCCGCAGGCGAGCACGTGCGGACTCGAAGCCGGAAAGTCGACACTGAGTTCGGCATCGCCGATGCCTCCGCCCGAGCCATGGTCGCCGGAGGCGACGCACACGGTGATCCCTATCAGCGCCGCCGCCTGGAACGCCTGGTCGAGCGCCGCCATTGCCTGGGGCGTCCATGACGCCTCGGGGCCACCCCAGCTGATCGAGATCACCGAAGGCCTGTTCTGGTCGTCGTGAATCGCGGTGGATACGGCATCGAGAAAGCCGGCATCGGTGTTGGGCGCGAAATAGACGACGATGTCCGCCTCCGGCGCGATCGTGGCGGCGACTTCGATGTCGAGCATCACCTCGCCGTCCGGTCCGTTCGGATCGCCGGTCGCCTGGTTCCTGGCGTGGTTCACCGAGACGGCGGAGACTTTCGGCACCGCGGTGTTGATGTCGGAAAAATATCTTCGGAGATCGGCGACCCGGTAGCCGCCGCCCAGCTCGATCACGCCGATCGTAACGCCCTTGCCGGTGGCGGGCGGGAAGTCATAGAGCGAGGCGAGCGTGGTCGGCGTGAACCCCGCCGAAAAGCCGCGCCGCATCATGCGCGCGCGGAAATGCGGGCGGACCTGGGGCCGGTTGTCCAGGCCGAGCACGGCCTCGACAATGCCGTTGAGCTCGCCGGGCACCGTGAGCGGGCCGGTGCGGCCGCGGTAGGTGCCGCCATAGAACTCGAACTGATGGAGATCGACCCCGAAGGCGCGCTCGAAGCGTGCCACCGTTCCCGACAGCACCACCGAGCGGCGCGCCGCATCCGCCTGCACGACCGCGAGATCGTACCGCTTGGCGAATTCCTCGACCGCCGCCAGGTCGACCAGCGAAGCTCCGAATTGCCTGGCGAAGTCGGCACGACCGAGGAAGGCCTCGGGCCGGTGGCCGGCGGCGAGTTTCGCAACCGTAGCCTTGAAGGCGTCGGCATTCTGGCGGCGCAGCAGCACGGTGGCCTCGAGGCGCTCCGCCGGGTTCGCCTTGCCGGCAAGGCGCGCCCCCGCAAGGGGCTCCCTGACGCTGCCGGCCAGAACATGGATGCTCATGGCGATTCTCCGTTTTGGTTGGATGAGTGCGCCGGCCATCTTTCCCACCATTGCACGGCCGGCTGACAAGCCGGCATTGCTCATGGACCGGTGCGGGTTCCCATCGCGATCGGAATGAAGGTAAGCGGGTGCGCTGCGGCGCTGTGTGAATTGGTTCACACCGCCTCGGCTTTTTGCGCAGGTGGATCGTGGCGGCTCAGTTGCCCGCCTGCTGCGGCCGGTCTTCGCTTGCGCCGTCCAGCGGGCCGTCGGCGAGGCGGGTGAGATCGAAGCGGTCGACGTCGCCGAGCAGCTCGACGAAGCCGCGGGCGCCATGGCGGAGCGCAGCCTCGCCCTTTGCTGCCGTCGCCAAGGTCGCGTCGCCGAGCGCGCCGGAGCCGTGGAGGTCTTGGGTCATCCAGCCGAAACCGACCGGGCGGAATGCGCTCAGCCACTTGAAATCTTCTGCCATGCCGACCGTCGCGGCGACGGCGTTCGCGGCGCGCTCCATCCGCACGGTGTCGCCGTGTCCCGCCAGCATCAGCGAGGTCTCGATATCGCCGGCATGAATGCCGTGGCGCTGCTCGTCACGATCGAACGTGCCGGGCGGGTAGCCGAACCGGTGCCAGGCGGCGGTCACCACCAGCATCCGGCGGCGGAGGCGCAGGTCGCGGGCGACGAGGTCCATCGCCGACACGTTGCCGCCGTGACTGGTGACGATCACCAGCTTGCGCAGACCGGTGCGGTGGAGGCTTTCGCCGATCTCCGTATAGGTGCGGATGACCGTTTGCGCCGACAGCGACAGCGTGCCGGGATAAGCGATGTGCTCGTCCGACTGGCCGAGTTTCTGCACCGGCAGGAAGGTGACCGGGAGGTCGTCCGGCAGAATTTCATGGACGCGGGAGAGATAGGCTTGGGCGATATAGGAATCGACGCCGAGCGGGAGGTGCGGGCCGTGCTGCTCCACCGCCGCCACCGGCAACACCGCAATCCAGCGCCGCGTGTCGGATTCGGCGAGGTCCGTCCATGTCATCTCCATCCATTGACGCTTGGGCAACATTTTTCCGCTACTCGTCTTTCCCGCTTCGCTCGCGTAATCTTGCCCTTCAATCCGGAGAGAACGAATTCATGCGGATGCGAAAGCTCCTGACCGGCCTCAGTGTCATAGTCGCCTGCCTGTCGGCCGGCAATGCCGCGCGCGCCCAGACGCCCGACAAAGCGCCAGACAAAGTCTCGTTCGGCACCAACTGGGTCGCCGAGGCCGAGCATGGCGGGTTCTACCAGGCGCTGGCCGACGGCACGTACCGGCGCTACGGCCTCGACGTGACCATCGTCCAAGGCGGTCCCCAGGTGAACAACCAGCTCCTCCTCGCAGTCGGCAGGCTCGACTTCTTCATGAGCACGAACACACTGCAGTCGTTCGACGCGGTGGAGCAGAACATTCCGACGCTCGCCGTTGCAGCGATGTTCCAGAAGGACCCCCAGGTCCTCATCGTCCATCCCGACCGCGGCATCAATGACCTCAAGGATCTGCGCGGGCGCACGCTGTTCATCTCGCAGGAAGGCGTCATCACCTATTTCAAGTGGCTCAAGCAGGAATACGGCCTCAGCGACAGGCAGGTGAGACCCTACACGTTCAATCCGCAGCCCTTTCTCGCCGACCCCAACAGCGCGATGCAGGGCTACGTGACCTCCGAGCCCTACGCCATCGAGAAGATCACGGGAGTGAAGCCGAAAATGTTTCTGCTCGCCGATTACGGCTTCAACAGCTATTCCACCCTGATCCAGACCAGGCGCGAAGTCGTCGCGGGCAAACCCGACATGGTGCAGCGCTTCGTCGATGCTTCGATCATCGGCTGGTACAATTACATCTACGGCGACAACCACGCCGGCAACGACCTCATCAAGCGCCAGAACCCGGAAATGACCGACGCGCTGCTCGCCTATTCCGTCGCGACGATGAAAGAGTACCGCATCGTCGATTCCGGCGAGGCCACCCAACTCGGCATCGGCGCCATGACCGACGCGCATATAGCGAGCTTCTTCGACAAGATGGTGAAGGCCGGCGTCGTCAAGGCCGGCCTCGACTACCGCAAATCCTATACGCTACGCTTCGTCAACAAGAAGGTCGGCCTGGAGTTGCGTCGGCACTGAATAGGGTTCGATGACGCTGGCCTCGCCCACGACCGATCGACCCATCGTCGCCCTCACCGGCGTCACCAAACGTTTCGCCAGCGGCACCCGGGCGCTCGACGGCCTCGATCTCGCAATCACGAGCGGCGAATTCGTCTCCCTGCTCGGGCCATCCGGCTGCGGCAAGTCGACGGCGCTGCGGCTGATCGCGGGCCTCAGCGAACCAACGAGCGGGGCCATTTCCTGGAGCGGGACCAAGCCGGGAGCCCGGCGCAACGGGCTCGAAGTCGGCTTCGTGTTCCAGGAGCCGACCTTGATGCCGTGGACCACGGTGGCGAACAACGTGGCGCTCCCGCTGGCGCTCGCCGGGGTGGCGCGCGATGTCGCCGGAAAGCGCGTGGCGCAGGCGCTCGACCATGTCGGACTCGCCGCGTTTCGCGACGCCTATCCGCGCGAACTCTCCGGCGGCATGAAGATGCGGGTGTCGATCGCACGCGGGCTCGTGACCGATCCGCCTCTGCTGCTGATGGACGAGCCGTTCGCCGCCCTCGACGAGATCACGCGGTTCAAGCTCAATGACGACCTCATCACGTTGTGGCGCGCCGTCGGTAACACCGTCGTGTTCGTCACCCATTCGGTGTTCGAATCCGTCTATCTGTCGAGCCGCATCGTGGTGATGACGCCGCGACCCGGCCGCATCTTCGCCGACCTTATGATCGACGCGCCGTTTCCCCGCGACGAGAGCTTCCGCACCTCCGCCGAATACGCGGGCTATTGCCGGACCGTATCGCAGGCGCTGGCGCAGGCGATGGCCCAAACAGTCGTGGGAGGCAAGCCGTGGCCATGACCGCGCCGCCGCCGGATGCCCCGCGGGTCGCGACCGCCGGCATCAGTTGGCTACAGATCGTGCTGCCGCTGGCGACGCTCGCGTTCGGCGTCGGTATCTGGGAACTCGTGGTGCGGATCG
>Ga0306923_10006769_pt1 | contig 11342 bp, 6 predicted proteins | sample sta12Can44000108_FD_203841 | JGI IMG/M metagenome (GOLD analysis project Ga0306923, IMG submission 203841) | Lab enrichment of tropical soil microbial communities from Luquillo Experimental Forest, Puerto Rico - statanox.12C.anox.44.000.108 (v2)... | ecosystem: Environmental > Terrestrial > Soil...
TCAACGTCAGGCTCATCGTCGACAACAAGGATAAGTGGTTTCAAGCTTGCCCCCCTGATTCAGTGAAAGCTATGTGGCGACCCGAGGTAAAATGATCCTGAGCTCGGTAAATTCACCGGGCTCGGTTTCCACTTCTATCGCACCGGCATGTTGCTTGACGATGATGTCATGACTTATCGACAAGCCAAGGCCGGTCCCTTCACCGGCCGGTTTTGTCGTGAAGAACGGGTTGAACATCTTTTGCCGCACCTCAGGCGGGATGCCAATACCATTGTCGCGAATCCTGATCTCCACCCGATCGCCGAGGCTTTTGGTCGCAGCCGTGATTGTCGGCTCAAATCCATTGCCGCCTTCCCGCGCCTGGCGCTTGGTCGCGGCATAAAACCCATTGGAAATCAGGTTGAGAAGCACGCGCGTGATTTCCTGGGGAAAAGCCTCGACCTCCCCAGCCGCAGGATCGAACGATCGCTCCAGCGCGATAGTGAACCCCTGCTTCTCGGCGCGAGCGCCGTGGTAGGCGAGATTGAGGCTCTCCTCGACGAGCGCGTTGACATCGACGGTTCGACGCTCGCCCGTGCCCTCGCGCGAATGCAGCAGCATATTCTTGACGATGGAGTCGGCGCGCTTGCCGTGCTGGACCACCTTGCCGAGATTATCCCTTAGCAAGCCGGTCAATTCGGCCACTTCCTGCCGTCCCTTGTCGGTAAGCCTCTCGTGCATCAGCACCTCGCTGAGCTCGTCGGTCAGCTCTGATGAAACAGCCGAAAAGTTATTGACGAAATTGAGCGGGTTCTTGATCTCGTGCGCGATGCCTGCGGTGAGCTGGCCAAGCGAGGCAAGCTTCTCGGTCTGGATCAGCCGGTCCTGCGCTGTGCGCAACTCCTGAAGAGACGCGGCAAGGTCCCCGGTTCGCGCCTGCACCTCGTCGAACAGGCGGACGTTTTCGATCGCGATTGCCGCCTGGTCTGCGAACGTCATTGCCAGTTCGATTTCCTTCTCGGTAAACGCACGCGCTTCTGTCCGCGTCAGGGCGATCACACCGATCGGAACACCTTCGCGCATCATCGGTACGCCGAGCAGTGAACGATAATCGCCAAGCCGCTGAGCTTCGCTGAAACTGTACTCCGGGTCTGCTTCGACATCCGGAATGTGCACGACGACGCCCTCGAGCAACGCACGACCGGTCGCCGTATGACGGTCCATGACGACGGGGATGGAGCGGACGTAATTCATGAAATCTTTCGAAAATCCATAAGATTCCGCGCGGTAGAACGCCCCGTCTTTTTGGCGCGTGATCGTACCCTTGTCTGCGTTGCAAAGCCGCGCGGCTGTCTCGACCAAGGCATGAAGAACGGCTGGTAGGTCGAAGGTGGAGCGACTTATGACCTTCAAAACTTCAGCGGTCGCGGTTTGCTGCTGCAGCGACTGCCGCAATTCGTTGAGCAGTCGGGTGTTCTCGACGGCAATCACGGCCTGCGCGGCAAAGGTCTCAACAAGCGTGACCTGCTTGTCGGTGAAAGGCTTTACCTCCACCCTATAGATCGTAATTACGCCGACGAGTTCGTCGCCGTTCAGCATGGGGACGGCGAGGATCGTCCGGATCGGATCCACATCTCGCACAGCATAAGCATAGTCTGCGTCTGCCTGGACATCGTCTACATGCATCGTGCGCCGTTCAAGGCCAGCCCGCGCCGCGATGCTGGACCGTCCCAACGCGATTGGATTCTCTTCGACAAACCGCTTGACCTCGGAACCAACGTTGTAGGAGGCAACAGCTCGGAGGAAGTGTCCGTCAAATCGAAAGATGAATGCTCTTTCGGCCTCGCATAATCTGACCGCATTCTCAGCTATCGCATCAAAAACGGGCTGAAGATCGAATGCGGAGCGGCTGATGACCTTGAGCACGTCGGCCGTTGCGGTCTGCTGCTGAAGGGATTCCGTGAGATCACTCGTGCGCCGCCGCAATTCGCCCAGCAGCCGTGCATTCTCCATTGCGATGACCGCTTGGGCAGCGAAGCTTTCGAGAAGCCCGATTTCTTTTTCGGTGAACAACTTGACCTCCGATCGAGAGGCGGAGATCCGGCCCAGCAACGTGCCGTCCTTGCGCAGGGGAATAAACAGGACGGTACGGATGCCAGCCAGCTCGAAGGCTGCACGTGACAACGGATCGTCGATCTCGCCGAGGTCGGGGATCTGAACGAAGCGAGCGTCTTTCAGCAAAGGCTGTGCGTTGGGATTGACGCTGACACCTTCGCGCAACCGATTGGCGAATGCCTCGGAAAGCCCGCGTATCGCGACCGCACGGAACTTGCTCCCGTCGTAGAGTTGCAAGCTTCCCTGAGCGACGTCGCAAAGGCGATGTGCCTTCTCCAGGATCGCATCGAACACCGGCGCTAGGTCGCCGGGCGATGAGTTGATGGCCTGCAGTATCTCGGCAGTGGCGGTCTGGCGCTCCAACGCCTCTTTCGTCTCGTTGAACAGCCGCGCGTTTTCGATTGCGATGACGGCTTGGGTGGCGAAAGTCTTGAGGAGCGTGACCTGCTGATCTTGGTAGGCGCCAGGGTCGGCCCAGCCTACTGTGATTGCCCCAATCGGCTCACCCCCGGCGCGCAACATCGGCACGGTCACCTGGCTGCGCGTCCCTAATGCCTCGATCATTTGCCGCGACAGCGCGGGCACGGACTGATCATTTTCTATGTCGGTGACGAAGTAGGCCTGACGCGACTGTATAACCTGTCCCGCAATCGTGTCGTCGGTCGCGGGTCTTGGAAATACCTGCTGCACTTTGCCTAAGCCCGGCACGCTCAGACCGTAACCAGCCACCATATGAATAACATTGCCCTCGTAACGATACACTCGCCCCATACGCGCCCCGCACAGCCGCACCGCGCGCTCGACAATAACTTCGAATACCGGCTGTACGTCTGATGGGGAGCTTGCGATCACCTTCAGGATATCCGCGGTCGCGGTCTGGCGCTCCAGCGCCTCCTTCGTCTCGTTGAACAGCCGCGCGTTTTCGATCGCGATCACCGCCTGGTCGGCGAAAGACCGTAATAGCTCGATGTGGGATGCGGAGAACGGTCTAACCTCTTGCCGGCAAATCGTGATGGTACCGTACAACGATCCGCCTTTGCGAAGAGCGACTACCAGCGCGGACCGCACGCCTCCAAGATCCACAACAGCGCGGCGCAGCGGATTTCCTGCCCGATAAGCCTCCTCGTCCTTCTGATCCAGATGATGAATCAGGTCCTCGCCATCTCTTAAACGCCAGTGCGCATCTCCTGGCCGAGGTTGATCCATCCCGGCACGAAAACGCTCGACGAGTGCCGATGGCACGCCTCGATGCGCCGCAAACTCAAACCGTTCGCCGTTATAGGTCGTCACAATTCCGAATGCAGCTTCGCAAACGTGCAGCGCCCGATTCAGGATCGCTTCGAATACCTGCTGAAGATCGCCGGGCGAAGATGAGATGATTTGGAGAACTTCGGCCGTCGCGGTCTGCTGTTCTCGCGCTTTGGTCAACTCGTGGACGCAACAGTTGAGTTGCTCCTCAAGATCGCCCAGCTTCGGCCGGCGACGCATCTTCGCGGAAACCTTGCGTCTTGCCTTTGGCGGCGGCCTGCGGTGCGCTTTTTGCACACTAGTCCGACCTTTGGAGGGCCGCGCCATGTCGAGGCTCCAGATCACGAGACAGGCATTCTATCGGGGCAAGGCCCCATCCCGGAAGACGGATTCTGCCCGTGTGGCTCGGCAGCATCGACCTTTTCAAGTCCGCTCGGGCTCACACGCAAAAGTTCGGTCCCGCGCCACGCTGGGTCCGCTCTACTCCCGAAAGCGGACATCGGAAACGCGCGGCGTGAGGTCCGCCCTCGGGCAGGAGCGAGACGGGCGTTCGCGTAACATGTGCGGGTAGTTGGTCATTCCGGCGTTTCCGCAAGGCGGATGCCTTCACGGCGGAGCGCGTTATCTTCCGGCCTCAGCCACGGCGGGCTTTGATACCGTGAGTCCTGGATTTGCGCTCGAGCGTTTCTAAGGACGTTGCGAGCTTCGTCGATCCGCCCCAAGTGAGCGAGAGACGCTGCAAGGAGAGCTTGGCTCTGGGTGAGGCCGGGACGCAGGCGAATGACCTGGCGATACGCGTCTGTCGCAGCGTCGAAGCGTCGTGAATAAAAATAAATACTCGCGGTCCACAGCGTCCATAGCCAGGTCAACGGATCATGCGGGCTCGCGCGCATCGCCTGTTGCAGCCGCGCGAGCGCCTCCTCTCGATAGCCGCCGAATCCGAGCACGCACCCAAGCATGCTGATAACAAAAGCGCTGTTCGGATTGAGCGCGATTGCGGTACGCGCTTCGGCAATCGCCGCCTCCCATTCGCTACCCCACATCATCATGTGTGCCAGAACAGCATGCGCCACCGCATCCTTGTCATCGAGGGACACTGCGAGACGCGCTTCCTTTCGAGGGCTTCCTTGGACTTCCACGAACGGGCGCGTCGAGAAGTGCCAAATGTCCCATTGCAGGGCCATCGCGTAGCCGTAATGCCCCGGCGCGAAATTCGGATCCAGCGCGATCGCTTGACGGAAGAAGGTCAAGGCCGTGTTGTTGTCTTCTGATGAGTACCTGTTGAAGTGCCAGACGCCGCGCTGATAGGCTTCCCAGGCATCGAGGCTGTCAGGCGGCTTACGCAGTGCGCGCTGTTGTTCCGCTTCGGCGAGGGCTGGTTCAATAGTTCCAGCGACACTTGTGGTGATTTCATCTTGCACAGCGAAGATGTCACTGAGGTCGCGGTCGTAGCGGTCGGCCCATACGTGGGCGCCGGAGGTCGCATCTATCAATTGCGCCGTGATGCGCGCGCGATTGCCGCCCTTGCGAACCGAGCCTTCCAGAACATACCGGACGCCCATTTCGCGACCGACCTGACGAATGTCAACGACCTTATCCTTGTAGGTAAAGCTGGAATTGCGCGCGATCACAAACAGGGACTTGAACCGGGACAACGCGGTAATGATGTCCTCCACCACACCATCGGCGAAGTATTCCTGCTCGGGATCGCCACTCATGTTCTGGAATGGCAGCACGGCAATCGAGGGACGGTCAGGCAGCGCGAGGGGCTTGGCGGCCTCAACCGCCAGCCCGACGTTGGCAGCCCCTGATGATGGGACAGAACGCACCGCATAGAGCCGCACCGGCCGTTCTATGTTCTTGAGCGATTTCTCGCCCAGGTCCTCGAAGGCGAGAGCCGTTTTCCCGCGGACCTGCTCGAACGCGTTGCCAGACATACACACGCCGCCCGGTTCACATTCGTTCTCGATGCGCGCAGCCAGGTTGACGCCGTCGCCGAAAATATCGTCGGCGTCGATAATAATATCGCCGACGTTGATTCCCATTCGGAACTGGATGCACCGTTCGGTAGCCTTTGCCGTTCGTTCCGCCATTTTCTCCTGAACAGCAACGGCGCAAGTCACGGCATCAACGGCGCTCGCGAACTCGACCAGCATGCCATCGCCGGTGGTCTTGACGATACGGCCATGATGGGCGGCGATTGCGGGATCAACGATCTCGCGCCGATGCGCCTTCAAGGCCGCGAGGGTGCCGACTTCGTCGACCCCCATCAGGCGCGAGTAACCCGCGACATCGGCAGCCAGGATGGCTGCAAGCCGGCGTTCGACCCTCGCCTCGGTCATTTGGTGCCCTCAGACCAAGCCATAGCAGTGAGGCAAGTCTATGGGTCGGAACCGGTGCGTGTCCATTGGCTTCGCGATGAACGCTGTGGGCCGTGAGGTGGGATTGCCCGGTATTCGGCGCATGTCCGCTCTAAAACCGGACACCACGCTAGATCGCTTCGCCACGCGCCAAGGCAGCAGCATTGCGAATGGCCGAAATATTGGCCTTGTAGGCTTCCATCGTGCCGCCCTTGAACACGGCGGAGCCGGCCACGAAAGCATTGGCGCCGGCGGCGGCGAGGGGGCCGGCGACGTCGGCTCCGATGCCACCGTCGACCTCGATATCGATCGGTCGTCCCGCGGTCATCGCGCGGAGATCGCCTATCTTGCCAAGCGCGGAGGGGATGAAGGTCTGACCGCCGAAGCCGGGATTGACCGACATCACGAGCACGAGGTCGACCATGTCGATCACATACTCGATTGCCGAGATCGGCGTCGAGGGATTGAGCGAGACTCCGGCCTTCTTGCCGAGAGCCTTGATGGCCTGCAGCGAGCGATGCAGATGCGGGCCGGCTTCCGCATGCACCGTGATGTGATCGCACCCGGCCTTGGCAAACGCTTCGAGGTAGGGGTCACACGGCGAGATCATCAGATGCGCGTCGAAGATCATGCTGGTGTGCGGGCGCAGCGCCTTGATGACGTCGGGGCCATAGGAGATGTTCGGGACAAAATGCCCGTCCATCACATCGAGATGAATCCAGTCGGCGCCGGCGGCGTGGACCGCGCGCACCTCCTCGCCAAGCCGTGAAAAGTCGGACGCCAGAATCGACGGAGCGATCACGAGTGGGCGGGGCGTAAACTGCTTGGCCATGCGCACCTTCTCCGGCCCGCGTCCGGGGCGCGGGATCGTCTCCGCCTAACACGTGCCGGACCGGCGGGCAACGCGAACCGGCGGAAAGCTCGCCCGCCTTGGGGATTGCGACCTGCAGGAAAATTCTGCCGGCGCGGCATCAATTGCCCAGCGTCGTGGCGGCACGGGGATAAAAAAACCTCTGTTTCACAGGTGTTTTTACATGGCACGGTGCTTGCCGAACTCAATGGCACTAGTGCCCACTTTCCGAAGTTCGTGCTGCATCTCAGCACCCACCTTTCACGAACTTCGGAAAGTTATGGGCACTAGCAAATCTATGATTCTAGTGCCGCTTTTCTATTTGAAGTTCCTGAGCGGAATTCGCCGCTTGTGGCGCAGGAACTTCAAATAGGCGGCACTAGTTCATCCGCCGCATGGCACGGCCGGAATTGGGAGTTGAGACACATGTTATTTGCCCTTGGCGCCGCCTCATCCATATGGGATGCCCTGCAATCGCTGCGTGCCCGATCCGGAACGACGAGCCAGACGACGGCAAGTGCGTTCGAACCCCTCGGCGAGGTCGCGACACCCGAGAGCACCGCCACGGCCTGCTCCTCGGGCAGCTGCTCTTCGCCGCTCTCGTCGCAAACCCTGGGCGCCTTGATTGCAGCGCACAGTTCGTCGGTCGCCGGCCCTTCGAACTCGCTGCCGGCCGCCTCACAGAACACGATCGGGCAATCGACGCCGCCGACAGCGGCCACCAACGCCGACGGTTGGACGACGACAAGCTTTACCCTGGCGGACGGCACAAAGATCACCCTGGAGACGCGAGGCTTTCAGGCTACGAAGATTGCGCTTCCATCCAGCCTGGCCACTTCGTCTTATGATTTTGTCGAGCAGGCGATCCAACGCGACACGCAATCGCTATCGGCCAACGCGTCCGCGCATCTCTCCGTTAATGTCTAAGCCAGCCTTACGGTTCTGATTGAACGATAGGCCTGAAATCTTTCAACCGAAACGATCCTTCCATGCCGGCAACGCGCCCTCGAAGGGCAGCGCGGTTGCGCAGAAAACGCCGCGCGCGATCGCGCGTGCCAGCGTGTTGGCCGCAAGCATCCCGAGTTCAGTGAGGCCCACAAGGGGATCGACCGGCCTTTCGCCGGTTGCGGCGGCGAAGACCACATCGCCGTCGAGCGGCGCGTGAACGGGATAGATCGCGCGTGCCATTCCGGTTTGTGCGATCATCGCAAGGCGCTTTGCCTGGGGCTTGGTCAGCGCCGCATCGGTCACGACGACCGCAATCGTGGTGTTCTCACCTTGTGCGGCTGCGGCGCCGCCTTTCATTCGCAGCGTCAACATATCGGGGGAAAACGAGGGCGGCAGTCCGAGGCCTCCAAACTCGCCGTCGACCTCGAACGGCGCCGCCCAGAACCACGGTCCGTCGCCGACCGTGACGCTGCCGACTGCGTTGACCACGGCGAGCGCGCCGACCTTGATCCCGCCCGGCGTTACGCTTGACGCCGAGCCGAGCCCGCCCTTGAGGTTCGCAGTCGTCGCGCCGAATCCTGCGCCGACGCTGCCGGTTGCGAAATCAGGGGAGGCGGCGGCTGCTGCCTCGTAGCCGAGATCGCGATAAGGAGGAAAGCGGCCCCAGGATTTGTCGCCCCCGTTCAAAAGATCGAAGACGATTGCGCCGGGCACGATCGGGATCACCGCATCGCGCACGACAAGACCGCGGCCCTGTTGGGCGAGCCAGGCCTGTACTCCGCCGCCGGCTTCGAGGCCGAAGGCCGAGCCGCCGGCAAGCGCGATCGCATCGATGCGCTCGACGGTATGGGCGAGGTCGAGGACGGCGTCCTCGCGGGTGCCCGGTCCGCCGCCACGGATATCGATGGCGGCAACCGCGGGCTGGTCGAAGACCACCGCCGTCACGCCGGACGCCAGGCGCGCATCGTCGGCATGACCGACGCGCACGCCCGAGATGTCGGTGAGAAGGTTCTTCAATTGGCTGATCCGTGATCCCTCAAGCTGAATATGAGGATATCCGCGGCCGAGCAACAGTCCGGATCGAGCGATTCAAGGCCTCACGGAGGCGGCGTAGCCGTCGCCTCCTGCCTGACGGGCGGGCGCTGATCGGATTTTGCGATTGTCGGCGCGCCTTCGAAGCGATGCCGATAGACCAGCAAATTCTCCATGACGCGCTGGACATAATTGCGCGTCTCGGCAAACGGGATGCGCTCGGCCCAATCGACCGCATCGACGTTGGGGTCGCGCGGATCGCCATAGGCCTTGATCCAGTCGCGGACGCGGCCGCGGCCGGCGTTGTAGCCGGCAAACGTCATGAGATAGGAGCCTTTATATTCCTGCAACAGCGCGCTGAGCTCGGCCGCCCCCATCTGCGTATTGTAGACGGGATCGGAGACCATCCTGTCCCAATCATACTCGACACCGAACCTTTTGGCGGTGTCGCGGCCGGCTTCCGGGGTAACCTGCATCAGCCCGACGGCGTTGGCCGAGGAACGATCGCGCTGGTTGAATTCGCTTTCAGTACGCGCCACCGAGTAGATGATGCTGCGGTCGATGGCCGGACCGACCGGGCTATGCGGGGGTATGCCGATGGTCGGGAAGGCGTAGGCGTCGACCGCGAGCCCACGCGCCAGCGCGGTCTTGCCGAGTTCCAGCATGGCGCGCGCGTCATTGTGGCGACCGGTTACTTCGGCCACGGCTGAAAGCGTGGGAACATCGGTGCTCTGCTCCGCAAGGTCGGCGACAAAGCTGACGACCGTCTCGCGTTCGTCGATGGCGTACAGCATCTCGGCCGCGCGCACGATCTGGTCGACGCTTTCGGATCTGCCGGCCGGATCAGGCTGCGGTGGCATGCGCAGTTCGATGTCGGCGTCGCCGAGCCTGGCGCGCGCCAATTGCCCATAATAGGCCGTGGTATGGCGGGCTGCCGCTTCATATTGAGCGCGCATGGCCTCCCTGTCGCCCAGCGCTTCGGCGGCGCGACCTCGCCAGTAGCTGGCCCGCGCGAGCGTGATCGGATTGACACAGCCGTCGTCGATGTGAGCGAAGTGCGAGCGCGCCGTCCTGGCGTCATTGAGATAGCGCAGCGCGATCCAGCCCGGCAGGAAATAAAATTCGGCGCGGTAATTCTCGCTTGCCGGTGGTGCTGCGGCGCGCACCACCTCGTAGGCGTTCACGACATCGCGCTGGTCGAGCAGCTTGCGCGCGAGGCTGCGGCGCACGCGCCACCACTCGTCGGTATCCTGCAGCGCCATGGTTTCTCGGGGGGCAGACAGCACCAGGCGGCTGGCATCGGCGACCATGTCCTTGTGCAACAGCCACTGGATCCGGCACAACACATAGCCGAGGTCCTGGCGCGCATCGCTCGCAACCGAATCGAGCCGGTCGGATGCCTTGTTGTCGTTACCCTTGACCGCGCTGCATGCCTTGACGATCGAAATCGCCTCCTCGCCCAGGTGATGCGCGGCGCGCATCGCCGCCGACAGCTCCTTGGCGCCGATCCGCTTGTCCATGCGTGCCCGATAATCGTCACGACCGAGGAGGTCATGGAAGGCATCGATCACATCAGCCTCCGCGCGTTCCGACAGCTCTTCCGATCGGAAAGCGTCTCGAGCCATACGTTCGCCTCGATCGCGCTCGCCCTCGCCCTCGCCGATCAGGGTCCGCGCAAGCGCGAAACGGCCTTTCGCGGTCATCGGATGATCGGCGGTGAATGCGTGCACGGTGGCCGCATCGCTCTTCTCCTGCCACAAGCGCGCTTCAGCGCGACGACGCATCAACGTGACCCCGGGCCATTCGGGATTGCCGGAGATGAAGGCGGCGTAGCGGCCGAGATCGGCCTGGGAATCCGGATGACGCAGGATGAACCATTCGGCGAGCTTTTGCGCCGCCGGGTCGGTAATGGTCCTTTCGACGTCGGTGGCGTCGCTGGTCTTGGCATGGCGCGCCAGGTCGATCACGTTCTTCACTGCAGCCAAATCGCCGGTGAGCTGCGGTGCCGCCTTCTCCTCGGGTTTGTCATATGCGGGCGCCTTCTTGTGGCGCTTGCCCGCGATGTGTTCGCGCCTCGTCTTTTTCTCTTCCTTCCTGAGCACCGCCTTGCTTTCGTGCCGCGCAGCGCCTGCGGCCTCGGATTTTTTCTCGTGCTGGGGTTTGTGGCGAGCGGCAATCGCCTCGCTCGCAGTCCCGGTAAGAGCTGCCAGGACGAACAGACAAGGTAACGGCCGGAACAGTTGGTTCATTCCGTGGTCCCCCTCCGAGCCAACCGGCGAACCGCAACATCAAGCGGTCATTCCGGTCAAAGCCACACGCACGGCGTCACCGCATCGATTCGCAAGTGTCGCCGGTTGGCAACACCATGCGCAAATCATTGGGCAACAGTGAGTGCAAAATTTGGAGCAATTGAGTCCGACCTTGCCCACGGCGCCGTCGGCAAGCGAGGTATTTTAGTGTTCACCCGCTGTGATCTGTCAGGAAACTGGCGCAACCTGTTATGACAAAACGCCCCGCCGAAGCGGGGCGTTTGACGAGGCGAGGTTGAAAGCTCAGGAGCCCTTCGCGCTGATCTCGGCGTAGCCGCCCTTGTCGTCCCACTTGTAGACGACATAGTCGATCTGCTTGATGTCGCCCTTGGCGTCATACTCCATCTTGCCGATCACGGTGTCCCAGGAGCCACCCTTGATCGTCTCCATCACCTTCTTCGGCTCCGTGGTGCCGGCCTTCTTGGCGGCCTGCGACCACACCTGCAAGGCGGCGTAGGTGTAGAGCGTGTAGCCCTCGGGGTCGATGTTCTTGCCCTTGAA
>Ga0306923_10006774_pt1 | contig 11340 bp, 9 predicted proteins | sample sta12Can44000108_FD_203841 | JGI IMG/M metagenome (GOLD analysis project Ga0306923, IMG submission 203841) | Lab enrichment of tropical soil microbial communities from Luquillo Experimental Forest, Puerto Rico - statanox.12C.anox.44.000.108 (v2)... | ecosystem: Environmental > Terrestrial > Soil...
TGCTGCCAACCAATGATAGAGTCTCTGCGATAAAAGATGACGAGCTCAGACCCGGGGGGGATCATGACGATCATCGTTGCTGGGGACAATCAGCTAGCGAAAGAAAATCTCGCCTCCGCTTTGGGCGCGTCGCTCGACCGCTCTGTCGTTTGCGTCGACGACATTTCGGAAATTTACGATGTGTCGATAGCTGCCGTGGTCTTGCTCGATTACGCTGCGGTTGCGGCGCATAGTCTTGACGTAATTCGCGCTAGCCTGCCCGACACCACCAAGGTGGCCGTCTACAGCGCGCCCGGAACGGCCGATGAGGCCATGGGCTGGCTGTGCCGCGGCTATGATGGCTATCTGCCGCGCAGCATGACCGCCCCGGCTATCGTTTGTGCCGTCCAGTTGATGCTGCGGGGCGAGCGCTTCGTGCCGTCCATCGCCATCAGCGCCCCCGCACCGAGCGGCGGCCAAGTCAATTCGGATAGTCGTCAGCCGGATTGCGGCCTGTCGCCGCGTCAGCGCGAAGTTCTGTCCATGGTCGCCACCGGCGCTTCCAATAAGCACATTGCCCGCGCCCTGCATGTGGAGGAGGTGACCATCAAGTCCCACGTCAAGGCCATTTTCCGCAAGCTGGGCGTACGCTCGCGCACCGAGGCTGCCCGCTATGTGCTGTCGCCCGGCCGGGCCGAGATGCCGAGGGTGCTGATGGATGTGCCGAATTACTCCTCGGTGTGGCACGCCTGCTGACCCGAGGGGGAGGAACAATACGTCCAAGAATAATGGCGCCGCAGCCCGGACCTGGCTGCGGCGCCATAATCTTATGCGCCGATTGGGTGGTGGAGCCTCTGGACTAACCGGCCCGGGCTGATTATCACCATGGGCATGACCACCCCGCAGATGCTCGCCTTTGGCCTGCTGGCCGCCACCATCGCCCTGTTCGTGTGGGACAGGCTGCGTTACGACGTGGTTGCCATGCTGGCGCTGTGCGCCGGCATGGTCATGGGGCTGGTGCCGTTCGACCATGCCTTCCGCGGCTTCAGCGATCCGGTCGTGGTGGTGGTGGCCGCCGCCCTGGTGGTCAGCGCCGCCATCGAGCGGTCGGGGGTGGTCGAGCGGCTGGTGCGACCCCTGGCGGCGGTACGCTCGCCCACGGTGCTGGTGGGGACGCTGGTGGCCATGGTGGCCGTGTTGTCCGCCTTCATGAAGAACGTGGGCGCGCTGGCCATCTTCATCCCGGTGACACTGCGTTTGGCCCGGCAGGTGGGACTGACGCCGTCGCAGGTGTTGATGCCCCTGTCCTTCGCCTCGCTGATCGGCGGGCTGATGACGTTGATCGGCACTTCGCCCAACATCATCGTCTCACGGGTGCGCGCCGACCTTACCGGCGTACCGTTCTCCATGTTCGACTTCACCCTGGTGGGCGCCGGCATCACCGCCTGCGGTGTGGCTTTCATCGCCTTCGGTTGGCGCATCCTGCCGCGTGAGCGCACGGCCCAGACCGGTCAGGGCGCCGACTTCCATATCCAGGACTACCTGTCCGAACTCAAGGTGCCCGAAGGGTCGGCGCTGGTGGATTGCACCGTGCGCGACGTGGAGCAGTTGTTCTCCGGCGGCCTGCTTACCGTCGCCACGGTCATACGCGACAAGGGTCACCGCTATGTGCCCGGCCAGGACTGGGTGCTGTCGGCGGGCGATGTGCTGGTGCTCGAGGGTGACCCGGCGGCGCTGCTGCCGATGACCGAGTCCGGCATGCTGGAACCCATGGCCAACGGCGGCGCCGTGGCGGCCGAGCCGGTGGAAGTGGTGGTGATGCCCAACTCGCCGCTGGTGGGCAGCACGGCGGCGCGCTCGATGCTGCGCCGGCGCTTCGGCGTGGCGTTGCTGGCGGTCCGCCGCTCGGGCCGCGATTATGTGAACCGGCTGCGCCAGATCGAATTCCAGGCCGGCGACGTGCTGGTGGTCGAGGTGGGCGAGGGGGCGGCCACCCAGACCCTGGAGGATCTCGGCCTGCTGCCGCTGGCCCAGCGCCGGCTGGGTTTCGGCGGCCGCAAGGGGCGTATTCCTATCGTGGTGGTGGCCGCCACCATGGCCTTGGTGGCCTTCGGGGTGGTGCCGGTGGGGCCGGCCTTCTTCATGGCGGCGCTGGTGTTGGTGCTGACCGGCTGCCTGTCGCTGAAGGATGCCTACGACGCCATCCAGTGGCCCATCATCCTGCTGCTGGGTGCGCTGATCCCGGTCAGCGAGGCCATGAAAAGCACCGGCGCCTCCGAGCTGATGGCCGGGTGGTTGGCTACCGCCGCCTCGCAACTGCCGCCCTTGGGCGCCATCGCCATGGTCATGGCCGCCTCCATGCTGCTGGCGCCGTTCCTGCACCATGCGGCCACCGTTCTGCTGATGGGGCCCGTGGCCGCCAGCATGGCCACCCGGCTGGGCCTCGCCATCGACCCCTTCCTGATGGCGGTGGCCATCGGCGCCGCCAGCGATTTCCTCACCCCCATCGGCCACCAGTGCAACACGCTGGTCATGGGGCCGGGCGGCTATCGCTTCGGCGATTACTGGCGGCTGGGCCTGCCGCTTTCCCTCATCGTACTGACGGCCGGCACCTTGCTGCTGCCCGTGGCCTGGCCGCTGCGCTAAAGCTATTTGCCCTCGCCGCTCTAATAGTGCAACGGCACCGTCACCGCCAGGCCGTCCTCGGGCACGGTCACGGCGGCGGGGTCGAATTTCGGCGGGCCGAACACCGCCGGGTCATTGGTCATGCCCCAACCCTCGGCCGGGAACATGCCCATGAACAGGTCCAGCTTTCCGTTGGAATTGGCGTCGTGGTAGGCGATCACCGCGTAGCGGCCGGGGGCCAGCTCGCCGAAGCTGACCTGGGCGGGGTTGGCGGCGGGCACCGTCTTGATCGCCACCGCCTTGTCCTCGTGGCGGAAGGACTCGGAATTGTCGTACAGGGCGACACGCACGTTGCCCTCGGTGTCGCGCACCCCCTGGACGGTGACGGTCAGTTCGGCGGCAGTGGCGGGCAGGGCGGCCAGCAAGGTCAGGGCAGCGGGAAGGGCGAGCGCAAACCGGGTCATGGTCATCCTTCGCTGAAATCTCGGGAACGGTCGGACTCTGGCCGCGCAAGCTGACCGCCACCTGACAGCATGGCTTACGGCGGCACGCTTTTACGGTATGGTCCTCCCGATCCAATGCTCGAGAGGGGTGCCATGGCCCAGGCGCAAACCGCCATCTGCGCGGATACCGGTGCTTTCGGATTGTTCCTCACCTTCACCCTGGTGGAAGGGGGCGCCCTCGCGGTGCGCCGCGCCGCCGCCGCCCTGCCCAAACTTGCCGCCGCCATGGCCGAGAATCTGGCCGAGCCGGCCTTGGTCTGCGCACTGGGTGTCGGAGCCCAGGCCTGGGAGGCGGTGATGGGTGGCCCCATGCCGAAGGGCTTGATGCCGTTCGAGCCGCTGGCCGACGGCGATCGTCAGGCCCCCGCCACTCCTGCCGACCTGTTCCTGCACATTCACTCGCCCCGCCATGACGCCAACCTGATGCTGGCCCGTGCCTTCGTGCGCAGCCTGGCCAGCGGTGCCGATCTGGTGGAAGAGGTGATGGGGTTCAAGCACCTGGGCGGCCGCGATCTCACCGGCTTCGTGGACGGTACCGAAAACCCCGAGGGTGACGAGCGCGCCGAGGTCGCGTTGGTGGCGGACGCCTCCTTCGCCGGCGGCAGCTTCGTCAGCATCCAGCGCTATGTCCACGACCTCGCCAAATGGGACGCCCTGCCGGTGCCGTCGCAGGAGCTGGCGGTGGGACGCACCAAGGAGACCGACGAGGAGTTGGACGACGAGGTCAAGCCGCCCACCGCCCACATCGCCCGCGTGGTCATCGAGGAGGACGGCGAGGAGCTGGAAATCCTCCGCCACAGCCTGCCCTACGGCGGCACCCGGGAAAGCGGCCTGTACTTCGTCGCCTACGGCGCCACCCCCGAGCCGTTCCGCAAGATGCTCACGCGCATGGTCGTGCGCGACGGCGACGGCCATTTCGACCGCCTGCTGGACTTCACCAAACCGGTGACCGGCGCCACCTTCTTCACTCCGTCACGGGAGATGCTGGAGGCGCTGGCCTGAGGGTGCCGATCTTAGCAGGGTGATTAGGCGGCCCGCTGGATAAGCGGTCATCGGGCAAAGCCCTCCTTGCCCTGTGGGGCAAGCCCGTCGCGGCGGTCGCGCACGCGGCGGAAAAGGGCTTCCAGGCGGCGGTTATAGGCGCGAATGTCGAAATCCCGCGCCCAGCGCAGGCGCGAGGCGGCGCCCATGCGGCGGCGCAAGGGGGCATCCTCGGCCAGCAACGACAGGGCGGCGGCCAGGGCCACCTCGTCGCCGACGGGCAGCAGGAAGCCGTTGGAGCCGTGCTCCACCGCGTCGGGGATGGCGCCCACCGGGGTGCTCACCACCGGCAGGCCCCAGGCCATGGCTTCCAGGATGGCCATGGGCAATCCCTCGTTGCGCGATGGCAGCACCAGCAGGTCGGCCCAGGCCAGCAATTCGTGCGCCTTGTCCTCGGCTACCCATCCGGTGAAGGTCAGGCGCTCGGCAATGCCCAACAATTGGGCCAGGGCCTTGGATTCCGAGATCTCGCCATTGCCGGCCAGCATCGCCTCCCAGGCGAAGCCCTGCATCATGGGCGACGCCAGCGCCCGCAGCAGCACCGGTACCCCCTTGCGCGGGCCCAGCACACCCAGGAACAGGATGCGGCAGGGACCATGATGGGTGTGATCGGGTATTCGCTCGGGGCCGGGCACGGCATTGGGCAGCACTTCGATACGCTCGGCCGGCAGGTCCAATTCGGCCATGGCAAAGTCGCGCCAACAGGAGCCGAGGGTCACCACCGACTCCGCCCTATGCACCATGTCCTTTACCAGGCGGCGGCCGTGCGGGCTCAAACCGCGGCAGAACTCGGCGAAGTCCGCTCCGTGCAGGTGCAGGATCGTGGGGATGCCGAAGGCATGACCCAGGCGCACCACCAGCCCCTTGCGCAGCACGCTGGCGCGCTCGGCCATGTGGATGTGCAGGATGCCGATGCGCCCCGCCGCCGCCGACGCGGACAGCCGAGCCATCGCCATCGCGTAGGCCGCCGGCATGCGCACCTTGCCGCCCTGGCCGTAGGAATCCACCACCACCAAGGGCGCGTCCTCCACCGCCCAGGTTTGGCTGAAATAGCGGACCATGCGGCCAATTTCGCCATTGGCGCGGACGCCGCCGGGCGTGACCACATGAACGGGGCCGATACGAGTGCTCATGGGCCGAGATGTGGTCGCTTCGTGCGGCGCAAAAATAGAGCGATGGTAATGGTGTGATCGGAGAAGTTATATTGACTAAAGAGATTTTATTATCCGTCCGGCAATAAATACGTTGATCCATCTACATGGACAAGAACATCAACCTACATTTTTATTTCGTCTGTTTCTTCTGAAGTGTTTCCAAGCGGGGCGTCATGACCAACGCCCTGGCCTCCATTGTCGGCTCCGCCTAGGCCTGGCATTCACGGAGAACGCCATGAAGCGTGTGCTCAGCTTGCTGTTTCTGCTGCTGTTCGCCATGCCCGCCTGGGCCGGCGGCCCCGCGCTCCAGCGCGGCGTCAACCTCAGTCACTGGCTGCAAGATGACGGTCGCCAGAAGGTGACCGCCGAGGACCTGGCGTTGTTGCGGCGCGAGGGCTTCGACCACGTGCGCCTGCCCTTGAACCCGGCCTATCTGGGCTGGATACCGGAAAAGCCTGCCGACCTGCCGCGCGCCGACGTGTTGAAGGCGGCCATGGCATTGGTCATGGCCTCTGAACTGGACCTGGTGCTCGACCTGCACCTGGACGACCAGTTCAAGGCCAAGCTGGAAAAGGACGAGAGCCTGGAGCCCGCCGTCATCACCCTGTGGCAGGAACTGGCCCGACTGGCGGCGGCCTTCCCGTCGGGCAAGGTGGCGTTCGAGCTGATGAACGAGCCCCAGTATTACGGCGCCAATGCCGGCAAGCACTGGTGGGCCTTCCAGGCCCAGTTGGCCGCCGCCGCCCGCGCCGCCGCCCCCGGCCGGCTGCTGCTGCTGACGGGACCGCAAGGTGGCGACGTGGCCACCCTGGTGCAGGCGCCGCCGCCGGACAAGGAGGCGGCCTACGTGTTTCACTTCTACCAGCCCTACATTTTTACCCACCAGGGCGCCGAGTGGATGGCCGACGACAAGCGCACCGCCGCGGCCAGCATGCATGACCTGCCCTATCCGGCCGAGAAGGTTTCAGCCATCCCCGAGGGGCGGGCGGCGGCCGAGGTGGCGCGCTACCGCGCCGACAAATGGAACGCGCTGCGCATCCGCCAGAGCGTCGATCAGGCGGCCGGCTGGGCGCACTGGAACAACGTGCGGATCATCTGCACCGAGTTCGGCGTGCTGCGCACCCATGTGGATGAAGTCTCACGTTACGCCTGGATCGCCGACACCCGGCGCAGCCTTGAGAGCCTGGGGATCGGCTGGACGGTGTGGGACTATGCCGACATCTTCGGCATCGCCGCCGGCACGCCGCGCCAGTTGGATGAGGCCGCCCGCCAAGCCCTCGGCCTGGGCCGGGGAAGGGGCGAGTGAGGGGATGGAGGTTGGCATGTTCCGCAGTGGCAGCATCCGTCATCTCCATGTTTTTGAAGGTGACGACGTAACTGGCCAAGTCCGCGCCTTCATCATTACGAACTTCTTGTTCAATGCGGGCTCGCTTGGCGATGACCAATCGCTGATTGGCTCGGGCGTCATCGACGCTGCGGGCATGGTGGACCTGGCCGCTTTCCTGAAACAGACGTTCGGCATTACCGTGGCCGCCGAAGACCTGGTGCCGGAGAACATCGACAGCGTTGCCCGCATCGCCGCCTTCGTGGCGGCGCGCAAAGGAGGGTGACCGAGGGCGTTCAAGGCCTACTTCCCTTCGCGCATTCCGCCTCCTTCAGCAGATCGGCCAGAAGCCGTTCGTCGTTAATCACCCGCGGCACCTTGTTCTGTCCGCCCAGGCGTCCCCGGTGCTTCATCCAGCCGGCAAAGAAGCCCGGCGGGACGGCCACGACATGGGGGGCGTCGAGGCTCACATTGCCGGCGCGGCGTTCCCGGAAGTCCAGCGAGCCCGCGCACAGATGGCGGTCCAAAGCGGTGGCGAAGGCGGCGACATCCGCCGGCAATGCGAACTCCATCACGAAGACGTGGCGGCCACGCCCGTCCTGGCTTTGCGCCCCGGCGGCGTAGTCGTTGATAGCGGCCCCGCCGGCGGCGGCCAGCACGGCGTCCTCGATCTGCTCGCCCGATAGGTGCTCTCCGAAGACGTTGAGCATGTAACTGGTCCGCCCCACCACCAGCAGGCGCGGCGGGGCGCGTTCCACCAGCCGGACCACGTCGCCGATCACATAGGCCCATAGGCCGGCACAGGTGGACAGCACCAGGGCGTAGTCGATGCCGGTCTCGGCATTGCCCAGCCAGTGGCGGGTGGGGGAGCTTCTGTCCAGTTCCGCCACCGGCACGAACTCGAAGAACAGGCCGTTATCCACCAGCAGCCGCAGCCCCTCTCCGAAGCCCCGGTCGGCCACGGCGATGAAGCCCTCCGATGCGGGATAAACCTCGCGCATCTCCGCATGGGTGCCCTCCAGCAGGCGGGCGAAGGCCTGGGTATAGGGACGGATGCTGACGCCGCCGTGGATGTAGGCTTCGAGATGGGGGAACAGATCGGCTGCGCGCTTGCCCATGCGCTCGAAGAACAGCAGCACCCAGGAGGGCGTGCCGCTGATGGAGCGGATGTCGCGGCCGCAGGCCAGCTTCGCCAGGCGGTCGATCTTGGCGTCCCAATCGGTCTCCAACGCCTCCTCGATCGGCGGGAATGAATAGGGCCGTGCCCAAAGCGGCACCTCGCAGGCGGCGATGCCCGACAGGTCGCCTCGTCGCACTCCTGGCGCCACCTCGGCCAGATCGCTGCTGCCGCCCAGCATGAAGCTTTGTCCACCCATCGCCCGGCTTTCCGGGCGATTGGCCAAATGGTGCACCATCACCTCCAGGGCGGCGCGGCGGTTGGCGGCCAGCAAGGCGGGCGAGATTGGAATGTTCTTGGCCGAGTTGGAGGAGGTTCCAGAGGTAAAGGCGATATAGGGAATGGCGCCCGGCCAGGTCATGCCGTCGAGGATGGGATAGGCGCCTTCCCAATATTCCCGCCACAGGGCATCGTAGCGCCGCAGGGGCACCCGCGCCTGGAACTCGTTGACCGAAGCGATGCGCGAGAAGCCATGGTCGCGGCCGAACCGGGTGCCGGCGGCATGCTTCACCAGCCCGAGCAGCAGACGGCGCTGGGTCTCGGCCGGATGCTGGCCGGCCAGGGCGCGCAGGCGCCTGCGCGTATAGGCGCGCGCCAGAGGGGTGAGATCGGGCAGTACCATCTTCATGGCCGCAGCACCGTGCGGTGGGGAAAGGCGGCACGCACCGCATTCATGCCCAATGGCAAGGTGATGGCTTCGCCCCGGCGCCAGGGATCCACCTGGTCCAGGAAGTTGTCCGATCCTATCCAGCCGTCCTGCCCACCCAGAAGCACAACCCGTGAAGAATTCGCGTCGGCCAGATCGGTGAGAAAGCGGGCGTTGGCGCCGAAGGGGACGGCGTGGCGGCCGGGGCCAGCCAGACCGTGGGCGGTCTTCATCAGTGTCTCGTTGCCGCCCGCGCTCGGGAGGTCGGTGAAGCGGAGCAGCCGTTTCCCGCCGGGAAGAAAGCCCAGGACGTGGGGCAGCCGCAGCCGGTGCGCATCGCCCCAAGGTATCATGGGCCCGGCGACGACCCGGTCCGCCGCTGCCGCCAAGGCGGTGCGCAAATCCGTATCGTCGACCTTGGCAAGGCGATGGAGGACGAGGACGCCAGGGTTCCAACTGGCCTCGTAATCCCCGCCGCCGGCAAACGCCGCCAGTTGGCCCACCAGCCGCTCGTATGCATGCGCGCCAATGGACTGGGCGGGGTAGGCGCCGTCCCAACAATTCAGCACTCGGGCTAGAGGATGGGAGGGATCAAGCCGGCGGCCCAGCCATTCCTTGCCGTTGACGCCCGTCTCCGAGCCCACGTCCAGCTGCATCTGGGCTAGGTCATCCAATTCGATGCGCTGCTTGCCGCCCAGCAGCCGGTGCATGCGCACATAGCGGTCGGGGGACGAGAAGAACAGCCCCACCCGGATCGGCGGGTGGCGTGGTGCCTCGTTTGCCGAGATCATGAGGCCGCCGGGCGGGTCGACCTGCTGGGGCAGGGTGCGGGCGCTGACCAAGTCGTTCCAGCAGGCCAGTTCGCCGGCCGGTGCGATTATATCGGCGGGAAGGCCGGGCGGCCGGCGCGGCAGGCGAACCGCCATCAGCTTGCCCACTCGGCCGTTGGTATCGGCATAAAGCAGGGTCTGGCCGGGCACCGCGATGCCGTCGGCGGCGCTGGCGAACTGCGCCCACGACGTGGCGCGGTTGATGGCCAGCCATGCGGTCATCTCGTCGCTGGGCAGATGGCCCATCCACTTGAGCGCCAGGGTGCCGTCCGGCGCCAACCGACGGCAATCCGAGAGCATTGGGCCGGCCTCGCATTCCCTCAGCTCCATCTTCCGCTCCCGCCCCCAGCGGGGGTGCAGTTGTAACGGCTGCCGGCGCAGCGGCATGGCGCTGGCGTCGAAGATGTCGGACGAGGCCGCTTGCAGGCTGGTGCCGCTCCAGGCGACGACGCGGTTGCGGCCGATGGCGACGAAGGGCAGGCCGGGGATCATCAGCCCGACGGCGTGAAGGGTGGGCGATTTCATTCCCGCCGCCAGCCAAATGTTGGGCAGCATGAGGTTCAGGTGCGTATCGGCCGCCATCAACGCGCCGCCCGACCGGCTGCGATGGGCAGCTACCGCGACTGCATTCGACCCCATTCGGGCGAATCCGGTGGTGGCGGCCAACAGGTCGTCCTCAACCCGGGGCGCTCCCTCCTGTCCGGCCACTTCGCGCCAGCGCTCGGGCCAGTCGGAGCGTCCGCGCAGCTTGAGCAGGTTGAACAGGATCGGCCAGGTCACGTCGGCCGACGCCATGCGCCCGACCGCCAGCACGTCGCCCACCTCCCAAGGGCGTCGTGGCAGACCGAGCAGCCTTAATTCGGGCGGCAGCGGCGCCCGCGCCTGAAGGAAGGAAACGCCCTTGGCGAAAGCGTCCACCCAGCGCAGGGTCGACTCGGGCAGTCGGGCCGCAATGGCCGGGACGGCGCGGTCGAAGCCGATGATTCTCAGCGCGTAATCCAGCTCCAGTGCCGCTGGCCCCAGCACCTCGGCCACCCGGCCACGCGCGAGAAGGCGCATCAATTCCATTTGTCCCAGGCGCAACTGCGCATGGGCGACGCCCAGGCCGAAGGCGCAATCCTCGTCGGTTTCGGCTTCGATGAATGGGATGGCGCGCTCGTGCCAATGAATGGTCACCGCTTTGACCACCGGTGCCCGGTCGCGGGGCAGGTGCTCCAGCCGCTCCGCCAAGCCGATTCGTGGTGCCAGCCGCCGCAGCCCCATCCCCCCCAGCAGCCCTGCCACCAGCACGGCCGAAACCGCCTTGTCGAGCAATTCCATGCCAGGGCGAACGCGGTGGCTGCGGGTGGGTTCCCTTAACGCCCGAGCCCGGGGCGGTTCCGCTCTTACCCCCGTTGCCCGGGGCTGCGGGTAGGGCTAGTGTGGCGGAGCCTCTTTCAAGGAGCTGCGACCATGGACCTTTCCACCCGCTACCTCGGCTTGTCGCTCAAGACCCCCCTGGTGGTATCAGCCTGCCCGCTGGGCCTGGATGTCGGCAATATCCGCAAGGCGGAGGATCTGGGAGCCGGCGCCATCGTGCTGCCGTCCATCTTCCAGGAGGACATCGAGAACGAGATCGAGGAGATCGAGCATCTCGCCGCCCTGGCCGATGCCGAGGCGCTGTCCTATTTTTCGGGCCGACTGACCGAGAACACCGGGCCGAAGAACTACCTGGACCTGATCCATAAGGCCCGCGCCGCGGTGGACATGCCGGTGATCGCCAGCCTGAACGGCACCAGCAAGGCGGGCTGGATCGACTATGCCAAGCAGATGCAAGAGGCCGGCGCCAGTGCGCTGGAGCTGAACACCTATTTCCTGCCCACCGACCTGTCCTTGAGCGGGCCTGAGGTGGAAAGCCGCACCATCGACATCCTGAAGGCGGTCAAGGCCGCGGTGACCATCCCGGTTGCCATCAAGCTGAGCCCCTATTTCAGCTCGCCCGGCCATATGGTGAAGCAACTGGACCAAGCCGGCGCCGACGGCTTCGTCCTGTTCAACCGCTTCTACCAGCCGGATATCGAT
>Ga0306923_10006775_pt1 | contig 11340 bp, 3 predicted proteins | sample sta12Can44000108_FD_203841 | JGI IMG/M metagenome (GOLD analysis project Ga0306923, IMG submission 203841) | Lab enrichment of tropical soil microbial communities from Luquillo Experimental Forest, Puerto Rico - statanox.12C.anox.44.000.108 (v2)... | ecosystem: Environmental > Terrestrial > Soil...
GAATTACGGGGCAGCGACGCGCGGCGCTTACTACAACACGCAGACCGGACGAACCACGGTCGCCGGCCGCGGTACCAACACCAATATCTATACGGGCAATACCGCCGGCTTTCGCGGCGGCGCGACCTACAATCCGAACACCGGCATTGTTGCTGGTGGCGGAGCGGGATATGCCGGGAACATCTACACCGGACAAGGCGCGGCGAACCGCGGCGGCTTCGTCTACAACACCAATACCGGAGCCGGTATCGCGGGCGGGAAGAACAACGTTTACGCGGGCAAAGACGGAACGGTATACCGCTACAACCGCGACTCAGGCAATTGGTCCATGAACAACGGCGGCGGATGGCAAAACGTCGACAGACCTCAGCCCACACTGCAGAACCAGCAGCAAATGCGCACGCACGGCACACAACGCACCCAGAACTTCAACTCGATGCGCAGTTACGGTGGCGGCGGGATGCGCATGGGTGGAGGCAGGCGGCGCTAGGAACGAAAAAGGGCCATGCCTGGAGCATCGACGTTGACAGCGAGACCTGGCTAGATTCCGGAGCAGTTCGGCCTCCTGCTCAGGTCTACTCAGGTGGGTCAGACGCCTGGTAGGCATGGACCGCTTCGCCGATGGTCGCGAAGAAATTCTTCTCACCAAAGCGAGCGAACAACCCAAATCGCTTGAGCTTGTCTTTTACGGGATCTTTCATTTCGGCGAAACAGAGTTGGATGGCGGCTGTCTCCAGCGTGTCGTGCAGTTCGACGAGTGCATCGGCTGCGGTTACGTCAACGCTCGTGACTGGCTCTGCCGCGATCACGACACACTTGACCTGGGTCGGCGAGCTCTCGACCGCATCCAGAACGCGCTGGTTGAAGAGCTCCGCATTTGCGAAAAACAGCGGGGCATCCCAACGGAACAGCACAAGCCCCGGGATCAGACGTGCGTCCGGGTAGCGGGTCACGTCGTGAAAGCCTTTGACGTGTTCGACGCGGCCCAGCACAGCCGAATGCGGGCGCCATCCGTCCCACAGGAACTCAACGACTGCGATGACGATCGCGAGCACAATGCCCTGGATGGCGCCGAAAACCGCTACACCAGCGAGGCAGACCATCGAAAGCCAGAATTCCCATCGCTGGATGCGATAGATGCGGCGCAAATCGGAAATTTCAAACAAGCCCATCGCGGATGCGATGACGACAGCGGCGAGCGACGTGTTCGGGACATACCGCAGCAACTGTGGTGCGAACACCAACAGCAATGCAATTACCACCGCTCCTACCACCGCTGTCAGCTGGGTTTTAGCCCCGGCCACCTCCGCAACCGGCGTCCGCGAAGAACTGCTGCTGATGGGGAATCCCTGAAAAAAGCCGGCGGCAAGGTTTGCGATACCAAGGCCGACGATCTCCTGGTTCGGGTCAACGGGTGTACGTAACCGAGCCGCATAGGTTCGAGAAAGTACGCTCGTATCGGCAAAAGAGACGAGGGCGACAGCCGCCCCACCCATGAATATTGGTGCGAGATCGTCAACATGCACGAACGGGAACCGTGGCAGCGGCAATCCCTGCGGCAGAGGGCCGAGCACAGACACCCCGGCACGTTTGGCCAGATCAAATGCGGCGACGACGACTGTCGCGGCGACCACAGGCAGGAGAATGCCCGGGACCCGTATCCATCGTTTCAGCAATAGGATAAGAACGAGCGTACTGCCGCCGATCGCAAGCGCCACGATGTTTGTGCTCCCGGCTAGGACATTCTGTACGATGCCCCATAGCAGGCGAAGCGGCCCTTCGGCTTTGAGAGAGAACCCGCAAAGCTTGGGGATCTGGCTCAGCAGCACGGTCAGCGCAATGCCGTTCATGTAGCCATATCGGATCGGTTTCGAGAGCAGTTCGGTGATGAAACCCAGCCGTGCGAGGCCTGCCGCCACGCACAAGACGCCGGAAACGAGCGCCATCATTCCAGCGATGTGGACAGCCCGCTGCGAATCACCTGCAGAAAGCGGCAAGACCACGCTCAAGATCACAGCCGCAAGAGCTGAATCGGGTCCCAAAATCAAAATGCGGCTTGGACCAAATACCGCGTAGGCCAGCAGCGGAATGATCGTCGCATAGAGTCCAGTGATGCCAGGCAGCCCGGATGCCTGCGCGTACGCAATTCCCACCGGCACAAGCATGGCCGTCATTACAAGTCCGGCGACCACGTCGTGTCTCAACCACGACAGCTCGTACCGGCGAAGTGTATCTAACCCGGGAAGCCAGCGTATCCAGCCTGTGCCTTCTGGTTTGGCCTTATAGTGGGTGATTTGGCCGGGCCTTGAGTGTTGCGGGGTGAGGGTCTCACTCATGCGGCGGCCATCTTCCGGATGAAGGCTCGAATCTCAGGACTAGCTTCTGGCCGTCCACGGCGCTTCCTCTGGAGACCGAGGTCCAAAAGAGCCGGAACCGCTTCCGATGCCAGGACACCACGGTCTCGGGCTTTACGATGATCAACCCACGCTGCCAATCCTTCCAGGTCTTGGAGAGCAGAACCCAAGAGAGACGATCGGCCTTTCCTAGTCGGGGGTCGCGGGCAGTGCCGCTTGAACACCGTAAGCTGTTGGCGGAGGGCCAAGTTCTGCAGAGCAATCTCCCGAACAGTGCCGGGCAAACGAGAAGGCGAACCAGCGAACAAAACAGCGCAAACATGAAGTCCAGCGTGAGGGCCAGAGGGTGGGGAAGTCAACAATTTCCCCTCGAACCGAGTCTTGGTGAGGCACAGGTGTCGGGGGGGGGAGAAACCGCACCGATTCCTCATTCATGACCGTGACAGCGTTAACTCCTCTGAGTTCGACTCTGCCTTAAGGGCGATGGGTTCTGACCATCTTGAGAACGCCCTTCCGAGCAGCTTAAGCGAACGCCTGCTGCGAACGGTTGGTCGGAACCATCCGCCTAACCGCGCCAGTTTCCGACCCTACCACGAGCTAATCAAGCAAAGGAAAGCGTTAGGCTTTGACCTTAGTCCTTCGACTGCCCTTCGCGGCCCCGCGTAAATGTGCCAGGAGCAATAGCCCGCTGCCCAGTAGCAAAAGCGTCGACGGCTCGGGAACCGTGCTGACGGCCCGAGCTGAGCTCGTCCAGCCCGTCGCCCCGGAGATCGCATCCAGCGTCACCGGGGAGGGGCCGGCAACGACCTTTAGCGTTACGTTGGTTCCGCTATACTCCACGATGAAATGTTCGGTGGAATTGATGGTGCAGGTGGTTCCACCGGAATGCCCGTTGCAGGAAGAGAAGGTCCCTGCCTTGCTGGCGAAATTCATGATGTCGAAGGTCTCGCCGATCGTTGGCGTGAAGCCGTTAATCTCGGCGACGTTCAGCGCTCCATTCAGGCTAGCCGCACCGGTGATAGCAAACTGGTCGAACTGAGTGCCGACGGTGGTCCCGCCAATACTGATGTCGAGAACACCGGCGTGGTTCTGGGTGTAGGCGCCCTTGTCTGTCAGGATGCCCGGGGCTGAAGTGTCGCCCGGAGTGATGGTGCCGCTCGACGTGACCGCACCGGTGATTGTCCCTCTGCCGAAGAGCGATCCCGAATTTAGGCTCAGCACCGAAGATGAAAGGGTCAAGCTCCCGTCGTCCGTCGTGGTGCCCGCCGTTTGGGTGTACTTCGACCCGGTGCCGGTCACGTTCAGAGCAGTACCTGCGCTGATATTGACGGTGCCGGAGTTACTTAACGTATTGATGTTGGCGGTACCCCCGTCGACATTGAAGGTGCCGGAGTTACTCAACGTGAAAATGTTGGCCACTTGGCCCGAGTTGGCCATCTGCAGCGTCGCCCCCGCGTTGTTGGTCAAGGTCTTGGTCACCGTCAGCGTGTCCGCGGTGCCGAACAGGAAAAGAGACCCGCTATTGCTGAATCCCCCGCTCACCGTCACCTTGTTCCCGGTACCGTTAGCTGTCTCAAAGCTGGTCGACTTGTTCGTCAGATTGCCGTTCACCGTCAGCCCCGAGGCCGACTGTATCTCCAGAAGGCTCCCAACGGCCAAGGTCATGGTTCCCCCGCTGGGTGTGATCGAAGTCGTCTTCCCGTTCTGCAGGAAGAGCTGCCCTGCCAGGTTGCTCATACCCTGCGTCAGGTTCAAGGTAGCGCCGGTGTTGAGGGTGACGCTTCCCGAGTCGCTCAGCGCGCCGTTCACCGACAGCGTGGTGCCGCTATTGTTTAAGACCAGCGAGCCCCCCGAGGCCACCGTCAGGGTCCCGCCGCCCGGCGTGTCCGCAGTGGTCTGACCATTCCCGAGGTTGAGAGTTCCTTCCACGCTCCCCAGCTTCGCCAAGCCATTGGCCGATCCTGCCTTCAGCGTTCCGTTCACCGTCAGCATTGAACCCGCAGACACGTCCGTGATCCCGGTGGCTTGGTTGGTGAGATTCAGCGTGGTTCCCGTCGCGACGGTGACGCTGCCCAAGTTAACCAGCATGCCGATGTTGGCCACGTCGTTCGAGGACTCGAGCGCCAGCGTCGCCCCCGCATTGTTGGTCAAGGTCTTGGTCACCGTCAGCGTATCCGCGGTGCCGAACAGGAAAAGAGACCCGCTATTGCTGAATCCCCCGCTCACCGTCACCTTGTTCCCGGTACCGTTAGCTGTCTCAAAGCTGGTCGACTTGTTCGTCAGGGTGCCGTTTACTGTCAGCGTGCTGCCGCCGCTTACAGTGGCGCTACTGCCGGACTTCAATGTCAGGCTTCCGGTGATGGTGGCTGTGGCACTGCTGAGGTTGAACCGTCCGCCGTCAGTTAAACCCCCGTCCAACTTGAGGGTGCTGCTGTTCCCGAATATAATGTCTCCTGTACTGTTGATGGTGGTTGCCCCGGTAACTTCGAGACTTTCCGCCTTGCCCCCCTCGTTCTCAAGTATCGAACTGCCCGACGTTCCACCTAGCACGAGGGAAGCGATGGTGGCATTGATGTCCAGGGTGACCACATCCGTCCCACCCGAATCAATGGTAGCGTTATAGACATTCCCACCGCGATTGTTCGGCACCCCGTTCGTCCAGTCCGCAGACATGCTCCAGTTCCCTGTGCCGCCCTTCCAAGACGTATTGATCGTACTCGCGTGGATGCTGATGGCGACACCCATCAGCGTCAGTGCAGCCATCAATAAACCGACACGACTCAGCCTACGACTAAGTCTCATGTGCCTATCCTCCAGACTTGTATTCTGGCTCCGCGGTACGAGAGGTACCCCCAGACTTAATGCCCAATCAAAGATCATTTAGGGTGCCGCCAGCACCGACCCAGGCGTCACCCTGGCCGTCCGAATCTGTTGCTGCTGGCCACCGCATGTCACCGACGGCCTGGAGCCGCTCTCCACGTGCGATCCCGTCGAGTAGGTGACGGTGGCCCATAAGGGCCATGTCGCTTAGGGCTGTCCGGCTGTTTCCAGGCAGAGCGCCGGATTCACTAATGCGAGAGCCGTCAGGTCCTGGTGAGTTGCGGGGAATACTGACGATGCCGTAAGCGAACGAGTTTCTTCCTCGAACCGCCTCAAAGAGAAATTTGACGTTTTCGCAAGGCGCCACCGCGCCCTCAAGTCGGGCGTCATTTTATCCAAAATCGATGGCTTGTCAAGAAAAAACTTGGCAAGGCTTTCCCTAACCTCTTTATTAGCTGTGGGCTAGCGAGAGGAGAAGTACCTTCGCCTAAGGGGGCCAAGCGCGGGCATACGCCAAGCTCGGGTGATGTTGGTCAGCTTTCACGTTCGGGGTCAAGCCAAACGTCCGTGCGCCGGCTTGCGCCAATTCATAACGCTGTCGCGCGGCCGACACAACCACGAGCTCCACGACTTCTTTGGGCGAAATCCTACTCTTCTTGCGCCAACGGGAATCTTCTTATGTGGCGCAGATGCCAGGTGGTTTGCAATGGTCCCGCCCAGGAAAGGGTAGGGGTCCGCTGCACGATTGCAGCCGACGCGTTCAGTAGGAGAGGCTGTGGAGCGATGATTAACATCACCGACTCGGAAAAGCAAGGTAGAGACGGTGCCCAGTCTCTTGACAAATTTGTCGAATGCGAACGACGCGCTACGTCAAGCTCAACCTGCGCTGCTCGAGCTGACAATAACCTCATGCGAACCATGGCTCGTCGCGGAAGGCAGGAAGATGTTGAATACGGTTCCACTGCGACCTGCTCGTGTGCTGCTTCGGACTTGAATCGACCCGCCGTGCTTGGCCACAATTCCACTGCTGATCCACAGTCCAAGTCCAGTTCCAGCCTCTCCCTTGGTGGTGAAGAACGGCTCGAAGATCCGCTCGCGATTCTCGGCGGAGATGCCCGGCCCCGTGTCGGCGACAATTATGCGCGCACCCTGTCGTTCGTCGCCACCCCACTGCCGTGAGCCGAACACGTGCAACATGATCGTGCCCTGAGGCGGGACGGCTTCGATGGCATTTCGTATGAGATTGGCGACCACCTGGCGGATCTCTTCAGGAAACACAAAGAGCGTTGTCTCGGTTTCGTACCGTCTCACCACCGAGATTTGATGGTTCTTGATCGGGGCGCCATAGAACTCCAGGACGTTGTCGAGGACCTCCCCAAGGCTTACAGGCGCGGGATTCGAGGACTGCCGATGAAAAGCCAGCATCTGCTTGGTAACGTGTGCTGCCCTTTGAAGTTCCTGCTGCGCAAGGCCGAGATACTGCAGTGCGGTGTCGTCCAGGCTCTCACTTCGGTGCAATAGATAGACGAGGTTGGTGAGGGACTCCAGCGGGTTGTTGATTTCGTGGGCGATGGCTGCAGCCAGTCGCCCTGTCGCAGACAGCTTTTCTGCCTTCCTGAGCGCGTCTTCCGCCTGCTTACGGCCGCTGATATCGCGGGCAATGGCCGCCGCCCCCACCACCTTTCCTGTGCCATCGACGATGGGAGCAGCGCTCAAAGACACATCGACTCGGGTCCCTCCTTTCTTCTGGCGAACGGTTTCGTAATCCTTAATTCGCTCTCCATTCCTCAGACGCCGCATGATTTGAGCCAATTCATCGGTTCGTGCTGGCGGTACAAGTAGGGTAACCGACTTTCCCAGCATCTCCTCCGAAGAGTACCCATAAAGCTGCTCAGCGCCGTGGTTCCAGTGTGTGATCCTGCCGTCCATGTCCTCGCTGATGATGGCATCAGCGGAAGATTCCACAATCGCCGCCAGTTGGAGGCGGGCCTCTCGCAATACCTGCTCGCGGATGAGTTGTTCGCGTTCGCTCTCCAGGTTCTCACGTTCGGCGATGACTGCTGCCAGCGCCAGGCCTGACACGGAGAGCACTCCAAAGAACGCCTGTAACAGGAGCGCGTTTGTCAGCGGGGTGTTTTGCGCGAAGGGTCCCGATCCCAATGCCGTTTCCGTGGTAGCAATGACGGCGATCAGCAGGGTAGACAGCGCACATCCACTCACTCCGAAACGAATCGCCGCCCAGAGAACGAAAGGAAAGACGGCGAACGCCAGGACGTGCAATTTGACAGGCAGCACCTGTTGGTCGCTGAAAATGGCGAAGCACGTCATGCTGAGCAATACAAGCAGCAAAGCCAATTCCACGGCGCGAGGACTTCTGCAAATTTTTAATAGCCTGGGAAGGGTAAGCAGCAGGGGGCCGACCAACAGGACCCCCATGGCATCTCCGAGCCAGTAAATCACCCATGCTGAAAGAGCTCCCGACCACGGGTGCACCCGGGTTGTGAACAGGACTGCAACCCCGATTGATGCGCTCACCGTTGTGCTGCCCAAGGCCGCGTATGCTATCAATCCAAGGAGATCGCGCAGGCGGGACAGTGAAACATCAAAATTTGTTATGCGGCGGAGCAAGAAGGCCGCAGTCAGCGCGGCGAGAGTATTTCCACACGCCAGCCCGGCGGCTGCAAGATGGGGAATCGCCGCCCGATTCACTAGAAACGCAGCAGCAGCGATGCCCGGCCAAATTCGATAGCCGAAGAGTAGCACCGCGCTGAGAGCAACGCCGGATGCCGGCCACACCGGCGATATATTGTGACTCGTAAACGGAGTCGAGAGCCCGATCTTACCCGCCACAAAATATGCGGCGAAGGTTAGCAGGATCCGAACGCAGTAACTGCCAAGCGTTCGCATCCGGGATTTGGTTTGCTGTCTTTCGCCAGGCACTGCAACACAACTTCCTGTCGTCTGAAGCCGCGGTTACAATCGCGGCAGACGGGATTCGGATTTGTCGGTAGAGCGTTTCAGTTTACCAACCCTGGATTTTCCGTGCTTGACTTAAGCAAGCCCGGGACACACACATTCCGCGATCTGCGCACCACAGCCGGCTTTCGAGACCCTGCCGGAGAAGCACCAGGCGCCAGGTTTTTTTCAACCTGTTTGTGGATTGCGCTCCGGCAGAATTCATTCACATTTAACTTCCCCTTTCAAGGTTCGGCTGTTATTTTGCGGGAAACAGGTTCGCACCCGGTCTGGAGGCTGCGGCACCGTCACCTTGGGGGAGGACGGCGGAGGCTGAAGCCCAATACTCATCCAATCTTGCACACAACACACAGTTCGCGAAGGAGGCGGTATGCGGCAGGTCTCCGCTCTTGCTCTGATGTTAGTTGTTTGTGGCGGCCTGACACCAGCGCCCGCGCAACAGTCGCTGGGGTCAATTACCGGAAGCGTGACTGATCCCTCAGGTGCAGTTGTTCAGAACGCTGGGGTAAAGCTGCTGAACTCCGCGACAGGTCTCTCCCGCCTTTCCCACACCAACACGCGTGGGCTGTACGCGTTCGAGGATCTGCCGGTTGGGACGTACAGCGTTACGATCCAGCAGAGCGGCTTTCAGAAAGAGGAATTCACCAACATCGCGGTCGAGGCAAATCGAACTGCGACCGTGTCAGCGCGGCTCAAACCTGGATCGACGGATATCACGATCGAGGTCAACGAAACGCCGTTGCTGAACCAGGTGGACACCACTAACGGCTATGTTCTGAGCTCGGGCCAGATCGCGGAGGTACCGCTCGGTACCGGCAGTTTCACTCAATTGGCGATCATGAGTCCCGGCGTTAATGCAGATCTTCTTGGAGGCTCGGGAACCAACTCGGGGTTTGGCAATCGCGCTATCTGGGCCAACGGACAACGGGATACGAGTAACAGCTTCACGGTCAACGCGGTCAACTCCAACAACCTGTTCAATGGTAAGACCACGAGCGAAGTGCAATCAAACCGCTACGTACTGAACACCGGGGAAACCTTCGCTAACGATGGCACGATTCAAACCAGCACCTCGGTTTATGACGCTATCGGCCAGGCGCTGCCGTCACCCCCGGTCGAGACCATCGACGAGATGCGCGTAAATACTTCGATGTATGACGCATCCCAGGGCGCCAACAGCGGTGCCCACGTCGAAGTGGTAACCAAGTCGGGAACTAACGACTTTCATGGCCAGGCCTATGAGTACTACCAAACGGATACCTGGAATGCAGCTCCCTACTTTCGCAATGCGAATCCGACTATCCCGCCTTCGCAGAAAGTTCCGGCGTTAAGCCGCAACATGTTTGGCGCCACCCTCGGCGGGCCGATTGTCAAGAACCGGCTATTCTTCTTTGGTTCGTATCAAGGGGTTCGAGTTTTCGACCAGTTGGCCGGTACCTCCACCATGAGCGTTCCGATTCACCTGACCAACGATCGAAGCCCGGCGGCGTTGGCCAACGTCGCGAATCTCGATTTCGGGACCAATATCACTCCTTCGCAAATCGACCCTATCGCACTGCAACTGATGCAGACGAAAACCCCTCAAGGCAACTATCTCATTCCGTCGGCAACAATCACCGATCCCGCACTGGCGTCTAGCCTCGGGTACGACGCGCTGGTTCAGGGGCCCAACTCGGAGTTCCTGGCCACACAGGTGAACGGCAATGTCGATTTCAACGTGAATAATCGTGATCGCCTTTCCGGCAAGTATTATTTCCAGAACGACCCCACCACCAATCCATTCGGCAGCGGCAGCCAGGTTGTCGGCTTTACCCAGAAGCTAAAAGCGGGCAGCCAGGTCGTATCGCTCGAGAACGCACTCAACCTGACACCCAATACGTTCTGGGAGCAAAAGGTCGGGTTTGTCCGACAGACGGCGTTTTCCGGGTCGTCGCAGGACTACACTCCGCAGCAATTCGGGATCAACCTGTTCGGCAGCACCAGGTTTCCCGGTATCTTCATCGACAACCCCGACAACAACACCTTCAACACCCTCTTCATCGGGCCCACATCGAATTTTGCCAACGCCGGAATGTTTCAGAACCAGTACGATTTCTCCACCAACCTGAAATGGGTAAAAGGCCGCCATAACCTGGCGTTCGGATTCGACTGGCTCCACACGCAGCTCAACATCCATAACCTGAACAACCAGGTGGCATCGCTGGACTTCGCCAACTTTCCTGACCTGCTCACCGGCACCCTGCGTCCTGGGGTTGGGCACACAGTGCTCTTCAATGGCACGACAAACCGCCACTACCGTGCGAATCAGACCGGCTTGTACGCACAGGACAACTACAAGCTGACCAGCACTCTCAATGTGACGCTGGGCGTGCGCTGGGATTACGACGGCGCCATCACCGAAACAAACGGCCTGCTGACAAACTTCTATCGCAACCTTTACCAGTACGACGCTGCAACCGACACGATCACGAATATCGGGCTGGTTGTCGCAGGCAATAATTCGACCTTCCCCACCCACGGAGTCTCGAATTCAACACTCATGGGCGGGCAGTGGGGAATTGCTCCCCGCATTGGCCTGGCCTGGTCTCCCAGCAAATTCAGGAACCTGGTGATTCGTTCTGCCTTTGGGATGTTTTACGACCGCGGGGAATTCTTCTCCGAGTTCTCACCCAGCGCCGGAAACGGTTACAACGGGCCCTTCGGTGTCACGTTGCAGCCCCCTTTTACTGTGCCGTTCACTTACCCTAACGGAACGTTTGCAAATCCATTCGGGACGACGCCCCCGCCTCCTCCGCCTAACAATCTCTCCAGCGTCGAGGCCCTGGTTCCGAACCTGGCACAACTCGAGGGGGGAGCCAATCCTTTCCTTTTCGGCGGATATGATCCGCGAAACAAGCTGCCCTACTCAGAAAATTGGTCACTCGATATGCAATACCAGCCGATCAATGAACTGGTATTCACCATTGGCTATGCGGGAAACCACGGCGTGCACCTGACGATGCCGATTCCCTTCAATCAGCCACAAATCGCCACACCGCAGCATCCGGTGAACGGAGAGATTTATTCCTACGGCTACCAGCCAGCCGACTCTACAGGCGGGACCCTGCTGAGCCAACCCTTCAATACCGCGACCGGCGGCAACACCGACTTGCGAGTGCCTTTCATCGGATACAGCCCAAACTCGGTCTTC
>Ga0306923_10006778_pt1 | contig 11338 bp, 8 predicted proteins | sample sta12Can44000108_FD_203841 | JGI IMG/M metagenome (GOLD analysis project Ga0306923, IMG submission 203841) | Lab enrichment of tropical soil microbial communities from Luquillo Experimental Forest, Puerto Rico - statanox.12C.anox.44.000.108 (v2)... | ecosystem: Environmental > Terrestrial > Soil...
CCCACTGGCCCCACGGACCGTCCATGGTGAAGTTCATCGCGATCTCGCGGTGATACGACGGCAAATTGTCCTCGGTCAGCAGGTTCTGCACCATCGCGACTTGTGCCACATCGGACAGCCGGCTCTGTCCGGGCTCCCAGCGCTGGCCGTCCAAACCGTAGAAGTTCTTGCCGTCCGACCATGGGATGTAGTCGTGCGGATTCCAGTCCTTGGACATCGAGAGGTGGCGGTTGAGCAGTCGCTCGACCACGGGCTCTAGCTCATAGAGAAGCTGCGGGTCGGTCAGGCATCTGGACACAAAGCGCTCCCCGTTATGTCGCTATCGGTAAAGGCCAATGTATCTGTGTCGTGCAGTTACAAGAAGCTGACACGCGCGAAAATCGGTCAACAAGGGCCAAAAGTCCCCATTCCGGCGTTGGCACTGGACATTGAGTCGATGCGGCGCTATCGCCGTGCGACCAGATGCGGGGCAAGCGTGGACAGTTTCTCGCAGGTCTCCTCGAATTCACACTCGGGTTCTGACTCTTCGATGATGCCGGCTCCGGCCCGCAACCACGTCTTGCAGTCGCATTCGTATGCCGCTCGCGGCGTCAACGCGGCATCCAGCCCGCCCTCTGCCGAAACCATCACGACCGCACCGGAATACAGCCCGCTCGGGGCCTCGTCAAGGCGCAGGATGGCCTCGATGCCGGCCGCCTTCGGGATGCCCGACGCGGTGACCGCCGGGAAAAGCGCTTCCAGCGCGTCCATCCGGTCCCTCGACGGGTTCAGGCGCGCGTTGATCGTCGAACCGAGGTGCTGGACACTCCCCCGCTCGCGCACCGTCATGAAGTCGGTGACCGCCGCCGTGCCCGGTTCGGCTATCTCGGTGATTTCTTCTAGCGAGGTACGAACCGAAATGACGTGTTCCACAATCTCTTTAGAGCTCGACTCCAGGTCGTCACGAGCCTGGCGATCGCGCGCCGCACCACGACCCAGCGCCCGGGTGCCGGCCAGCGGCTCCGTCACCACGCCGCCGGCCCGGTCGACGGCCGCGACAAGTTCGGGGCTGTAGCCGACGGCGCGAATTCCGCCCAGCCGCAACAAGAACGACCTCACCGGGGTGTTGTGCCGCCGGCCCAGCCGGTAGGTGGACGGGAAGCCGAGCGCGAAAGGGACCTCGACGCTCCGGGACAAGATCACCTTCCGGTAGTTGCCCGTCGCGATCTCGCGAACCGCCACCGCCACCCGATCGCGATAGTCGGACGGGTCGGCGGTCACGTCGACCGCGCGCGCGTCCGGCACGCTTCGCGCGCCGCAGTCCACCAACTCAAGCACCGCCTCGTAATGGCCGGCCTCGGCACCGAAAAGACGAACGGCGTCGCGGGTCACCACGATCCGGGTGCGGGGCCAGAACAGCCGCGCCAGCGGGGTTTGCGGCGCCAGCCACTGCTGCAGCCCATGGCGGTAGACGCCGAACTCCAAGGCGACCCAGCCGAAAAGCTGGTCGGTTTCCAGCAGCAGCCGATCGATGGCTTCGCCCAACAGCGACCCGGGCCGCCCGGACGACCGTTGCCTCTGGGTCGCGCCGTCGCGGATTATCCGCAGTTCGTCGCTGTCCAACTCGACCATCGCCTGCACACCGGTGGCCAGCACCCATTGGTCATCGTGCTCGTAAAGCAGGTACTCCTCGCCGACCCGCTCGGAGAGCATCGCAGCCAGCTCGGCCGCCAGGTCGGCCGGATCGATGTGGACGGGGAGCGGAATCGGCGGTGACCCGGAGCCGGCGGAACCTCTCCTGACGCTAAGCTCGGTCACGGTTAGTAAATGTAGCCTAACCTATGTACGTCCACGCAGCCCCGTCCCGCCGCCATGGCGGACCCGCAAATCGGTACCGGGGAATGCTTTACATCACATTTACGACATTTACGGCGGGCTTTTTGGCCGTCACAGCAAAGGGCGGTCGCCCCGACGAACCACCGACCGGGAACGCAATTCGGCGAACGGGTCTCGATCATCCGAGCATTCGGCATGGCTTTCCCCCATCGCTGTTTCTCGACGCTATTCACGCGGCGCGCCAATCCCCACAGCGAATCCACAACGAAGTCACAGTGGATTCGCGTCAATCGCTCCTTACCCGGCCCGACCAGCGCCGCTGTGACCACCGGCTTTAGCGAATCCGGCTATTCCGGCACAGCCATCCCCAGCCCGGGCGTTTCGGGCCGGATACGAGTGGCGGTCCCGCAGCGGCGCGGCTAAATTTTTGCACGGTTTCGGGATGTTCGTGGTTGCCCCGGTCGCGGACGGCGCTTCCCCCGATTAGCGCTTAAAAGAGAGGCACCAAATGCTGCAAGAGTTTTGGCACAACTTCACCCATAACCTCTTCAAGCCGCTTTTGCTGTTCTTCTACTTCGGGTTCATGATCCCGATCCTGAAGGTGCGGTTCGAGTTCCCCTACGTGATCTATCAGGGCTTGACGATGTACCTGCTGCTGGCCATCGGCTGGCACGGCGGCGAAGAGCTCGCCAAGATCAACACCGGCATCTGGGTCATCGTCGGATTCATGGTGCTGGGCTTCATCCTGAACTTCCTGATCGGGGCCATCGCCTACGTGCTCATGGGCTGGCTGACGCGCCTGAGAAAGGTTGACCGAGCAACGGTCGCGGGATACTACGGGTCGGACTCGGCAGGAACATTCGCCACCTGCGTGGCCTTCTTGGGCGCCGTCAACATCGCCTTCAACGCCTACATGCCGGTGATGCTGGCCGTGATGGAGATTCCGGGCTGCCTGGTGGCGCTGTACTTCGTGGCGCTGCTGCGCCACCGGAACATGGACGCGGCGGGCAACATGCCCGGCGAGACCGGCTACACACCTCCGATCAAAGTCGCCGTCGGGCCCGGCGCGGCGGCAAAGCCCCCGCATGGCCAGAGCCTCGAGGACGAGCGCGAGCGGGGAATCGAGCAGGAGCTGGAGCTCTCGATGGAAAAGCTGGACCATCCGGACTGGGAGCCCGACCAAAGCGCACCCCGCGCTAGGGGCAAGAGGGGGGTGCCCTTCTTCTCCCGCGAGCTCCTGCAGGAGGTTTTCCTCAACCCGGGGCTCGTCCTCCTCATCGGCGGCATCGCCATCGGGCTTATCAGCGGCCTGCAGGGACAGAAGGTCGTTGCGGACGACGACAAGTTCTTCGTATTGGCCTTCCAGGGTGTGCTGTGTCTGTTCTTGCTCGAGATGGGTATGACGGCCTCCCGCAAGCTGAAAGACCTGCGATCGGCGGGCCCCGGTTTCATTTTCTTTGGTTTGTTGGCGCCGAATATCTTTGCGCCGCTGGGGATCATCGTTGCCCACATCTACGCGTCGGTTACCCACGCAGATTTCAAGCCGGGAACCTACATCCTGTTCGCGGTGCTCTGCGGTGCGGCGTCTTACATCGCCGTGCCGGCCGTCCAGCGGCTCGCCATCCCCGAGGCCAGCCCAACTCTGCCGCTGGCCGCATCACTGGGTCTCACGTTTTCGTACAACGTCACCGTCGGAATCCCGCTCTATATCGAGATCAACCGCCTGGTCTCGCACTGGTTCTAGCTGCTGGGGCCTAAAAATCCCCGGCCGAAGGGGTTAGCCCAGCAGCGTGCGCACCGCCGCGTCGGCCCGCGGGTGCGCACCAGTCGATCGCCCTGACGTATAACCGCTGTTGCGGCGATCGGCCGATGCTCCACGAAACATGCTGGGCCACAGGGTTATTGCCGCGCCTGTCGCGCAGGTGGGCATCGCCAAAAGAGGGACAAAAGACGGATGCTCGTTGTGAGATGTTCGTAATGTGTTAATTGTTCGTAAAGACGGTCTCGCCAAGTTGACTCGGCTCCTGTGAGTCCGCAAGGTTTCTCGTGTGCGTTCGCGATGTGTGCGGACGCTGCACCGACACCTGCTTTCCTCCTCATCGCGCCGGACGAAATCACGAGGCACCAATGGTTTCAGAACTTCGCCCACATCCTGTTCCAGCCGATGTTGAGGGGGAGGCGCCCACACAAGAGGGTCTAACCGTTCGGACCGAAAAGCCCCGCAACGGCTTGGCCGGCCTCAAACACTGGCGCTACGACCTTCGCTCGGGTTTTGCGGTGGCCATGATCTCGCTGCCGTTCTCAATGGGAATCGCGATCACCTCGGGCGCGCCGCCGATCTGCGGGATCATTTCGGCGATCATCGCCGGTTTCGTCCTGCCGTTCCTGGGCGGCTCGTATGTGACCATCAGCGGCCCGGCCGCGGGACTGGCGCCGGCCCTGTTCGCCGGCATGGTTGCACTGGGACAAGTCCGCTTGGGCCATGGCGGCTCGCAATCCGAGGTGCTCGCAGTGGGATACCCCCTGGTCCTGGTTGCCATCGCCATCGCAGGTGTATTGCAAGTGATCCTTGCCAAGTTGAAGGTGGCCCGCTTCAGCGCCATCTTCCCGGCCGCGGCCATCCAGGGGATGCTGGCGGCGATCGGCCTGATGATCATCGCCAAGCAGCTCCCGCTCTTCATGGGCGTGAAGTTCGAGGCCCACGAATTCTGGGCGATCCTCGGCGAAGTGCCCCGGCACGTCGGGTCGATGAACCATGAGGTCTTCGCGTTGGGGATCGGTTGCCTGGCGGCGCTTTTCCTGCTATCGGCCTTTCCCGGGCGGCTGCTGAAGGTCATGCCGCCTCCGGTCTGGGTGTTCTTAGTCGGCACGGTCGTCAGCACATTCATCCTCAAGTTGGATAAACACTTCTTGATCAATGTGCCCGGTTCGCTCAAGCACGGGATCGTCTTCCCGCACTTCGCTGATGCGTTCTCCCATGCCGAATTGCTGCTCCCCCTCATCTACGTGGTCATCACCCTGCTCTTGATCGACGGGACCGAGTCCCTGGCGACGATCGCGGCCGTGGACAAAATCGATACCTACCGCCGCCGGTCCGACCCCGACCGGACCTTGCTGGCCATGGGCGTTTCTAACGTCGCCTCGAGCGTGGTCGGTGGCTTGACCATCATCCCCGGCATCGTCAAGAGCACAGCCAATATCCTGGGAGGCGGCCGGACGCAGTGGGCGAACTTCTACAACGCGTGCTTCCTGCTGACGTTCCTGCTGCTCGGCCGCGAGCTGATCAACATGGTCCCGCTGTCGGTGCTGGCCGCCATCCTCGTCTTCATTGGCTACAAGCTGTGTAAGCCAGCGGTTTTGCGCAACGTCGCACGGGTCGGGACGGAGCAGTTCGTCGTCTTCTCCGTCACAGTGCTCGTGACCGTCACGACGGACCTCCTCATGGGCATCGTCGCCGGCGTCATCCTCGAGTTAGTGCTGAACCTGTGGTACGTCGGCCTTTGGCATACCCTGAGGAACGGTTCGGAATCCGCAAGGCCGAGCCTTGCCGGCCGCTTCCTCAGTCTGTTCCGCAACCCGGTGTCTCAACGGGAATTCGGTGACGGCGCCTACCACCTGTATTTGGATGGTCCCCTGGTGTGTTTCAACCTGTTCCACGTGATTCGGGAGCTGGGGCAGCTTCCGCACGATACGCGGGCGGTGTATCTCCACTTGAGCTCGCGTGTGCCCCTCGTCGATCACACGACAGGTGAGTCCCTCCGTCATTTCCTGGAGGAGTTCAGCGGCCAAGATCAGAGTCCGAGGCTGGTGATCGAGGGGTGGGACCACATGCGGCCCCTGTCCAAGCATGAGACGAGCACGCGGATCGCCCTGGCCAGCGTCGAGGAGTTGGGGTCCCCACAAGCAACGGATTGACGAGATCAACCGCGTTGTCGCGCACTGGTTCCCGAGCGCCTCAGAACTAACCCAGCAACGTGCGCACCACCGCGTCGGCCAGCAGCCGGCCGCGCGGGGTGAGCACCAGTCTGTCGCCATCGGACACCAGCAAACCGTCAGCCACCACGGTCTCGGCGCGTTCGCGTTCGGCGTCATCCAGCTGGTCTAGCGGAAGCCCTTGGCGCAGACGGATTTTCAACATCAAGTCTTCGGTGTGCAGCGCGTCCGTGTCTAACTGCTCGAATCCCGCTATCGGCAGTGCGGCACCGGCCAGCGTCTCGGCATAGGCGTTGGGATGCTTGACATTCCACCAGCGCGTCGCACCGACGTATCCGTGCGCCCCGGGTCCCGCGCCCCACCACTGACCGCCATCCCAGTACCCGAGGTTGTGCCGGCACTCACCCCCGGGCCGCGACCAGTTAGATACCTCGTACCAGTCCAACCCGGCCGCGGACAGCGCGGCATCGACCAACTCGTAGCGGTGCGCCAGCACGTCGTCGTCGGGAGCGGTCAGCTCCCCGCGCCGGATCCGGCGCGCCAGTGCGGTGCCCTCCTCGACGACGAGGGCGTACGCGGACACGTGGTCGACGTCGGTCGCGATCGCGGTGTCGACCGAGCGCAGCAGATCGTCGTCGGACTCCCCGGGAGTTCCATAAATCAAATCGAGGCTGACGTGCTCGAAGCCCGCGTCCAACGCCTCGCGGGCCGATGCCGCCGATCGGTTCGGCGTGTGAATCCGATCGAGGACTCCCAGCACGTGCGGGACCACCGACTGCATGCCCAGCGACACGCGCGTGTATCCGGCGGCGCGGATGGCCGCGAAAAAGTCCGGCCAGGCCGACTCGGGGTTGGCCTCGGTGGTGACCTCGGCATCGGGCGCGAGGACGAAGTGCTGCCGCACCATGTCCAGCAGCCTGGCCATGCGTTCGCCGCCCAGCAGCGATGGTGTGCCTCCACCGACGAACACCGTGCTGAGCGTTGGTCCGTCCAACCGCGCGGCTGCCAGTTCGAGCTCCGTCCCGAGTGCGTCCAGCCACGCGTCCGGGTTGACACCACCCAATTCGGCCGGGGTGTACGTGTTGAAGTCGCAGTAGCCGCAACGGGTTATACAGAACGGAACGTGCAGGTAGAGGCCGAACGGCCGCCCGGGAACCGGCCGTAGGGCGGGCAGGTCGACCGAGGCCTCGCGAAGGGTCATGCCAAATGATAAAGCGGACGCTTCCCAGCGGATTCTCGGGTTTGTCCACCCAATCACCCAGGATTAGTCCGTAGTTTTGATCAGCGTGAGAAGAAATTTGACCTGGTGGCATTGCCGGTCGCCATCCATGGCACAATAGGGCCCGTGACTGCCGCCCAGCCCAGCTCGCGTATCGCCCTCGTGGCACGGCGGCACATTGATCTCAAGCGTGTCTGCAGCTGTTGCTGTCTGTCTTGATCTCGTAGACCCGCCCCCTGTTTGTCCAGGCGCCGGATCTGCGCCGCCGAAATAAAACCGGTGAGCCGCGCGTCCAAGTAGCCTGCAACGTTTCGCGAAGGAGAACCCCCGAATGACCACAGCCCGTCCCGCTGGGGCCCAAAATAAGGCCCGAAATGAGGGCCAGTGGGCGCTGGGAGATCGCGAGCCGCTCAACGCCAACGAAGAGATGAAGCACGCCGGCGCCCCGCTCGACGTGCGCGAACGCATCGAGAACGTGTACGCCAAGGCCGGGTTCGACAGCATCGACAAGAGCGATCTGCGCGGCCGCTTCCGCTGGTGGGGCCTCTACACCCAGCGTGAGCAGGGCTACGACGGGTCGTTCACCGGCGACGAGAACGCCGAATTGCTCGAGGCCAGATACTTCATGATGCGGGTGCGCTGCGACGGCGGGGCGCTCTCGACCGCGGCGCTGCGCACCTTGGGGACGATTTCGACCGAATTCGCCCGAGACACCGCCGACATCTCCGATCGACAGAACCTGCAGATGCACTGGGTCGAGGTGGAAAACGTCCCCGAGATCTGGCGCCGGCTGGCCGACGTTGGACTGCAGACCGCGGAGGCGTGCGGCGACTGCCCGCGCGTGATTCTAGGCTCCCCGCTGGCCGGCGAGTCGGTCGACGAGGTGATCGACCCCACCTGGGCGATCGAGGAGATCGTGCGTCGCTACATCGGCAAGCCCGACTTCGCCGACCTGCCGCGCAAGTACAAGACCGCCATCTCGGGGCTGCAGGACGTCGCGCACGAGATCAACGACATCGCGTTTATCGGCGTCAACCATCCCGAGCACGGTCCCGGCCTCGACCTGTGGGTCGGCGGTGGCCTGTCCACCAACCCGATGCTGGCCCAGCGGGTCGGCGCCTGGGTCCCGCTGCACGAGGTGCCCGAGGTGTGGGCCGCGGTGACCTCGGTGTTCCGCGATTACGGCTACCGTCGGCTGCGGTCCAAGGCGCGGCTGAAGTTCCTGATCAAGGACTGGGGTATAGAAAAGTTCCGGGATGTTCTCGAAACCGAGTACCTCAAGCGTCCCCTGGTGGACGGCCCGGCCCCCGAGCCGCTCAAGCATCCCATCGATCACGTCGGCGTGCAGCGGCTGAAGAACGGGCGCAACGCGGTCGGGATTGCCCCGATAGCCGGTCGGGTGTCCGGCACCGTCCTCACCGCGGTCGCCGACCTGGCGCAGCGGGCGGGTTCGGACCGAATCCGGTTCACCCCCTACCAAAAACTGGTCATCCTCGACGTACCCGACGACAAGCTCGACGATCTGATCGCCGGCGTGGAGGCGCTGGGTCTGCGGTCGCGGCCATCGCATTGGCGCCGAAACCTGATGGCGTGCACCGGGATCGAATTCTGCAAGTTGTCGTTCGCCGAAACCCGAGGCAGGGCACAGGGTTTGGTGCCCGAGCTGGAGCGACGGCTCGAGGACATCAACGCCCGGCTTGACGTCCCGATCACGGTGAACATCAACGGCTGTCCGAACTCGTGCGCGCGAATTCAAGTCGCCGACATCGGGTTCAAAGGCCAGATGGTCGACGACGGTCACGGCGGCTCGGTCGAGGGCTTCCAGGTGCACCTGGGCGGCAGCCTCGGCCTCGACAGCGGTTTCGGCCGAAAACTGCGCCAGCACAAGGTCACCAGCGACGAGCTGGGCGACTACATCGAGCGGGTGGTGCGCAACTTCATCAAACACCGCAACGACGGTGAACGATTCGCGCAGTGGGTCGTTCGCGCCGAGGAAGGCGACCTGCGATGAGCGAAGCGACCAAGCGGACCGAAGCGGAGCTGCGTGAGCTGGCCGCCCGCGGCGCGGCGGAACTCCAGGGTGCCGGCGCCACCGATCTGCTGCGGTGGACCGAGGAGAATTTCGGCGGCCTCAACGGGCCCCGCGGCTGGGCCACGTGCAACTACGTGGTGGCGTCCAACATGCAAGACGCCGTGCTGGTGGACATGGCCGCCAGGGTGCGGCCGGGCGTACCGGTGCTATTCCTGGACACCGGCTATCACTTCGTGGAAACCATTGGCACGCGGGACGCGGTCGAGTCGGTATACGACGTGCGGGTGCTCAATGTCACCCCGGAGCACTCGGTGGCCGAGCAGGACGAACTGCGGGGCAAGGATCTGTTCGCCCGTGACCCGGGCGAGTGCTGCCGGTTGCGCAAGGTCGCCCCGCTGGGTAAAGCGCTGCGCGGCTACTCCGCCTGGGTAACCGGGCTGCGCCGGGTAGAGGCGCCCACCCGTGCCCACGCCCCGCTGATCAGCTTCGACGAGGCGTTCAAGCTTGTGAAGATCAACCCGCTGGCAGCCTGGACCGACGAGGACGTGCAGGACTACATCACTGAGCACGACGTGCTGGTCAATCCCCTTGTTTACGAAGGCTATCCGTCGATCGGCTGCGCTCCCTGCACGGCCAAGCCGGCCGAGGGCGCCGACCCGCGGAGCGGACGCTGGCAGGGATTGGCCAAGACGGAATGTGGGTTGCACGCGTCGTGACAACACTCGTGCTGACCGCACACGGAAGTGAGGATCCGCGGTCGGCGGCCAATGCCCGGGCCGTCGCGGGCCAAGTGGCGCGCATGCGCCCCGACCTTGACGTACGGCTGGCCTTCTGCGAGCTCAACGCGCCGAACCTGATTGACGTGCTCAACGGGTGTTCCGGACGAGCTCTCGTGACCCCCCTGCTGCTTGCCGACGCCTACCACGCCCGAGTGGACATCCCCGCCCAGATCGAACGCTGCGGCGCCGGTCACCGTGTGCGGCAGGCCGGTGTGCTCGGCGAGGATGACCGGCTGGTGGCGGTGCTGCGTCAGCGGGTGGCGGAGTTGGGTGTCTCCCGGTTTGACGACGGGATTGGCGTGCTCGTGGTGGCGATCGGCTCGTCGATCCCCGCGGCCAATGCACGCACCGCCGCGGTAGCGCCGAGACTGCTGGCGGGCACCCGGTGGGCTTGTGCGACAACCGCGTTCGTGACCCGTCCGGAACCGTCGCTGGCCGAAGCCGCCGACCGGTTACGCCGCCGCGGCGCCCGACGGGTGGTCATCGCGCCGTGGTTCCTGGCGGCGGGGCGGCTGCCGGACCGGGTGCGCAGTTTCGCCGACGACGCCGGCATCGCAATGGCACAGCCCCTCGGGGCACACCAGTTGGTGGCCGAGACGGTATTGGATCGCTTCGCCGAGACGCTCCGATCTCGGTGCCACAGCGTCGCCGCCTGAGGGTTGTTGTCTGGAGCCCGAAGCGCGCCAAATCACTTCTCCCACATTGGTATCGCCTGTCTCAGAACGGCGAATTTTGTCGGAGCCCCGTCATAGTATTCGAACATGCATTCGAGTGATCGAGACGCGATCGAAGCAGACTTTACTGCGCTGCATTCTGTGGTGTCGCGCATTCTCGGACACTCATTCGACACCCTGACCACCCCGGACCGATTGACGTATCTGCAGCGGCTCGAACAAGACACGCGCCGGCTTCAAGCACCCAGACACGTTCTGATCAACCAACTTGCCGAGCAGGCGGGGCGTGACGAGTTAGGCGCGCGACTCCCCAATGCGTTGGCTGACCGGCTGCACATCACCCCCGGCGAAGCGGCGCGGCGTGTCGCCGAGGCCGCCGATCTTGGGCCCCGCCGCGCGCTCACCGGTGAACCGTTGCCGCCGCTATTGACCGGCACCGCCGCCGCCCAGCGCGCCGGGAAGATAGGGGCCGGCCATGTGCGGGTGATCCGGCGCTTCCTGCACCAGCTGCCCAACAGTGTCGACGTCGGGACCCGCGAGAAAGTCGAAGAGCATCTGGCCGAGCTAGCCACCGAGCATCGCCCCGACGATCTGGCAAAGCTCGCCGAGCGGCTGTCCGCGTACATCAACCCCGACGGCACCTACACCGACGAGGACCGCGCCCGTCGCCGCGGCCTGACCTTGGGCAAGCAAGGCCTCGACGGCATGTCAGAACTGCGTGCCTTACTGACTCCCGAGGCCCGCGCTGGCCTCGAGGCGGTGCTCGCCAAGACGGCCGCTCCCGGAATGTGCAATCCCGACGACGACACCGCCGTGGTCGACGGCCCACCCGATCACGATGCGGTGCAACGAGATTCGCGCACCGCCGCTCAGCGGAACCACGACG
>Ga0306923_10006781_pt1 | contig 11337 bp, 18 predicted proteins | sample sta12Can44000108_FD_203841 | JGI IMG/M metagenome (GOLD analysis project Ga0306923, IMG submission 203841) | Lab enrichment of tropical soil microbial communities from Luquillo Experimental Forest, Puerto Rico - statanox.12C.anox.44.000.108 (v2)... | ecosystem: Environmental > Terrestrial >...
CGCGGCGATAATCCCTCGGGGTCACCGCCTGGTTCCAGCGCACCGGCTTCCTGCGGTGTTGGCGCATTTGGCGGAGGTAGAAGCGGAAGTCGGAGATTGACACATAGGCGAGCGCGTGCGTCCAATACTCGAACACCGATTTCTCAACGCTCTGGATATGATGCAGGATGGCCCGGCGATAGTTAGGGATGCGGCTGAACAGAATGTGGTGGTGACAACGCTCGATAACGTTGATGGTGTCGATCTGCACGTACCCCAAGTGCTCGATCGCGGTCTGCACGGCGCCTTGGCCAGCGCCGAAGGGTTCGGGCTCGTCGAGACGCTGAGCGTGGAGCCAGATGCGACGGGCATCAGCCCTGGAGGTCGAAATAGGACTCATCTTCCGCTGTCACATATCCCGCTGCGTGAGGCGCTGGTCTGCAATGTCGAGTTCTGACACCGAACGCAACTTGCGCTCTCAGCCGACCATATGGCACATGGTGCCTCGGCGAGCGAGGACTTGGGCTAGGAAAAAGCCCCCGGCGAGGGCGTCCGAACCCTCGCCGAAGGTTTCTGGGGTCAGTTGGCGGCTGGCTTGTGCCGCTGCTGCGCGCAGGCGAGCCGATCGGCACATTCAGCCTGGCTCGGCAACGTGTTGAGCCGTTCACCGAACGGCAATCGAAGCGCACGCACCAACATCCTCATCCCACTCTGACTTGGACGGACGATAACTTGCTTCGCCAAGTGGTCTGCCAGGGCTTGCGCGAGGCCAAGCATCCTGCCGAGGTGCGCCGCGCTATACCTTAAGCCACGGCTCGATTCCGCTACAACCTACGCTGCGCCCTCGGACGGCTCAGAGCTTGGCGGCCGGTTCGACAAACTCTCTCGCCATCTGCTCTAGCCCAGCAACCATCTCACGTTCAGTTCCCGGCCTGCCTCCCAACAGGGCAATCTCCTCGACCCCCGCATCACGATAGCGCGTCAGATCGTCGGTCTTGATCGGGTTAGTGTAGGGCGACACAGCGAGATGGACGTCCGATCGGCTGCGGCCGTTAACCCTAAGCAGTTCTTCAATGCGCTTGATCTTGGCGGCTGCTTGATCGGGCAACAGGTTGAAGCCGATCCAGCCGTCACCGTATTCGGCTATCCGTCGGAGTGCCGGGCCGCTTTCGCCCCCAAACCAAATTGGCACGCCCTTCTCGCTGACCGGTTTGGGATAGCTCAGGACGTTGGTGAAATTTACGAACTCGCCCTGATGAGAGCTGCGCCGTTCGGTCCACAGCTTGCGCATCACGTCGATATATTCCCGCGTGCGCTCGGCACGACGTTCGAACGAGATACCTAACGCCTAGAACTCTTCCGCCAGCCATCCGACGCCAACACCGAAGATGAACCGGCCGCCGCTGAGACGGTCGACAATCGCCACGGTTTTGGCAAGCACCAGCGGATTGTGCTCCGGCACGAGGCAGATACCAGTTCCGAGCAGGATCTTGCTTGTGCAGACCGCCGCGTATGCCATTGTCGTGAAGGGATCGGCGATCGGGGTGTCTGGCGGCGCTGGGAATTTTCCGCTCGAATAGGGGTATTTCGACGCATACTCCTCGAGCAAGACGACGTGCTCTGGCGCCCAAATTGTAGAGAAACCAAGCCGCTCAGCACTGGTGGCGATCGTCCTCACCAGCCCGGGATGTGGATCCCGAAAAATCGTTGTCGGACAACCGTAGCTGAGCCGATTGCGGGAAACGCGGGCGGAACGGCCCTTTACCGGGGATCAGGTCGGTCTGTTTAGGGCACAACCAGGCCGCGCGAAGGCGGTACCCGCGCCGGGCGCAGCCTGGTGACGCGATCGCAGCCCTCGACAAGATAGATAGCTTTGTCTGTGGCCGGTGATTTGGGAGTTGGCCAGAGCTATATATTTTAAGCAGTAGGTCTCGGGTTCGAATCCCGACGGGCTCACCATATATTGAAATAACTTACAAAATCGGAACGCCCACGGGGCCTATCCAAATAACCCGGGCCAAATAACCGAAACGGCCCCTCGGGATGACGGGTGGAGGGAGGGTTGATGGACTGGAAGGACGAAGTCCGGCGCCTATCCGAGGACGCGTCCGGGCGCAAATACGACATAAAAATGAACGACCTGGATCGCATGCGGGAGTGCGCCGAACGCATACGCGATTGGGTCGGTGCATCGCTGCGCCAAGAGGGTGTCTTCCTTGGCGGCCCCAAGGGAATGACCGTCGCCTTGGTCGTCGCCGAGGCGATAGTCAACATCTTTGACGCCCTCAATCCTCCCCGGCCACCCGGAAACGTGATCGATTTCCGACCAGCGGGGGGTCGCAGAACGCTGCCAACGCCTGGGCGGTGATGGCCCGCGCTAGGCCGCGAAGGATGCCCCGCAAACCACGGAATGCCGCCCGGAGGGTGTGCAAGAGGCGCGGCGCCGAACCGTGACCGCAAATTGGCGCGGCTGCGAACGCGGTTCGGTCGCTGGCACCTCGCGGATCAGGCAGTATTTCCCGACCTTATTCTTTTCACGCACCAGTTCCTTTATCTCGAACTCGAGCGCAATCGCATGAGCTCGGTCGCCCGCTGCGAGCGCCTCTTTCTGTTCGACGTACCGCTCTATCAGCATGTCGCCGATCGCAATGATCTTCGTCAGCCTGTCCGAAGAAGGCTCCATTTCCCGTTTCATGTCCGTCTCCTCCCAAGCGGAGGCCGGGCGTCCCTCAATCCGTGAAACCGGCCTGCCGGTGATGCCTTTCAAGCCGTTCGAATTGGGCAACAACGTCGTTGCAGACGGGGACCGATCGCTCCTTGTCCGTTGACGGATGGGCGCTCAACAAAAACGTGCTGGCGAACCGCGCGCCTGCAATTTCCTTCTCGCCCGGCTCCGCCGAAAGTGAAGCGATCATATCCCGGATCACCCTGCCGGCGCGCAGCACCCTCTCGGTTGCGACCCCGCACCGCTGTGCATTGCCCAGTAGATAGGCGCCGGTCTCTGCCAGCAATACCGGGTCGGCGGCTTTGGCGGCACTAATGCTCGACATCAGCAGCGCACCGGTTGCGAGTGGGAGAAGCGCACGCATGTCAAACCTCCATGGCCTATCCCCGCGCTCTGTTGAACAATGAACGAACAGTGCCGGTTCGCCCTCCATTGGCTGTCGCGCCGGTTTTGGCCGTGTCAATTTTGGGACGAGCGCCTCGGAAGCAGTCATCCTGGGATGAGACGCCTCGCATCTTGACATGACGCCGGACGTGGATGGCCGGGACAAGCCCAGCCATGAGGCAAACTATTGAATTTAAGAGAGATCGTCATGCCCGGATTTGTTCATTAGATTTGTTCCGGGCATCCACGGGGTGCTGTCGGAGCAGCGGTCTTTACTAATGCAGTAGTCCCTCCGCAGCGTGTTTACAGCGCTACGACGCCTTGGCTATGTTCCTTAACAGGTCGACCTTTCGGTTCAGAGCCATCACTAGGCCGTCGACGCCCTCCCGCTGGAGGATCGAATGAAACTCCGAGTGGTGGACTGCCAGCTGACTGATCGAGCCGTCGAGATACACGTCCGAAATCCGGCCACCGGAACCCTGGCGCATCAGATAGTCGAGCCGCGTCGTCTCGCCATTGGCTTTGACGATCCTTGTCTCGACCATCACATCCGACCCGTAAGGCCGTTCACCGGTGACCTGCAGCTGCTGGCCAGAATAGCTATCGAACTGGTCCGCGTATGTGGCGGCGACATAATGCCCAAAGGCGGCGATCAACCGTTGCTGCTCGGTTGGGCTGATGTTCGCCCATGAGGCGCCGACGGCGAGCCTTGTCATCGCGGGAATGTCGAAGTCCCTGTCGATGAGTGGGGCGAGCCGCGCCAAACGCCCGCTTTCGCCGAGGACGTGGCCGTCCCTCATATTTCCAAGCAAGACCTGGTAAAAGCCGCGGAGGACCTCCTGCGGTTGCCCAGCTGCGACCGCTCCTTGCGGGAACACGCCGATCATCAGCAGCAGAGCGAGGCGCAGGCTCGCGAGCCTCGCTGCCCAGGCGCGACGGATTAACCGACTGGCCATTTCAGCCTCCTGCATCTATTGCCTCCCGATTCGGGCAAACGGCTTGACGTGCTTCGGGTTTCGAAGTTGCTCCTCTTCTAGTAAACAGTCGGTAAATCGAATTGTTCCGGTAGTTACAAGTGCGCGTTCGGTAAACGGTCGGTAAATGGAACGGTTTCGGCGGTTACAAGTACGCGCAGCCGCGGGAGACGGATTTTACGCTCACGCAAAGACGCCGCCGCCGACGGTGCGATGTGGGTTCGGCATTCGGCATTTACGCAACTGTCAGACCGGTTGAATCCCCTGTTCGGACCAAAAATTCCTCTGCTCGGCCTGTTAAGTTCCGCTATTCGGCCGGGTAGGGAATTGGTGTCGATCCGGTTGTGCTTTCAATCACTTGGGGCCGGCGATTTTCGCCTCGTTGTGGCGGAAGAGGTAGAGGAGAACGCGCAGGGCGTGCCCTGCGCGTTCTCAAGGAGAGGGTCGCGTTCGAGCAGAACGCGGGCGCCGTCATGAGCGAGGAGGCGATGTCGATATGGTCGGTTGACTGAACGCGCGCTTTGACGATCTGTCCGACGACCGCCAGAGCGACTATGTCTCCAAACGTTCGGTGTGGGCCGCCCATAAACGTCGCGTTGCATCTCTACCTCCCCTCCAAACCGAGCTTCATCGCTCTAACGTTTAACGCTTCTTGAAAATCCCAAAATCTCGGGATGGGTTTAACTCTGTTTCACCGACCGCAAGATTGTCCGCGAGGCGATCAAATTCCTCCGCAACGCGGCGTAATTCCTGCGCCACGTTCGGCTGGATGGTCATTTCCGCCAATAGCCGAGCATGATCGGCTACTGCGTGGTAGTGAGATGAGGCGTACATACTAACCAAACACCATCATCCGAAGAGCGTTCAACGCTCTCTGGATGACCCCAATAATCTCACATCAGTGTTGCGAACCGTCATTGGTCCAGTAGAAGGGCCGTCGCGGCTGCAATAACCCCGGCCAGGGCCGCCACCGTCCGGTTGGCGACCAGCCCGCCGGCGGAGGGGCGGGTGATCCGCGCAAAGAAGCCCGAACGGGAAACTAACTGGTTCCAGCGTGATGGGTGGAACGCAATGAGACGGGCGGCTGTTGAATCGGACGAATGGAGGGGAAGTAAAGGGGACGAATATGCTGTCCATCAGGGGATTCCGCACCACGGCAACAGCCGCGCTTTTGGCGCTGAGCGGTTTTATACCCAACGCATCGGCTGGAGAGACCAACGGCACCGACGTCGTCATTCAGCTTCGACTAACCGGCGATATAGAGGCACTTCCACCAATTCGATCGTGTCTTGCCGAAAAGCTATCCCAGATGCCTGACATCAAGGTTGCCACTGCATCGACCGCGGGCGCGCGCTTCATCGTCGACATCGTAGCCGCGAAAAATGCTACAAACAAAATATTCGCAAGCCTCGTAGTAGCAGAGGTCTTTCCCATGGAAGAATTCCAGCCTCGCATGAAGGAAGGAGAAGACGCAGAAGCTCTATTGAGGAGTATTCAGTACTATACTCTGCTTCGCTTGCACGAGGTCGTCCCAGCTCGGTCCTATGAGGCTCTTTGTCAGAGCATCGTTGCTGACCTCGGCAACAAGATGCTCTCGAAGGAATACGCCGAGCGTAATGATTGACAAGCCAAGCTGACTGCTGATTTATCGGCTTGCGCGTCTTTGATCACCGTAGGCAGCCATGGCGGCACCGGCTCTGGCCTACGCATCGAGAGCGAGCCACAAAGCCACGAACCAAGCCAGAACTCGGGTCAGTTCAGTCTTTTCCCAGCGCTCATCCGAACTTGTTAACGCGGTCGAGGCAATGCCTCCGAGAGAGCATCAATCAGCGGGCATCCGGGCTCCTCACCGGCATCGCAGCGGCGCACAGCATCCGACAGCACACGCGCCATAGCGCGAAGGTCGGCAATCTTCGCCCGAACCTCGGCGAGATGTTGGGCTGCGAGTTCCCTCACTTCGGCGCACGCCGCTTGGCCATTCTTGGCAGAAAGAGCCAGCAGGGCGCGAATTTGATCGAGGTTGAAGCCGAGCTCGCGAGAGCGGCGGATAAACGTGAGGGTTCGCGTTTCGACCGGCCCGTACACCCGTCGCCCGTTGGTAGTGCGCGGTGGCGCGGGGAGCATCTTGATGCGTTCGTAATAACGAATGGTTTCGATATTCACGCGGGCACGCCGGGAAAGTTCACCGATCGACAGAGCAGCAGGCGATGGAGTGGCAGCGGCGCACATCAGAAAATTTCCTCTTGATCCTGTAGCAACTACAGGATGTAGTGTTACGCGCATGACAGGCCAAGCCCAAACTCAGGCCGGCCTTGCGCGGCGGGATGCTGCGCTGAGGAGCTTGCCGCGCACGCAGGGCATTCTTGCTGCAGGCGGCGTGATCGGAGCGCTGGCGGCGTCGTCATGCTGTATCGTGCCGCTTGCCCTGTTCGCGCTCGGCATCAGTGGCGCCTGGATTGGAAATTTGACGGCGCTCGCGCCCTATCAGCCGATCTTTTTCGCCGCGACAGCCGGGTTCTTAGGCGTCGGCTACTACCTCGTCTATCGCCTGCCGAGAGCGGCGTGCGACGACCGAACCTGCGCGCAGTCGCTACCGGGCCGGATCGTGAAGGGGGTTCTGTGGGCGGCCACCGGGCTGGCGCTGGCGGCCGTCGCGTTTGATTACCTCGCCCCAACGCTATTTGCGGTATGAGAAGCATCAACGCTGGAGGAGCTTGCGGTGAATACCCGAATTCTGACGGTACTCGGACTGGGTACCGTGCTTCTGCCGGCCGGCTTGGCACTAGCGGCCGAACGGACCGTCATGCTCGCTGTCGACAACATGTACTGCTCTGCTTGCCCCTATACAGTGAAGCAGAGCCTGGCCAAGGTCACCGGCGTCAACGAGGCGGCGGTGTCCTATGAAAAAGAGACCGCCATCGTCACCTATGACGATCAGAAGACGACCGTCGCAGCGCTAACCGCGGCGACGACGAACGCGGGCTATCCGTCGCATCCGATCGACGCGGCCGCCGCGGCTAAGTAGCCGGTTCGCGCGATCAACGGACCAAGCTCGACGATCGATCCGCAGCTCCGCAACATGGTCTCGCAGATGGCGAGCCGTGCCGCTGAGTGCGGTTACTGCATGGCGCACACCGCACACACGGCCGAGCGCGTTGGCATTGCCGCGGAAAAGGAGAATGCGCTCTGGGAATATGAAACGAGCCCACTCTTCTCCGAAGCGGAGCGCGCCGCGCTGAAGGTCGCGCAATGCGCTGCGCAGGTGCCGAACGCGGTGACCGACGACGATTTCGCCGAGCTGAAAAAACATTACACCGACGCGCAAATCGTTGACACGTCGCGGTCATCGCCTTTTTCGGCTTTCTCAACCGCTTCAATGACACGATGGCGACCGAACTCGAAACCTCGCCGATCGAGGCCGGCAAGCGTTATCTCACGGGGCGCGGCTGGACCGTCGGCAAGCACGCCGCATGAATGCGCCCGTGCGGCGGCGCGCCGACCATCGCCACGCGATCACGTCGGAGGGCAGAGCTGAACCGTGCAGGCCTTTTCACGTCCCGGAGGATGGTCGACACCCTCCCGGCCGTCCCGATTCGTCTGCTGTGTCCTTTACTCGCGCCCTGCATTCTCTGAGCCAGGAGAATAGGCGTTATCGCAGGCAAGCGCTTTGCCGCGAAAGCCGTAATTTGCCTGGGTTTTAACGGCTTTTCAGGGTTCGATAATCAGGGTCCCGGAGGATGGTCGACACCCTCCCGGCCGTCCCGATTCGTCTGCTGTGTCCTTTACTCGATGGTGACCCTCGGCGGCCGCGGCGACGACAAGCCGCCTGGGGATACCGAAGGGTTCCTGACGTTCGCCCAGCAGCTCCGGACACCTACGCTGTACAACGCGGTCAGCCGCCGAGGCGAGAAGGGCGGGATGCTCGACTTTGAGCGATATCGCCCGGGCATTGACCAGCCGCGGCATCGCCATGCCCGGCGGGCGGCGAGAAATGGGACGCCGAGGCGGTCAAACGCGTGCTCAAAAGGGTCGAGCGGGATGACGTTGCGCTGGGCGCGAGTAAAGGACACAGCAGACGAATCGGGACGGCCGGGAGGGTGTCGACCATCCTCCGGGACCCCTGATTATCGAACCCCAAAAAGCCGTTAAAACCCAGACAAATTGCGGCTTTCGCGGCAAAGCGCTTGCCTGCGATAACGCCTATTCTCCTGGCTCAGAGAATGCAGGGCGCGAGTAAAGGACACAGCAGACGAATCGGGAGGGCCGGGAGGGTGTCGACCATCCTCCGGGACCCCTGATTATCGAACCCTAAAAAGCGTTAAAACCTAGGCAAATTGCGGCTTTCGCGGCAAAGCGCTTGCCTGCGATAACGCCTATTCTCGAGGCCTTAAAACCGGCCGAAACAGCCCCTTTCAGCGGCTCCGCGGAAGTGGATCAAGACGCAAGGGGTCAAACGCAAAGGTATCGGGTTTCATGCGTTCCGCCATAGCTTCAAAACGGCAATGCGGCGGGTCATTCGGGACGAAGAAATAAGGAACTATATCGAAGGTCACGCGTCGGGCGTCGCGGCGGATTATGGCCGGTATCCCATCGCTACGCTTCGGGAAGCGATCGAGTCGGTTCCTGCCGATCCCCTTTGCTGGGAATTGGAATAAGAGGTGGAAACTAGTGAATGAAATCTGACGCTTGGTAGCTGCGCGGTTGGTCGGCTCAGGGTGGTAAATGGCAGTTCGCGCCTACTGGCTGAGTGCCGGCTTTAGGTTCAGAAAGAAGATGCTCGCCGGAACGCGTCGCAATGAGAGAGACGCGCCGATTCCGATTATTTGGTTCGTGACGGAGGCCTTCGCGGCCGCTACGGACGGAGGTCTGGCCTCGGCTCATGTCACCAAGGGCTCAAATTCGGATTCGAGTGGCACGCGCAGGCCATCGTTCAGCTTGTTCAGCATCCCCATCGAGGTCGCGACAATCGCGACCTCCACCCTTTCCTGTGGCGTGAATTGCCGGATGAAATCGGCATAAACCGCCTCGGGGATGCCGCCAGCATCGAGCGTGATCGCCTGCGCGAAGCGTATCGCGACCCGTTCGCGCACGGTCAGCGCATCGCTGTCAGGCTGCCAAATCGACGCCAGCTTCGCTTCGGAGACGCCAAGCCCTGCGAGCTGGTGACGCTGGTGCGCGGTACAGTATCGGCATTGGTTGGCAGTGGCGACTGCTAGGCGGATCAGCAGTCGCAGTTCGTTGGACAGAGTTGTAAGTCTTGCTACCGCCTCGAAATAGTCACGCGTTGCGCCGCCGAGCGCCTCAGAATGGGCGAATGCGTGCAGACTATTGACATGAACCCCGAGTCGCTCCCGGACCGCGTCGCGCACGCTCCTGAAAGGCAGGGCTCAACTCATCGAACGAGGGGATCGGGACGATCGGCTCAACGGTCGCGGTCATGTGGCTCGTTCTCCTCTTCGAACTTATCTGGTCGGCGCCGGCTCGCCATCCGCCTGCGTCGCGGTGTGCAACCGGTACGAGACGGCGCCGTAGGTGCTGACAAGGTAGGGGACCAGATAAGTCAGCGACAGCTTGAGTAAATCGAGCGGCCGCCCTACCAGCATGGCATCGCCTTGATTGATTAGGTTCAGAATCGTCCCGACGACCAACGCGACGACAAGCGAGCGCCTCGGCACCCCGTCCGAAGTTGCGTAACGCAAGACCTTCCTGAACATCTTTGCCGCCGCTCTTTGGAACAGAGGTCCAGGGTAAGCATCCGAGCTTAACGCAGCTCCAACCGCCCGGCAGTCTGGCGACGATCGGGCCGGGCTGAATCCCCGAGGACCGAATGCCATTGGTTGTGGCGGGCGAATTCCCGCTGCGATATTAATCCCAAAGTAAGCAACGATACCGCCTGTTGCCTGCGCGGCTTTTACCCAAAGATTGTTGCGCCGGTCAATAGGGCGTACCCCGCTCGCGCGCTCGGCACAGTGCTTCGGCGTACCATTCGAATTCGTCGAGAAACCGGCCAACCCGCTGCTCCCAAACCGGCTGCTTGGCTCGGCCGCCGTCGTCGAACGCGTCTTGTACATGGGGTATCGGGAAGATCGAGGGAATGCTCGGCATGCCGAGCTCGGCCAAGGTCATGCGCAATTGCATCGCGGCACGTACGCCGCCAAAGGCGCCGGCCGAATAGCAAACGATCGCTGAAGGCCGAAAGAAATACTCTTCGACTACCAGTGCGGCGACGTTACGGGCGAGCATCTGCCGCAGGGCACCGCGCTGACTGTCTGCGCTGGGCTCTCGGGTTCGCGCTGATCGTTGCCTTATTCTGCAGAGCCAACGCGGCAGAGGTCAACCCGCTTCAGCCAGTAGACACATCCAGCCCGAGAGCGACATTGCAAGGCTTCGTCTCGTCCATGGACGAAATCTATGGCGGTATGAAGGAGGTTCTGCAGGGATACGCAGCATCACAAAGATTATACCTGACGTCGGAGGAACAACGGAAACTGGTCGAAGTATTGTCCAGCGCACAAAGCGCTATCAAAGCTCTAGATTTGTCTGCTGTCCCGCCTGTGCTCCGCGAGACTATTGCGCCGGAGCGGGCAATTCAATTGAAGGAAATATTCGACCGCGTCGCGCTTCCCGCTTTTGAGACTGTCCCAGACCGAGACGCAATGGCACACGCTTCAGCCAAGCGGTGGCGCCTGCCGGGAACCGAGATAGAGATCGCTCTGATCGAGAATGGGCCACGCTCCGGAGAGTATCTCGTGTCTGCCGAGACCGTCGATCGATTGCACGAATTTTACGAGCGCGTCGCGAAGCTGCCCTATAAGCCGGGAGCGGCGGCCGAACTGAACCACGTTTACCGTCGGCTGAGCGCGGGCGGCGCTGCCACGATTTACGAGGCGTCTCAGAACTCGCCGATCGGACTGCAGCGCATTATACCGCCTCGCTGGATGCTCGGATCTCCGGCTTGGGTTAAAGCCCGGATCGCTGGCGTCGCTTCATGGCAATGGCTCGGCCTTGTCATTGGGCTCGCCCTGTGCCTAGGGTTCGTCTACGCATTGTACCGCCTAGGACGCCTTCTCGCGAGGCGGAGATCCGACGAAGCGGGACCCGGCTGGCAAGCACTTTTAACCCCGCTGGCCATCCTTCTGGTATCGGCCGGCCCGGTGCCTTTGCTGTGCGTTGTATTACGAATCGGCGGGACTGCGCGCGTTGTCATAACCTCCGTTCAGACTGGCGCGCTCTATCTCAGCGCCGCGTGGCTTTCTATAGTAGCTGCGAGCCTAA
>Ga0306923_10006784_pt1 | contig 11335 bp, 9 predicted proteins | sample sta12Can44000108_FD_203841 | JGI IMG/M metagenome (GOLD analysis project Ga0306923, IMG submission 203841) | Lab enrichment of tropical soil microbial communities from Luquillo Experimental Forest, Puerto Rico - statanox.12C.anox.44.000.108 (v2)... | ecosystem: Environmental > Terrestrial > Soil...
GATCGGCAACGGTTTCCGGCATCGGCGACGTTCCAGTGGCGCAGTTTTGGGAGAGCCTTGGCATCATACGTTCGTGATACGTTCTCGTCAAGGACCGCCGAGCCCCGGTCAATTCGCAGGACGCAACGGGCCGGCGATTTTCGCGGGTCAGCCCTGCTTGCGAAATTTCAGCAGGTAGATATCGACCGGTTGCGCCGCGGAATGCGAGGGGGCGTCTCTCGTATCCCCGGGAACATGCAGGAAATCGCCGTGGTCGACCGATTTGAACCCCGCCGCCTCGATCTCCGACCTGACCAGCGCCTCGTCCGAACGGTGCAGCGTCTGGACGACGCTCGTGCCCGCACCGGGCTTGGCCGAGTAATCGCCGACGACCAATTCGCCGCCCGGCTTCAGCGCATCGTAGAAAGCCTTAATCATCTTGGCGCGGTCGACACCAAGGTACGTGACGTCGTGATAGGCGTAGAAAAACGTCACGAGATCGAAGTCATGCATCTCCGGCGGTGCCGGATCCTCGAATGGCCGCACCACCGAGACGATATTAGCGGCTGCCGGGGTCTTGAGCCGCGTATCGAGCCGATCCTTGACGCGCGCAAACGCGGTTTCCGAATTTTGCGCATAAACCTCGCCGCCCGGCGCCACGGCGCGCGCCAACAGTTCCGCTTTCCACCCGTATACCGCGAAGATGTCGAGAATTTTCATGCCGGGCTTGGCGCCAATGAATGCCAGCCACTGCGCTGGCGCGCGGTTGGTGTCGAGCTTGCGATCGGCGTCGCTGCGGTCGGGAGCAGCGACGATCGCAGCGTAGTTCGGGGCGGTCTGTGCGGTCACCGCCGGCGCGGCGGCGATAGCGGACAGCGTCAGCAGGCAGCCAAGGATCCTGTGCTTAAACATTTCGCTTCCCAAATTGCTTGCCTTCGGTATGAGCGTCGCGACACCTACTGCAGGCAAGTCGATGTGTACAGGCGCAGAGTTTCGATCGTCCGGGAGAGGATGGTTTGGTTCTAGTGATGCAAATCAAAGGCTTGTTACCCGGTTCGAAGGGCGGCCATCGACCCTGAATCGACCGTCACGGCCGCGCCGGTTCAACAAGAAGACCGTCGTCGGTCGTCGGGTCCCCGGGTCAAAGCCCGGGGATGCGACCGCGGTGCTCGGTGATCTTGGGATCGCCGAGATCTCGGCAGACCGCGCGCAATGCGGCGAGCGTGCCTCCTCATCTTCGCCCATCAGCCGCGAATAGCCGGCAATATCGACAGCGAGAATCGCTGCCAGCCGGCGCTCGACCCGCTCTCCGCTCATCCGGTCGGCCCGCCAAAAGGTGCTCGACCAACAGTATGATGGAAATTGGAGGGACGCGAGCGGCATCGGCACTTCGAATACCTCATCCCTCCGCGGCAATCGCACGCTCGGTCAGTTGGTCGAGCAGTGCCTTGGCCTCTTTGAGGTCGGCGGTATCGAACCCTTCGGTAAACCAGCCGAGGATTGGGGCGAGCAGGGCAGCCGCCTCTTGCGGCCGGCGTTGCTGCTGACGCAGGCGGGCGAGGCTTACAGCACCACGCAATTCCCAGGACTTTGCGTTCTGCCGGCGCGCGACGGCGATGCCTTGCTCGATGGCCGTCTCGGCCTCGCTCACCGACCCGGCGCCGGCGAGCAAGGCCTCACCCTTGAGGCGATGCAGCTCTGCTTCAAGCGGTGCTCCCCCCGTCTTTTCGACCGCCTCCAGCCCGGTGGCGACCGATGCGAGCGCCGCTTCGGGCTTGCCGCTCGCCAATAGCGCATCGGCTTGCAACGGCAGCAGCAGGTGTAGGCTTCCCCCAAGACCGTAACTGTCCAGCCCTTGTTCAATTTGAGCCAGTCCCTTCTCGCTGTCACCGGAGGCGCCAAGCGCCCATCCGTTCTCACAAAGGGCATACGCGTGAAACTGCGCGATGCGGTGCTCCTCGCAAATCTTTAAAACCCGTCCGGCACAGTCGGCGACCGCCGATGGGTCGCGGCGAAAGATGTGAACAAGCGCGGCGAAACACAACGTTACGGCGAGGGTCAACGGGTGCCCGAGCGTCTCGGAGCTTCCTACCGCTGCCCGCAGCTCGTCGAGGGACCGATCCGGGTAGCCGAGCATCCAGGAGATCAGCCCCAGGTAGAACTGGCATAGCACGCCGGGGTGGGGACCCGGCCAATCCGGGAACTGCATAATCGGATCGAATATCTCGAAGCCCTGCCGATAGTGCGCAAGCGCCGGCTCGAGCTTCCCCTGGACAAGCAGCGTGTGGCCCAGCGCCGTGTGCGCCCCGACGAGGCGCGCCGCATCGCCGAGCCGTTCGGCGACGCGCATTGCCTCCTCGGCAAGATGCTGTGACTTTTCCATCTCGAGCAGGTTCGTATGGTGGAGCTGCAGGCCGCGGAGCGCTGTGAGCGCCCTTGTGTCATCCCCGAGTTGCCGACAGAGCTCCCACGCCCGCGCATAGGTTCGGCCGATGTCGGGGTGGCTATAGCTCGTGGTCGCGTACAAGGCGGCGCCAAGCGCCATTTGCAGGTCCAGCTCACGCTCGGCCCGCTCGCGCATATCCGGCAGCGCCTCGACCAGCGCCAGGCCGCGGCGGAGTTGGTCGATTGCTTCGAGGTTCGCCGACTTGCTCGCCGCGGCCATGCCGGCTCTGTGCCAGTACGCAATCGCTTGCGCCGGACAGTTCGCTTGCGTGTAGTGATGCGCCACCAGTTCCGGCTGCGTGCTCGCCACCTCGGGAAAGCGATCCTCCAGCAGTTTTGCCGCCTGCTGGTGATATTGCTGGCGGGTGCGTTTCAGCAGCGATTGGTAGGCCGCATCCTGGATCAGCGCATGCTTGAAGAGATAACGCGAGCGCGGCGGGCGGCCGCGCTGGTAGAGCAGCTCGTCGACCACCAGCTGACCGAGACCGCTCTGCAACATCTCTTCCTCGATCCCGGCCAGTGCGCTGATCATGTCGTAGGCAAACTCGCGTCCCAGAACCGAGCCCAATTGTGCCACTTCCCGCAGCCGCGGCGCCCGATCGAGCCGCGCCATCAGCGAATCCTGCAATGTCTCCGGGATGTGCAATTGCGCCAGCGCGCCCGTGAGCACATAGGCTTCGAGCACCCCCGAACCGAGGATGGCCTTGGTCAGCTCCTCGACATAGAGCGGCACGCCGTCGGCCTTGGCGACGATATGATCGACCACCTCGCCGGGCAATGGCCGGCCGCCGGCGAGATGACCGACCATCGTCTCGACCTCCGGCCGCTCCAGGCGATTAAGCGTGATCGGAATCATGTGCGAGCGTTGCGGCCAGGGCGGCGTCAGTTCCGGCCGATAGGTCGCGACGACCAGCAGCGCCGCCGTCGGCGTCTGCTCGATCAGCATGCCGAGCGCTTCCAACGTCGTCGGATCGGCCCAGTGTAGGTCCTCCCAGGCCATTAGCACCGGGGTGCGCTCGGCCGTTTCGATCAGCCAGGCGACGATCGCATCGAGGGTCGCATCGCGCTGCTGCTGCGCCGTCATCGATAAACGCGGATAGCGGTCCTCGGGCGCCGGGACCGACATCAGGTCGGCAAACAACCTGACACTCTCGGAGCGGGGCAAGGTCTTGAAGCCGGCGAGCCCAGCCTCGAGCTTCGCCAAATGCTGCGGCGCGGTATCCTCCGGCTGCCAGCCGAACACGCGCTTCAAATGTTCGACTATCGGATGAAAGGCGCTCGCCGTGTGAAACGGAGAGCAGCGGATTGTCACCCAGATGCGGTCCTTGCCGGCCGTCTCTCTTAGGCTCTCCACCAGGCGGGACTTGCCGACCCCGGCTTCGCCCTGGATCAGCACGACCTGGCCGCGGCCGTGACTGCTGCTGTCCCAAGCCCGCAACAGCAGCCCCATCTCCTCCTGGCGGCCGACGAGGGGTGCCGCACTCCCGGCCCGCGTCGCGGCAAACCGGCTCTCGACATCCCGCGTCGACAACACGCGCCAAGCCGGCACCGGCTCGGCGAACCCCTTCAGCTCATAGGCCCCCAGATCTGCGAGGTCGAAGTGATCGCCGAGCATCGCGCGGGTGGCCGCGCTGACGACGATCTGGTTCGGCTGCGCAAATGCCTGGAGACGCGCCGCCAGGTTCGGCGTCTCGCCGACGACTGCGGTCTCCGATGCCGTTCCCTCGCCGATCTGGTCACCGACGATCACCGGTCCGGTGGCGATGCCGATCCGCACTGCGAGCTCGACCCCGAGGGGCTTGGCGGCCACGGCATTCAGCTCCGCCATCGCCTCGACGATATCGAGACCCGCCCGCACCGAACGCTCGGCCTCGTCCTCATGAGCGCGCGGGTAGCCGAAATAAACGAGGATGCCGTCGCCCATGTACTTGGCGACAAAGCCGTCGTAACGCCGGATCGCGGCGCTGCACCGGCTCTGATACGAGGCGATGACATCGCGCAGATCTTCCGGGTCCATCCCGGTCGAGAGCGCGGTCGACCCCACCAGGTCGCAAAACATCACGGTCAGCTGGCGGCGCTCGGCGTCCGGTGCGGCGGCGGACCCAGCCGGGGCAACAGGCGGCAGGGTGATCGGCGCTGCGACCGGTGCGAATGCTGGGGGCGGAGCGTCGCCGGTCTGGAAGAGGGCCGCGCCGACAAAGGCCAGCCCTTGTCCGCCGTCGTCGACCGCCAGGCGCTTGACGATCAGTTCGTGACGGACGTCCTCGATGGTCTCCTCGTCGAGCCCGAATTCCTTCTGCAGGCGCCGATAACTGACCCGCTTCTCCAGATACAACAGGCCGACGACGAAGGTCAGGGTCTGCGAGAATGTTGTGGTGGCGTACACCCTTTTAATCTTAGTCGAAAACTTGCTTTTTGACGAATTTGTCGCCCCGCCGAGCAGGGCTCTGGACGGCACCAATGCTCACGTGGTTGCCCAATTGAACCATTTTTGGTACATTGCGGCGTGAAAAGGCTGCCAGCCGTTTTCTACCAAACCAGTACCGGGGCGCAGCCTGTTCGCGACTGGCTGCGGGGCTTGGTTGCCGAAGACCGCAAGGCCATCGGCGACGATATCCGAACCGTCGAGTTTGGCTGGCCGATCGGTATGCCGACCTGTCGTCCGATGGGCGAAGGGCTCTTCGAGGTCCGCACCAACCTTGGTGGTGGCCGGATTGCCCGCGTGCTGTTCACCGTAGAGCGGGGTAACGCGGTGCTGCTCCATGGCTTTCTTAAGAAGTCTCAGAAGATCCCACAAAGGGAGCTTCAGACGACAAAGACACGGTTAGCTGACTTAAGAGAAAGGATGAGGCATGGCTAGAACAAAGGAGCATGAGCCGCTTGGATCAACGTTTGAATCCTGGTTAGAGGAGGAAGGGCTTCTCGAAGAAGCCACCGAGCATGCCGTCAAAGCAGTCATTTCCTGGCAGCTTCAAAAAACGATGGAGGAACGCGGGCTCAGCAAGAAGTCGATGGCTGCGTTGATGGGAACCTCCCGTTCGCAGCTGGATCGGCTTCTCGACCCGGAGAGCGACGCCGTCACGTTAAAAAGCCTGATCCGGGCCGCCCGACTGGTCGGGAAAAAGATCAAGATCGACCTCGTGGATGCCGCCTGATCCAGTACTTCCTTGCCTACGACGCCGCGTCGATGGCGGCGGGGTTTTCGAGGTCGTCGAGGAGGGTTCGGGCGGCCTGCAGGTCGGCGGTATCGAAGCCTTCGGTGAACCAGGCGTAGAGTGGGGCGAGCAGGGCAGCCGCCTCTTGCGGCCGGCCCTGCTGTCGCCGCAGGCGGGCGAGGCTCATGGCACCACGCAATTCCCAGGACTTTGCGTTCTGCCGGCGCGCCACGTCGATGCCTTGCTGCATGGCCGCCTCGGCCTCGCTCACCGTCCCGGCGCCGGCGAGCAAGGCCTCACCCTTGAGGCGATGGAGCTCGGCTTCGAGCGGCGCTCCCCCCATCTTTTCGACCGCCTCCAGCCCGGCGGCGGCCGACGCAAGCGCCGCTTCGGGCTTGTCGATCGCCAATAGCGCGTCGGCTTGCAACGCCAGCAGAATATCCTGGCTCGCCCCAACACCGTAACTGTCCAGCCCTTGTTCAATTTGAGCCAGTCCCTTCCCGCTTTCGCCAGAGACCCCGAGCGCCCAGCCGTTCGCGCAAAGGGCAACCGCCCGCCAATGCGCCATGCGCTGCTCCTCGGCGATCCGCAAAGCCCGTTCGGCATAGGCGGCGGCCGCCGGCGGGTCGTGGCGAAAGATGTGAACGAGCGCGGCGAAACACAGCGTTGTGACGAGGGTAAGCGGGTGCCCGAGCGTCTCGGCGGTTCTTACCCCTGCCCGCAGCTCGTCGAGGGACCGATCCGGGTAACCGAGCATCCAGGAAATCCGTGCCACGTTGAACTGGCAATTCATCGCAGGGTGCGAACCCGGCCAATCCTGGAACTCCATCTTCGGATCGAACAGCTCGAAGCCCCGCCGAAAGTGCGCAAGCGCCGGCTCCAGTTTCCCCTGAGTTAACAGCGTCTGGCCCAGCGTCGTGTGCGCCCCGACGAGACGGGCTGCATCGTCCAGCCGTTCGGCCACACGCAACGCTTCCTCGGCAAAATGCTGCGCCTTCTCCATCTCGAGCAGGTTCTGATGGTAGAGCTGCAGGCCGCGGAGTGCCGTGAACTCGCGGGAATGATCCCCGAGTTGCCGACAGAGCTCCAACGCCCGCCCATAGGTTCGGCCGATGGCGGGGTCGCTGAAGCTCCTGGTCGCGTACAAGGCGGAACCAAGCGCCATTTGCAAATCCAGCTCACGCGCGGCCCGCTCCCGCATACCCGGCAGCGCTTCGACCAGCGCCAGGCCTCGGCGGAATTGGTCAATTGCTTCGAGGTTCGCCGACTTGCTGGCTGCGGCCGTGCCGGCTTTGTGCCAGTACGCGATCGCCTGCGCCGGGCAGTTCGCTTCGGTGTAGTGATGCGCCACCAGTTCCGGCTGCGTGCTCGCCACCTGGGAAAGCGGTCCTCCAGAAGCTTTGCCACGCGCTGGTGATATTGCTGGCGGGTGCGCTTCAGCAGCGATTGGTAGGCCGCATCCTGGATCAGCGCATGCTTGAACAGGTAACGCGAGCGCGGCGGGCGGCCGCGCTGGTAGAGCAACTCGTCGACCACCAGCTGACCGAGGCCGCTCTGCAACATCTCTTCCTCGATCCCGGCCAGCGCGCTGATCATGTCATAGGCAAACTCACGTCCCAGAACCGAGCCCAATTGTGCCACTTCACGCAGCCGCGGCGCCCGATCGAGCCGCGCCATCAGTGAATCCTGCAATGTCGCCGGGATGTGCAATTGCGCCAGCGCGCTCGTGAGCACATAGGCGTCGCCGCGGGCTTCGAGCACGCCCGAACCGAGGATGGCCTTGGTCAGCTCTTCGACGTAGAGCGGCACGCCGTCGGCCTTGGCGACGATATGATCGACCACTTCGCCGGGCAATGGCCTGCCGCCGGTGAGATGACCGACCATCGTCTCGACCTCCGGCCGCTCCAGGCGGTTGAGCGTGATCGGCGTCATGTGCGAGCGTTGCGGCCAGGGCGGCGTCAACTCGGGCCGATAGGTCGCGACGACCAGCAATGCCGCCGTCGGCGTCTGCTCGATCAGTATGCCCAATGTTTCCAATGTCGTCGGATCGGCCCAGTGCAAATCCTCCCAGGCCATCAGCACCGGGGCGCGCTCAGCCAATTCGATCAGCCAGGCGACGATCGCGTCCAAGGTCGCGTCGCGCTGCTGCTGCGCCGTCATCGAAAGACGCGGATAGCGGTCCTCCGGCACCGGCACGGACATCAGGTCGGCGAACAAGCGCACGCTCTCGGCGAGCGGCAAGGTCTTGAAGCCGCCGAGCCCGGCTTCGAGCTTCGCCAGGTGCTGCGGTGCCGTATCCTCCGGCTGCCAACCGAACACGCGCTTCAGATGTTCGACGATCGGATGAAATGCGCTCGCCGTGTGAAACGGAGAGCAGCGGATCGCCACCCAGATGCCGTCTTTGCCGGTCGCCTCGCGCAATCCTTCCACCAGGCGGGACTTGCCGACCCCGGCCTCCCCCTGGATCAGCACGACCTGGCCGCGGCCATGGCAAGCACCGTCCCAGGTCCGCAACAGCAGCCCCATTTCCTCCTGGCGCCCGACGAGGGGTGCGGTGCTCCCGGTCCGGGTCGCGGCAAACCGGCTCTCGACATCCCGCGCCGACAAAACGCGCCAGGCCGGCACCGGCTCGGCGAACCCCTTCAACTCAGATGCCCCCAGATCCGTGAGGTCGAAGTGATCGCCGAGCATCGCGCGGGTGGCCGCGCTGACGACCACCTGGTTCGGCTGCGCCAATGCCTGCAGACGCGCTGCCAGGTTTGGGGTCTCGCCGACGACCGCGGTTTCCGATGCGGTTCCTTCGCCGATCTGGTCGCCGACGATCACCGGTCCGCTGGCAATGCCGATCCGCACCGCGAGCTCGACCCCGGGCGGTCTCGGGACCGCGGCATTCAGCTCCGTCATCGTCTCGACGATGTCGAGACCCGCCCGCACCGAGCGCTCGGCCTCGTCCTCATGGGCGCGCGGGTAGCCAAAATAGACGAGGATGCCGTCGCCCATGTACTTCGCGACAAAGCCGTCGTAGCGCCGGATCGCGGCACTGCACCGGCTCTGATACGACGCGATCACATCGCGCAGATCTTCGGGGTCCATCCCGGTGGAGAGCGCCGTCGATCCCACGAGGTCGCAAAACATCACGGTCAGCTGGCGGCGCTCGGCATCCGGCGCCGCGGCCGGCGCGACAGGTGCCGCGCCCGGCAATTCGCGCTCTATGGCGAGAGCAGGTAACCTCTCGGCGAGCCCCAAGGCCGGCAGCGGCTGGGATAACGCCGCGGGCTCGGGTCGGGCCGCGCGCCCATCGGGCGCCCAGACCAGAAGCTCGCCATCAACATCGGCCGCTATGCGCAATGTACTGATCATTTCGCGCCGGACGTCTTTGAGGGCATCGTCGTCGAGGTCGAAACCTCGTTTTATCCGGCGATAGGAGATGCAGCCCTCGGTGACGAGGCGCCAGAGGACCTCTTTCAGGACCTGCTCAAAGTCCATGCTTCCGCCCCCGTTGCATCCACCGGTGTGCAACCCTGATGTTTATTATTCCGGTACGCCGAGCACTCGGTAGGCCGCCCGCATGTTCTCGATGAGCGTCGCATCGCGGAACGGGGTTGAGATTTTCGAGATGCGAAATCCTGGATCGAGTTCAAGGACGCGCGCCATCGCGTCACGTCCTTCATTTATTCGATCGGCGCGGACGCAGGCAAACGCCAACCAACGATAGATCGGCGTGTAGTTCGGCGCATGTCGTGCCGCGTCACGCATAAACGCCAGGCAGTCGTCATTGCGCCCCTGAACAAGGCAGGCCACGCCCGCACCGAACAGCATATTAGCCATTTCCAGATCCAGGGGACTGAGCCGGATCGCCTGCTCAAAATAGCCAAGAGCAGGCTCGTAGTCGCCAGCATGTAAGTGCACCCACCCGGCTCTCATCAACACTTGCGCCGAGTTGGGATTGAGTCGGATCGCTCGTGCAATCGTCGAGAGCGCCAATTCATAATCATGGGCGATATGTGATAAAACATGTGCGGCAGAGCGCAATGTATCCGGGTCGTCCCGGTTCGAGTGGACGGCTTCCCGTGCAAGAGACGCAGCCTTAGCTTTTTCCTCTGCGTTGCTCCAGCCGCCCGTATCACGCGAGACAACAACTATTCCAAATAGTGCCTTCGCGAGCGCATAGCCGGGATCGAGGCGAATTGCTCGTTCGAGCAAAGTAAGCGCCTCTTCATTTGCTGACTGGCTGCGCGTGTAGAACCGTTCAAGCGCCCGCAAGTACAGATCGTATGCGTCCAGGTTCTCTGTCGGTTTGGCATAGGCGCGCGCGATCTCTGCGCGCTGCACGCTAGGGACTATCGATCCGACGACACTTTCGGTGAGCCGGTCCTGAAGGTCGAAGATGTCGTCGAGCGAGCCATCGAAGCGATCGGCCCAGATGTGATGGCCGGTGGTCGCTTCGATCAACTGCCCCGGGATGCGCACCCGGTTGGCAGCCTTGCGGATACTGCCTTCGAGTACATAGCGCGCGCCAAGCTCGCGGCCGACCTGTTTGATGCCGACCGGCTTGCCCTTGTAGGTGAAGCTCGAGTTGCGCGCGATCACCAAGAACAAGCCGACCCGTGACAGGGCAGTGATGATGTCCTCGACAACACCGTCGGCGAAATATTCCTGCTCGGGGTCGCCACTTAGGTTCTGGAACGGCAGCACCGCAATCGACGGCTTTTCGGGAAGCGAGGGTTCCGTTGCGGCAGCAGCGGCAGCGCTGATTGGCTGAGCCGTCGAACCGACCACAATGCGGTGCGTCCGCACCGGCCGAGCGATGTTCTTGACCTGTTGTCGCCCATGTCCTCAAACGAGAAATCGAGCTTGTCTCGCACCTGCTCGTGCGCCGCCGCGCTGATGCAGATCCCGCCCGGTTCGGCCAGTGCCTCCAGGCGCGCGGCGATGTTGACGCCATCGCCAAAGATGTCACCGTCTTCGATGATGATGTCGCCGACATTGACGCCCATGCGAAATTCGATCCGCCGTGCCGGCGGCACGGCGGCATTGCGGGCGACCATCTCGCGCTGCACCTCGACGGCACAGCGCACGGCGTCAACCACGCTGGCGAATTCAACAAGGAGGCCGTCGCCGGTGGTTTTGACGATGCGACCCCGATGCTCGGTGATCTTGGGATCGCCGAGTTCCCGGCGGACCGCGCGCAATGCCGCGAGCGTGCCCTCCTCCTCTTCGCCCATCAACCGCGAATAGCCGGCAACATCAACAGCGAGGATCGCTGCCAGCCGGCGCTCGACCCGCTCTCCGCTCATCCGTTTAGCGGCCCCAAACGTGCGTTTCTCCGCAGAGTATGCTGGAACTTATTTGAACGCGAGCCTCGCATTCGGCTGCAACGGAATGCTCCAACCTGAAGGCTGCAAACCACCCCACCTGATCCCTTGCTCGGCTGCGGCGGCAATTGCCGGTTACGCGCCGGCGACGGGCGCGGGATCGTGATCGTCGAGAAGGCCGGCGACCGCGAAAACGCGGACCTCGCGCCGGATGCCCTTGGCGGCGATGCTGCCGCGTTCCTCGGCGCGCACGATGTCCCGCACCAGCGCCCAGGTCGGATAGGAGATCAGGATGCCACCCGGGTCGGCCTCCGCCTGGATCCGTGCGGCGAGGTTCACCTCGGCGCCGATGATCGTGTAATCCATGCGGTCTTCCGAGCCGAAATTGCCGACGTTGCAATACCCGGTATTGATGCCGATCCGCATCTGGAAGGGTTGCTC
>Ga0306923_10006785_pt1 | contig 11335 bp, 5 predicted proteins | sample sta12Can44000108_FD_203841 | JGI IMG/M metagenome (GOLD analysis project Ga0306923, IMG submission 203841) | Lab enrichment of tropical soil microbial communities from Luquillo Experimental Forest, Puerto Rico - statanox.12C.anox.44.000.108 (v2)... | ecosystem: Environmental > Terrestrial > Soil...
CGCTGCGAACATGTCGCGCATGCGCTGGTCCGAGACCGGGCTCTCGACCACGACCACCAACTCCGGCTTGTTGGACGAGGCGCGGATCAGGCCCCAGCTGCCGTCCTCCACGGTGACGCGCACGCCATTGACGGTGACGAGATCACGGATCGGTTGGCCTGCGACCTTCTGGCCGCTTTTCCGCGCGGCCTCAAAATGTTTCACCACGGCGTCGACGACGACGTATTTCACCTCGTCGGGGCAATGCGGCGACATGGTCGGCGACGACCAGGTTTTTGGCAGCGCGTTCTTGAGATCCGCCATGGATTTTCCGGGCGCGCGGTCGAGCATTTCGCAGATCGCGATTGCTGAGACCAGGCCGTCGTCATAGCCGCGACCGAACGGCTTGTTAAAAAAGAAGTGGCCTGATTTTTCGAAACCCGCGAGCGCACCCAGTTCATTGGTCCGGCGCTTCATGTAGGAATGCCCGGTCTTCCAGTAGCTCGCTTTCGCGCCCTGCTTTTGCAGCAGGGGATCGGTGAGGAACAGCCCGGTCGATTTGACGTCGACCACGAACTGCGCATCCCTATGGGTTGCCGACATGTCGCGCGCCAGCAGCACGCCGACCTTGTCCGCAAAGATCTCTTCTCCGGTGTTGTCGACCACGCCACAGCGGTCGCCGTCGCCGTCGAAGCCGAGGCCGACATCGGCCTCGCTCGCCAGCACCGCGGCGCGGATCGCATGCAGCATTTCCAGGTCCTCCGGGTTCGGATTGTATTTCGGGAACGTGTAGTCGAGCTCGGTGTCGAGCGGCACCACATCGCAACCGATCTTCTCCATCACCTGGGGTGCGAACGCGCCGGCAGTGCCGTTGCCGCAGCCGACCACGACCTTCAGCCGGCGCTTCAAGCTGGTGCGACTGGTGAGGTCGGCGATATAGCGGGCGGGGAAGTTCTCGTGGAACTGGTAGGAACCGCCGGCCTTGGTCTTGAAGTCCGCGCGGAGCACGATCTCCTTCAGTCGGGTCATCTCGTCCGGACCGAAGGTCAGCGGCCGGTTGGCACCCATCTTCACGCCGGTCCAGCCATTGTCGTTATGCGAGGCGGTGACCATCGCCACGCAGGGCACGTCGAGCTCGAACTGCGCAAAATAGGCCATCGGCGTCAGCGCGAGCCCGATATCGTGCACTTGACAGCCCGCTGCCATCAGGCCCGAAACAAGCGCATATTTGATCGAGGCCGAATAGCCGCGGAAGTCGTGCCCGGTGACGATTTCCTGCTTGGCGCCGAGCTCTGCGATCAGGGCGCCCAGCCCCATGCCGAGGGCCTGCACGCCCATCAGGTTGATCTCCTTGTTGAACAGCCAGCGCGCGTCGTATTCGCGAAAACCGGTCGGCTTCACCATCGGCTCGGATTCAAACGCATAGGTGTTGGGAAGGAGCACAGATTTCGGCTTGGGAAACATGCAAGGCCTCGTCGTGGACGCGAAAAACGCTGTCTGGCGCAGCCATAGCGAATGCGCACGCGAAGCGGAAGGCGCGTTGTGGGGGCGGATCATCATAATTCGGCCGGGGCGGTGTTGCCCACGACTGCTCGTCAGCTCTGCGATCATCCGCCGCAGTGGCGAGCGTCGAGCCGGCCCATGAATGGGTGCTGGTTCCCAAGGCCGCCAATTGGCTGATAGTCGTGCAGTGCCATTGCGGATCTGGGGAGCCGCGCGCCTTTGCTGCTGGGTGCCGCCCTAAAAAATCCAAGGCTTCGCGTTCCGCGTCGTTGTGAACACCGCTCGACAGGCCAGCGCGCGTCGACGGGCCGAGCTCGACCTCGTCGCTGAACGCATTCGGCGCGCCCTACTGGTATCGATGAATAACAGAGATCTGTCACGCGCAATTGGATGCCGGACCAGAACATGTCCACATCAGGGTCAGAACCGCCTCATCGCGGGCCCGCGAGCCGATCAGAAAAGGCGCCATTTCGATCGCCCGCAACGCAGCTCAGTGGCTTTCAATCGGACCATGACGGCATTTCGGCATGAGCTAATGATAACGCCTAAGCGCCGCATTTTCCGCCGCAGAGTCGCGCTTTACTGCTCCAGAACCATCTTTCCGTTGGCATATTCGAAGCGCTTCAGCTTCGCAAGGAACGACAGGCCAAGGAGGTTTTCCGACAGCGCCTCGTCCGGCAGCACCAAGGCATCGACATCGCGGACGATGAGGCCGCCGACCTCGACCATAGCAAGATGCGCGCGTGCGGCCTTCACGGTGCCGTTGGCGGTGGTGACGCTGACGTTGTACTGGCCGGGGGACGGGCGCAGACCGAAGCGCGCTGCAGAGGATTCGTTCAGCGCGATCACCGAGGCGCCGGTATCGACCATGAAATCAATGCGCTGGCCGTCGATGCGGCCTTCGGTCGCGAAGTGTCCGCGAGGGTCGCGCGGAATGCTGAGCGTATGGAGGCCGGATTGTTCTGGTACGGGCACGGCTTGCGTAGCTGGGGTGGCGGATGCTGGCGCCGGTGTCATCCTGCTCGCCATCTGCGCCATGAAGGTGCCGAGACCGGCCATGATGGCCGCGGTGATCACAATGTTACGCATGACGCCACACTCAGATTTGGCCGGATCCAACCGTCGATTTCACCACGAGACGCCGTAACACTGCGACCACGCCGCGGCCGCGAAAGCCGCCATTTTCGCGAAAAGGATGAGCAAAGTGTTAATTAACGCACCCGAGTGTTACCTTCCCCGCGGCTTGGCGCTGCGTGTGGGTGGTGCGGCGGCCGGGTCCTCAGGCCAGGGATGGCGGGGATAGCGGCCGCGAAGATCGGCGCGGACGGCGGCGTAGCTGCCGCGCCAAAAACCGGGCAGATCGCGGGTCACCTGCACCGGCCGGTTAGCCGGCGACAGCAATTCCAACACAAGCGGCACCTGACCTCTCGCGATCGCGGGATGGGTGGTGAGCCCGAACAACTCCTGCAGCCGCACCGCGACCGTCGGTCCCTGCGCGGCCTCATAGTCGATTGCAAGTGTGGAGCCTGTCGGCGCTTCGAAATGGGTGGGCGCCTCGCGATCAAGCCGGCCGCGCAACTCCCAGGGCAGCAGGGTGATCAGCGCCTCCGACAGCTCGCCGGCGGATAAGTCCTTCAGCGCGATCTTGCCGTAGAGCGCGGGCACCAACCAATCCTCGCGCCGCCGGATGAGCGTATCGTCCGATAGCTCGGGCCAGCTTTCACCGTCGGCCCTGCGCAGAAACATGACGCGATCGCGCCACTGTTTGAGGGACTTCGTCCACGGCAATTTGTCGAGGCCCAAGGCGATCAGCCCGTCGGCGAAGACGCGCGCCGTCTCGACCGAAGCTGCTAGCGCGAGTGGGGATTGCGACAGCATGATCGCATGCAGGGTCTTTCTGCGGCGCGCCCGCACGGCGAGCGCGCTCGGGTCGAAGGCGACCTCATCCGCGAGTTCGATGTGCGCTGCGAAATGCGCTTCTATCTCTTCCTGCGATATCGGCGCCGCCAGCAGAATGCGTCCGGCGGCTGCCGTTCCTGAGAGCTCACCGACTGCGATGTATGGGGCTTTCGCCAAGGCCGCAGTCTGCTCCAGCATAGCGCCGCGGCCATTGGCAAGCACGAAGCTGCCGTTGCCCCGGTTGCGCGCGATGCGATCCGGATAAGCAAAGGCGAGCATCACCCCTGTGCTCAAGCCAGCTTCTGCGCGCCTGCCGGACGACGAGATCACCTGCGAAGCTAAGCGCCGGGCAAACGCCCGCAGACTCGCCGCACGCTGCGAACGGTCGCGCCGGAACTGGTCGAGCCTTGCGTCAAGATCGACGCTATCGCCGCCGAGTCCGCGCTCAGTCAGCACGGCGGCGATGTTGGCAGCCGGCTCGGCTGCACCAAACTCTTGCGCGTCCACGATCATGCGAGCAAGCCGCGGTGGCAGCGCCAGCGCGCGCAGGCGGTTGCCTTCTGGGGTAATGCGGCCGCGGGCATCGAGCGCGCCGAGCTCGCCGAGCAGGCTCTTCGCTGCCTTTAGCGCGGGCGCCGGCGGCGGATCAAGAAACGCCAGCTGTGCCGGTTCGCTCACGCCCCATTGTGCGAGGTCGAGCACCATCGAGGACAGATCGGCGGAGAGGATTTCCGGCTGGGTGAAGGCCGGCAACGACGCCGTCTGCGGCTCGTCCCACAGCCGATAGCAGACCCCCGGTTCGTTGCGGCCGGCGCGGCCGCGCCGCTGGTCGACCGCCGCGCGCGAGGCGCGCACGGTCACAAGCCGCGTCAGGGCGACGTCCGGCTCATAGCGTGGCAGGCGCGCCAGGCCGCAATCGACCACGATGCGCACGCCTTCGATGGTGAGCGATGTCTCCGCAATCGAGGTCGCCAGCACCACCTTACGGCGCCCGTTCGGCGGCGGCGCGATGGCGCGATCCTGGACACTGGCTTCGAGCGCGCCGAACAGCGGCACGATCTCGGTGTTTTGGTCCTGCACGCGCTCATGCAGAAAAGTCTGCGTGCGCCGGATCTCGGCCGCGCCCGGCAGAAAGGCCAACACCGACCCGGTCTCGGCGCGCAAGCTGCTCGCGATCGCCTCCGCCATCTGCCGCTCAAGCGGCACGTCGATCTTGCGGCCGAGATAGCGTGTCTCGACCGGAAAAGCGCGGCCCTCGCTCTCGACCACTGGCGCATCGCCGAGCAGCTTTGCGACGCGGGCCCCATCGAGCGTTGCCGACATCACGATGATGCGCAAATCGTCGCGCAGACCCGTTTGCGCATCGCGCGCAATCGCCAGCCCAAGATCGGCATCGAGTGAGCGCTCGTGGAATTCGTCAAACAGTACCGCGGCGACGCCAGACAATTCCGGATCATCAAGGATTTGCCGGGAGAAGATGCCTTCGGTGACCACCTCGATGCGCGTTGCGCGCGAGACTTTTGCGCCGAAGCGGACGCGATAGCCGACGGTTTCGCCGACTACCTCACCAAGTGTCTTGGCCATGCGCTCGGCGCTGGCGCGCGCCGCGATGCGCCGCGGCTCCAACACGATGATCCTTCTACCCCTCGCCCACGGTGCCTGCAAAAGTGCGAGCGGCACGCGGGTGGTCTTGCCGGCGCCGGGCGGCGCGACCAATACGGCCGCATTGTGGACTTCCATCGTGTGCGAGAGCTTGTCGAGCACCGCATCGATCGGAAGGGGCGTATCGAAACTGCGGAGCAAGGTCACTCCGTTTGTGATGCTCGAACTGGCATCCGCGATCTTTTGCTTAAGCTTATATTAGCAGCTCATAAGACGTGGCTGGCCGGGACCACAAGCCCGGAATCAAATCAACTCACCCTGTCCGCGGCAGTGGCGGCCGGCCGACGCTTTCATAGGCAAAGCCGTGGGTCGCCATGTCTTCGGGACGGTAGATGTTGCGCAGGTCGACCACGACCGGCTGCTTCATCTCCTGCTTCAGCCGCCCGAGGTCGAGCGTTCGGTACTGAACCCACTCGGTGACGACCACCATCGCGTCGGCGCCCTTCGCACAGAGATAGGGATCGTCGACGTAGTCGATCTCGGGCAATTCCTTGCGCGCCTGCTCCATGCCGACGGGATCATGCGCACGCACTTTTGCGCCCATGTCCAAAAGCCCGGTCACCAACGGGATCGAGGGCGCCTCGCGCATGTCGTCGGTGTCAGGCTTGAAGGTGAGGCCGAGGACTGCAACCGTCTTGCCGCGCAGCGAGCCGCCGGCGGCGTTCGACACCTTTCGCGCCATTGCGCGCTTGCGGTTGTCGTTGACGCCGAGCACGGCTTCCACAATGCGAAGCTGCACGTCATTGTCCTGCGCGATCTTCACCAGCGCGCGCGTATCCTTTGGGAAGCAGGAGCCGCCGAAGCCCGGACCGGCATGCAAGAATTTTGAGCCGATGCGGTTGTCGAGGCCGATGCCGCGCGCAACCTCCTGGACGTCGGCGCCGACCTTCTCGGACAAATCGGCGATCTCGTTGATGAAGGTGATCTTGGTCGCCAGAAATGCATTCGCGGCGTATTTGATCAGCTCCGCCGTGCGTCGCTCGGTAAACATCAGCGGCGCCTGGTTGAGCGACAGCGGCCGATAGATATCGCCGAGCATTTTGCGTCCACGCTGGTCGCACGTGCCGACCACGATGCGGTCGGGGAACTTGAAGTCGCGGATCGCCGCACCCTCGCGCAGAAATTCGGGGTTCGACGCGATCACGACGTCAGCGGACGGATTGACCTCGCGGATGATCCGCTCGACTTCGTCGCCGGTGCCGACCGGCACGGTCGATTTGGTGACGACCACGGTGAAGCCGCTCAACGCCGCTGCGATCTCGCGCGCAGCAGCATAGACATAGGTGAGGTCGGCGTGCCCGTCGCCGCGCCGCGATGGCGTGCCAACGGCGATGAACACCGCGTCGGCTTGGTCGACCGGCAGCGACAGCTCGGCGGTGAAATCGAGCCGCTTGGCCTTGACGTTCGACGCCACCAGTGCGTCCAGCCCCGGCTCGTAGATTGGGATCTCGCCCCGCTGCAGGGCTGCGATCTTGTCGGCATCCTTGTCCACGCAGGTGACATGGTGGCCGAAATCCGCAAAACAGGCGCCGGACACCAGCCCCACATAGCCCGTGCCAATCATGGCAATCCGCATGAATCAACCCGCCTTCCATAGTTAACGCGCTCGCCTCTTAGAACATTTGGGCGCAGAGGGGGAAGCGGAAATCGGCATGGTCCTTGAACGTATCGACAGCAACCAAACCGCTTCGGGCCCATGACGGGCATCGGCGCGCCATAACAGGACAACGATGACCGCAAACGGCACATCAGCCACCGCACGCGTCGACTGGGTGGACTACGCCAAGGGCATCTGCATCGTCATGGTGGTCATGATGCACTCGGTGCTCGGCGTGGAACACGCCGCCGGCGAAACCGGTTTTTTACATGCGCTGGTTGTTTTCGCAAAGCCGTTCCGGATGCCCGACTTCTTCCTGATTTCCGGGCTTTTCTTAGCGCCGGTGATCGACCGCGACTGGCGCACTTACCTCGACCGCAAGGTCGTGCACTTCGGCTATTTCTACGTTTTGTGGGTGACGGTCCAGTTCGGCTTCAAGGCCTCCGTCCTTGCCGCCGAATCCGGCTTTGGCCATGTCGGCCTTCTCTATCTTGAATCCTTCATCGAGCCGTTCGGCACGCTCTGGTTCATCTATCTGCTGCCGATCTTCTTCGTTGTCATAAAACTGACACGGGGCATTTTGCCGCTTCTCGTCGTTGGCGTCGCGGTGCTGCTTCAGTCGGCGCAGGTCGCAACCGGCTGGACTGCAATCGATGAGTTCTGCTCGCGATTCGTCTATATCTATACCGGCTATCTGTTCGCCTCCTACGTCTTTGCGCTGTCGGAGCGCGCGCGGGCCCATCCGGCGCTCGCTCAGGCCGCCATTGTGTTGTGGGCGCTCTTCAACGGCTCGCTGGTCGCGCTTGGCATCAGCGAATGGCCCATCGTTTCGCTCGCGCTTGGCGTTTGCGGCGCCTGCGCGATCGTTGCGATCGCGACGCTGCTTGCGCAGATGCGGTGGCTGAATGTCTTGCGTTTCTGCGGCGAGCATTCGATCGTCATCTATCTCGCCTTCTTCCTGCCGATGGCCGCGACACGGACGCTGTTGCTCAAGACTGGGGTGGTCCACGACATCGGCATGGTCTCGCTGCTTGCGACGATCTTAGGTGTTGCCGGCTCGATTTTGATCTGGCGCGCCGCGCTGACCCTGGGCGCGAACTTCCTGTTCGAGCGGCCGGAAGCGTTCCAGATCGCACCGCGGAAGGCCACGCCCGCGCTGCAGGCGGCGGAATAGGCGCCTGTTCGCGCGCCGGATCGGCCAATTCGGCTTCAGCCGTCTACAGTGCGCCGACATGGCTCAACGGGGCGGCGCAGCACGCCGCTGCTTTGATTGCATATGACGCCAGCACAGAGCGGGTTCCTCAGCAACGATGGCTGATGGCGATCGCAGGCCGGTGTTTTCCTTGAGGCGTTGCCTCATGTCCCCAGGGATGGCGAGGCGAGGTTCGACCGCTACGCAGCGAGCAGACAAAGGTGGGCCGCGAGGACTGGCTTTTGGTCCATCTTTGCAAGGCGCCTGCGCTCGGTGCGGAGGCGGCGTTTCTGGCCGGCCGTTTCAAAGCGCTGACCTCAAAAAATCCCGTGCGCGGCGCGGCAGGGACGGGTGTCAAGGCGGGCAAAAATCCCTACATTGCGGCGATGCCGAAATCTCCACAGAAGGCCGCGGCCAAGTCCGCGGCCAAGTCCGCCGCAAAGCCAGCCTCTGCCACAGCTCCTGCCAGGGGCGCGGGCAAGGGCGACCACGTCTTTCTGGTCGACGGTTCCTCCTACATCTTCCGCGCCTATCACGCGCTACCGCCGCTCACCCGCAAGTCCGACGGATTGCAGGTCAATGCCGTGCTCGGCTTCTGCAATATGCTGTGGAAGCTATTACGCGATATGCCGGAAAACGACCGGCCGACACATCTTGCGATCATCTTCGACAAGTCGGAAATCACCTTCCGCAACAAGCTCTATCCTGATTACAAGGCGCACCGACCGCCGGCGCCCGACGACCTGATCCCGCAATTTGCGCTGATTCGCGACGCTGTGCGCGCCTTCGACCTGCCCTGTCTGGAGCAGAACGGTTTCGAGGCTGACGATCTGATCGCGACCTATGCGCGGCTTGCGACCGACCGGGGGGCCTCCACGACCATTGTGTCCTCCGACAAGGATTTGATGCAGCTCGTGACGGACAGGGTCACGATGTTTGACACCATGAAGGACCGTCGCATCGGCATTGCCGAGGTGATCGAAAAATTCGGCGTGCCGCCGGAAAAGGTCGTCGAGGTACAGGCGCTGGCCGGCGATTCCACTGACAACGTGCCGGGGGTACCCGGCATCGGCGTCAAGACCGCGGCGCAGCTCATCGTTGAATATGGCGACCTGGAGCAACTTTTGTTCCGCGCGACCGAGATCAAGCAGCCGAAGCGGCGCGAGGCTTTGCTGGACAACGCCGGGAAAGCGCGGATTTCGCGGCAGCTTGTGCTGCTCGACGACAAGGTTGATCTTGAGGTGCCGCTCGACGAGCTCGTGGTCCACGAGCCGGACGCGCGAAAGCTGATTGCGTTTTTGAAGGCGATGGAGTTTTCCGCACTCACCAAGCGCGTCGCGGAATATTCGCAGATCGATCCATCGGAGATTGCTGCTGGTATGCCCTCGGCGCCGTCCGCGGCAAGCGGACTGCGCGCGCAAGCCGCGCCCGACCTCACCCCCACTCCACCCTCCCCAACAAGCTCGGGAGGGAGTGCGGCAACGAGCGCTCCGAGCAAGGGAACCGGCGACCGAAGCGAGAAGGCTGCAAGTCTGAAAGGCACCCCGATCTTGCTTGCACGGGCGCGCGAGGAAGCCGCCCGGAAGACGCCCGTCGATCGCACGAAATATCAGACGGTTCGCAATCTTGATCAACTCAAGGCCTTCATCGCCCGCGGCTATGAGCAAGGCCACTTCGCGATCGAGCTGAAATCGAGCTCGATCGACCCAATGCAGGCGGAGATCTCAGGCATCGCCCTGGCGCTCGGCGCCAACGACGCCTGCTATGTGCCGCTGGCGCACCGGCAATCTGGCGATGGCGTTGGCCTGTTCGATGCGGGGCTTGCGCCTGACCAGATCAAGGAGAGCGACGCGTTGGGGGCGCTGCGGCCGCTGATCGAATCCGCCGGCATTTTGAAGATCGGCTTCAATATTAAGTTCGGGGCCGTGATGCTCGCCCAGGCCGGCATTGCGATTCGCAACACTGACGATGTGCAGCTGATGAGCTACGCGCTCGATGCCGGGCGCAGTGCGCATGGGCTTGATTCGCTTTGCGAACGCTGGCTTGGCCACAGCACGCTCACCCATGGCGAACTGATCGGCAGCGGCAAGAACAAGCTGACTTTCGACCAGGTTGCAGTTGACCGGGCGACGGCCTATTCGGCCGAAGACGCCGATGTGATCCTTAGGCTGTGGCGTGTGCTGAAACCCCGCCTCACCGCCGAGCGCATGACGACCGTCTATGAGACGCTGGAGCGGCCGCTGATATTGGTGCTGGCGCGGATGGAGCGCCGCGGCATCTCGATCGACCGACAGGTGCTGTCGCGGCTGTCCGGCGATTTCGCCCAGACTGCGGCGCGCGTCGAAGCTGAACTGCAGGAGCTTGCCGGCGAGCCGATCAATGTCGGCAGCCCCAAGCAGATCGGCGACATCCTGTTCGGCAAGATGGGATTGCCCGGCGGCAGCAAGACCAAGACCGGCGCGTGGTCGACCTCGGCGCAGGTGCTCGACGACCTCGCCGAGCAGGGCTACGATTTTCCGAAGAAGATTCTCGAATGGCGTCAGGTCTCGAAGCTGAAATCGACCTATACCGACGCGCTGCCGACCTACGTCAATCCGCAGAGCCGGCGCGTGCACACGACCTACGCGCTGGCTGCGACTACAACGGGGCGGCTGTCGTCGAACGAGCCGAATCTGCAGAATATCCCGGTGCGCACCGAGGACGGCCGAAAAATCCGCCGCGCGTTTATCGCGACGCCCGGCCACAAGCTGGTGTCGGCGGACTATTCACAGATCGAATTGCGGCTGCTCGCTGAGATCGCCGATGTCCCCGTGCTGCGGCAGGCATTCCGCGATGGCCTCGACATTCACGCCATGACGGCGTCCGAAATGTTCGGCGTGCCGATCAAGGACATGCCGAGCGAGGTGCGGCGCCGGGCGAAGGCGATCAATTTCGGCATCATCTACGGCATCTCGGCCTTCGGACTCGCCAACCAACTCGGCATCGCGCGGGAGGAGGCCTCCGCCTATATCAAAAAATATTTTGAGCGCTTTCCCGGTATCCGCACCTATATGGACGAGACCAGGGAGTTCTGCCGCAAGTTCGGCTATGTCACCACGCTGTTTGGCCGCAAGTGCTACTATCCGGAGATCAAGGCAAGCAATGCCTCGATCCGCTCCTTCAACGAGCGAGCCGCGATCAACGCGCGCCTGCAGGGCAGTGCGGCTGACATCATTCGCCGTGCGATGATCCGCATGGACGATGCGCTCGCCGAGCACAGACTTTCGGCGCAGATGCTGTTGCAGGTGCACGACGAGTTGATCTTTGAGGTACCGGACGGGGAGGTCGCGGCGACGTTGCCGGTGGTGCAGCGCGTGATGCAGGAGGCGCCGCACCCGGCGGTCGTGCTGTCGCTGCCGCTCCAGGTAGATGCGCGTGCTGCGAATAATTGGGACGAGGCGCATTAGCGCGCTGTGATCGCCTTGAGTGCTTCGGCGAGCAGCGCGGCGATCTTTTCAATGGTG
>Ga0306923_10006786_pt1 | contig 11334 bp, 11 predicted proteins | sample sta12Can44000108_FD_203841 | JGI IMG/M metagenome (GOLD analysis project Ga0306923, IMG submission 203841) | Lab enrichment of tropical soil microbial communities from Luquillo Experimental Forest, Puerto Rico - statanox.12C.anox.44.000.108 (v2)... | ecosystem: Environmental > Terrestrial >...
GGATCGCGGTGCAGGGCACGCCGGCGGAGCTGCAGCGCGACGAGCGGGTGCTGGCGGCGTATCTCGGGTGAGCCACGCCCCGATGAAGCGGGGCTCCATGCGGGCCGAGGCACGGTGCGCCCGCGCCTCGTAACCTCACCTGCCCCTTCCCGGCGAGGAGCCCCGAATGCAAGGCAATCCGGCCGTCATCAAGCTCTTGAACGATCTCCTCCAGCTCGAGCTCACGGCGACGCACCAGTACCTCCTGCACGCCGAGATGCTCGGAGACTGGGGATACGAGCGCCTCCACCACAAGATCTCGGACGAGGTGAACGACGAGCTCGGCCACGCCCGGCGACTCACCGAGCGAATCCTGTTCCTCGATGGCGCGCCGAACGTGCAGAACATCGGGACAGTCCACCCGGGCAAGACCGCCGAGGAGATGTTCCGCCTCGACCTCGACGTGGAGCGCACCGCGCACGAAGCGCTGAACCAGGCGATCGCGCAGTGCCGATCGGCGGGCGACAACGGCACCGTCGAGATCTTGGAGGACCTGCTCGAGGACACCGAGGAGCACCGGCACTGGCTCGAGTCGCAGCTCGAGCTCATCGGGCAGATCGGTCTCCAGAACTACCTGTCGGAGCAGATGAAGAAGCCGTCCTGATCGCGCCGAGCGCCCACGTAGATACATGGCGCCGCGGCCAGACCAAGCTACACCTCGAGGACACGCCAATGACTGAAGCGTCGCCCACCGAGCGGGATCTCGTGCCCGAACGCACAGTGGCGAACGCCCGAGTGATCGCCGCGTCGCCGGAACAGGTGTACGCAGCATTCGTCTCTCCAGATCGCCTGGCGCGCTGGTGGGGCCCGAAGGGGTTTCGCAACACGTTCCAGGTGTTCGAGCCCCGACCCGGCGGCTCCTGGCGGTTCGTGATGCACGGCCCGAAGGGCGCGGACTACCCGAACGAATCGCTGTTCGAGACGCTGGTCCCCGGGGAGCGGATCGTAATCCGCCACCTCTCCGGCCATCGTTTCACGCTCACCATCACGCTTGCAGCGGAGGGCACCGGAACTCGTCTCACCTGGCGCCAGACGTTCGACTCCGCGTCGGAGTGCGAGGCCGTGCGCCGCTTCGTGGTCGGTGCGAACGAGGAGAACCTCGACCGACTCGAGTCCGAGCTGGCGGGCCCCCTCACCCCCACCGCTCGATGACGACCCGCGTCTCCGTGTAGAAGCGCACCGCGTCCTTGCCCGTGGCGTGGAGGTCGCCGAAGAAGCTCTGCTTCCAGCCGGCGAACGGGAAGAACGCCATCGGCGCGGCGACGCCCACGTTCACGCCCACCATCCCGGCCTCCACGTGGCTCCGGAAGTACGCCGCGGAGCGGCCGCTCGAGGTGAAGACGCTCGCGGCGTTGCCGTAGGCCGAGCGGTTCGCGATCGCGACCGCCTCCTCCACGCTCGCCGCGCGGATCGTGGCGAGGAGCGGCGCGAACACCTCCTCGCGCGCGACCGGCATCTCGGGCCGCACCCCGTCGAGGATCGTCGGGCCGATGAAGAAGCCGCGCCCGGTGGCGCGCGGGCGGCCGTCCACCACCACGCGCGCGCCGGCGGCGACGCTCTCGTCCACGTGGCGCACCGCTCGCGCGCGGGTCTCGTCGCGGATCACCGGCCCCATCGCCGAGTCCTCGAGGAGCGGATCGCCGGTGGTCATCGCGACCGCCTCGCGCGCGACGCGCTCGAGCGTCGCGTCCCCCGCCGCGCCGACGGGGAGGAGCACGCTGCCGGCGAGGCACCGCTGGCCGGCCGAGCCGAACGCGGCCGACAGGATCCCCTTCGTGGTGAGCTCCGGGTCGGCGTCCGGGAGCACGACGAGGTGGTTCTTCGCGCCGCTCATCGCCTGCACCCGCTTCCCGCTCGCAGCCGCGGTCGCGTAGACGTGGCGCGCCACCATCTCGGAGCCGACGAACGACACGGCCGCGACGAGCGGGTGCGTGCAGAGCGCGTCCACGGCGGCGCGCCCGCCGTGGACGACGTTCAGGACGCCCGGCGGGAGCCCGGCCGCGAGGGCCAGCTCCGCGAGCCGCACGCTGGTGAGCGGGGTCCGCTCCGAGGGCTTCAGCACGAAGGTGTTTCCGGCGGCGATCGCGATCGGGAACATCCAGAGCGGGATCATCGCCGGGAAGTTGAACGGGCAGATGCCCACGCACACGCCGAGCGGCACGCGCCAGGTGTGGCTGTCGATCCCGCGCGCGATCCCCTCGAGCGCCTCGCCCATCGCGAGGGAGGGCATCCCGCAGGCGAAGTCCACCACGTCGATGCCGCGCCGCACCTCGGCGACCGCGTCGGCGAGGAGCTTGCCGTTCTCGCGCGCGAGGAGCCGGCCCAGGGCGTCCTGCTGCGCCTCGAGCTGCTGCTTGTACCGGAAGAGCACCTGCGCCCGATCGACGACCGGCGTCGCGCGCCAGCCCGGGAAGGCGCGCGCCGCGGCCTCGCACGCGTCGTCCACCTCGTCCGGTCCGCACAGCGGCACCTCCGCGAGCGTGGAGCCGTCGGCGGGATTCAGGACCGGCTCGCGCGCCGCCGCCCGCGCCGCGCGCCACTCGCCGCCGACGAGGACCGGGATCGCGCTCACTTGACCGCCCCCACGGTGAAGCCCGCGATGAAGCGGTCGAGGAAGAGGTTGTAGACGACCGCGATCGGCAGGCTGGTGATCAGGCACGCCGCCATGAGCGAGCCCCAGTAGTAGACGTCGCCGCGCACGAGGTAGATCGGCACGCCCACCCCCACCGTCTGGTGCTCCGCCGACGAGATGAAGGTGAGCGCGTAGACGAACTCCTGCGTCACGAGCGTGAAGGAGAAGATCACGACCGTGAGGATCCCCGAGACCGAGATCGGGATGACGAGCCGCACGAACGCGCCGAGGCGGGTGAGCCCGTCCACGAGCGCCGCCTCCTCGAGGTCGCGCGGGATCGCCTTGAAGAACCCCATGAGCAGCCAGATCGAGAACGGGACCGTGAACGTGGGGTACGTCACGATGATCGCCCACAGGGTGTCCTGGAGGCCGAGCCGGGTCACCACGCGCGCCATCGGGATGAACAGCAGCGTCGGCGGGATGAGATAGGTGAGGAAGATCCCGATCCCGAGCCGCTGGCCCCACCTGCCGGTGAGCCGCGCGAGCGCGTAGGCTGCCGGAACCGAGAGCAGGAGCGTGATCGCGACGACCGCCGCGCCGGCGATCGTCGTGTTCCAGAACCAGCGCAGGAAGAGCGTCTGGTGGAGGAGCAGCTCGAGGTGCTCCAGCGTCGGCTTCGCGTTGAAGACGAACGGATTGTTCTGGAGGTTGTAGAGGTCGGAGGTCTGCTTGAAGGTCGTGATCGCCATCCAGTAGAACGGGAAGGCGAGCAGCACGGCGAACCCGGCCACGACGAGCGGGCGGCCGGCGCGCGTGAGCAAGCTCTTGCGCGGGCCCGCCATGTCACGTCACCTCGGCGCGGTATGCGATGCGCAGCATCAGCGCGGCGACCACCACGAGGATCGGCACCAGGAACACGGAGATCGCGGCCCCCTCGGCGAGGTCGGACCCCAGCACCCCGGTGAAGAAGGCGAGCGACGGCAAGACCTGCGTCGAGTCGTAGGGTCCGCCGCGGGTGAGGATGTACACGACCGTCATGTCGGTGAAGGTGAAGATGACGCCGAACAGCACCGCCACGTTGATGATCGGGCGCATCATCGGGAGGGTGATCTCGAAGTGCGTGCGCCAGAAGCCGGCGCCGTCCACCGCCGCGGCCTCCGGGATCTCCCGCGGGATCGAGGTGAGCCCCGCGAGCAGGATCACCGTGGAGAACGGGATCATCCGCCAGGCGTGGACCAGGATCACCGACGCCATCGCGAGCGCCGGCTCGCCGAGCCACATCGGCGGGTCGAAGAGGTTCACGAGGTGCATCCGGGCCAGCGTCCAGTTGATCACCGAGTAGAGCGAGTCGAGGATCCACTTCCAGCCGATGGCCCCGAGGCTGATCGGCGCGACCCACGGCAGGAGGATGAGGAAGCGCACGAGCCCGCGGCCGCGGAACCGCTCGCGCAGCGCGAGCGCGAGCACGTTCGCGCACACGATCACGATCACCTGCGTGCAGATCGTGAAGACGAAGGAGTTGAGCAGCGCGCGGCGGAACGCCGGGCTCTGGAGCACCGAGCGGAAGTTCTCGAGGCCGACGAAGCGGTAGCCCACCGAGCCCACCGTCACGTTGCCCACGCTGTAGAGGAACGCGAGCGCGAAGGGCAGCCCCACGAGCGCCACGATGTAGAGGACCGCCGGCGAGAAGAGCGCCAACCCGAGGAGCCGGGCGCCTCGGAGCCGCCGGCGCGCGTACGGGCGCACGCCCTCGATCTCGGCGGTGCTCACTGCCATGCGATCTCCGGTGGCGCGGTCCGCTTGCCGGACGCCTTGTCGAAGAACCGCAGCTGCCGCCGCGGGACCAGGAGCTCCTCCGCCCTCCCCTCCTCGAACGTCGCCGGGATCGAGACCGGGATCCGGGCAATCACCTTCTTCCCGTCGAAGCGTCCGCCGTCGACGGTGGCGTACACCACCCGCTCCGACCCCAGCCACTCGACGTGCGTCACCCGCGCGCGCAGCCGCACCGCCTCGCCTTGCACCGCGGACGGCGGCAGCAGGCTCTCTGGCCGGAAGCCCGCGATGATCCCGTCGTCGGGGAGCAGGTTCATCGGCGGCGAGCCGAGGAAGGTGGCGACGAACGTGTCGGCGGGGTTGTCGTACACCTCGTGCGGCGTGCCGATCTGGCGGACGGAGCCCTCGTTCAGGACGACGATCCGATCGCCCATCGCGAGCGCCTCCACCTGGTCGTGCGTGACGTAGATCGTCGTCGTCCGGACGCTCCGGTGGAATTGCGCGAGCTCGTCGCGCGCGGAGGCGCGCAGCTTCGCGTCGAGGTTCGAGAGCGGCTCGTCGAGCAGGAACACCGTGGGCTTGCGCACGAGGGCCCGCGCGAGCGCCACCCGCTGCCGCTCGCCGCCCGAGAGCTCCCGTGGCCTGCGGTCGAGCAGGTGCTCGATGCCGAGGAGCTTCGCCGCCCACCCCACGCGCTCCAGGCGTTCCTCCTTCTCGACGCCGTGCGCCTTCAGCGGAAAGGCGATGTTCCGGGCCACCGAGAGGTGCGGGTAGAGCGCGTAGCTCTGGAACACCATCGCGATGCCGCGCGCCCGCGGCGGGAGCTCGGTGACGACCTTTCCCCCGATGAGCACGTCGCCTTCGGTCGGCTCCTCGAGCCCCGCGATCATCCGCAGCAGCGTGGACTTCCCCGAGCCGGAGGGGCCGAGGAAGACGAGGAACTCGCCGTCCCGGGTGGCGAGGTCGATCTCGTGGACCGCCGCCGCCTGGCCCTTCCGGTACACCTTGGTCAGCTGCCGCGTCTCGACGATTGCCATCCCGCCCGATCACGCCTTCCACTTGTCGAAGATGCGCTTGATCTCCCGCTCCGCCGCGCGGGCAGACTCCTCGGGCGACAGCTCGTCGCGGGCCACCTTCGCGAACATGGTGGGGAGGACGAAGGTGTTGAACACCTCGTCGATCGCCGCCGTCGCGTAGCCCGGGAAGCCGACGTTCGTCGCCCAGTCGAGGACGGTGGACAGCACCTTGTACTTGTCCGGCGGGTGCGCCTTCGGATCGTTCTGGAGCTGCTGCCCGAGATCGGGAACGGTCTTCGGGAAGCACGGGAAGTTGTAGAACTCGCTCGCCTTGAAGGCCGCCGGGAAGGCGTCGATGTAGTCGATGAGGAACTGCTTCGCGCCGTCCTTGTTCTGCGCGAACTTCCACACCACGTAGCAGTTCATCACGTGCTCGGCGGCGATCCGCCGCACCGGCCCCTTCGCCGTCGGCACGATCTGGATCTTCCTCGACATCTCCGGGTTCTCCTTCTCGGCGGTGCGCGTGACCGAGATCGCGTTCTGCACGAAGGAGAGCTTCCCGGCGAGGATGCCGCGGTTGTTCGACGAGGGATCCCAGGTGAACACCTCGTTCGTCTGCGCCTCCTTGTGGAGGGCGCGCATGAACTTCAGCGCCTCGATGGTCTGCGGGCTGTTGATGACGACGCGACCGTCGGGGTCCTGCTCCGCGCCGCCGAACGACCACAGGATCGCGCGCATCGCCATGTTGGTGTCGAGCTCCTGCGAGAGCCCGATGCCGCACGGGTTGCCGAGCTTCTCCTTGATCGCCTTCGCGCCCTTCCGCACGTCGTCCCAGGTGTCGGGGCCGTTGGGGTAGCCGACCTGCGACCAGAGATCCTGCCGGTAGTTCCCGGGGTCCGGCACGTAGGAGTCGCTGAACGCGAAGTACTTCTTCGTCCTCGGGTTCAAGGTGGACTTCACGCCGAGGTCGATGGCCTTGCCCCACTTCTTCTCGACCGCCTGGTAGACCTCGGCGTGATCGATCACCTGGTGCTCGTAGGCCGCCGGCGGCGACAGGAACAGGAACAGGTCGTGGCCCTGCTGCGCCGAGGCCTCGGCGGCGGCGCGCGCGTTGATCTCGCCGATCGAGATGTGATCGACGATCACCTGGGTGTTGTGCTTCTGCCCCCACTCCTTGCAGAACGTCCCGTCGAACCACTTGTCGTAGGCGGGGACGAAGTGGCTCCACTGGACGATCTTCAACGTCTTCCCTTGCGCGCGCGCCGTCAGCGGCGCGAGGCCGGCGCCAGCGAGCCCTGCGGCGAGCGCCGCGGTGCCCGCCTGCTTCACGAACTCTCGGCGTCCGATCCGGTTCCTCGGCATGACGAGATCCCTCCCCGTTGGACCATGCAAACGGGCGTTCCCAGCGCGTAGTGCCGCGCGGGACTTCGACCCAATTTGCTCGTCTTCACGCGGGGTGACGCGCCCAGGCGAGCACGCGCGCGAGGTCGTCGGGCAGGGGCGCCTCGACGCGCAGCGTCACCCCGCTCGCGGGATGCGGGAACGTGAGCGCCGACGCGTGGAGGGGCGTGCGGGCGAGGAGCACCTCGCCGTCCGGGCCGGCGAGCGGTGCCTCCTCGCCGTAGTCGGGATCGAGCGCGAGCGGCGTCCCCGTGAAGGCGAGGTGGACGCGGAGCTGGTGCGTCCGTCCGGTCTCCGGCGCGCACTCCACGAGCGCGAGCCCCGCCGCCGGGAAGCGCTCGAGCACCCGAACAGCGGTGGCCGACGGCTTCCCCCGCGGATCGCCCGGCGGCACCGCCTTCATGCGGCCCTTGCGGGCGGGCGCGATCGAGAGCTCGATGCGCTGCTCGTCCGGAGGCGCCCCTCGCACGAGCGCGAGGTAACGCTTCTCCACCGAGCGTCCTTCGAAGGCGAGGTTCAGCGCCCGGTGCGCTGCTGCGGTCCGCGCGAGCGCGAGCACACCGCTCGTGCCGCGGTCGAGCCGGTGCACGACCCAGAGCCGCCCGAGCGCGGCCTGCGCCTCCTCGAGGATCGTCCGCTCCGGCGCGCCGCGCCCCGGGATCACGATCCGACCCGCGGGCTTGTCGAGCGCGACGAGGTGCTCGTCCTGGAAGAGCAGCCTCACACGACCTGCTTCGCCGGGACGATCTCCACGGGCCCGAACCGCTCGAGCTGCGGGGCGACGTCGCGTGCCGGCCCGACCGCGACGACGACGCCGCGCCCGTCGAGCGGGAAGTGCCGCCGTGCGACGGCGAGGCACTCGTCGGCGGTGACCGCGCGCACGCGCTCGCGGTACTCGGTGACGTGCTCGACCGGCAGGCCGAAGAGCCGGAGATCGGCGAGCTTCTCCGCGAGCTGGTCGTGGGTCTCGAGCGAGAGCGGGTAGAGGCCCGCGAGGTAGGCCTTCGCGCGCTCCAGCTCCTCGGCGCCGGGGCCGCCGTCGCAGTAGCGCCGTGCCTCCTCGAGCGCCACCTCCACGAGCTCGCCCGCGGTGGCGGTCTTCGTGAACGACGACACGAAGAAGAGGCCGCCGGCGCGGCTCGTCGCGAAGCGAGAGCGGACGCCATAGGAGAGGCCCCGGTTCACCCGGATCGCCTCCATGAGCCGCGAGGTGAAGCCGCCGCCGAACACCGCGTTCGCGACGACGGCCGGGATGTACTCGGGCGAGCTCCGCGCGAACGCGGGCAGCGCGATCCGCACCTGCACCTGCGTCGCGTCGGGCTTGTCCACCACCACCACGCGCCGCGAGCCCGGCTCGGGCGCGGGCGGCACCGGCGGCGGGCTGTCGGCGCCCTTCCAGCCGGCGAGCCGCCGCCGCGCGAGCGCGAGCGCCTTCTCCGGATCGACGGCGCCGACGAGCACGAGCGTCGCGCCCGGCGCGCCGAAGTACCGCCGGTGGAAGGCGACGAGATCGGCGCGCTGCAGGCGCGCGAGGTGGCGCATCCGGCCATCGGGCGCGTGCGCGTAGGGGTGCGCGCCGTACGCGGCGCGCAGCATCGCCCGGTCGGCCACCGCGCCCGGCTCGTCGAGGAGGTTCGCGAGGCCGGCCGCCTCGCGGCGCCGGATCCGGTCTACCTCCTTGGCGGGGAACGACGGCGAGGTCGCCACCTCGAGCACGAGGTCGAGGAGCGGCGCGAGCGACTCGGCCGGCGCCGAGATGCCGAATCCCGAGGAGTCCTCGTCGGCCGAGGCGCCCAGCTCGGCGCCGAGCGCCTCCGCTGCCTCGTCGATCTCGCGCCCGCTCCGCGCCTTCGTCCCGCGCCGCGCGCACTGGACCACGAGGCTCGCGAGCCCCTCGCCGCGGACGGGGTCGAGCGCGGAGCCGGCGGGCAGCACGAGCCTCACCGCCACGAGCGGCACGCCGGGCCGCCGGGCCACCACCACCTCGAGGCCGTTCGGGAGCCGCTCCTCGTGGAGCGGCGGCAGCTCGATGCGATCACCCACGGGACGGCTCCTGCTTCGAGCGTGCGCCGGAGCGTTCCGGCTCCACGACGACCACGTTCCGCCGCGCCGGGTCGAGCCAGCGCCGCGCCACCTCGCGCACGTCCTTGGGCGTCACCGCCGCGTACTGCTCGAGCGCCCTCCCCGCCTCGCGCCAGTCGCCGAGGAGCGCCTCGGCCTGCCCGAGCGCGTGCGCGACGCCGTTGTGCGTCGCGAGCTCGTGCAGCACCGCGCTGCGGAGCAGCCGCTGCGCCCGGCGCAGCTCCCCCGCCGTCACGCCCTTCGTGCTCACCTTCGCGATCTCCTCCCAGAGGAGCGCCTCGGCGGCGGCGCGGTCCTTGCCCGGCGCGAGCTCGACGAAGCACAGGAAGACGCCCGGGTCGATGCGCCAGCCCCAGCTCGCGTGCGCGGAGACCGCGATCTCTTCCTCCTCCACGAGCCGCCGGCGCAGGCGCGACGACTCGCCCACCGCGAGCACCGTCTGGAGCACGTCGAGCGCGGCGGAGTCGGGATTCCGCGCCTCCGGGCCGCGCCAGCCCACGAGCACCGCCGGCGCCTGCGCCGGGTAACGCACCGCGGCGCGACGCTCGCCGCGCTGCGGCGGCTCTCCGCGCGGCACCGGCGGCGGCGGTGGGCCGGCCGGGATGTCGCCGTAGAACCGCTCGACGAGCCGCAGCGTGGCGTCGGGCTCGAGGTCGCCCACGCCGTAGATCACCGCGTTGTTCGGCGCGTAGTAGGTGCGGAAGTACGCGAGGCAGTCCTCGCGCGTGATCCGCTCGATGTCCTCGCTCCAGCCGATCACCGGCCAGCGGTACGGGTGCGCCTGGAACACGAGCGACTCGAGCTGCTCCTCCATGAGGCCGAAGATCGAGTTCTCGGTGCGCAGCCGCCGCTCCTCCAGCACCACCTGCCGCTCCTGCTCCAGCGTCTCCGGCGAGATCTGGAGCGAGCGCATCCGATCGGACTCGAGGTCGAGCACCGTCTCGAGCGCCTCGGCCGCGAAGTCCTCGTAGTAGGCCGTGACGTCGTTCGAGGTGTACGCGTTCGACGTCCCCCCGCGCGACTCGAGGACCCGGTCGAACTCCTTCGGCCCGTACTTCGCCGCGCCGTTGAACATCATGTGCTCGAAGAGATGCGAGATCCCCGTGAGCCCGAGGCGCTCGTTGCGCGAGCCGACCTCGAAGAACGTGTACCAGCTCACGGTGGGCAGGCCGCGCTCCGGGAGCAGGCGCACGCGCAGGCCGTTCTGGAGCGTATGGGTCACCACCCGGTCCAGCTCGAGGATCGGCGCGGTGGGAGTTTTCACGGCGGGCATGTGGCGCCGGAATCTAGCGGCCGATCCAGCGCGCGTCGAGCGCCGCCGCAATCGACGGTTCGTCGCACGGACGGAGAGTAGGTTGCCGCTGATTCGACCCAGGACTAGAAACCGAAACGGACGTTGACCGCTGGCATGCCCCACATTCGACACAGGAGTCCGAGGAGAATGGCCAAGGCGAAGCAGCAGCGGGATCCGCGTCGCGAGGTGCTCCGGAAGCTCGGAGAGAAGGTTCGGACGTATCGGCACGAGCGCGGCCTCACGCAGGAGGCGCTCGCCGAGTCGCTCGACCTTTCGGTCGCGTACGTGAGCCTCATCGAGCGTGGGGGGCGCAACCCGCCCTTCACAACGGTGGTGGCCATCGCCCATGCTCTCGGGGTGTCCCCCCGAGAGATGTGCGCCGACTGACTCGCACGGCAGACCCCGCGCAGAAGACCTGGCCCGCCGGCATCACCGGCGGGTTTTTCATTTCTCGATCGGGAAGCCGCACTCCGCGCAGCGGCCCTTCCTGCGGCGCAGCGGCAGCGCGCAGCCGGGGCACCGCTTCGTGCCGGGCGGAAGAGGCACCACCGCAGCGCGCCCATCGCCTGGCCGCGCGCGACGCCCCTCCAGACGCGCGACGCGCGCCTCCAGCGCCTCGACGCGCGCGAGGAGCGCCCGCGCACCGCCGCGGCGCGATGCCGGCCGCGACGCTCTCGCCGCGACTCTCCTCCTGGGCACTTCAGCCATGCGCGCGAGCGTGCCCCGCCCGCCCGGTCGGGTCAAACTCCCGCCATCGGAATGGTGACCCGGCACGGGGCGAATTACAGTCGCCGCACGATGCCGAGGCTCGATCGAAGCGCGCGGCTGCGCGAACCCGCGACCCCGGGCGGAACCTCCTGGGCCGATCCCGAGGTGCTCGACCTGCTCGCGCGCCCCCACCCGCCGAGCCGCGAGATCCCGCGGGCCCGCCAGATCTTCGTCAACCGGAACCTCCGGATGGACCGGGTCGACGTGGTCGGGTTCGACATGGACTACACGCTGGCGATCTACCACCTGCGCCAGCTCGAGGAGCTCGCGTTCGAGATGACGCTCGCGCGGCTCGTCCACCACATGGGCTACCCCGAGGCGATCTCCGCGCTGCGCTACGATCCGGAGTTCGTCATCCGCGGCCTCGTCGTGGACAAGGTCGCGGGCAA
>Ga0306923_10006787_pt1 | contig 11334 bp, 8 predicted proteins | sample sta12Can44000108_FD_203841 | JGI IMG/M metagenome (GOLD analysis project Ga0306923, IMG submission 203841) | Lab enrichment of tropical soil microbial communities from Luquillo Experimental Forest, Puerto Rico - statanox.12C.anox.44.000.108 (v2)... | ecosystem: Environmental > Terrestrial > Soil...
TCTCCTCGGCGAGCCCGCCGCGCAGGCGCGGGCGCCCGCGGCCGCGCGCGCGGTTACGAAGGTGGCTGTGCTCCGCAGCGCAGGGCCGGGCACGCTCGACCAGCACCTGTGGAACGAGGGGACGCACCACCGCGCCTACCAGACGATGGGCGCGCACCTCCGCACGGTCGACGGCGTCCCCGGCACCTCGTTCGCGGTGTGGGCGCCGAACGCCGAGCGCGTCTCGGTGATCGGCGACTGGAACGGCTGGGACCCCGGCGCGCACGTGCTCCATCGGCTCGGCGGCTCCGGCATCTGGCAGGGCTTCATCCCGCGCGTCGCCCGCGGCGCCGTCTACAAGTACCACCTGCGCTCACGCGAGCGCGGCTACACGGTGGACAAGGCCGACCCGTTCGGCTTCCAGCACGAGAGCGCGCCGGGGACGCAGTCGATCGTCACCGACCTCGCCTACGAGTGGGGCGACGAGGCGTGGCTGCGCGAGCGCGGCGCGCGGAACGGCCTCGGCGCGCGGATCAGCATCTACGAGGTGCACCTCGGCTCGTGGCGCCGCGGCGACGGCGATCGGTCGCTCTCGTACCGAGAGATCGCGCCGCTGCTCGCCGACTACTGCGCCGACATGGGCTTCACCCACGTGGAGTTGCTCCCGATCACGGAGCACCCGTTCTACGGCTCCTGGGGCTACCAGACCACCGGCTACTTCGCGCCCGCCTCGCGCCAGGGCAGCCCGCAGGACCTCATGTTCCTCGTGGACACGCTCCACCAGCGCGGGATCGGCGTGCTGCTCGACTGGGTCCCGTCGCACTTCCCGGCCGACGCGCACGGGCTCTCGTTCTTCGACGGCACGCACCTGTTCGAGCACGCCGACCGGCGCCAGGGCCACCACCCGGACTGGGACAGCTACATCTTCAACTACGGGCGGAACGAGGTGCGGTCGTTCCTGCTCTCGTCGGCGATGTTCTGGCTCGACGCCTACCACTTCGACGGCCTGCGCGTGGACGCGGTGGCGTCGATGCTCTACCTCGACTACTCGCGCAAGCCGGGCGAGTGGATCCCGAACCGGTTCGGCGGCCGCGAGAACCTGGACGCGATCGACTTCCTCCGGCAGCTGAACGAGACGGTCTACCGCGAGCACTCCGACGTGCAGACCGTCGCGGAGGAGTCCACCTCGTGGCCGATGGTGTCGCGCCCGGTCTACGTGGGTGGGCTCGGCTTCGGGATGAAGTGGGACATGGGCTGGATGCACGACACGCTCGCGTACCTGGCCCACGACCCGATCCACCGCCGGTTCCACCACAACGAGGTGACCTTCCGGATGATGTACGCGTTCTCCGAGAACTTCGTCTTGCCGCTCTCGCACGACGAGGTCGTGCACGGGAAGCGCTCCCTGCTCGAGAAGATGCCGGGGGACGACTGGCAGAAGTTCGCGAACCTGCGCCTGCTCTTCGCGTACCAGTGGGCGCAGCCGGGGAAGAAGCTGCTCTTCATGGGCGGCGAGCTCGCGCAGCGGCGCGAGTGGAGCCACGAGCGAAGCCTCGACTGGCACCTCCTCGGTGAGGAGCGGCACGCTGGCGTGCACCGATGGGTGCGCGACCTGAACGAGGCGCTCCGCCGATTTCGTGCGCTCCACGTGCGCGACTTCGATCCGCGCGGCTTCGAGTGGGTGGACTGCAACGACGCCGAGGAGAGCGTGCTCACCCTGCTCCGCAGGGGCGGGGAGGGCGACGTCGACGTCCTCGTCGCGCTGAACTTCACGCCAGTGCCGCGCCAGGGCTACCGCGTCGGCGTTCCGCGCGGCGGCTTCTGGCGCGAGATCCTGAACAGCGACGCCCCGCTCTACGGCGGCGCGGGCTGGGGGAACCTCGGCGGTGTGCTGGCGGCGCCGGTGGGCGCCCACGGGCGGCTCCACTCGCTCGTCCTCACGCTGCCGCCGCTCGCGGCGGTGTTCTTCGCGCCCGAGCCCCGGGGGCCCTGACATGGACCGCCCGTACGCGCGCGATCCCTACTGGTACAAGGACGCGATCATCTACGAGACGCACGTGAAGGCGTTCTTCGACGCCAACGGCGACGGCGTCGGCGACTTCGAGGGGCTCCTGCACAAGCTCGACTACCTCGAGGACCTCGGCATCACCTGCTTGTGGCTCCTGCCGTTCTTCCCGTCGCCCCTCCGCGACGACGGCTACGACATCGCCGACTACACCGGCGTGAACCCCGCGTACGGCACGCTCGACGACTTCCGGCGGCTCGTGGAGGAGGCGCACCGGCGCGACATCGCGGTGCTCATCGAGCTGGTGGTGAACCACACCTCCGACCAGCACCCGTGGTTCCAGCGGGCGCGCCGGGCGCCGCGCGGCTCGCCGGAGCGCGAGTTCTACGTGTGGAGCGACACCGACCAGAAGTACGCCGGCACGCGGATCATCTTCACCGACACCGAGCGCTCGAACTGGACCTGGGACGAGGTGGCCGGCCAGTTCTACTGGCACCGCTTCTTCCACCACCAGCCCGACCTGAACTTCGACAACCCCGCGGTGCTCGAGGCGCTGCTCGAGGTGATGCGCCACTGGCTCGACCTGGGCATCGACGGGTTCCGGCTCGACGCGATCCCGTACCTCGTGGAGCGCGACGGCACGAGCTGCGAGAACCTCCCGGAGACGCATGCGGTGATCAAGCAGATCCGCGCCGCGGTGGAGAAGGACTACCCGGACCGGATGCTGCTCGCCGAGGCGAACCAGTGGCCGGACGACGTGCGCGAGTACTTCGGCGACGGCGACGAGTGCCACATGGCGTTCCACTTCCCGGTGATGCCGCGCATCTTCATGGCGCTGCGCCAGGAGGACGCGGCGCCGATCGTGGACATCATGCGCCGCACGCCGGCGATCCCCGAGAGCTGCCAGTGGGGGATGTTCCTGCGCAACCACGACGAGCTCACGCTCGAGATGGTGACCGACGTGGAGCGGGACTACATGGTGCTCGCGTACGCGCGCGAGCCCGGCCAGACGATCAACGTCGGCATCCGGCGGCGGCTCGCCCCGCTCGTCGAGAACGGGCGGCGGCGGATCGAGCTCCTGAACAGCATCCTCTTCTCGTTCCCGGGCACGCCGATCCTCTACTACGGCGACGAGATCGGGATGGGCGACGACGTGCGGCGGCCGGATCGCGACGGCGTGCGCACGCCGATGCAGTGGTCGACCGAGGAGAACGGCGGCTTCTCCACGGCGCCGCTCTCGAAGCTCTACTCCATGCCGATCTCCGACACGGTGTACGGCTACCCGGCGGTGAACGTGGAGGCGCAGCTCCGGAACCCGTCGTCCCTGCTGCACTGGATGCGGAACATGATCCGGCTGCGGAAGCACTTCCCGGTGTTCGGCCGCGGCACGATGGAGTTCCTCGACGCCGGGAACCGGAAGGTCCTCGCCTACGTGCGCCGGTACGAGGAGGACACGATCCTCTGCGTCGCGAACATGTCGCGCAACGCGCAGCCGGCCCGGATCGACCTCGCCGCCTTCGAAGGGAAGACGCTGGTGGAGATGCTCGGCTACACGCACTTCCCCCGCGTCGGCGCCGAGCCCTACTTCCTCTCGCTCGGGAGCTACGGCTACTACTGGTTCGAGCTGCGGTAGCGGGATCGGCCCAGCGGCGCGGGCGCAGCCCCGTTCTACAGGTGCCGGATCCGGTCCTCTTCCCCTGCGTCGTCGAGGCGCCGCGGGGTCGCGGAGAAATGCTCGCGCAGCGAGCGCTCCACCGTCTCGCGCGCGCCGAGCCCCACCGCGAGCGAGAGCGTGAGGACGAATCCGCCGAAGAGGATCGCGAACGCGATCGGCACGATGCGGCCGGCGATGCCCAGGTTCTCGAGCGCGATCGCCACCGCGACGATGACCGTGAGCCAGCGCGTGGCGAGGCCGAGGAGGCGCGGCGAGGGCAGCCCCGCGTTCACCGCCGCGAGGAGCACCCCGCGCTCCACCGCGCGCGAGCCGGCGAGCCCCAGCGCGAGGATCGCCACCGCCACGAGCAGGTGCGGCATGTAGTCGAGGATCTGCAGCGCGAGCGCCGTGGTGGCCGCGGCGTCCACCGCCGACAGGCCGGCGACGAGCCCGAGCGAGAGCACCGCGAGCACGGCGAGGCGCGCGAGGAGGCGGGACGGGGGTGCGCGCCCGTCGGCGTGCGGGGACGCGATGCCCCACTGCCGGAGCCGACGATCGAGCCCGATCCGGTCGCAGAAGCGCCGGACGCCCCAGCGCAGCGCGAGGGCCACCGCGAGGGTGACCGCGAAGATGAGGGCCATCGCGAGCAGCCCGGGCGTGATGCGCGCCACGGCGTGCAGCACGCGCTCCAGTGAGTCGAGGAAGATGCGCTCCGTCTGCTCCCACATGAGACGCCCTCCTCAGGGCGAGAAGCCGTCGGGCCACCGCCAGCGTCCGATGAGGTACGGCTTCTCGTGCTCGAACGCTGCGCACAGCGCCTCCACCCGCGCATCCGCCGCGACGGGGCCCTGGCCGTACACCTCGTGGAGGAAGCTCCCGACCCAACCGAGGTACAGCGGGGTGAAGGCGGCGAGGAGCTGGCCACGCTCCATCGACTTCACGTGGTACGCGACGGCGAAGTCGTAGACCGCCCGCGCCCAGGTGGCGTCGTCGATGCGGAACGCCTCCGTCCCGGCCCGCGCGGCGCGGCGGAGCGCGAGCATGGTCGCCGGCGGGAGCACGAGCGCCCAGAGCGCGGCGAGGTCGCTCTGGCCCACCCGGAACGCCTCCACGAGCCGGTCCACGGTCGCGTGCGGCGGCGGGTCCCCGGGCGCGGTCGCGGCGGCGGCGCCGAAGGCCGGAAGCGGCTGCGAGCCGTCCACCCGCTGCCATCGCACGGCGTGGCGCTCCATCTCGCGGAACACCGGCCCGAGGACGCGCGCGAGCGTGCGGCTCACGTCCTCCTCCTCGGCGCCGCCGGGCTCGCGCGGCATCGCGCCGAGCCACGCCTGGCAGGCGCGGTGCTTCCCCGCGAGCACCTTCGCCACCAGCCACGCGTCGCAGCCCGCGTACTCGGGATCACGGCGCCAGTCGGGGTCGTCCACGAGCAGGCGCGCGAGCGCCGGGGAGAGGCACGCCTCGGCGCCGAGCGGCTGGCGGAGCCGCTTGCCGTAGAGCGCGCGCGTGAGCGGGTAGACGATGCCGGTGTTCAGCATGCCGTCGGTCGCCGGGCGCGTGTAGGTGGGGTGCACGTAGTCGAAGCCGTCCTCGAGCACGGGGGCGAGCAGCGCGCCGAGCCAGTCGGCCCCGCCGTCTCGCGGAGCCGAGGAGAGGAGCGCCACGGCCGCCGCGCCGCGCCGCACGCCCTCGCGCAGCACGGCGCCCACGGCGCTCTCGCGCGCGGGGACTCCGCCGAGCGGGAGCGAGCGAGGCATCCACTCCGCGGGGCCGGGGGGCACCGCCGCAGCCTCCCGCGCCGGCACGAGCGCCACCTCACCCCCGTGCGGCCGCGCGAGGAGCACGGCCGGGCCGTGGCGCGGGAAGCGCCGCGAGAGCTCCGCCTCGATCGACTCCGGGACGGCCGGCTGCAAGCCGGGTTCGCCCGCCAGCGCGACGAGGATCTCTCCCGCCGGAGCGGCGGTCGCTGTGACCTCGGGTGTCGTGCGGGAAGGATAGTCGCGGCCCCGCGGCCTGCATGGGCCCCGGCTGCGGCTTCCGGCTGCCGGACGGACCATGCCGGGCCGGGGGTGTCGCCCGGCTCCGCAGGGACGAGAGCCGAGCATTGCCGTCGCGGTCGCCCCCGATCCAAGATGCCCCCGATGCGTCCCGAGGACCTCGCGCGGATGAGCGTCGCCGACCTGCGCGAGCGTTACGTGGTGAAGGGCCGCCCGCTCCCCGCCGCGTGCGAGGAGGCGCTCGCCGCCGACCCGCGCTCGGGAGCTCGCGCCGTGTACGAGGCGATCCTGAGGCGCAGGTCCGGGAACCGCGCCGAGGGGCAGCGGCTCCGTCACCTCCTCGAGTTCGAGCGCGCGCTCTGGGACGAGGGCGTGCTGCTCGTGGGGGGGGTCGACGAGGCGGGCATGGCCCCGCTCGCCGGCCCCGTGGTCGCCGCCGCCGTGATCCTGCCGCGCGACTTCCGTCCGCGGGGGATCGACGACTCGAAGCAGATCGACGCCGCCGAGCGAGCGCGGCTCTGCGTCGAGATCAAGGCGCAGGCGATCTGCTGGTCGGTCGGCGTCGCCGAGGTGGAGGAGATCGACACCATCAACATCTATCGCGCCGGGCTGCTCGCGATGCGCCGCGCGGTCGAGGGGCTCGGGACCCGCCCCGACCAGCTGCTCGTGGACGCGCGCAGGATCCCGGAGTGCGACATCCCGCAGCGCGGCATCGTCCACGGCGACGCGCTCTCCCTCACCATCGCCGCGGCGAGCATCGTCGCGAAGACCACCCGCGACGCGCGGATGGAGGAGCTCGACGCCCTGCACCCGGGCTACGGCTTCGCGCGGCACAAGGGCTACCCCACCGCCGAGCACTTCGCCGCCCTGCGCGCGCTCGGCGCGTGCGCGATCCACCGCCGCTCCTTCGCGCCGATCCGCGAGGCGCTGGGGCTCGATCCCGTGCAGCAGGACCTCTTCGGCGGCGCGCCGGACGACGCCTCGCCGCGGCCCCGCCGGGTTCCACGGGTTTGACTCACCCCCCTCCCGACGCTAAGAAACGGGCCTGAAAGTGCCCGACGGAGCAGGTGCGCGCGGATTTTACTGGCGGATGACCCGCCGGCCGGCGCCCCCCGATCCAGCGTATCCATGACGGAACCCCAACGATCCCACTCCCAGCGCGCAGCAGCAGACGACCACCACTCCCACGAAGAGCACGACTCGAGCGATGAGCGCCGCGGCCGGCACGGGCCGCCCAGGGGCCTCATGCTCGACCCGCCGGAGCCAGACCCCGATCACCCCGCCGAGATCCCGCTCGACCGCCTCGACGTCGACGCGGTGAAGGTGATCGCGCGGCTGCGCCACATGGGCCACCAGGCCTACCTGGTGGGTGGCTGCGTGCGCGACCTGCTGCTCGGGAAGCCGCCGAAGGACTTCGACGTCGCCACCTCCGCCCACCCCGGCGAGGTGCGCGCGATCTTCCGGAACTGCCGGCTCATCGGCCGCCGCTTCCGGCTCGCGCACGTGTACTACCGCGGCGGCAAGGTCATCGAGGTCGCCACCTTCCGGCAGAACCCGGTGGAGGCCGCCGACGACCTCGGCGAGCAGGCCACCGACCTCCTCATCACGCGCGACAACGTGTTCGGCACCGCCGAGGAGGACGCCGTCCGCCGCGACTTCACGGTGAACGGCCTCTTCTACGACACGTTCGCCGGCGAGGTGATCGACTACGTGGGCGGCCGCGCCGACCTCGACGCGCACCGGATCTCCACCATCGGCGATCCCGAGATCCGGATGCGCGAGGATCCGGTCCGCGCGCTGCGCGCGATCCGCTTCGCCGCCCGGCTGGGCTTCACCATCGCGCCCGAGACCTTCGCCGCGATGCGCCGCCACGCCGCGGAGATCGCCCGCTGCGCTCCCGCCCGCCTCCTGGAGGAGACCTTCAAGATCCTCCGCTGCGGCGCCTCGGCGCGCGCCTTCGAGCTCCTGCGAGCCGCCGGGGCGCTGCCGATGATCCTGCCCGCGGTGGCGGAGCTCCTCGACCGCGCCGACGAGGCGGGCCGCCGCCGCTTCCACGCCCACCTCGGCGCCCTCGACGGCCTCGTGCGCAGCGGCGCCGAGGTCTCCGAGGCCGCGCTGCTCGGCACGCTGCTCATCCACCTCCCGGGAGCCGAGGGGGACGCCCGCTCGCCGCAGAGCGACCTCCTCGACGCGCTCGTGCAGGGCGCGCGGCTCCCGCGCAAGATCGCCGAGCGCACCCGGCTCGCGCTGTCCGCGCAGCGGATCTTCCACGACGGGTCGCGCCGCCGTCAGCGCTCCCTCCCGGCGCAGAGCTACTACGTCGACGCGCTCCAGCTCCTGGAGGTCACCGTCCGCGCCACCGGCGAGGGCGATGAGCTCCTCGCGCGCTGGAAGTCCGGCGAGGCGGTCCACGACGAACGGCCCCACGGCCGCTCGCAGCCGCACCCGCCGCGGCACGGCGCTGCCCGGAACGGAGCGCGCGCGGAGGCCGCGGAGCCGGAGGCTGCCACCGCGGGAGACGGCGAGGCGAAGGCCGGACCGACGAAGGCGGAGCCCGACGAGGCCGCGGGTGCGGACGGCGAGGCCCGCCGCAGGCGCCGGCGCCGGGGCGGCAAGCGCCGCCGGCGGCGTGGGGGCGCCCGTCCGGCGGAGGGGGGCGGGGCTCAGAATGGCCCGTGATTCCAGCGTTTCCACGCCCCGGGCGCCTTGACCCGCCGCGCGGCGGCCTGTAGAACCCGCGGACCATGTCGACCGAGCGAGCACAGCCGAAGCCGCGCTTCAAGCGGATCCTCCTGAAGCTCTCCGGGGAGGCGCTCATGGGCGACGGGAAGTACGGGATCTCGCCCAAGACGCTCGCCGCGATCGCCCAGGACGTGAAGGACGTCGTCGACCTCGGCGTCGAGGTCGCGCTCGTCGTCGGCGGCGGCAACATCTTCCGCGGCGTCTCCGGCGCCACCGAGGGGATGGACCGCTCGTCCGCCGACTACATGGGCATGCTCGCAACCGTGATCAACGGGATGGCGCTGCAGGACGCGCTGGAGAAGATCGGCGTCGAGACCCGGGTGCAGTCGGCGATCGAGATGCACCAGGTGGCCGAGCCGTACATCCGCCGCCGCGCGACGCGCCACCTCGAGAAGGGCCGCGTCGTCATCTTCGCCGCCGGCACCGGCAACCCGTACTTCACCACCGACACCGCCGCGTCGCTCCGCGCGATGGAGATCCACGCGGACGTGCTGCTGAAGGCCACGAAGGTGGACGGCGTCTACACCGACGACCCGAAGAAGAACCCGGACGCGACGAAGTTCCGTTCGGTGACCTACATCGACGTCCTGAAGAAGAACCTGAAGGTGATGGACTCGACCGCCATCAGCCTCTGCATGGACAACGACCTTCCCATCATCGTCTTCGACCTCGGCGTGCGCGGGAACGTGAAGCGCGTCGTGCAGGGCGAGGAGATCGGGACCACCGTCCACGGCAAGAGCCGCCCGGAGTAGGAGGAACGTCATGAGCATGGCCGACGACGCGGTGAAGGACCTGCACGACCGCATCCTCAAGACGCTCGAGCACTTCCGTCAGGAGCTCGTGAGCATCCGCACCGGGCGGGCGAACCTGCACCTGCTCGACGGCGTGCGCGTGGACTACTACGGCACGCCCACGCCGCTCTCGCAGGTCGCGACGCTCGCGGTGGCCGACGCCCGGCTCATCACCGTGAAGCCGTGGGAGAAGAACCTCATCCCGGTGATCGACAAGGCGATCCAGGGCGCGAACCTCGGCCTGAACCCGATGTCCGACAAGGACATGGTGCGCGTGCCGATCCCGCCGCTCACCGAGGAGCGCCGCCGCGAGATCGTGAAGCAGGTGAAGCACAAGGGCGAGGAGCAGAAGCTCGCGATCCGCAACGAGCGCCGCGACGCGAAGGAGCTCATCTCCGAGGCCGAGAAGGAAGGCGACGTCTCGGCCGACGACGCCAAGAAGGCCCACGACAAGGTCCAGAAGGAGACCGACGAGGGCGTGAAGAAGATCGACGAGATGGTGGCGGCGAAGGAGAAGGAAGTGATGCAGGTTTGAGCTTCCGCGTCCTCCTTCCGCTCCTCCTCGTCGGCTTCGCCGCCGGGGGCCTCCGCGCGCTGGCGCAGCGCGCTCGAGCCCCCGCCAGCCGGCGGCTCCTCCAGTTCTCGTGGATCGCGCTCTTGCTGTTCGGCGCGCCGCTCTGGCTCTTCCTGGCGACGACTCTGCGGTTGTAGCCCAGCGCGCGAGGCGCGCGGCTACTCCAGCAGCTTGATCACCTCGCGCATCACCATCAGCCGCGCGTACTTCTTGTCCTTCGCCGGCACGAGCACCCACGGTGCGTACGGCGTGTGCGTGTGATCGAGCATGTCGCCGATCGCGGCCTCGTAGTCCTTCCACTTCTTCCGGTTCCGCCAGTCGTCGGGGCCGAGCTTGTAGTGCTTCAGCGGATCGATCTTCCGGGCCTCGAACCGCGAGAGCTGCGTGGCGCGGTCGATGTGGAGGAAGAACTTCACGATCCGCACGCCGTCGTCGGCGAGCATCTTCTCGAACGCGCAGATCTCGCCGTAGGCGCGAGACCACTCGGGCTTCCTCGCGTACCCCTCTACGCGCTCGACGAGCACGCGCCCGTACCAGCTCCGGTCGAAGATCGCGATCGTGCCCGTCTCGGGCAGCCGGAACCAGAAGCGCCAGAGGTAGTGGTTCCGCTTCTCGGCGTCGCGCGGCGCGGCGATGGGCCACACCTTGTAGCCGCGCGGGTCCATCATGGCGGTGAGCCGCTTGATCGCGCCGCCCTTGCCGGCCGCGTCCCACCCCTCGAACACCACGATCGCGCGCCGCTCCTCGAGGAAGTTCCGGACGTGGAGCGCGTAGACCTTCTCTTGGAGCTCCCGCAGCTCGCGCTCGTAGTCGTCCCGATTGGCGCGCGCCGAGAGGTCCACCTCGGCGAGCGACAGCGTTCCGCTGGGGAAGACCGGGTACTCGAAATGGGCCTGCTCGACGGCCGTCGGGTTCCCCTTCTTCTTGGCGTTCGAGCGGCGCGGCATCAGTGCCTGAACCCGTGCGCGATGGGGAGCCGCCGCCCCTCGCCGAACGCCTTCGCGGTGACCTTCAGCACCGGCGCGGCCAGCCGGCGCGTGTACTCGCTCGTCACCACCATCCGCAGCACGCGCCGTACGACCTCCGGCGCGTGGCCGCGCGCGACGATCGCCTCGAGCGGCTGCCGCTCCTCGATGTACGCGGCGAGGATGTCGTCGAGGGCGTCGTACGGCGGCAGCGAGTCCTGGTCCACCTGGCCGGGCGCGAGCTCGGCCGAGGGCGGCTTCGTGAAGGTGCGCTCGGGGATGAGCGTCGCGCGGGCGCGCGCGTTGGCCGCGCGCGAGACCCGGTACACGAGCGTCTTCGGGAGGTCGCCGATCACCGCGAGACCGCCCGCCATGTCGCCGTAGAGCGTGCAGTAGCCCACGGCGAGCTCGCTCTTGTTCCCGGTGGAGAGGCAGAGGGCGCCCTCGTCGTTCGAGATCGCCATCAGGATCTGGCCCCGCACGCGGGCCTGGACGTTCTGCGCGGCGAGGTCGCAGAGCGGCCGGCCGAGCGACGCCTCGAGCTGCCGCTCGAACGCGGCGTGCATCGGCTCGATGGAGATCTCGCGGAAGGGGAGGCCCAGGTTCCGCGCGAGCTCGCGCGCGTCCTCG
>Ga0306923_10006789_pt1 | contig 11329 bp, 10 predicted proteins | sample sta12Can44000108_FD_203841 | JGI IMG/M metagenome (GOLD analysis project Ga0306923, IMG submission 203841) | Lab enrichment of tropical soil microbial communities from Luquillo Experimental Forest, Puerto Rico - statanox.12C.anox.44.000.108 (v2)... | ecosystem: Environmental > Terrestrial >...
TCGGGGGAACGCCGAAGAGCCAGCGCGCCTCGATCACCTCGAGCCCCTTGTTCATGAGCGTCGCGGAGTCGATGGTGATCTTCGCGCCCATCGACCAGTTCGGGTGCTTGAGCGCGCGCTCGGGGCGGACCGCCGCCAGCTCCTCGGACGGCACCGTGCGGAGCGGCCCGCCCGACGCGGTGAGCAGGAGCCGGCGCACCTCGCTCCGGTTGTGGCCGCAGAGCGACTGGTAGATGGCGCTGTGCTCGGAGTCGACGGGGAGGATCGGGACGCTCTTCGCGGCGGCCCGCGCAGTGAGCACCTCGCCGGCGAGGACGAGCGACTCCTTGTTCGCCAGGCCGACCGGCTTCCCCGCGTCGATGGCCGCGGCCGTGGAGAGGAGGCCGGCGCCGCCCGAGATCGCGGCGAGCACGAAGTCGACGTCGGCGTGCGACGCGATCGCCACCGCGCCGGCGTCGCCCGAGAGCACCTCGACGCCCGCCGGCGCCTCGGCCCGCAGCGCGCGCGCCGCCGCCTCGTCGGCGACCGAGACGAATCGCGGCCGGAACGCGCGGATCTGCTCGAGCAGGCGCGAGGCGTTCCACCCCGCCGCGAGGCCGACCACCTGGAACCGCCCTGGGAACCGGGCGACGACGTCGAGCGCCTGGACGCCGATGGACCCGGTGGAGCCTAGGATCGCGACTCGTTTCACGGTGGGGGGATCTAGCACGCCCCGGGCTCCGCCGCCCGCAGCGGTTCACCCCCGGACGGGCGATGGGGGATCGGACGGCGCGCGCCGTTCAGCGGAGATAGGCGGCGCACACGTAGATCCAGGGGGCGACGAAGAGCAGCGCGTCGATGCGATCGAGGAGCCCGCCGTGCCCGGGGATGATCTTCCCTGAGTCCTTCACGCCCGCCGCGCGCTTGATCATCGACTCGGCGAGGTCGCCGAGCGGCCCGAGCAGCGCTCCGCCGAGGCCGACGCCCACGGCGAGCCCCACGGAGAGCTCGCTGCGCATCAGGAGCGCGCGGGTGCCGACGGCGCACACGACGCTCCCCACCGCTCCGCCCGCGAACCCCTCCCACGTCTTCTTGGGCGAGATCCGCTCGAAGAGCTTGTGCCGGCCGATGGCGTGCCCGGTGAAGTACGCGAACGTGTCGTTACCCCAGGTCACGACGAACGCGAGGATGACCCAGCCCACGTCGAAGCGGAGCCGCAACCCCACGAGCGAGGCGAGCAGCAGGCCGCAGTAGAGCCAGGAGAGCGTGACCGTCGAGACGCCGCGCGGGACCTCCTCGAGCGGCCCACGCCGGAACAGGAACAGGACGAGCAGGATCACCGTCGCGCCGCCGAGCGCGAGCGCCGACCACCCGGGCAGGAGGTTCCCGCTCCCCTCCCACGCGGCGACGAAGGGGATCGCGCCGGCGACGGCGATGCCGAACGCCTCGGCGACGCCGATCGTGCCGAACATCTGCACGAGCTCGGCGGCCGAGATCGCGGCGGCGACGGCCGCGAGGACGGCGAACGGAAGCCCGCCGACGTAGGTGATCCAGACGGCGATCGGGAAGAGGACGAGCGCGGAGGTGACGCGGAGCGCGAGGTTCCGCCTGTTCTTCGGGTCGAGGGCGCCCATTCTCACTCGAGGTCTGCGCCGCGGGCCGCGAGCTGTGCGCCGGTCAGGCCGAACCGCCGCTCGCGCCGCTGGTAGTCCTCGACGGCGAGGAAGAGCTCCCGGTCGCGGAAGTCGGGCCAGAGGACGTCGGAGAAGAAGAGCTCCGCGTACGCGCACTGCCAGAGGAGGAAGTTCGAGATGCGCCGCTCGCCGCTCGTGCGGATGAGGAGGTCGAGCTCGGGGAGCCCGTCGGTCCAGAGCGCCGCCTCGAGATCGGCTTCGCAGAGCTCCGGACCCTTCTCGGCAGCCGCGCGCCGCGCCGCGCGGACGATCTCCTGCCGCCCACCGTACGAGAGCGCGAGCGTGAGGACCATCGCCTGGTTGCCGCCGGTCTCGGCGCGGACGTCGGCGAGCTTCCTCCGCACCCGATCCGGGAGCCGCTCGAGCTCGCCGATCGCGTTCAGGCGGATGCCGTTGGCCATCATCTCGCCGCGCTCGGACTCGAGGAACTCGGCGAGGAGATCCATGAGCGCGCACACCTCGTCTTCCGGGCGAGCCCAGTTCTCGGCGCTGAACGCGAACAGCGTGAGCGCGCGGACGCCGATGCGGCGGGCGGCGCGGGTCACGGCGCGCACGGACTCGGAGCCCTCGCGGTGACCGAGGACGCGCGGAAGCCCGCGCCCCTCGGCCCAGCGGCCGTTCCCGTCCATGATGATCGCGACGTGGCTCGGCAGCGGCTTCTCGCGCACGCGCGCCTCGAGCTCTGCGACGGGGGTCCGCTCGGCCACGCGCGGCTCATAGCACGGAGCCCTCGCCCCGGCGAGCCCGAACGCGAGTCGCCGCGCGGGTTTGACCGGGTTTGACCCCTCCCGCGGCGGCCAATATGCTCGATTCTCGTGCCCCCGCGCCGCGTCGGTCCGTACCAGATCCTCTCCGTCATCGGACGGGGGGGTATCGGGACCGTCTACCGCGGCCGGCACTGCGAGTCGGGCGACCTCGTGGCGGTCAAGGTCCTCCCGCCCTCCCCGGCCCTGGAGGCCACTGCGGCGCGCCGTCTCGCCCGGGAGTACGAGGTCCTGCGCGGCCTCGACCACCCGAACGTCGTGCGCGTGTTCGACGCAGGCGTCTCGGACGGCTACTCGTACCTCGCGATGGAGCTCGTGCTCGGGCTCGACCTCCGCGCGTACCTCTCACCCGCCGTGGACGACGACGCCCCGCCCGCGCGCCCGATCGAGCTGCCGGTGTCGCGGGGGGACGACCCGTCGGAGACGACGGAGGACGAGGCGGAGCACGGGCCCGCCGCGATCCTCGCGCTCGCGGCCATGCTCGACGAGCCGGAGACGGAGCCCGAGCGCTGGCTCGCGCCGGGGCCGACCTCCGTGGACGGCCCCTCGACGCCAGAGCCGCTCGCCCCGCTTGCGCCGGAGACGCTCCGCGCGGTGAACCATCCGGGGCGGATCGCGCGGCTCCGCGGCGCCCTCGGGCAGGTCGCGGACGCGCTCGCCTACGTGCACGCGCGCGGGCTCGTCCACCGGGACCTCAAGCCGTCGAACGTGATGGTCGACGACGCGCGCCGCGCGCGGCTCATGGACTTCGGGCTGGTGAAGGCGGCGAGCGAGGTGGACGAGCCGCTCACGGCGGCCGGTCGCGTCGTGGGCACCTACCGGTACATGTCGCCGGAGCAGGCGCAGGGGCGGCCCGTCGACGCGCGGAGCGACCTCTACAGCCTGGGCGTCATCCTCTACGAGTTTCTCGCCGGCCTGCCGCCGTTCGCGGCGCGCGATCCGGTCGAGCTGTGGCGCGAGATCCTCCACGCGACGCCGCGCCCGGTGCTCGTGATGAACCCGGGGGCGGACGCCGTGCTCGCCGCCCTCGCGGAGGCGCTCCTCGCGAAGGATCCGGCGCTTCGGCCGTGCTCGGCGGCGGCGGTGGCGGCGGCGCTGCGAGGCGGGTGAAGCAGGTTACGGGCTACAGGTTACAGTCCGCAGGAAAAGCCCCGACGTCGAGACCGTGCTTTTCCTGTGGCCTGAACCCTGTAGCCTGAAGCCTCACCGCCTTCGTCCGACCGGACGCGTATCCTCGACGTCGGTGTCCGAGCTCCCCTCCTCCGCGCTCGACTACGGCGCCGTCGTCGCCGAGTACTTCCTCGCGCTCCGCGGCGTGGGGCTGCTCCTGTCGCCGCTCGACGAGGAGCTCGTCGCCGAGTGGGAGCGGCGCGGCATCCCGGTCGCCATCGTGTGCCGCGGGATCCGCGCCGGGCTCGAGCAGCTCGCCTCGGCCGGCGCGCGCCGGCCGCGGTCGCTCCGCGCCGTCCGGCTCGCGGTGGACGACGCGTGGCGCGCCTACCGGAGCGGGCGGGTGGGCGAGGCGCCCGCGCCGCCTGGGGAGGCGGAGGTGGCGGGGCGGCGGCTCCGCGAGGCGCGGTCGCGGATCGAGGAGGCGGGCCGCGCGTGCGCGGATGAGCTGCGCGCGGGCTACCGCGCCGCGTGGCGCGCGATCGCCGCCGAGGCCGCCTTCCCCGGCTCGCCGCTCGAGCGCGCCGAGGCGGCGCTCGCGGCGGCCGACGCGCACCTGGTCCGCGCGTGGGTGTCGTCGCTCGGGCGAGAGGCGCGGGCCGCGCTCGGCCGCCGCATTCACCTCCTCGCCGGCGCGCGCTCCGCTTGGACCAGCCGCCGCGCGCACCGGGCCGCGCTCCGCGCCCACCTCGTCGACGCGGCCCGCGCGGCGGGGCTCACGAGCCTGCGCGGATCCATGTAGACTCGCCCGCCCCATGCCTCCCGTTCCCGACACCGCTTGCGCCGAGTGCGGCGGCGCCGGCTACGTGGTCGAGCAGGTGCTCGGGCAGTCCGCCCGCGCGCGGCGCTGCACCTGCCAGCAGGCGTGCCCTCGCTGCGGGGCTACGGGCTACACGCTCGTGCCGTCCGGTGACGCGACCGTGGCGCAGGTCTGCGCCTGTCGCCACCTCGACGAGCGGATCGGGGTCTTCAACCAGGCGGGCATCCCCGCGGCGGTCGCGCGGGCGTCGTTCGACTCGTTCAAGATCTACGCGCCGCCGCACTCGCGCGCGAAGGCCGTCGCGGACGACTTCGCGCGGAAGTTCCGCAAGGATCGGCCGACGAAGGGCTTCCTCTTCTACGGCCGCCCGGGCGCGGGGAAGACGCACCTCCTCGTGGCGACGCTCCGTTACCTCGCGCTCGAGAAGGGCGTCGCGGGCCGGTACGTCGAGTTCATGCTCCTCCTCTCGGACATCCGGGCCGGCTTCTCCGCGAACCGCAGCCACATGGAGATCCTGCGGCCGCTCCTCTCCGTCCCCGTGCTCGCGATCGACGAGCTCGGCAAGGAGCGCGGCACCGAGTGGGAGCGCTCGATGCTCGACGAGCTGATCAGCCGCCGCTACAACTCCGGGCTCGCGACGCTGTTCGCGACGAACTACTTCCCGGACGGCGAGGCGGGGCCGCGGCGCGAGGAGCCGGGACGGACCGTGAACACGCGGAGCGTCGACTTCCAGCGCGACGCCGAGGCGATGACGCTCCAGCAGCGGGTCGGGGATCGCGTCTTCTCGCGCCTCAGCGAGATGTGCGTCTTCGAGCGGCTCGACCCGGGCCACGATCACCGCAAGGACGCGCAGGGCAGCGGTTACTGGCAGAAGACGTAGTCGCCTCGGGCGGGGTGTCCCTGAGAGGCTGTGCCGAGCCGGCGCCTGAGCCCGGGGTCGAAGGCGGCCTCGAGCCCCTGAGACCTTGGGCCCATTGCGCCGCTCGCGCCGACCTGGCCCGATCAGCCCGTGGTGACACGTCCGAAGATCGCGGTCGCCGCAGCGGTGTTCCTCGTCGCCGGCGTCGCTCGCCCCGCTCAGCGGCCGCCCGCGTCCATCACGATCTCCGGCGGCGTGAGCCTCGGCTCGTACGAGGCGGGGCTCGTGTACTACGTGGTCGAGGCCATGCGCTCCAACCCGGCGGCCGCCACGCCGCGCATCGTCACCGGCGCGTCGGCCGGATCGGTGAACGGCTTCATGACGATCCTCCAGTCGTGCGGTGCGGCGGTGCCCGATCCGACCGCGAGCCTGCTCTGGAACGCCTGGATCCCGCTCGGCCTCGACAAGCTCGTCGCCGGCAAGGCGCAGGAGACGAGCGCGTTCTCACGCGACGCGTTCGACGCGCCACTCCAGGCGATCGTGCGTGCGTGGAACGCGGGGCTGCCGGAGTCCTGCGACGCGGTGTTCGGGCTCTCGGTCACACGCCTCGTGCCGCGGGTCGTGACCACGGAGGGCGAGCGGCTCCGCCTCCCCCGCGTCGAGGAGCACTTCGTGGTGCGCATCCAGGGGCGCGGCTCCGGGAGGCCGCCGCGCCTCACGAACTACGTGGACCCGCGCTGGAGTGGGGAGCAGGCGCTCCTGCCGGAGAAGGACGGGGAGGTCGTCTTCGCGAGCCTCGTGGACGCGCTGTTCGCCTCGACCGCGTTCCCGGGGGCTTTCCCCCCGCAGGCGGTCAGCCACTGCGTCGTGCGCGGCGGGCCCTCGGGGGTGAGGTGCCCGGTGGACGAGGCGCGCTCGGATCTCTACGTCGACGGCGGCGTGTTCGACAACACGCCGGTCCGGCTCGCCACGCGGATGGCGGCGGCGGGGCTCCGCGTCGATGCCGCGGGGGCGCGGTGGCTCGACGCGCCGAAGCTGTCGGCGCGCGACCTGCCCCCGTCGCTCGTGATCGCGTACGTCTCGACCGAGGCGCCCACGTTCCCGGAGGTGGCCGACGCGCCGGGCGCCGCGGAGATCCACTCCCTGCTCGGCGTCACGGCGCAGGTCGGCGGGGCCTTCTTCTCCACCGCCCGCGCCAAGAACCTGCTCTACGTCCAAGACGAGGCGCCCGAGGTGTTCGAGAAGCTGGTCATCCCCGAGCGCCATCTTCCCGCGGCGAGCTCGCCGCTCGGAGCCTTCTTCGGCTTCGTCGAGGGCGAGCTGCGCCGCTTCGACTTCGCGCTCGGCATGTACGACGCCCGGCGCCTCACCGAGGATCGCCTCGGCGCGCGGCTCAAGCGCGCGGGCGCTCCGGGCCCGAAGTTCCCGGAGGACGCGCCCGCCGCGCGCGACGCGCCAGGCTGGCACCGGTACCGGTGCCTCCTGGCGGTCATGGACGGCGCGGCCGGGGCGAAAGAGTCGTGCGCGGGCGAGGATCTTCGGGACTTCCGCATCGTGCTCCAGACCTCGATCGAGCGGCTCTGGGACGCCTGCTCGCGGCTCGGCGCGTCCGAGACCTACGACGCCGACGCGCTGTGCCGGCGCGCGCGGCTCGACGAGCCGGTGCTGGCGGTGCCGTTCGTCGGTCCGCTCGGCGCCGCGGCCTGGCGCCGGCGCGGGGGCGAGAACGACGCCGGGTACTCCATGCGCCTCCTCGCGGCGCACCGGTTCGAGTTCCGGGACCTCGGGCTCGGCCGCGACGAGGCGCAGAACGCCCCGGCGGCGCTCCGCGCGCGGTTCCTCGAGATCGGGAAGTCCGTCGCCGCGACGCAGCCGCCCGGGCAGGACCTCGTCGTGAGCACGCTCGTGAAGATGGCCGCCGACCAGGTCGCCTACGTCCCGCCGCGAGTCACGCTGTGGGCGATGTACGGGCGGGATCCGGAAGTCGGGATCAGCAGGGGGTTCCAGACCGGCGGCTACCTCGTGTCGCCGCTCCGGCTTCACGCGGCGATCCAGTTCGTCGGGAGCGATCAGCTCCTCTCGTCGGCGGGCGGCCACTTCGTGACCGGGGTGCTCGCCGGCGCGGAGTACCTGCCCGCGTCGTGGGGGAACACCCGCCTCCAGCCGAGCCTGCTGCTGCGCGGGGGCTGGCTCTTCTCGTCGTCGGACTCCGGCGGCTTCGGCACCTGCCCGGATCCCGCCTCGAAGACGGTCGGCGCGTGCTCGCGCCCGGCCGTCCAGGCCGGCGCCGCGGCCACCGTGCTGGAGCGGATCCGCCTCCAGGTGACCGGAAACTATTACCCGCCCATAGGCAGCGGACAGAAGCAGCAGTGGTCGATCGGCCCGGGCATCGGCGTGCAGTGGGGGTTCTGATGACCGCGAAGGCCACGTTCGTCCTCGCAGCCGCCGTCCTCGCGAGCGGCTGCGCCCACTGGCCCGAGAACGCGCCGCTCGCCCGCCAGGATCCGCACGCGGGGTACCGGCTGGAGAACGTCCGGCGTCGGGGCCAGTCGGACGAGCTGCTCCTCTTCCTCGCGTTCTCGGGCGGCGGGACCCGCGCCGCGGCGCTCTCCTACGGCGTGCTCGAGGAGCTCGCGCGCACCGAGGTGACCCTCGGCGGCGCGCGCAGGCGGCTCCTCGACGAGGTGGACGTCATCTCCGCGGTGTCCGGCGGCACGTTCCCCGCCACGTACTACGCGCTCCGCGGCGACCGGACGTTCCAGGAGTTCGAGGGCAGGTTCCTGAAGCGCAACGTCGAGCGCGCGATCGCCGGGCGCGTGCTGTCCCCGACGAACTGGTTCCGGCTCATGTCCGGCACGTTCTCCCGCTCCGACGTGGCCGCGGAGCTCTACGACGACACGATCTTCGATCACGCAACCTACGGGGACCTGCTGAAGAGCGGTGGCCCGTTCGTCGTGGTGAACGGCGCGGACGTGACGACCGGAGCGCGCTTCCCGTTCACGCAGGAGACCTTCGACGTTCTCTGCTCGGATCTCTCCGCGTTTCCGCTGTCCCGCGCGGTCGCGACCTCGTCGGCGCTGCCGCCCCAGCTCACGGCCATCACCCTCCGGAACCACGCCGGGACCTGCGGGTGGCACGAGCCGGCGTGGACGGCCGCTCCGGGCGCGGACGCGCCGCTCGGACGCGGCGGGCTTCGCGCGCGCGAGCTCCGCTCCTACGCGGACGCGGCCGAGCGACCGTACGTGCACCTCTTCGACGGCGGCATCGCCGAGAACCTCGGCCTGCGGACGCTGATCGAGGCCCTCGACGCGATCGCGGCCGCGCCGCCCTCGCTCGCGCCGGGCCTGCCCGGCGGACCGCGGACGATCCTCGCCATCGTCGTGAACGCGCACCGCGATCCGGAGCGGGACTGGGACCGGTCGCCGGAGCCGCCTGGCAAGGGAACGCTGGTCGATCAGGCGGGGTCGATCCCGGTGGACCGCTACTCGCTGGAGGCGCTCGAGGCGGCCCGGGATCAGCTCGCGCGGTGGCAGCGCGCCGCGCCGGGCCGGACCGCCCATCTCGTCGAGGTGAGCTTCGACCGGATCCCGGATCCGGCCGAGCGCCGCTACTTCCGCGCGCTCCCGACCAGCTTCAAGCTCGAGCCCGAGCAGGTGGATCGGCTGCGGGAGATCGCCGGCCGGCTCCTCCGCGAATCGCCGGAGTTCCGGAAGGCGCTCGAGGAGCTGGGGCGGTGAAGATGAAAGGAGCGCGCCCGCAGCCCGGGCGCGCCATCGGTCCTCCCCGGCGAGGCTTCGGCGTCGCGCTCGACCCGGGGCCCGGCGCGCCGGGACGGCACGCTCCCATCCCCATCCGGGCCGGCCCCACTCGGGGCGCGCCAGGGAGCGCCGCGAGCTCGCCTCAGGTCTCGATCAACTCCGGTAGCCTGTGGCTGGAACCCTCGAACGATGACGCCGCGCCGCACCGCCCTCCTCGCCCTGGTCCTCGTCGCCACGCTCGGCGCGGCCTGGGCGACGATCGTGCGGTTCGCGACGGCGCGCCGCGCGGTCGAGCGCGCCTCGGGCGAGGAGCGTGGGGCGGCGCTGCTCCCGTTCGATCCGGCGGGCGCGGAGGCGATCCGGATCGTCCCTCCCACCGGCCCCGCGGGCGAGGTCCGGCTCTCGCGCGCGGGCCCAGCGTGGCAGGTCACCGCGCCCGCGCCGCGCCCGGCGGATCGCCGCGAGGTGGACCGGCTCCTCGACGCGCTCGTGGCGCTGCGCCGGCGCGCCACGAGCGCACCGGCGGGGCTCGCGCCCGAGCTGCTCCGGCCGTACGGCCTCGAGGCGCCGCGCTGGCGCGTCGAGGTCCGGCTCGCCGGCGGCGCGACGCAGTCGCTCGCGGTCGGCGGGACGACGGGCGAGGAGGGGATCACGTTCGTGATGCCCACCTCCGGCGACGTGGCGATGATCTCGACCGCCGACCGGCAGGCGCTCGAGGAGGCGGCGGAGGCGCTCGGCGCCGATGTGCGCGGGCCGGCTGCGCCTGCCCCGGGCGAGCCCTCCCCCGCCCGCCCGGGCGCTGCCCCTGCGCGCGGACGTTGATCCCGGCCGCCGACCCGTTTATGTTCCGCCGTTCCCGGACGCCCGGGAGAAGGAAGGGACATGGCCCGCGTCACCGTCGAAGACTGCCTGCCGCTCGTGGACAACCGCTTCGCGCTCGTGCTGCTCGCGACGAAGCGCACCCGCCAGCTCATGGCGGGCGCCCGTCCGCTCATGCCGCAGACGAAGAACAAGCCGCCCGTGCTCGCGCTCCGCGAGATCGCGACGGGCAAGGTCCGGTTCGACCGCTCGGTCCGCGACGCCCTCTCCGGCAAGTACGACAAGGAGAAGGCGACGATCCCCGCCGGTCAGACGCGGACGCTCCGATAGGTGAGCGGTCTCGCGTGACGGGAGGGCGTGCCCGCAACGGGCGCGCCCTTCGTGTTTCTCGGGCTCGGGCGCGTTCGCGGGCTCCTAAGCCGCGACGCCCCCGGCCCGAGCGCCGAGGTAGGCGATCTTGTCGCCGCCGCTCCGGCGGTAGGTCCGCCTGAGCTCGCGAAGCAGCCCCTCGATGTCCGCGACCTCGACGAACTCCTCCTCGAGCCAGCGCGCGTACCCGCCGCCGAGCCGGTTCGCCTCCCGGTAGCGCTCGAGCTCCTCCGCGCCGAGGTGGGCGTGGTAGCGGACGCGCTCGAACAGCCGCCGACGCAGCGCGCGGCTCGTCCGGCGAAGGCCGCGTCGCCAGAGGTGGAGGAGCAGCAGGACGAACTTGTCCACCTCGGCCTGGACCTCGAGCTCGAGCAGCGAGACCGGCCGCCCCTCGGCGGCGCGGGTCGCGAGGTAGACGAAGTGGGAGACGCCCTCGGCCGCGCACGCGACGCGCCCGAAGGCGGCGCGCGCGACGAGGCGGGGGCGGCGGTGGTGCGGATCGGCCTCCGCGGCCGTGGCCATCACGCTCTCGTCGAGGAAGAGCCCGAGCGCCACGCCGTCCTCCTCCTCGAGGACGAGCAGCTCCTCGGGCGCGCGCGGTGCGCGCCCCGCCGCGCCGGCCGCCTCGCGGCCGATGAGGAAGGCCCGGACGCGCGGCGCCTCGACGCCGTAGATGGCTTCGAGCTCCCCCTGCACGAAGTCGAGCATCGCCGCGGCGCGGCCGCGCGCTTCCCGCGTCACTGCGGCAACCCCCGCTTCGGCGGCGCGCCGGGGCCGGAGAAGAGCGCGACGCCGCGCTCGCGGAGGAGCTGCGCGACGCGCTCCGAGCGCGTGTGCAGGAACCGCTCGTAGAGCCGCAGGAGGCCGCGGTTCGAGCGGAGCTGCGAGAGCTCGGCGATCTCCGCGAACAGGTCGACGAACTGCTCGAAGCGGTCGGAGAGCTCGGCGTACAGCTCCTCGAGGCCGGCGGCGCGCTCGGTGTCGGCGAGCGTGCCGTACGCGCGCTCGCCCATGGCGATGTAGTAGTCGAGGTCGACGAGCGACCGGGAGAGCGAGTCGCCGAAGAAGCCGGACACGAAGAGCGCCGTGTCGCCGAGGCGGCGGAGGTGCGCGATCCGCGCGCGCCGGTCCGTCGCGAGCGCCTTGAGGAGGATGAA
>Ga0306923_10006793_pt1 | contig 11326 bp, 9 predicted proteins | sample sta12Can44000108_FD_203841 | JGI IMG/M metagenome (GOLD analysis project Ga0306923, IMG submission 203841) | Lab enrichment of tropical soil microbial communities from Luquillo Experimental Forest, Puerto Rico - statanox.12C.anox.44.000.108 (v2)... | ecosystem: Environmental > Terrestrial > Soil...
CCGGGTCGTCGGGGACATCTTCGACGGCATCGAGCGCGGAACGATACGCATCCCCGCCATGCATCGCGAGACCGCCGGGGCCACCCGGCGGCTCACGATCGCGGGCATCTGGCTGTTCGCGATCGCGGTCGCCTACCCGATGATTCCGGGCTCCGACTCGGTCGCGTTCAAGGGCTTGAGCGTCTTCCTCGGCCTGCTGGTGACGCTCGGCTCGACCGGCATCGCCAGTCATCTGATGAGCGGCCTGGTGCTGGTCTATTCGCGCTCGATGCGGTTGGGCGATTATGTCGAGATCGCCGGTTACGAGGGCAGGGTGGCCGAGATCGGCGCGCTGTCGGTGAAGCTCACCGGGCCGCGCAAGGAGGAGTTCACCATCCCCAACGCGGTCGTGGTGGGGACCACGGTGAGGGACTTTTCGCGCCTCATGGAGCCGGCCGGCAGCGTGCTGACGACCTCGGTGAGCATCGGCTACGACGCGCCGTGGCGGGTGGTGTCCGAGCTGTTGATCGCGGCCGCCGGGCGCACCGCCGGGGTTGGCAAGGAACCGGCGCCGGCCGTATTCCAGGCCGATCTCATCGACTACGCGGTCACCTACCAGCTGGTGGTGAGGCTGGAGCCCGGGGCCCATCGCCTCGAGACCTTGAGCCTGCTGCACCAGAACATTCAGGACGGGTTCAACGAGCGCGGCATTCAGATCATGTCGCCGCGCTACGTGGCCCAGCCCGGCGCGCCGGTCGTTGTTCCCAGGGCGAAGTGGAACCTCGCGCCCGGCGATCGCCCCTGATCACCGGAGCCGCGACGCGCCGGACGTGGAACCCTCCGCCCGCCCGCGGGTCGGCGAGCGGTTAGTGCGCCCGGCGTGCCAGCAGCAGGCCGGCGGCGAGGATCAGCACCGCGATCGGGAGGATGAGCGCGGTCCAGGTGACCGCGGTCGAGGGGACCACCAGCCCCTCGACGCTCGCCACCACCAGCGCCGCGAGGATGGCCTCCCAGATCAGGAACTTGAGATGGGAGAGGTCGCGGACCCGCATCCACTCCGGAATCGAATCCAGCTCGTGGCCTCCAGCGCGGGCCGCGAACAGTGTGGTCACCCCGACCGAGAACACGAAGAACACCATCGCCATCAGGAAGGCGTCGACCGATCGGCCGAGCTGCACCCCGGGGGTCTCCGCGGGGGCTTCCGCACCGGTCCACGACATGCCCTGGACCAGCAGGCGATAGCCCGCGTATCCGCGCATCAGTCCGATGACGATGAAGGCGATCGCGTTGATGGCCGAGAACAGCGCGATGACCACCGACAGCCATCGCAGCTTGAGCAGCAGCTTCACCATGCAACCTCCCCGGGGAAGCGGACCTTGAATCGGACGTCCGGGCGCGCAGCTTCGCATCGGCCGCCGCCGTCGCGCAACCGAATCGCGGCCGTGCCGGGCAACCGCCCATGACGCGCCTCCGGGCGATCATCGCCGCGGTGGCGCTGGCGGCCGTCGCCGGCGTGATCGTGTGGTGGATGGCGCGGCCGCGCGGCGGGTCCGAGGCGGCGAACGACGTCGCGGCCGCGACCTTCGTCGGCAGCGCGGCATGCTCGCCCTGCCATGCCGAGGAGCGGCGGCTGTGGCAGGGCTCGCACCACGCCCGGTCGATGCAACCGGCGACCGCGGCGACGGTGCTCGGCGACTTCGGAGGCACACACCTCGAATACGCGGGCGTCGTGTCGACATTCTTCCGCGACCGGGATCGCTTCATGGTGCGCACCGACGGCCCGGACGGCACGCTGCACGACTACGAGGTCCGCTACACCTTCGGGGTCTTCCCCCTGCAGCAGGTCTTGATCGCGCTGCCGGGCGGGCGCCTGCAGGCGCTCGGCATCGCCTGGGACAGCCGGCCGAAGGAGCGCGGCGGGCAGCGGTGGTTCCATCTCTATCCCGGCGAGCACGTGACCCACGACGACGGGCTGCATTGGACCCGCTGGTCGCAGAACTGGAACCTGCAGTGCGCCGAATGCCATTCCACCGACCTGCGCAAGAACTACGACGCGGCGACGCGCAGCTATCGCACCACGTGGTCCGAGATCGATGTGGGCTGCGAGGCCTGTCATGGTCCGGGCTCGGCGCACCTCGCCTGGGCGCGCCGCGCCGCCGGTGGCGCGGCGCGGGGCGGCGCATCGCGCCGCCTCGCGATTGCCCTCGACGAGCGCCGCGACGTTCGCTGGTCGGTCGATCCGCGATCGGGGCGGCCGGTGCGCAGCGCGCCGCGGCGCACCGACACCGAGATCCAGTTGTGCGCCCGCTGTCATTCGCGCCGCGGCGTGATCTCCGAGGACTACCGCTTCGGGCGGCCGCTCCTCGACACCCACGTTCCCGCGCTGCTGGCCGCCGGCCTCTACCACGACGACGGCCAGATCGAGGCCGAGGACTACGAGGTCGGCTCGTTCGCGCAGAGCCGCATGGCTCACGCCGGCGTGACGTGCAGTGACTGCCACGACCCCCACGGTGGCGGGGTGCGGTCGCCGGGGAACGGCGTGTGCCTGCGGTGCCACGAGGCCCGTCGCTACGACACTCCGGGCCACCACTTCCATGCCGCCGGATCGAAGGGCGCGAGCTGCATCGCGTGCCACATGCCGCCCCGCACCTACATGGTGGTCGACGAGCGCCGCGACCACAGCCTGCGTATCCCGCAGCCCGATCTCTCGGTCACGCTCGGAACCCCCAATGCCTGCAGCGGCTGCCACGCCGGCCGGTCGGCCGCCTGGGCGGCCGCGCGGGTGCGGTCGTGGATCGGCGCCGACCCGGCCGGCTACCAGGGCTTCGCCGCGGCGCTGCACGCCGCGCGCACCGGCGCCGTGGACGCCGAGGCGCGACTGGTGGCGCTGCTGCGCGACACCGATCAGCCGGCGATCGCGCGTGCCACCGCGGCCGCGGACCTGGCGCGATGGCTGAGCCCGGCCTCGATCGGTGCGCTGACGGACGCCCTGCGGGACGCCGACCCGCTGGTGCGGATGGGTGCGCTCGAAGCGCTGGAGCCGGCGACACCCGCGGACCGCCGGTCCCTGGTCGCCCCGCTGCTGGCCGATTCGGTGCGCGCGCTGCGCATCCTCGCGGCCGATGCGCTGGCCGGATTGCCCGCCGGCGCCCTCTCCCCCGCCGAGCGGGCTGCATTCGAGCGCGCCGCGGCCGAATACGTCGCGGTGCAGACCCTCAACGCCGATCAGCCCGGCCCGCTCGTCAACCTCGGCAACTTCGACGCGGCGCGCGGGGACACGGCACGGGCCGAGCAGCTGTATCGATCCGCGATCGAGCTGGACCCCGATTGGGTGCCGGCGTACGCCAATCTCGCCGATCTGCTGCGTCAGGCCGGTCACGATCCCGAGGGCGAGCAGGTGCTGCGCGCCGGGCTGGCGCGCCAGCCTCGCGTCGGATCACTTCACTACAGTCTGGGGCTGCTCCAGGTGCGCGAACGGCGGATGACGGAAGCGCTCCGGTCGCTGCGGCGTGCCGCCCAGCTCTCACCCGATGACATGCGCTTCGCGTACGTCTACGCCGTGGCGCTCCACGACGCCGGGCGCACGCGGGAGGCGCTGGCGGTCATCGACGCGGCGCTCGAGCGTCTGCCGGGCGATCGGCCCTTGCAGCAGCTGCGCGCGCAGGCGATGGCGACGTGGCGGCAGCGGTGAGTGTCTTGCCCCCCTGCCGCCGGCGCGCTACGATGCGCAGCGTTCCATCGGCGCGCTTTCTGGAACCGGGCCAGGTCCGCGCAAGACGTCCACCCGGCTTGCCCAGGAAGAGAGGATCGATCCATGATGCTCCGCATCCTCGCGCGCTTCTGCCTCGTCGCCGCCCCGCTGGCGCTGGCGTCGTGCGCACCGAATACCCAGCTCATCCACTCCTGGGCCGACCCGACCGCTCAGAGCCACAGCTACAAGAAGATCGTGATCGTGGGAGCGACCCCCCAGGCGGCGACGCGGCGCATCTACGAGGACAGTTTCGCGGCCGAGCTCCAGTCGCGCGGGATCACGCCCGTACCGAGCTACACGTTCGATCAGGGCAAGCTGGACAAGGACTCGGCGATCGTGGCGCTCAAGCAGATCGGCGCCAACGCGGTGCTGGTGACGCGGCTGGTCGACAAGGAGAACTACCAGACCTATTACCCGCCCAGCTACACCACCGTCGCCGCCCCGACCGCGTACTACGGCGGCTGGTACGGCTACTATTCCATGGGCTACACCTACATGTCCGATCCCGGCTACGTGGCCAACAACGAGGTGTACCGGGTGGAGACCAATCTCTACGACCTGGCGGGCGACAAGCTGGTGTGGTCGGGCATCACCGAGACCACGTTGATCAGCGGCGATTCTCCCCAGAACGAGATTCAGCCGCTGATCGAAACCCTGTCCTACGATATGGAGAAGCACAAGGTCATCCCGAAGCGGGGCAAGGGGAGGTAGTGGTTGGGCGGACACGGCCTCGAGCGTCACGCCATTCACAAGGAGTGAAATCATGATCAAGTCCGGGTTCCGCGGTTTCGCGGCGGTCATGCTCGCCGGTGCGGTCGCTTCGCTTCCGGTTCCGGCGCGTGCCGCCAGCCTCGAGTCCGAGATCGAGATGCTGCGCTCCGACCTCAAGACCCAGAAGGTCGAGATCGTGAAGGAGACGGTCAACGTCGAGGGCGCCACGGCCGATGCGTTCTGGCCCCTGTATCGCAAGTACCAGGCCGAGCTCGACCAGCTCACCGACAAGCGGCTTGCGATGATCAAGGACTACGCGGCCAACTACGACCACCTGACGGGCGACAAGGCGAAGGCGCTGGTGAAGCAGGCGCTCGATCTGCAATCGCAGCGCGCGGCCCTGCTCAAGAAGTACTACCCGCAGTTCGAGAAGGTGGTAGGGCCGGTCAGCGCCGTCAATCTGATCCAGGTCGAGCACCTGATCATGGCGATGGTCGATGTCCAGATCGGGGCCAACATGCCGGTCGCCGCAGACAAGATGACGGGGAAGTGAACGCGGTCGCCCGGTCGGGGGTGCCGCCGTCCTGAGCCCCTGATCCCGGGCGCGCGGTCGCCCCGGCCCGCTCACGCGGGCCGAACCATGCAGACCCGATCATTCCGATCCCTGATCGCCCTGGTGGCGCTGGTCGGTGCCTCACCGCTGGCGGGCCCACCGCGGGCCGCCAGACCTGCGACCACCAAGCCGGCGGCGCCGGCCAGCCAGACCAAAGCCTCGGCCGCTCCCGGGGCGGCCGCCCTCGATACCGTCGACACGTTCGACTCCGAGCGCCTGCTCCACGTCGAGCGAACGCCATGGAAAGGCGACCTCGACGGGATGCTGGAGCGCCGCTTCATCCGCTTCCTGGTGCCGTACAGTCGCACCCTCTACTTCGTCGACAAGGGCCGGGAGCGCGGCGTGACCGCCGAGACCGCGCGCGACTTCGAGCACTACCTCAACACCAAGTACGCGAGGAAGCTGGGCCGGCGCCCGGTGTCGATCCTGCTCGTTCCCACCACGCGCGACCTGCTGCTCCAGCATCTGGCCGACGGCCTGGGCGACGTCGCGGCCGGCAATCTGACCGCGACGCCCGAGCGGTCGAAGGTCGCCGACTTCGTGACGCACACCGACCGCAAGCCGGTGCGCGAGGTCCTGGTCACTGGCCCCGACGCGCCCGCGATCGCGGGGCCCGACGATCTCGCGGGAAAGACCATCGACGTTCGCCCCTCCTCGAGCTACTACGAGAGCCTGGTCGAGCTCAACGCCAGGCTCCGAAGCGAGGGGCGCCCACCGGTCAAGATCGCGCGCCTCCCCGACGCTCTCGAGGACGAGGACGTGCTGGAGATGGTGAATGCGGGAGTCGTCGATCTCAGCGTGGTCGACTCGTGGAAGGTCGAGCTGTGGGCCAAGGTGCTGCCCCGGCTCAAGGTGCGGAACGACATCGTCCTGCGCGACGAGGGCTACACCGGCTGGGCGATTCGCCCGGGGAGCCCCAGGCTCAAGGCCGAGATCGAAGCCTTCGACAAGAAGTTCCTCAAGCGGCAGAACGTCATCGAGAAACGGCTGGCGGCCTACGAGAAGCACATCAAGCAGATTTCGAACAACAACCACGGCGCGGCGATGCGGCGCTTCGAGAAGACGGTGGCGCTGTTCCGCAAGTACGGCGCGAAGTACGGGTTCGATCCGCTGATGCTCACCGCCCAGGGCTACCAGGAGTCGAGGCTCGACCAGACCGCGCGCAGCCAAATGGGCGCGATCGGCGTGATGCAGATCATGCCCGCGACCGGCGCCGAGCTCAGGGTGGGCGACATCAAGGTGCTCGAGCCCAACATCCACGCCGGGGCGAAGTACATGGATCAGCTCATGACCAACTACTTCCCCGACGCCCAGTTCCCGCCCGGGGAGCGGCCATTGTTCGCGTTCGCGAGCTACAACGCGGGCCCGGGCAACATCTCACGCATGCGCAAGCTCGCCGGGAAACGGGGCCTGGACCCCAACCGCTGGTTCAACAACGTCGAGCTGGTGGTGGCCGACAAGATCGGGATCGAGACCACGACCTACGTGCGAAACATCTACAAGTACTACGTCGCCTACAAGCTCACGGTCGAGGCCCAGGAGGCGCAGCGCAAACTGCGGGAGAGCGTCGCATCCGACACCAGTTGAGCGCTTGACGGGCGCCCGTGGTTGGGTAACCCTAATCGCCATTACGGTGTGTCTGGTGGTCATCTCGAATTGGCGTCGCCGCGCGATTCGACGAAGGCGCGGGCTTCCAGTGTTTCGGGCGTCGACAGATCCGGAGGAGGATCACATGAACACGAAAGCGCGTCGGGCAGGCGTCCCGGTCTGGGCGTTGGGGATCCTGCTGCTGTCGGTCCTGGTCGCGGGGTGCGGGGTGTCCAAGTCGAAGTACCTCGACGTGACCAAGAAGGCCGACCAGCTCTCGGCTCAGAACAAGCAGCTCACCGACAGTCTCACGTCGGTTCACCAGAGCATGGCGCAGCTCGAGTCCGACAAGGCGACGCTCGAGGGTCACGCCAAGGAATTGGAGGCCGGGCAGCAGCAGCTCCAGTCCCAGATCGACCAGCAGCAGAAGGAGACGGCGCAGGTCAAGGCAACCTACGAAGGGCTGGTCGGCCACCTGCAGAGCGAGGTGAGCAGCGGCAAGGTCGAGGTGCAGCAGATGCGTGACGGCATCAGCGTCAATCTCGCGCAGGACATCCTGTTCAAGTCCGGATCGGCCGATCTCGACAAGGCCGGCAAAGACCTGCTGCTCAAGGTCGCCGAGGACCTCAAGGCCTCGCCTTTCCAGGTCCTGGTGTCGGGGCACACCGACAACCAGAAGATTGGCGGTCAGCTCGCGGGCCGTTACCCGACCAACTGGGAGCTGGGCGGCGCGCGCGCCGCGACGATCGTGCGGCTGTTCGAGAAGGCCGGCATCGACAAAGCTCGCATGGCGGCGGTTTCGTTCGCCGACAGCCGCCCGCGCGAGCCCAACGACACGCCGGCGGGGCGTGCCAAGAACCGCCGCATCGAGATCCGCCTGCGTCCGGCCACCGAGGGTCAGTCCGCGAGCAACTAGCGGGCCGCCCCAGGGTCCTCGATCACAAGTTGCGCTCCTCGAGCTGGGCGAGGCGATGGCCCGCCTCGTCCAGCAACTCGAGGGTACGGCCGCTCACGCGGTAGCCCCGGGTTGCTCCCAGGACCTGCAGGAATCGCGTTTCGGTGTCGATCGAGGCGCAGTAGACCTTGGTCGCAGCGATCGTCGCGAAGCGCAGCGTCCCCTCCCCCGCCTCGTATCCGCCGGTGAAGCGGTTGCAGCCGCCGAATCCGGTCACCCGTTTCGAGCGGGGGTCGAGCACGATCCAGGGCTCCTGCTGGCCGCGGGCCACCAGCTCCTGATCCCCGAGGCGGACCGGGCGCCAGCGCCTGCTCTCGAGCCCGGCACGAGTGCTGGGTTCCGTGCAGGTCTCCCCTGGCTTTGCGGCGAGAAACGCCTCGACCACCAGCGTCGGCTCGTAGGGGAGGAAGACCACGTCGCTCATGTGGGGGTCCTCCATGTTCGGCCGCTGCTCTACCCGGCCCCGCAGCGACACCCGCAGGGCAGCGCCGGGCACCGCCTGAGCGTTGTAGGCGCGCACGAGGGACAGGTAGTCATCGCTCGTCGCCACCGGCCACTCGAGCCCGGTGCGGCACTCCTTGAAGCGCCCCGCTTTGGCGAGGGGGGTGAACATGCCCGACAGCTCGAGTCGGGGCTCGATCGGCGTGGCCTTTGGGCTAGGTCGCAGAGCGTAGGGGTGTGCGGACTGGATTGGGTGGCCGTCGGCATCGAGCTTCTGAAGCGTGAGCGAGTCGGCCACCTGCCACCGTGCCGTGCCGCCGGGCCCGCCGTCGAGTGACAGCGTGTGCCGATCCGCCGACAGCGACCATCGCCCGAGCTCGTAGAAGCTCTCGTCGCGGTCGTTGCGCAGGTAGGTCATGCGCTGCACGTAGGCGCCTGGCGGCAGCAGGTCGATCTGGACGCGGATGCCGGCGCAGTCCGCGCACGGCAGCAGTCCCGTGAACGAGGCGGGCAGCGCGCCGAGCACGGACGCGGTGTCGCGCGGCGCCGAGGCGCTCCGGGATGCCGCGGGATCGAGCGCGAACGCCAGCGCCAGGCCTGCGGTGATGAGCCGGTGCGGGATTCGATTCACATCACCTCCGCTGCCGCGTCGCCTAGAACACCTCTTGCAGCCCGAAGAAGAACCGCGTCTTCTCGTCCTGTCCGCGCGCCGCATCGACCGAGGCGTTGGTGTTGGTCTTCTTGTTGAACTTGACGCGCAGGCCCACGCCGTAGCCCAGATCGAGGGTGCCGAAGGTTCCGTTCTCGGGCTGGGTCGATGCCATGATGTTGAGGAACGCGACCCCGCCCCAGAGTCCGTCGCGGGTGAAACGCAGCCGGTATTCGAACTCGTTGTAGAGCTGATTGGTGGCGCGGATGCGACCCTGCAGATAGCCGCGTCCACCGCGTCCGTAAGTGTCCCAGCCGATCGCCGGCAGATCGAGATAGGGGGGCTTGCCAAAGGTGAACCACAGGTAGCTCCAGATCGCCAGGACGTTCCGGGTTCCGCCCGGGAGCCGGGTATAGGAGCGGAAATCGCTCCACAGGCCCTGGGTGCTGTGATCGCTCCCCAGCACGCGTTGATAGGACCGGATGCTGGCGTTCCAGTACAGCCCGCGCGCCCCGTTGATGGGATTGTCGCGGGTGTCGATCAGGATGTTGGCCGAGATCGCGACCGACTGGGTGCGTGATGGCGTCCCGCCGCTGTAGGTGCTGAACGGCGTGCGCTCCCCGGCCTCCGCCCCGTGGTCCCGAATCTCGTCGTAGCGATCGAACAGGAAACCAAAGCCGGTGTAGATCTGCGACCCTCCCATGCGCAGGTAGGCGGCCTGATACAGGCGATAGAGGACGAAGTCCATCGAATCGGGCTGCTGGGCAGGCTCGGCCGGGCCGAGACCGTAGGTCGGCTGGCTGGTATCGAGGTAGCGCCAGTCACCCTTGAGGTCCCACTGGTTGCCGGGGAGCCAGAAATCGGACCGGAACTGAACGCTGACCTGGTGGGTGGTCGAGTAACTGGCCCCGAGCGAGCCCGACGAGAGCTGCGTCTTCTTGGGATCGCCGAGCCATCCCGCCACCGAAGCGCTGGCGCCGATGAAGAAGCCATACGACGGGTTGTAGCCGACCGAGGGCAGCAGGGTGAGCGAGAGCCCGGGGCGGGGCTCGCTCTCGACCTGGGTCCGGATCTGCTGGTGGGTGATGTCGCGGAAGATGTCGGTGACGTCGCGCTGCGGCACCAACGCCGCGGAGTCGGGGCGCGAGACCGAGGTCGAGTCCGGATCGGGAGCGGCTCGGGCGCCGGTCGCGTGGGCCAGGGCGATCGCCGCGGCCATCGACAGCGCGAGCGCCGGCCGCAGCCACCACGAGGCGAGCACCCGTCTCTGGCGACCCGCAACGACGACCCACGGCGCGGTCAGGGTACCCGCCCCAGCTCGGCCCCGCGATACAGCTCGAGCATCTCGCGCTCGGTCGGCGGCTGCACCAGGCTTCGGGCATCCTGGTCGGCCAGCGGATAGTCGGTGGCGCGGAATCGCTCGGCAGCCCCGGCCAGGTCGTAGGCGGTGCGGCAGAGTTGAACGTCGGGCCCGAGCAGCACCCAGAAGGCGCCCGGATCCCCGAACGGCATCCCGACGCTGCCGGCGTTGACGACCCGCGTGCTTCCGACCATCCGGTCGAACGGCATGTGGGTGTGACCGCACACCACCACCGATGCGTCGAGCCGCTCGAACAGAGGCGCGAGGCGTTCCGTCGCGGTCTGGCGCGTGAAGATTTCGGTTTCGCTGCGCGGCGTGGCGTGACAGAAGAGCACCCCGCCGAGGCCCTCGATGTCGACGTGAACGGTGCGCGGCCAGCCGGCCAGCACCGGCCGGACCTCGGGCCCCAGCTGTTGCGCGGTCCAGCGCATGGCGTCGAGATCGGCCTGGGGCAGCGGACGGCCGGAGGTCGTTCCCCAGTAGGTCGCCGACGCCGGGTCCGGCGCGGCCATCTGGGCCAGGACGGCGAGCTCGCAATTGCCGTGGATGAAGCGCACCGGCAGGTCGAGATCGAGCAGGCGCCGCAGCGTCTGGCGCGGCATCGGACCGGGGATCACGTCGCCCCCCACCACGATCAGATCGACCGCGGCGGCCCGCACCTGCTCGAGCACGGCGTCGAGGGCGGGGAGATTGCCGTGAATGTCGAAAAGGCCGGCGACGCGCCTCATGCCCAAGTCCGACCGGCGTGCCCGGCGCGCGGGCGCCGCGGGATCCAGCGCCGCACCTCGTGCCGGTAGGTCTCGTACTCGGCCCCGAACTTCCGCCGCAGGGCCGGTTCTTCGTAGCCGACCACGAACAGGTGGAAGACGGCGCCCATGCCGACGGCATAGATCAGGACCGGGACGCTGCCGAGCAGCAGCCCCTGCCCCATCATGACGCCGAGCGCGGCGAGATAGCCGGGGTTGCGCACGAACCGGAACGTGCCGTTCACCACCAGCCGCCGGGGCGGCGCCATGGGCATCGGCGTGCCGTGTCCCTCGCGCACGAACCGCAGCAGGAAATCGAGCATGACCGGCAGGGCCGCCGCGATCATCGCGACGCCGATCCAGCGCCACGCCATCCAGCCGAAGAACGGCCGGCGCACGATCCAGCCCGACAGCGTCCAGGGCACGTAGAGGACCGTCGCGCCGATGAAGAGCGGCGCGCCGACCAGCGTGCCGAGCACGGCCCCGAGCGGTGGTCGCGCGTTCATCCGGAGTCCGGAGCGGCGAGCGGCCGGG
>Ga0306923_10006794_pt1 | contig 11324 bp, 12 predicted proteins | sample sta12Can44000108_FD_203841 | JGI IMG/M metagenome (GOLD analysis project Ga0306923, IMG submission 203841) | Lab enrichment of tropical soil microbial communities from Luquillo Experimental Forest, Puerto Rico - statanox.12C.anox.44.000.108 (v2)... | ecosystem: Environmental > Terrestrial >...
GGGCGGTCGAGCTGCAACTCCCCTACGACCACGCGCCGTCCGCCGTGAAGGCCGAGCTCGACCGCCACGGCTTGACCATGCTGGGCATCAACACCGCGCCCGGCCAGTCGGCGGCAGGCGAGTTCGGCGTCGCCGCCGTTCCCGGCCGCGAGCGCGAGTTCGCCATGCTGTTCAAGCAGGCGCTCGACTACGTCACCGCCATCGGTGGCTGTCAGATCCACTGCCTCGCCGGCAAGGTGCCGCCGGAGCAGCGGCCGGCCGCAGAGACGACCTTCATCAGGAATCTCGCGGCGATCGCCGATGCCGCGCAGGAGAAAAACATCACGCTGTTGATCGAGCCGATCAATCCGCGCGACCGGCCGGACTATTTCCTCACCCGCGCCGAGCAGGCGGCCGACATCATCGCCAAGGTGGAGCGGCCGAACGTGCGCATCCAGTTCGACTTCTACCACGCCCAGATCGTCGGCGGCGATCTCATCAGGCGGTTTGAAAAACACCTGCCGTTCGTCGGCCATGTGCAGATCGCCGCCGTGCCGTCGCGGCGCGAGCCCGACGAGGGCGAGGTGAACTATCCCGAAATCTTCGCAATGCTCGATCGCCTCGGCTATGGCAAATGGGTCGGTTGCGAATACCGCCCGCGCGCAAGAACCGAAGACGGCCTGGGTTGGGCGCGCGCTTACGGAGTCAGACCCGGCTGATCAGCGGGACGACGGCAGGTCGTGCTGCTAGAGGGAAAGTCGCATGCGTCTCGACAACAAGGTTGCGCTCGTCACCGGTGCGGCATCGGGCTTCGGCAAGGGCATTGCCGCCACCTTCGCGCGCGAAGGCGCGCGCGTTGCCGTCGTCGACATCGACGGGGAGGCGGCGCGCGAGGCCGCAGCCTCGATCAGCAACAAGGCGATTGCCGTGCGCTGCGATGTCTCGCAGCGCGCCGACGTCGACGCCGCGGTGAAGGCCACGGTCGATGCCTTCGGCGGGATCGACATCCTCGTCAACAATGCCGGCATGAGCCACTTGCGGCGGCCCATGCTGGAGGTGGAGGAGGCCGAGTTCGACCGGCTCATGGCCGTCAACGTCAAGTCGATCTTTCTGTTCGCGCACGCGGTGGTGCCGCTCATGCGCAAGAAAAAATCCGGCGTGATCATCAATATCGGCTCGACCGCGGGAATCCGGCCGCGGCCGGGGCTGACCTGGTACAACGCCTCCAAGGGCGCGGTGAATCTCGTTTCCAAGTCGATGGCGGCGGAGCTTGCGCCCGACGGCATTCGCGTGTGCGCGATCGCACCGGTGATGGCGGAGACGCCGCTGTTGCCGACCTTCATGGGCGGGGACTCGCCCGAGCTGCGCGCGCAGTTCAAGGCGACCGTGCCGCTCGGCCGGTTCGCAACCATCGACGACGTCGCCAACGCGACGCTGTTCCTCGCCTCCGACGAGGCCTCCTTCCTCACCGGCAACGTGCTCGAGGTCGATGGCGGACGCTGCGTCTAGTCGCGGTCGCGCGCTGAATAATCCCTCGGGCGGCGCGCCGGCGCCCTTGCCTTGCCACCGTCGATTGCTAGGTTGCGGTCATGTGGGGTCGTAAACGCAAAGACGCCGACGCCGAGAAACCGAGCGAGCCGCCGCGGCGGTTGCGGGACGCGCTGCGCAATGCGCGCGTCGATCAGGCCGAGCGCAGCGGCGTCGTCGTCGACCTGCACGACGCCGAGGTCGCGCGGCTCGAGCTCTTGAACGAGGCGCTCGACCCGCTGTTCGAGGAAGTCCCCAAAGAGGTCGATCTGTTCGATCGCGGCATCAGCCGGGGCGAGACGCCGCGGCTGTGGATCGATGCCATCGCCCATGTGAGCATGGGCCGCGACAAGCGCGTGTACCGCTTCCTGCAGGAGACGCGCTACGGCCGCAAGGTGCTCGCCGAATCGGTCAACGTCCCCGAGATCGTCCACGCGGTGACCAAGTATTTGGCGCAGCGCCTGATCGAGCGCGAGCGCGCGCTCGCCGACGGCCTGCTGCCCGGCATCCGCGATCTCAAGCACGAGATGCGGTTGGAGCGCCGCCAGCGCCGCCGCCGCACCCTCAAGGCCTTCGTGTTCGGCGTGCTCGTGGGCGTCGCGGCCCTGATCGCCGCCGCGTTGATCTTCGGGCCCAAGCCTTAATCGCTAAGCCTTAATCGCCAAGCACTGTCCGTTTGGTCTCGACGATCGCGTCGCCGTCGCGCGCAAGCGAGCGCCAGATCGCTTCGCAGCGCCATTGGCCGTCGCGGCCTTCGATGCAGTAGAGATTGTACCCGCCGCAATCGTGTTCGCCGCGCGGCGCTGCGGAGGCCGAAGGCGCGCCCACAACCGGGATGCGGCGCTGCGGTCCTTCGAGCTCGATGAGCGCGTGCGCGTGGTCGTGGCCGTGGATGACGAGCTCGGCGCCGTGGCGCGCCAGCGCGGCGCGAAAGTCGGCGCCATCGAGGAGCCGCTTGAAGTGGCGCGCCGGTTTGCTGACCGGCGGATGGTGGATCAGCACCACGCGAAAGCGCCGCTCGCGGCCGCCGCGGTCGAGCGCCTGGGCCAGCCGGGCGATCTGCGCGCGGCCGAGGCGCCCGGTCGCCAGAAAGGGCGCCGTCGGCGCCGCCGTCGACAATCCGATCAGGGCGAGCGGGCCGCGCCGGCGCACGAACGGAAACGTCGTCTCGCCGGCATCATCCCCGCGCATATACTCGCCCCAGTAGAGCTGCGGATGGCGTGCGGCGGCGCGCACGTAGACGTCGTGATTGCCCGGCACCAGGGTGACGTCGCGCGGCGATCCGAGCGACGCGAGCCAGGCGCGCGCCGGCGCGTATTCGTCCGCAAGCGAGATGTTGACGAGATCGCCGGTCACGGCGATGTGGTCCGCCGCCTGCGCTTTGAGATCCGCCACGATGCGCGCGAGCACGTCGCCGCGGTGGATCAGTTGGCGCTTGCGTCGCCAGTTGAGGAAGCCGGTTGCGCGTTTGCCGATGAGCTCGGCCAATCGGGGCGTCGGCAGCGGTCCCAGATGCGGGTCCGACAGATGCGCGAGGACGAACATGAGCGCATCATAGGATGCCATGATTGTGATTGTCGCGAGGAGCTTCGAGCGATCCGCCGCGCTCTCAATGACCAAACGTCCGTCACGTGAGCGCGGGCCTCACGAACTTCCGATCAAAATCCCCGCGACGAACACCAGCACGCCGCCCACGACGACTTGAAAGGTCGCCGCGAGGAACGGCGTATCCATGAAACGATGGCGGATGTAGGAGATGGCCACGAGCTCGACCGCGACCACGGCGATGGCGACGGCGGTCGCGGTCCAGAAATTGGGGATGAGATAGGGCAGCGTGTGGCCGAGCCCGCCGATCGCGGTCATCACCCCGCAGACCGCGCCGCGCACCAGCGGCGCGCCGCGCCCGGTGAGCGAGCCGTCGTCGGAGAGCGCCTCGGCGAAACCCATGGAAATGCCGGCGCCCACCGAGGCCGCGAGCCCGACCAGGAACGTCTCCCAGGTATTGTGAGTGGCGAAGGCGGCGGCAAACAGCGGCGCCAAGGTCGAGACCGAGCCGTCCATCAGGCCCGCGAGGCCCGGCTGCACGTATTGCAGCACGAACATGCGCCGCGCGGTTTCGTCCTCCTTGGCGCGCGCGCTGGGCGTCAAGATTTGTTGGCCGAGCTTGTGCGCCAGGCTCTCGTGCTCGACCTCGGCCTCGGCCAGCTCGACCAGGAGCTGACGCACCGAGGTATCGCGCGTCGTCTCGGTGGCACGCCGGTAGAACCGTGCCGCCTCGTATTCCATGTTCTCGGCGAACTTGCGCACCTCGTCGAGGTTGAGCGGGTGCATGAGCCAGAGCGGCTTCTTCGGAATGAAGCCCTTGACGTCCTGGCGGCGGATCAGCGGCAGGTACTCGCCGAACTTCGTGCGGTAGAGATCGAACAGCATGCTGCGGTGGCGCACCTCCTCCTCCGCCATCTCGTCGAAGACCTTGGCCGACGCCGGATATTTCGCGCGCAGCCCTTCGGAAAAACCGCGATAGATGCGGCTGTCCTCGTCCTCGTTGGTGATGGCAAGCGCGAGGATTTCCTGTTCGGTGAGCTCGGCAAAGCGTTTCACGGGACCCCCGCGCTGCAAAGATGGCGTATATTAGAAGCCTTCTAAACAGCAAACCCGCGCTTTTGACAAGCCGGACGCGATTGGCTCACTTGCGATGAAGGGCGGCGAGAGCAGCATGAAACGCCTCAGCCTCAGCGGGACACGGCGCGGGCTCGAGCCCGCGCTGCGGCGCGTGCTGCACGTCTATTGGCGCTTCGCGCGCGCCATGACCCTTGGCGTGCGCGCGCTGGTGATCGACGCGGACGGGCGGGTCTTCCTGGTCAAGCACAGCTATGTGAGCGGCTGGCACCTGCCGGGCGGCGGGGTCGAGGCCGGCGAGACGCTCGCCCAGGCGTTGGCGCGGGAGTTGCGCGAGGAGGGCAACATCGAGATGACGGCGCCGCCGCGGCTGCACGGAATTTTCTTCAACAATCGCGCCTCCCGCCGCGATCACGTCGCGCTCTTCGTGGTGCGCGCATTTCGCCAGTCGGCGGCCCCCGTCCCCAACAACGAGATCATCGCGCATGGCTTCTTTGCCGCCGATGCGCTGCCCAACGACACCACCGCCGCGACACGCGCGCGCATCGTCGAGGTGCTCGGCGGCGCGCCGGTCAGCGAGAGCTGGTGAATTGCCGCGCGCGCCCCTAAAGCCCACTCGCGGTTTTGCCGAACGCGCTTTATGGTCGCGCAGAAGCCGTTCGTCGGTCAGAGCTGCCCGTGCACCCGCGATTGCAAGCCGTCTATCTCGTGCGCTGCGATGCGCGCTCGATCGAGGAGCGCGCGCGCGCCATTGCGGTCGAGCAAAGCGTCGAGATGCCGGTCGCGGCGATCGAGGATGACTTCGTGCGCTCCGAGATCGTCGGCCGCATCGAGGCCATTGCCGAACGGGGCAACAACCTGTTCGAGGTCCGCATCTCGCTCGCGGTTGAGACCGTCGGACACGACCCCGGGCAGCTCATCAACATGCTGTTCGGCAACACGTCGTTGCACGAGGACGTGGTGCTCACCGACGTCGCGCTTCCGAATGAACTGGTCGAGGTGTTCGGCGGTCCCCGCCACGGGCTCAATGAGCTGCGGCGACGGGTCGGCGCGCCGGCGCGGGCTTTGACCTGCTCGCCGCTCAAGCCGCAGGGCTTGCCCGCGGCAAGGCTCGCCGAGCTCGCCAAGCGCTTTGCCCAAGGCGGCGTCGACTACATCAAGGACGACCATGGGCTCGCCGACCAGGACTATTCGCCGTTCGCGGCGCGCGTCGAAGCGGTCGCAGCCGCGTTGCGCAGCGTCGCGCAGTCCCGTGGCCGGGCGACGCGCTACGTGCCGAGCCTCTCGGGCGATCTCGACACCATGCGCTCCCAGATCGCGCTCGCTCAGAACATCGGGATCGACACCGTCATGGTCGCGCCGATGATCATGGGTTTCTCGAACTTCCATCGGCTCGTGCGCGAGAACCCGACCGTCGCCTTCGTCGCTCATCCCACCATGGCCGGCGCGGCGCGGATTGCGCCCGCGCTGCTGTTGGGCACGCTGTTCCGATTGCTGGGGGCCGACGCCGTGGTGTTCCCGAACTATGGCGGACGCTTCGGCTACTCCCCAGATACGTGCCGTGCGCTCGCGCGCGCGGCCTTGGAAGAGCGCGAGGGGCTACGCCCCACCGTCCCGGTGCCGGCCGGCGGCATGACCACCGATCGCGTGCGCGAGATGCTTGATTTCTACGGGGCCGAGGTCATGTTGCTGATCGGCGGCGCGCTGCTCGAGGCGCGCGAAAATCTCAGCGCAGCGACGTCGGCCTTCGTGGCCGAAGTCCACCGATACGCGCAGGGATAGGGTCATGGCCAGCCGCGAGCGACCGATCCACCGCAAGGCGAAGGATTACCGCTGGGAAGGCGTGGAGGAGCTTCCGTACAAGGAAGACGATCGCGCGCTGTTCAAGTCGATCACGCGGCAGGTGTTGTTCTCCGATCCGGAGCTGCATGGGGAGCTGCGTTATTTCGAGGTGGCGCCCGGCGGCTTCTCCAGCCTTGAACGGCACCGGCACATGCACGCGGTGCTGATCTTGCGCGGGCGCGGCCATTGCCTCGTCGGCGGCGAGGTCAGGCCGATCGAGACCCGCGATCTCGTGACCGTGCCGGCGATGACCTGGCATCAGTTCCGCGCCACCCGGGGCGAGCCGCTCGGCTTCCTCTGCATGGTGAACGCCACGCGCGACAAGCCGCAATTGCCCTCGGCGGAGGATTTGGCGAAGCTTGCGGCGGATGCGAAGATCGCCGCGTTCCTGCGCAACAAGCCGAAAGTCTAGGGCTTGCACTTGGCGGAAATTTTATTGGTTTCATGCACCCGCGCCCATGCGCGACCAGTCGCGGGAGTGCGGCCGCTGGCGCGGAACGACAGCTCGGCGCCCGAAATCCATGGTTTTTCAATCAGCTATCTGTGCCTACTTGACGTTGAGCAATTTAGGTGCTCTCCTATAAGTAGTAATTGGGCTCTAGCAGTCCCATGATCCTCCAGGGCACTCTGCCTGTCCTTGCTGTTCGTGCGAGCGTCGCACTGGCCGCATCTCTCATCTCGTTTACTTTCGTGCCGGAAGTGCACGCTCAAGGGCCGAGTTTCAATTGCGTGACGGATACCAGGCCCGACGAACGCACGGTCTGCGCCAGTGCCGCACTATCCCAACTCGATCGCCAGCTGAGCACTCTTTATTTTGCCGTGCGCGACGGGTTGGACGCAGGCCAGCAAGCAGTCCTGCGCGACGGCCAGCGCAATTGGATTAGAGAGCGGCAGAGTTGCGGGGCCAACGCCGCCTGCATCAGCGCTCTCTACCAAAGACGCATTTCCCAGTTGCAGCAAATGATGGCCGGCAGGCCAGCCGTAACCCCGGCGCCGGACGCGCCTTCCGCCCGTCCGCCTGCCTCCGGCGGTACTCGCGACGCGTGCGACGCCTTCCCGACGCTTTGCTGAGGCAACCATGATCAATCGACGCATGATGCTAGCCGGCACCTGTGCCATCTGCGCGCGTGCCGGCCGCGCCAACGCGGAGCGCGACTATCACGGCTGCACGCTCGCCGCGCCCGAAATGGCCGAACGGATAGAGGCTCCGGAGGTGCAGCCCTCCTCTGCGGTCGCGTCCGGTCCCGTCAAGCGCGGTGAATTGCGCGGCTCGGGAGATCTGGCTTTCGATCGTGCACTGTCGGTGACCTTGCTCAAAATCGGCGAAGCATTTTCGGTATTGCCGGGCTTTGCGTTTTCGGAACGCGTGAAGTTGAATGCTTTCGCCTCCAAAGATACGTCCCTGGGCCGGGACGATGGCAGCGTCGTGTTTGGAAATCCGCTGTTCCGCGAGATCATGGGCCGGCGCGAGCATCCCGAAGTTGGCATAGTTGCAGTGTGCGCCCATGAATTCGGTCACATCGTCCAATACAAACACGGCATCGAGAAGATTCTCATCGTGAACAGGCGGGTCAAACGCCTAGAGTTACACGCCGACTTCATGGCGGGATATTTTGCCGGGCGGCGCAAGTTGGAAATGCCGGATTTTCCCGCCGCGATCTTCGCGACGACGCAATATAGCTTTGGCGACAGCAATTACGGTGACCCTGACCATCACGGCACAAGTGCCGAACGCGGCCAAGCCGTGGTAGCAGGGTTTGACTCTGCCTATCGGGCTCGCGAAAGTTTTGCAACGGCGCTCGAAACGGGTGTCCGATACGCGAAGCAAATTTCCCTTTGATGATTGATGAGCAATTCGAGGACATCGCACGGCTGGGGTCGTGCGCTCCCGCTCATCGTCGGAGCAGCGCTGGTTATTGTCGCGAGTTTGCCGGACAGGACGTCGGTGGCCGCGCAAGGGGCAACGGTCTGCAACCCCGCAAATTTCAGTATCGCGATTGACGTGGGCCATACGCCGGAGGCCCCGGGCACGACGAGCGCGCGCGGCGTGGCTGAACATGCGTACAACTTGCAGCTCGCGAACGAGATCAAGAGAGCGCTGCTTGAAGGCGGTTACAGTCGCGTTACTCTGATTACCGCGCGGGGGATCGGGAGGACCCAGCTTCTGGCGCGGGTTAAGCGCGCAAACGCGCTGAACGTGGACTTGTTACTGTCGGTCCATCACGACGACGTCCAGGATTTCTACCATGCAAAGTGGAATTATAACGGTGTAACGCGAGCCTTCAGCGACAAGTTCTCCGGCTATTCGCTCTTCGTTTCTCGCCAAAACCAACACTTCGAGCGCAGTCTTGCCTTTGCAAAACTGCTGGGGGCCGCATTGATGGAGCAGGGCTTGCGCTACAGCGCGCATCATGCGGAAGCAATTCCGGGCGAGGGCCGGCAACTCATCGACTCGAAGGCGGGTGTTTATCTCTTCGATAACCTGGTCGTTCTGAAATTCACTAAGGCGCCGGCGGTGCTGCTCGAAGCCGGCGTCATCGTGAACCGCATAGAGGAGCTCGTGTTGGCTTCCGCGGAAGGCCGCGAACATATCAGCGCAGCGGTTTTAGAGGCGGTTAGCCAGTTCTGTCGAGAGCGGCCACTATGATGAAACGCCGCTCGAGGACTAGGCGCCGACGGCGGCAGACGCAGCGCCATCGCCTCGGCCGGATCGGCCATGCGCCCCAAGCGGACGCGCGCGCGTAAATGCCGTTTGCAACGCCGTTGCCGATGGGTAGCATTTGCGCAGGCCTTTCGGGGGCATCCATGTTCCAACCCTGCGACCCATCCATACGACGTCCTTGGCCCGTCATCGCCGCAGTAAAATGAGCGCGCCAAATCCAAAGACTGTCCTTGCCGGATTGCTGCGCACCGCCGGCCATCCGGATGCAACTCCGGGCGCAATCGAGCTCACCGGTACTGCGCCCGTGCTGCCCTCATCGTTCGCGGTCGACGCCGCGGCGCACGCGACCATCGCGGCCGCGGCGCTGGCCGCAAGCAACCTCTGGCGGCTGCGCACGGGGCGCCGCCAGGCTGTCAGCGTCGACAGGCGCAGCGCCGCGATCGAATTCCGCAGCGAACGCTACTTGCGTCTCGATGGAAAGCCGCCGTCCGAGTATCACGACCCGATCGCGGGTCTCTATCGCTGCGGCGACGGCCGTTGGGTGCGGCTCCATACCAATTTGCCCCATCATCGCGACGGGGTGCTTGCCCTGCTCGGTTGCAGCCATGACCGAACGGCAGTCCAGCGCGCGCTCGATCGATGGCGCGGCGAGGCGCTCGAGACTGCCGCCGCCGACGCTGGCCTCGTGGTGACCGCGTGCCGGTCGTTCGCCGAGTGGGACGCGCATCCACAGGGCCGTGCGATCGCTCGCCTTCCGCTCTTCACCATCGATCAGATCGGCGACGCGCCGGCAGAGCCCATGCCCGCGGCCGATCGCCCCCTTGCGGGCGTCAAGGTGCTCGACCTGACACGCATCATTGCCGGGCCGGTGTGCGGCCGCACGCTCGCCGCCCATGGCGCCGACGTGTTGCTGATCACCGCATCCCATCTGCCATCGATGCAGCCGCTCGTCATCGACACCGGGCGAGGGAAATTGTCGACCTACATCGATTTGCGCGAGCCCAGCGGGCGCGAGAGCCTCGCCTCGCTGCTGCGGCAAGCGGACGTCTTCGTGCAGGGCTACCGGCCAGGCGCCATCGCGGCATTCGGTTTCGGCCCGCAAGATGTCGCACGCATCCGGCCAGGCATCGTCTACGTCTCGCTCTGCGCCTACGGCTACGAAGGCCCGTGGGCTAACCGACGCGGGTTCGACTCGCTGGTGCAGACGGCAAGCGGCTTCAATGCCGCCGAAGCGGAGGCGTCCGGAGCGAGCGAGCCGCGACCGCTGCCGGCGCAAGTGCTCGACCACGCCACGGGTTATCTGATGGCGTTCGCCGCCATGTCGGCGCTGGCGCGCCGCGCCGAGCGCGGCGGTAGTTGGCACGTTCGTACCTCGCTCGCGCAAACCGGCTACTGGTTTCGCCAGCTCGGACGCGTCGACAACCTCGCTTGCCCCGACCCCGGCTTCGATGACGTGGGCGACCGCTTGGAAGACACGCCGTCCGGGTTCGGCCGCCTGACGGCCGTGCGCCACGCCGCCGTCATGACGGAAACGCCGCCGCACTGGGTGCGGCCGACCGTGCCGCTCGGCACCCATGCGCCGGCGTGGCCCTAGCGCGGCCGGTTAAGGCTTACTTTTCTTGATTGCGTGGTGAAATTAAAGAGGAAACGAGCCGTTTGCTAGGATGTGGACTCAGTTGAGAAACTGCGATGTTTAAGATCGTCGCTGGCGATCTGGACGATCCTGAGGTCATGCGCCTGCTCGGGATTCACTTGACGAATTCGCGCGCGCAAACTGCGCCCGGCAGCGCTCATGCGCTTGATTTGGCGGGGCTGAAGTCACCCGAAATCTGTTTCTGGTCCGCGTGGGATGGAGATGATCTGCTGGCGGTCGGCGCGATGAAGCGCCTCTCGCACAGCCACGGGGAAGTAAAGTCAATGCACACTGCCGAGGCGGTTCGCCGCCGAGGTGTGGGCTCAGCGATGCTGGAACACATCATCGACGTCGCGCGCAATCGAGGGATTAAGAAACTAAGCCTTGAAACGGGATCTTGGCCGTTCTTTCAGCCGGCCATCGCGCTATACAAGCGACACGGATTTGTCGAGTGTCCGCCGTTCGGCGACCACAAACTTGACCCGAACAGTATCTTCATGACGCGCGATGTGTAGGCGTTATCTGCTCGGAGACAGAATCGAAGTGGAGGGAGGCAGGCTCCTTGACGAGTAGCGGCGCGCCAGGGCGCATTGGCCCATCGCGTCGTTTCATCGCCCCGCAGCAATTAGGTCGCTTTCGAGACAAAGCAGACATTGAGCCACGCTCGCAGAGCTGGATTTATGAGTACACGGCCTAGCAAACTGCTACCCTTTTGTGTCGCGGGGTTCGCAGATCGTCGTAATTTGACCCCGATGCGCCCAAAACAGCAATCAATCTACTGGCAGAGCCGACTTATTCTCCCTTGATGTTCGCGGCTTTGAGGATCGGCCACCACTTCTCGATCTCAGCCTTATGATGGGCCGCGAGCGTCTGCGGATTCTGATCCTCCCGAGGTGGAATCTCCTGGCCGAGATCGGCGAGCCGTTTGCGCACGCCGGCATCGGCTAAGGCGTCGACAACGGCGCCATTGAGTTTGGCGATGATGTCCTTCGGCGTGCCCTTGGGCATCCAGAGCGCATGCCAGATCGAAATGTGCAGCCCCGGCACGCCTGCCTCGTCCAC
>Ga0306923_10006800_pt1 | contig 11322 bp, 10 predicted proteins | sample sta12Can44000108_FD_203841 | JGI IMG/M metagenome (GOLD analysis project Ga0306923, IMG submission 203841) | Lab enrichment of tropical soil microbial communities from Luquillo Experimental Forest, Puerto Rico - statanox.12C.anox.44.000.108 (v2)... | ecosystem: Environmental > Terrestrial >...
GCCGCTCGATACGCGCGGAGCGGCCAGTGCCCCGACCTATCGCCCGGACAGCTTCGCGCCAGCTCTTTAGAGCAGCAGCTTCGGTAGGCGAGAGGCGATTAAAGAAATAAGTCCAGGCGCGGAGCGCTGCGGCCTCGCCAAGCAATGTGCTAATGGCGCTGTCGATTTCCTTGCGACGTTGCCACAGGCGCTCTCGATAACCCACATCCGAGCGCTTGCGCAGCCAGTTTTCGGTGACAGCCCATCGCCACGCGGCCTCCCATTCTCCAAATCGATCGTCCCACGCCTTGTTTTCCAAATTTGCCGTTACGCTCTCAGCCAAGCCCGGAACCGCTGCTTTCAGCGCCGTCTCTACCTGAGCACGAAGTTGTTCTTCACGCCGGGTCCGCTCAACCCCCCGAACAGTTTCATACGCCTGGCTGTATCCCGTGATATCGCGCAGCTCAACCGCCCGCATGAGTGCCGCCACGATCGGATGAGCGTCATGCAACTGCCGCACGGCTTTGAGTTCTGAGAGACTAGCCGTGGTCCGTACTGTCGCCATCCGATGGCGCTCTTCAACAGAAGACGCGTCGATGATGCTAAGCCATTCTTCGGCGTCGTCGCCTAGCCAATCAGGTTCCGGAATAGCGAGCGGAGCGCCGTTGAGTGCCCGACCGAAATTGCGGCAGTCCGCCGCATACTCTAGGGCACGATCGAGACAGTCGACGTGCTCCCGGATCGCGGCCAGCCGTATTCGCGGTTGCGATCCGCTCGGCAATCCTCCGTAATCGGACCAGGCAAGCTCCATGCCCTCAAACGCCAACGTGAGATCGAGGAAATCGCAAACGACCTGGAGCCGGTCGGGCGTCTCTGCGGTCTGTCCGTCAACGGTCACGACTTCTCGCAGGTATGTCCGGTCTTTTACGGCCCTCGGCGTGAGCACGCCAAACGAAGTCCATTTGCCGCCAGCCAGCAGATGCTCAATGACGGCTGCAGCGTCAGCGCGCGCGGCCTTGGGATCCTTTCCCTCCGGGATAGATACGGAGGCGGTTCCCAGCTTCTCAAGTATTTCGTCCGCTTTCTGAAGCAGCTCTCGCGATTGGTTGAGAAGTGTCTGCCAGCGCGCTTGCCGGCCCTCCAAAGCGGAGCTTACGGCACGTGGCACCCAATCGTCACGCAGACGCAAGAGCCGTTTGCGCCGGTTATTTATCTCCCGTAGGCCGTCACCGAGCTTCGTCCGTGCTTCGGGAGGCAATGCGAAGATCGGCTGATACGCCAAGTGCGCGCGGAGCGATGCCAAGCGTTCCAGCGCGTCCTTCGCCTCGCGTTCGGCGTCCACGGCAAAGGCAAATTCTTCGGGCAACGGCAATGCATCTGTGCCGATTATGCGCAGCCGCGAACCTTCGGCTGCGGTAGCGTCACGATGACGGGAAATGTTGAGCCATTGCTCGATTTCTGCCTGCCCTACCGGCGGGTGATCCGCAGCATCGAGGGGAACCTGCAGCCATCCGAAGCGCTCCCGTTCCTGCGCTACTCGCTGAGCGATCGCCGAGGCGGAGCCCGCATAAGCCCCGTTGATTAGGGTGTGTGGGTACGTCTCCTCTTCTCGGAGGCTCCGCAATTCAAAATCGGTCTTCGCCAAAGACCGCCGGGCGACCGCGAGCTCATCATCGATTTCGGCTATGCGGGAATCGTAGGCTCCTGGACGCCATGTCGCAAAACGCGACGTGATGCCCTGCACCGAGGCATTCAACTCCGCGAATGCATCGCCTCCCTGGCCCAGCACGCTGACGCAGAGCGGCTGAATATCCGCCGGCAATTTCCCCTTGAGCACATTCAGAGCCCGGCCGGTTTCAGCCGTGATCAGGACCCGCTTACCCGTAGCCAGTGAGTGACATACGAGGTTCGCGATCGTGTGGCTTTTGCCCGTTCCTGGCGGACCTTGGACCAACACACCACGCCGACTTGCGATTGCGTCGACGATGCGTCGCTGCTCCCGGTTCGCCGGCAGAGGAAAATAGACCTCTTGCGCATCTAGCCGCGTTGCGGGCCAGGATTCGCCGGGAGCGCCCGATTCTCCCGGGTGGTACTCGGGGTCTTCGTCGCCTTCGTCGTCAATCAGGCCAGTCCATCCCGCCGGAATATCTTCGTCACGGGAAGAGAGGCGGCTAATGATGGCATCGTAAATCCGTACCATACCGACTTGGGTACGTTTGCGGAGGATCAGGGCGGGCGCGAAAGTGACCCTGGGCTTACTGATCTCGCCTATCGCCGGTTTCAATTCCGTAGACCACTCGCAGTCCGGGTGAAGGGCGGTCGCCCATGATTTCAGTGCTGTAAAAATCCGCTGACGATCCCACACATCATCGTCGATCGCGCTGAGTTGCTCGGTGACGGCGGCGTACTGCCCGCGCTCCGGGCGCAGCTCGGCATCGAGCATGTCATCCTCGATCCGTAGCTGGACGCCCTCGGCCGCCCCGTTAAGCTGGATAATTCCCGTAGTCGGATCAAAAAGCAGATCGACACGGGCGGTAACCATGTGGCGCTGGATCGGCGGGGAAGATCCTTTGCTGCTGTCACGCCAATCCAGGAGCCCTAACCCGAGGACAAGTTCGAGGATTTCGCCCTGTTTACGCACCTGGGTGTGAAGTCGGAAGAGTTCAGCATAGACCGACTGAATGCAATCACGCCGCATGTATTCCGCTGACCAAGCCTCCCAGATTGGCCGGAACGCCTCGAATGCAGCGCTGACCTCAGGATGATCTTCCAATTTCACTTCAACTAGCGGAGGCTCTTCTCCGTCATCCATCTTCGCTGCGGGATCGGGCTCCAGCCGTGTTGACTTGAGAGCCGGCATTTTCGCACTCGCGCGTTTCAGCACTTGCTCTTCCACCCAGCCGAGGATCGCCTCGGGCGGAGCAGGTGGATTGGGGAATTGCTGCTTGTGGACGAGCAGCCAAGGCTCTCCTGGCTCGAACCCGTCACTCCAAGCGGGGGACTGGCACTGAGGTTCCTGCGGTATTTCCGAAAACCAAAGAACTGAATCATATTTATGAATATCGAAAACTGTAGTGCTTCGCAGTCCAACGAATTCTTTTAAATATCGTGCTAGGCGAACGGCTTTTGATTCTAACGGCCGCATTTCCATTAGGCGGCTTCCTTCTTGGTATCGATGGCGTTTAGGCGTTCATATTCCTCGATCGATAGAACGACGACTACAGGTCTGCGGTGTTTTTCAATTACAACACGGTGAGCGCGGGCGGTGTCGATTAACCGTCCGAAATTATATTTCGCGTCTCGCGCCGAGATTGACTTCATTGTTGTGCCGATCCCCGTCGGCTAGTAATTTTGGCCATAATCGCACTTCGGTCAATGAGCGATTGGAGTTTGGGGATCGCGCGTTAACATGTCGTATCGGCATGGTACTATGGAGGGGCTGCCTCGCTGGTTTGCAGGATTCCACCTAAAAGGACCGTCGCGACAAAACGACTCCTCGCGGCCTTCACATTACGCCTTTGTCGCGCAATTCCTGCAGCTCCGCCTCGCTGACGCCGAGGCGGCCGAGGATTTCTGCATTGTGCTCTCCGAGCTTGGGAGCGACGGCGCGCACCCGGACACCCTCGCCGATCCTGACCGGCGTGCCGATGTGCGGCACCTCGCCCAGTTGCGGGTCGCTCGCATATTGCACGAGGCCGCGCTGGCGCACCTGCGGATCGGCAAACAACTGCGCGTAATCGTAGACCGGGCCGCACGGCACACCTGCGACTTCGAGCACTTCGACCCAATCGCTGGTGGTTTTGGTGGTCAGCACCGCGTTCATCATTTTCTCCAGCGCGTCGCGGTTTGCCATGCGCGCCTGGTTGGTCGCAAAACGCGGGTCCCCGCACCATTCCGGATGCCCCAGCGCCTTGGCACAACGCGCCCAGATCGCCTCGCCGGCAGCCCCCACCATCAGATAGCCGTACTTGGTCTGCATGCGCTGGTAGGGCGCATTCTAGCGATGGCGCGAGCCTTGGTGGGTCGGCTCCTCGTGGTCGGCGAGCCACTGGGCCGAGGTCCACGAGCTAAAGCCGATCGCGGTTTCCAATAGCGAGCATTCGACGAGTCTGCCCTTGCCGGTGCGCTGGCGCTCGTAAAGGGCGGCGAGGATGCCCTGCACCGCCCACATCCCGGTACCGAGATCGCAAATCGGCAAGCCGACCGAAATCGGCGGGCCGTCAGGCTCGCCGGTCACGTGCACATCCCGCCCATGCCCTGGGCGATCAGGTCAAACCCGCCGCGCCCCGCATCCTAAGCGGATCGAAACCTCTCGTTCCCTCGCTGGTTTTCGGCGCGCCGTCCGCGAAATCGTACGAGCAAGCTTGACGCCCTGCAGGCTATTAGGCGCGCTCGCCCGCCGATGGCCGGATGCGGAGATCAACGTCTTGGCTTTAACGCCGAAAGCGGGGGGTCCAGGCCTCGGTGAGTGCTTCATCTTCATCTTCGTTCTGGTGATCGGGGAACTCGATTCCATGAAGCACGGTGAGCGTCTTCCCGTAGCTGCCAAGCCCGATGACGTCCTCGCATAATTCGATACTTCGCGGTCCTCCAAACCAAGTCTCGAGATCCGACCCACCTTCGATCCGTTCGGCACGCCGTACTTTCTCGGGATCGCAGTTGAAAGCGAAGGTGAGGCTAGCGCGTGGCACGGCGTGTCGCTTTCGAATCCAGTCGATGCCGTGCCACTCCTTGAGAGCATCCGACATAAAGCAATAATCAATGTTCCCGCCGGTGCTGACGATGATCGCGACCGGATCGGACGCGCATTGGCTGAGCCGAATTGCCGTAGCGGTCAGTGATGTCTTACAAATTCCAGCGAGCTGCTTGACCGCGGCGACACCGTCGCCTGCCCGGCGGAGCGCAGCAGAAAACATCTGGCGCGGCATTAGAAGCGCGGCCGCGAAATGGTCCGCTTCGAGCTCGTAGCGGTCACCCGATCCGAAGCCGGCGTGGGATTCGTGAATATCGCGATCGTGGAGGACCGCGTCGATGTGACCGGGAAGAAAGAAGTGCCCGAGCTCGTGTGCGATGCTGAACCGTCCGAATCCGGCGTTGTTGATGTCTGTCGCGTACGCAATCCCGTAGGAGTTGCCTACCCGGAGCAGCATCCCCGACACGCCTTTCGCTTGCGCGGCCTTGGCGACGACCTCGATATCGCGGTCGCGCGCGATGGCTATAGGATCGACCGGAAATGTCGAAATCCCGTGCTCTCGAATGACCTCCTCGGCTTGGAGGCTCGCGCGCATAAAAGGATCGCTGCGTTTCATCTGCCGCCCCTACGGGCGCGGCTCTCGGCTTTTTTGGCGAGCAGCTCCATCAAGCTGTCCGCCACATCCCGGTCGTCCGATGTGAGCCGCTTGTAATGCCGGTGAAGCCTGTCGGCTCCCGCCAGCCCATCAAGCTCTTTCACCCGGCCGAGGAGATAGTCGGTCGTGACGTCGAGTGCGTCCGCAAGGCGACGCAGGTTGTCAAAAGACGGCTTCCGCGTCGCGGTCTCGAAGTGTGAGATCGCGGACGGCTGGAGTCCGGCTCGCTCTGCCAGGTCGCCTTGATTCAGACCACGTCTCTCTCGGGCAGCTCGCAACCGTTCGGGAAATATCTCGGTAGGCCGGCTTGACTCTTTCATGACGGAACCGTATCGTATTAAAGGACGAAGTCGTAATGGCCGCCTAGGCCTTTTTCTTGGATCTCGGTCTTGACGGATTCGTCACATTCGATGCGACATAATCCGACAGGGATCAAGGAGATTTTCATGCCGAAATCAAAAAACACCTTACCACCTGGTACACCGACCCCGCTTTCTGGGATTTACGAGAAGGTCGGGCCCCGAGGTGGCCGAACCGGTGAACAGGCGGACTCGACGCGTGGGCACCCTCTCCCACCAACGGAGAAGCCGGGCTATCGCTGGACACTGGTTCAGCCTGCGCACCACAAAGGCAGAAACTAGGCCGCAGCCAATTGGGGTCATTGTACAGAAGGAAAAAGTCTATGGCGAAAACCAACCGGATATTTATCGCGTTCGCAATCGAGGACGCGAAATATCGCGACTTCCTCAGGGGCCAGGCTCGGAATGAGAAGAGCCCGTTCGACTTCGTGGACATGTCCGCAAAGGAACCTTGGGACGAGAAGTGGAAGACGAACTGCCGGACCCGAATCAAAGGCTGCGACGGGGTCATCGCGCTCGTGAGCAAGAACATCGGGACGGGAACTGGCGCGCGGTGGGAGGTCCGCTGCGCGAGGGAGGAGAAGGTGCCGGTGCGCGGGATATACTGCACCGTGGACAACCGACCGACAACGCTTCGATCAGAGTTCGCCGGCATCGGGGTTGTCAGCTGGACCTGGCCGAACATCGCGAGCTTCCTCAACTCGCTCTAACTGGACGGAAGGCATCGACGTGGCGCGAAGGGCACTGATCGCCGGCATCAACACTTACAGCGGTTCCAACAACCTCAACGCTTGCGTCGCCGATGCTAAAGCGATGGCCGAGGTTCTCTCGCGCCACAAGGACGGAAAGAGGAACTTCGATTGCATTCTGCTCCTCGATAAGATGATGGATGGGTCGTCAATTACCCGGCCGAAGCTCCGCGAGGCGCTGGAAGAGTTGTTTAACTTCGACGGTGAAGTTCTGCTGTATTTTTCCGGACACGGGTTCCTCAATAAGACCGGCGGTCTGCTGTGCACATCGGACGCATGCAAGAACGACTGGGGTATTTCCATGCAGGAGGTGGTGGACTTGGCGGTGAAGTCATCGGCGCGCCATATCCTCCTCATCCTTGACTGCTGCCACAGCGGTGACATTGCAAACCCCGCGATAATGAACGCCGGGACCAACCCGCTCGCAGTCCTCCGTGAGAACATGACGGTGATAGCCGCCTCCCGCTCGACGCAAGGAGCTATTGAAGCTGGCGGCCATGGCGTTTTCACCGGGGCTCTATTGGACGCTCTTGAGGGAGGTGCGGCAGACCACATGGGGTTCGTGACGGCCCCTGCGCTGTACGAGTACGTGAGTCGGCGCTTCACGGCCTGGGAACAGCGGCCGGTCTACAAGACGAACGCGACCGAGGTGCTTACTGTACGTGAATGCGAGCCGCTAATCGCCCGGCTCCAACTGCAACAGCTCGCGAAGCATTTTCCGACTGCTGATCACAAATATCTACTCGACCCGGAGTACGAGCCGGAGGACGAGCATGGAAACGTGAAGGACGCGGTAAATGAAGAGAAGGTCGCGATCGCTCAATTATTCAAATCGTATCGGGACGCCGGCCTGCTCAAGCCATCGGACCCAAAGTCGCAGCTGTACTGGGCGGCACGGCGCAGCGAAACGGTCGAACTCACGCCGCGGGGGCGAGAGTATTGGTGGCTTGTAGTCAACGATAAGATCTAGAAGTGCGGGCATGACGCGCGTCGGCGTCACCGGTCACCAACGGCTCGATCACCCGGAAGCGTGGAGTTGGGTGGCCGGCATGATGCGCGACGAGCTGGCTAAAATGGCGCCACCACTCGTTGCCGTGTCGTCCCTCGCAATCGGCGCTGATCAACTCCTGGCGCGACTGGTGAGCGAACGCGGCGGGGTGGTTCACGCAGTACTACCTTTCGCTGATATCGAGCGCACTTTCTCACCGAGGGATCGTCCAGCTTATCGTAGCCTGGCCAAGCAGGCGACCGTCGAAGTCCTCGACACGCCTGGAACGGACGAGGACGCATATCTTGCAGCAGGAAAGCGGGTTGTAGAACTGTCCGACATCATGTTGGCCGTATGGAATGGCAAACCGGCGAAAGGCAAGGGCGGAACCGCCGACGTTGTGGCTTACGCGGTTCGACGAGGCGTGCCTTTGGTCCACATAGAACCCTCCTCGCGTACTGTCCGGCGTATGGGCTCGAGTCGGCTTAACTGAAACGTCACCTTCTTGGATAATCTACACTAATTATCGTCTCGATAGTTGCGCTCACAGCACGCCCTTGGCGTGTAATTCCTGCAAATCCGTCTCGCTCACCCCGAGGCGGCCGAAGATTTCGGCATTGTGCTGGCCGAGCTCAGGCGCGACGTTGCGCACCCGCACTCCTTCGCCGATCTTGACCGGGGTGCGGATGTGCGGCACCTCGCCCAGTTCCGGGTCGCTCGCATATTGCACAAGTCCGCGGTGGCGCACCTGCGGGTCGGCGAACATCTGCGCGTAGTCGTAGACCGGGCCGCACGGGACACCGGCCGCTTCGAGCACCTCGACCCAATGCTCGGTGGTCTTGGTCCTCAGCACTGCGTTCATCACATCCTCCAGCGCCTCGCGGTTCGCCATGCGCGCTTGATTAGTCGCAAAACGCGGGTCCTCGCACCATTCGGGGTGCCCCAAAGCCTTGGCACAGCGCGCCCATATCGCCTCGCCGGCGGCCCCCACCATCAGATAGCCGTCCTTGGTCTGCATGCGCTGGTAGGGCGCGTTCTGACGATGGCGCGAGCCTTGGCGGGTCGGCTCCTCGTGGTCGGCGAGCCATTGCGCCGAGGTCCACGAGCTAAAGCCGATCGCGGTCTCCAGTAGCGAGCATTCGACGAGGCGCCCCTTGCCGGTGCGCTGGCGCTCGTAAAGCGCGGCGAGGATACCCTGGACGGCCCACATGCCGGTGCCGAGATCGCAAATTGGCAGACCGACCGAGGTCGGCGGCCCGTCGGGCTCGCCGGTCACATGCATGATCCCGCCCATGCCTTGCGCGATCAGGTCAAAGCCGCCGCGCCCGGCATAGGGGCCGTCATAGCCGAGACCGGAGAGCTGGGCATAGATCAGCCGCGGGTTGACCTCGTGCAACGCCTCGAACCCGAGCCCGGCGCGTGGCATGACGGTCGGCCGATAGTTCTCGACCAATACGTCCATGGTTTCGACGAGCCGCAGAAACAGCGCCTTCCCCTCCGGCTGCTTGTAGTCGAGGGTGATGCCCTTCTTGTTGCGGTTGATGTAACGGAAATACGGGTTGCGCTCGCTGCCGTCGCCCCAGGCGCGCACCGAATCGCCTTTGCCCGGCCGTTCGAGCTTGACGACCTCGGCCCCCATATCGGCGAGAATCATCGTGCAGAAGGGCCCGGCCATGTGCTCGGTCAGATCGAGCACCTTGAGCCCCTCGCAGCGGGCCTTCACCATCGGCGAAGGCATGATTGGAGGTGGCCATTCGTTCGTTTTGCATGCTGCACGGTTCGATTGTTTTTCAGTTGTTAGGGCGGCTTAATTCCATTGATCTACCGTTGAAATTCAGTTGTTCCGCTAAGTAGCGAATTTTTCTCGTAACCAGCTGAAATAGCAAGCGATTGTATCCGTGCGTCTGGGCATTTTTGGGGCGAGAAACCGCGATTTTCGCTGTATTCACGGCCCGGCAGAAGGGAGCGTTTGCAACCCTCAGCTCTTGACGGTTTCGAGCGAGGGGAGGCGATAGCGGTCCTCGGGATTGTCCCATCCCTTGAAGTTGGGCGCGCGCTTCTCCGCGAAGGCGGCGCGCGATTCCATCAGGTCGCTCTTGGCGCCGTGCTCGCGCAAGGCACCGGCCAGACGCTGCATCTCGGGCGCCGGCATCGGACGCATCTGCCGCATCATGTGCACTGTGTTGACGCGCGAGGCGGGCGGCAAGGTCAACAGGTGCTCGGCCATCGCGACCGCGCTCGGGATCAGCTGATCGGCATCGACCAGGCGGTTCAGAAAGCCGATCTGGTAGAAGCGCTCGGCGGTAAACCTGAAACCCAGCGCCATCTCCATGGCGATTGGATAAGGCAAGTTCGCGACGTATCCGTGATTGTAGCCGCCGAGCAGCCAGCGCTTGGCTTCGGAGACCTCGAAGACGGCCTCGCGCACGGCGACCCTGAGATCGGTGCGCTCGACCAGCATGAAACCGCCGCCCATCGCATAGCCGTTGACCGCAGCGATGACCGGCTTTTCGAGCGCTCCCGACATGAACGGGTCTTCGATCGCCGGCCGCTGCCCGCCGGGGACCCCGCGCTGCAACGACTCCCTCATGTCCTCGCCGGCGCAAAACCCCCGGCCGGTCCCGGTAAAGATCGCGACCTCGAGCCCGCTGTCGTGGCGGAACTCGGTCCAGGTCTCGGCGAGCCGGGTGCGCATTTCCTGGTTCAGCGCATTCAAGCGCTCGGGCCGGTTCATCCGCACCACGAGGATCTGTCCCAAACGCTCGGTCTCGACGACGGCCATGTAATTCTCTCCCGAAAGCTGGCCCCGCGGGCTTCCCGAGGCTACCATCGCCGGTCTGCCGATCAAATCACCTCGCAGAGGAGGGGCGAATGGCTCTGGTACCGCTGGCAACCAAGGGCAACTACTTTCACGTCTACGACTTCCGGGTCAAACCCGGCACGGGCGACGAGTTCATCGAACTCTTCAACAAATTCGACTACGGCGACAACAACCCGTTCCACCGCTCGGCCGCACAGGTCAAGGACGGGGTGCTCTGCCGCGACTCCGGGGACCCCGACCACTTCTACCTGATCGGCGAATGGCGGGATATCGAGGAGCACCGGCGCATTCGTGAACGGGTGGCGCGTGAGATCAGGCCGGAGTTTGTCGGTCTGATCGAGAGCGGAGGTTTTGTGCCGACCTATGCCGAGATCGTCTCGATGACGCCGCAGGAGGTGCTCGACAAGTCGCAGCAAAGCTGATCCGGTCAGAGCGTCGAGATCCAGAAATCGGCGATCAGTGCCATGCCGGGTGCGGGCATCTCGGGCGGCGTTTGGATGCAAGCGAACGGCAGCGGCTGAGCGCCAAAGCGGGAGGCCCACGCCATCGCGATGCCGGGAAATGCCGTCAAGTCGGAGACGAAATATTGGGCACGGAGTATCTTTGCCATCGACGTGCCAGCGGCCTCGCACAACGCCTGGGCATAGCCATGGACAGCGGCGGCCTGTGTGTATCCGGCATGGGAAAGCCCGGGGAAGCCCGGCGATATGGCCCGGACGGCCACGTGGCCATCCCGGCCGATCGCCATCAACCCGGACGGCAGCAGGAATTCGCCCACTTTGATGCACGGCCCATAAGCTGCCATCTCGGGAATATCGGCGGCGATGACCTGCTTCTCGCGTTTTGCGCCACTGGTCAGCGCCATCAGATTGATCTCGATGATGCCGCCGACCATCGCGAAGCCCTTGGCCGGCACGACCGTCAGCGCGCAAGGGATGTTCCGGTAAAACTGCGACCAGACATCGACAAAGTCGGGGAAATTCTCGACGTTACGGATATAGACCTGAGCCTTTACCGAAAGCTCGAGCGACGATCCGGCCGCTGCGAGCGCCGGCTTCAGCCGTTCCTGAATGATGAA
>Ga0306923_10006801_pt1 | contig 11321 bp, 18 predicted proteins | sample sta12Can44000108_FD_203841 | JGI IMG/M metagenome (GOLD analysis project Ga0306923, IMG submission 203841) | Lab enrichment of tropical soil microbial communities from Luquillo Experimental Forest, Puerto Rico - statanox.12C.anox.44.000.108 (v2)... | ecosystem: Environmental > Terrestrial >...
CCGGTATACCCATACTGCGGGACCTTTCTTCCGCTGTTCGAGTTCTATACTTCCATGTTGGTAACGCGTCCGTTTAAACAAAATTCCTCCTTTGTTTAAACGGTGTCGGCGGACACCGCCAGAATAGCCCGATTCCGACTGAGGGTCGAGATGATTCCCGCATATTGCCGACCGTCAGCGCGCCAATTTGCAGAGCCAATCGTAAAGAGTAGAAGCGCGAAAACGCCATCGGCGCCCCACCTGGACTGCGGGTATCAGTCGTTCACGCGCTTTTGTCCGAAGAGTCCCGGGGTGCATTCTCAGAAGTCTGGCCGCCTCCGAAACATCCAACAGCGGCTCGAACTCTCGGTCACTACCGATGCGTCCCGCTTTGCCATCTGACTGGGGGTTTACTTCAGCCCTTGTCTGTATCTGGCGAGGCGACTTGCCGGAGCTCACTATCCTTGCAAAGTTTCCGACTACTTCCCTCCCCTTCCGTGTTTCCGAGGCCTCTGTGGTGGCTCTTTCTACGTGGGAGCGTTCAGTGGCAAACAGAATTTCCCCAGCATGAGCCACATGGGTGACTGCTGTTAGGGACTCGTCTTCTTGCAAAACGAAACGTGAGTCATGTCGTCGATTCGACGCTGGGTTCTCACGCATACCCGGCGGTTACGGAAGAGGCGAACGAGCGACTAACTAACGCGAGCCAGAGTACGCTGAACACGGTCGGAGTTATGGCTGAGTGCTGCCGGGCCCCCTCTATGCTATTGATTTCAAAGCCGGCCAGAATTTTGAGGGACAGGTCGAACCGTTTGAGCTTGCTGCGGGTCGTGCCCACCCGATACTCTCTCTTACGCTTGCGGATGGCCGCCAGGTTTCCCTCGCTCACCACCCTGCGATCGAAAATCCATACCCTGCTGGCTTTCCCATACTTCCGTTCTACCGTGCGCAGCAAACACCGCCGCGCAACTGTACCTGTTGTGGGCTCCCGCCACCAGTTCCCGCCACCAGAGTCGCTGACAGAGATATAGGCGCTGTCACCCCAAACCTCTGTGGGCCGGAAAGTAACAGTAATGACACAGGACGCTCCTGGCCCCAAGCTAGAACCACAATTATTGCTTTGATGAAACTCGTCATAATCCGTCCCCCCGATATGGATGTTACTGATGCTCAGCGCTGTACCTCCGACGTTCGTAAGGGTCGTCGCGAGAGTTCGGCTTTGGCCAAGTGTCACAGAGCCGAAAATCAGGCTGACTGGATTGAGCTGTACCACTGTGCCTGTTCCAGCGAGCGAGACCGTTTGCACGGAGTGGACGCCATCGTCGTCGGGTATTACCGGGGAGAGGATTTGATCTACGTGGCGCGAGTCCGCAACGGCTTTGTGCCGGCTTCGAGACGCCAGGTATTCGCTAGGCTCAAGCCCTTAATCATCTCAAAATGTCCGTTCGTCAATCTTCCGGAGAGACATAAGGGACGTTGGGGTGAAGGGTTAACCGCGGCTGACATGGACAAATGCGTTTGGGTCAGACCAGAGATTGTGGCGCGGATCGAATTCCTCGAATGGACCGCCTCGGACCATCTACGGCATTCAAAGTTCGCGGGGCTACGAGAGGACAAGGACGCACGCACGGTGATCAAGGAACACGGTGGCGAGGTTGAGGATTGCTGAGCGTGGCAAAACCTCCACGTTCCGCCTACTATTTCAAGTCACCGGTTTTCCGCGTTTACCAAGCACAGTACAGCGGGGCATCCTTAGAGCAAGCCAGGGGCACCGTGACGAGTGACGACTATCGCCGACAACCCTAACGACTGTCCTCGTCGTAAATGCACTTCTACGGCTGTTGCGCCAAAACCGTCTGGGGTAGCGGATTTCCAGCGCTGTCCGTCAATGTGTCGTCCACGTACACGATCGCGGCCAACTCACTAAGTGGATCGATGGCTATCTGAAATAAGTCAAGCAAGTTACGTGTCCCCGGAGCGCAGCCTGTGCCATTGGTGCAGATCACACCCACATGGTTCGGCTTAGTGGTGACCACGCTTTGCGTAAAACTTGAACCGTTGTCGGTGGTCTGCGCCAGGTAGACGTTCCACACCGCGCCTGTCGTGTTCGTGGTCGTGGTGCCGTAATACACGACGTCAGCGGTGCCAGAGTGGGCGGCAACCCATGGGAACACGGCCGTGTTTGCCGGCGCAACGTTAACGATAACCGGCGTCGACCAGCTTGCACCCCCGTTGGCCGAATATGAAAAGAACACGTCAGTCCCAGCGCTGCTTTGGTTGGACCAAGTGGCATAGACGTTGCCGTTTGTGGGATCGACTGCCACCGCCGGAAATACATTTGCGTTCGTGCTGAGCAGTGGCCCTGCAAAGACGAGAGCGGGTGTCCAATGCTGCCCGCCATCGGTACTGCGGGACACAAATATGTTATTAAAGTCAGCGGTCTTAGCTTTGAGGATGCCCACCTCGCCGGAGGCGAAAATGTCGTATACGTTGTGGCTGACTGGATCGGCAACGATCGGTCCACCGATGTTGTTATGAGTGGAGCTCGCGGTCGTCGGCCCGGAACCGCTGATTGCATCGCCCACTCTCTTCCACGTGAAACCGTCATCATCGGAGCGCTGCACACGGATAATCGCTGAGGCACCCGCATCGTGGTAGGAGATGTACACGTGCGTTCCGTCCGAAGCGATCCACGGGCGGTCGTTACCGGCAAGATCGATGATCTGTGCCGTGCAACTATTAATGTCAAAACTCGGTGAAACAGCACCCGGGCACGTGATCGCTGCAACCGAGATTAGCGCTTTGCGAAACGGCTTATTGATCGGAAAGACGATCGTAGTTGCGTGCAGCGTACCAGTCGAGCCCAAATCCACATCGGCATCGCCGCCGCCAAACACGACAGCAAACCCGGCCTTGGTTAGCGCGCTGTCTATCGCACCTTGGAGGTTCGGCGTGGAGCCGAAATCGCCGGTCCACAGCTGCGTGCCGTTGGGGGCCGACCAGGACAACGAGGTTATCGCCATGAAACCGCCGTTGAAGGCGATCTCCGGCTCGCTGCTGCCGAAGGGCAGCGTCAAAGATGTGATGGAAAAGCTGGGATCGCTCTGGGCGCGGGCCTTAACGACCTTCAACCCCACTGCGATGCTCACGAGCAGCACTAATGCCATTAGCGTCTTGCGCATAAGGTGTGTCTCCTTACTTTCTTAATGAATCGACAAAAGGCGGGCCGAGCTACGTTATACCCATGTGTAGCACGCGTAAAGCCTCTTTTGCTTTTTAGCCAATCAACTTCTCAAAGCGCTAGATTAAGAGAGCGACAGGTCGAAAAAAGAGAACCGGTCACGGTCACGACAATTCGTTTTTATACCACGGCCTTGGTCAGTGCCTGGTCTGTCTCGTTGTCTCGGGGTCTGGCCTCAAGCACATATGTATCTGCTTACAGTGGTCAAGTGGTCCGCCAGTGTCAAAGAGATTGTTCTGAATTTCTAATAATTTCTAATACTGTTTAGTATTAACTTCCGTTTGGCAGTAAGCTCTGGCGGGTATGGGTGGCCCACTTCCGGTCTTCGCGTCTGGCACGGAGATAGTCTTGAATTGTCTCTACGGCCGATACCTGCTTGGAAAAAAGGGGAAATAACCTGCACCGAAAGGCATAAATAAATATTTAATTGCTTTGTTGCCGACACTGCACATTGGCGAGTAAATTGCCCATTCGCGTAGGGAAGGCAGCCGTCGTGACTCGTGAAAGTCCACAGATGGTGATTCCCGGCAAGGGCGTGTTGAGGTCGCTGGTCGCGGCATTTCTGCTGACCGTGCTGATGGAAATAGCCTTGATAGTCTTCAGTGTAGCTATGACGCCTTAGTGTCGCCGATGCTGAACGGGCGCGCGTCATGTGGTTTCCTACTGGCTGGCACGCGAGGAATGTACGCTGGAAGAGGGGAGAGTTGCAAGGCGGGCGCGGGACGAGAGCGCAGCTTCCCACCAACGATTCCCCATCCCGACCGACCTTACAAACCACTTGATCGACAATATTCTCGCCTACAAAACCAACACGATGTTGCCCCACGGCAACTTCACTCACACGTGTGAACTGCGCGACAGGGGGACGAGCGCGATCTCGTCTTTGCCGTAGTCGCCTTGCAATCGAACTCCGCCCGTCTGATTCACTCTGCCTGGGCTTGGGGATGGCTGGGTTGCTGCGGGCCGTTGACAGAAAAAGGAGGCCCGATAGAAATATGGTTCCTCGATTTTCGTCGCCGCTTCGCTCTCTTTCCTTGATGGGGGTTCTAGAATGGACTGAATCGGACCATCTACGGCATTCCAAGTCCGCGGGGCTACGAGAGGACAAGAATGCTCGGAGCGTGGTCAAGGAGCACGGTGGGGAAGTCTGACCGCATGCAAGAAACGTGCAGGTTGATGGGCTAAGCTAAAGTCTTCAGCCATGGCGAAGCCCACAACGATCTGCTCTTAAATGAACGACCAGCTCATGAACGATCATGCGCGATTTCTGCCCGGAATTTCTGAGCGTGGTCCGATCGGACGGCCAGGTCATCCCGACAATGGCCTGTCGCCAGCTATCGCGCAGCCGTCGATAGGCGTGCGGGTGGCGATACTTTCTCCACAATTCATTCGGACTCGGCGGAACCATCCCGGGAATCAGAATTTTCATTTGAACATTCTAATCGCCTGTAGGGCCGATCAGAGTTCAGCGACTGCCATTTGCGGCGGTGATCGTAGCCGTTATCGCGTAGACATCGCCTTTCACGGTTTGCACAGGAGCGGATTGAATATCAGTCCAAATCTCAGTTCCATCAAGGCGCCGAAGGCGGAAGCGAAGCGAATCTGCATGCGGAAGCCCGTTGGTCTCAAAGAGTTCGAGCGGCGTCCTTGTCTTCAGGAAATACGAAATCGAAGTAAGACTTTCCTGCTACTTTATCGTGCTCGACGCCCACAAGGTCGCAGAAATACGTGCTCGCAAAAGCAATTCGGCCGTCAAGCATCAGCAACAGCGCACCCGTATTCTTGAAAGGCATCGGCTAAGGCTCCCGACCAGCGTCCGCGTTCTACCGAGCAAGACAATAGTCTTCCTCCGTGACTACCGCAACTGCAATATTGCCTGCCAGGAATCGGAGTAATCTCACCGACTTGGTTATAAACGTTTTTATACGTACTGGATGGTTGACCAGTGGTAAGAACCAGTCGCTACGGCAATTCAGGAATTTGATGCTCAGCGGTTGCGTCAGAAGTTCTTGCGATGCTCATTCGTCATCCGGGGAACACCTCAATTGCAATTAGGGTCTTCTCCTCGCGGCAAAGACGGCAGTTGCTTGATAGACGCCATCGAACTCTGGTTGTAAGGTGCACGAAACCCCAAGCAAATAGTGCGGTGGCACGAACCTGACACGGGCGGCCAGGGTGCCACCGCCTTTTCGCAGGGGCGAGTCTTGATATGCTCCGGCCTTCAGTCTTTCTCGGCAGTTCGCACGCGAACGCGATATGTTTGTGGACCGATTGAACTGAGCATCACTGATACCACCCACATCCTAATAGGCCCGATGGAAACTTCCTGCCCGGATGCGGGGATCGGAAGCTGCTCTTCAGGGTCATGTATGGTATGTAAAACACACCCCGTCAGATCAACGAAATTAAAGACACGCGCCACCTTAACCTCGTTTAAGCGTCCCGAACAATTGGGGAGATCTGCTGGCCAGAATTGGGGATTCCTCATTGGCTTTCGGCTAATTCGCGAAGGCCCTGAATGTTGTGAACGGACACGCTTTGTCGTCGTGCTTTCACGAGGCCTCGCAGGCTCCAATCGGTCAGTAGGCGGTTCACAGTAAACAACGTCGTGCCCGTCAGTTGCGCCAACTCCTCGCAGGAAAAACTGATCTCGATGTTCCCGTTCACTCGACGCCCCACTTGGTTAAACAAGCGAAGCAATTCCCGACTCAGTCTTACTGCAACCTTTTCCGTGGAAATCTCGCGATAACGTCCCTCCAACTCCCACAGTTGTTGGAAAACAGTGTTCATGATATTCCGCCGGAGCAGGGGAAATCGGTCGGCGAACGCTTCGAACACGTTGGCCTCCCAGACCAGGGCTGTGCAGTCAGAATGAGCTTGGGCCGTCGAAACATAGCGGCCCTGGGAGTGGGACTCCGTCAACCCAACTACCGCGCCGGACACGACGAGCCGCAAAATGACCTCCGAACCGTCTTTGCCGAACTGCACGACCTTCGCAATGCCCGCGGTCAGCAACACAACCGTTCGGACGGCATCTCCCCCCGGGAAGATTACCCGACGGCGCGAGAATTTGGTCTCGCGTGCCGCCGATATGATTTCTTTGCGATCCCCCTCAGCAACGTTGGTGAACAACGGGAAATGTTCAACTAGTGCTACCCTGCGTAAGGTACGGTTTTCTTGTGTGGAGATCGATACCCCCGAACGCGTGGCCCCGTGATGTTCTGAACGTTCGATTCCAAACACGAGCCTGCACCCTCTTTCTGAAAACGGTTTTTGAACCCACCGTTTTCTTCATACGGGGTTTTTCAGCTGGCTTGAGGTGAGAAATCCATCCGCGCGGGGCCCTTCCCGCATAATCTGGAATTCGCTTGCGCTATTCACATCCTCCGACGTTCCGCCGTAGTCTTACACGGTACCCGTTAACTCGACCAACACCTATAACCGTAGTATCTATATGTCGTCAATAAGGAACACCGTGTATGGTCCTTGGAAAAAGATGTGTAGCTTCTTTTCGACGAATTTAGAAAGGGGCCACGTTTTACTCAAACAGCTCGGCTCACGCCGCTCGCGTCGGGAGAATGAATGACTAGTGAGCGGGCGCAGTTTCCGTAACGGCAACTGCTTGGATAATAGGCGCGAGAATCTTCGGGGAGTTGGAAGAGCACTGAGCCCTACGAAATTGGCTGTTGAGAGCGCAATGGGCAGTTAGAACGTCTGCAACATAAACAGAGCGGGAAGACGCCTCCAACTCGCTGGATGTGGCGAAGATCGCCCCCAGCGTGCATTTGCGCGAGTCACACACTTTCTAAGTGGCGCTCCAATTGGGATAATAGGGTCGTCGCAGAGACAAACTTTTCCGAAATCTTTTCTTTGGCCTTCTCGGTTAGTCTCATTGTGGGAGCCATCTTCTCAACAGTATCGAGCGCTTTCCGAGCGTCTGCTGCGCTGCGTTCGACGTGCGTTCTGTCGCGCATAGCGAGCCCCGCCTGACAGAATGTGATCGCCAAATCCAATTCAATGTTTATGAGGCAGTCTTGCTGTTCGGAGTGGTCAACGCGCCCAGAGTTCACTCGTTTGCTTTTGCCGTTTCGGTCCTGCATTCTTCGAATGATTGCGCTCGGTCCCATTTAAGCCAATACAGCAGACACTGTACAGCAGTCTCACTCGACAACCTGCCTCGCATCAATCAGCGCTGTCAGGTCCAGGCCTACAACGTCAACCTGCAGCTTGGTGCCGTCGACCTGCTGAATCACGGCCCGAACGATGGCGTCATCAATTTGACCGCGATACAGATTGACGCGGATTTTGTCGCCGACCTTGTATTCGCGCTTTGGTTCCTTGGGCGGCACGCTAGCGTCACTGGTAGCGGTGGCACCCTGTCTGCACTCGGTTCGCACCACAAAGTGCCACCGCGTGTTATGACCCTTCGGGGGGTCAGGCTCAACTTAGAACCAGAGTTCGACCAGCGTCTATACAGGAACTTCCGTATTTCGCTGCGAGGACGTCGTTTTATATCAAATGATATTAAAACTTGCAGTCTAGAACTGTGTGCCACATACTCCCATGATCTCCGGGCTGTCGCTCTACAACTCCATACCGTCCCTGTTGCCCAGTCCCCACGACAGGTCCATGGGGAGTATTTAATATGCGGTACGCCCACACACTTCTGTTTGTTTGTCCCGATTGCAATCTTCCCATCGCAATTAGTCGGATTAGCGACAAGAAAAATCTGGAAGGCGTGGACGGCGAGTTAGTGCGGATAAAGTGTGCATATTGCGAACAGGCGTCCGAAGTGGCGGCGGTAACCGCCAAAGTGCATTGGGTTACCGATTGGTCTGGCTCTGGACCAGTTGCCGCAAAGGGGAGCCAAGTCGGGGTAGCCAACCTAGGTTCGGGTGGAGATCATTCATGATGTCCACGTTTGATGTTTTCTCGGGCCGAGTCGATAAAGATGCGGTGTGGGTCGAGACGGTCGAAGGTTTCGGAGACGCCTATGAGCTAATGACTAAAGTTGCCGCAAAGACGCCGGGACCGTACTTTATCATCAGCCAAAAGACACACACCATCCGTGGTTCCATAAACACATCGAAACCGCAAACTCGACACCGCCAACTGGAGTGAGGTGTCTGTGCAGGTTCCACGCTTCGATATTTGACTGAAGCCTTCGGTTTAGAGAAGGCGGTGACAAATGCTAGCTATTTTCAGAAAGGAACCTGAAGGTGGTGTCCTTTGGGTGGGCACGGCCAAGGACGAGGAAGAAGTCAGAGAGATGTTCAAGAGGCTTCACGTTGCAAGCCCCGGAGTATATTTCACCTACGACCATAGCACGGGAATCAAGCGCACCATGAAGCCCGAAGAGTTCGGCAAGGACGTTCAGCCCTAGCCACAAGGGTCCCGGTGGCCACACCTCACTCCTTAACGACTTGCTTCGTATCAATCAACGCCGTGAGGTCGAGGCCGACAACATCCACCTGCAGCTTGAGTCCATCGGTGTGCTCAATCACGGCACGAACGACGGTCTTACAGTGAATACCTTATTCCGGGACTGCAGGGCCTTCATTTTTAACATTTAAGTCCTTGACAGGCTGCGAACTCTAGAGTTACTCGTAGCAAATGGCCCACAGTGGCCTAGCCGGGAGCACAAAAAAACCTCGATCCCCTGGAAAGATGAGGGCGAGTACAGAACAGGTGAAAACAAAATCGGTCGAACCACACACCAGTTTTGCCCTTCCAGAGGTGAACTGGGACGAATTGAACGAACCCGGAGCCTATGTGGAGCGTGGGTCGGACGATCTTTACTGAGTACCGAGAAGCGGATCATTCCTGGAGGTTCTCCCATCATCCACAAGGAGAGCACAGGATCGTCGCGACTCGTGCAAGTCAGCAAGAACCCATTTGTAACTACCTTAGAGGCACGGCTGCGCTGTGCGCAGCACAACATCGATCCCAACTTCTGAAGCGATAAAAACATCCGGCATGCGCGCTCCCGGATTCAAGTAACACACCCGGTCGAAAATTCACAGGATTGGAGAAATACGATGCCAGTAAGAACCCCGAAAGAAGTTTTCCTGATGTTGCTTAGCAATGTGCGAAATAGGACCGAACGGCAATCGAACATCTATCAAGAGATCGGTAAGCACGCTGAGGAGCCCGAGATTAAGGAGGCGATAGAAGCACGGGCATTCGCGTCCAAGCAGATTCTCGCCAAACTCGACGAATGCTTCCGTATTATCGGCGAGAAGCCGGGAACATCCGCAGGACAGCTACAGGAAACTTTCCTGGAGGATTTCCGCAAAGAAGTAGCTGAGATCCAATCGCCGATCGCCAAACGTCTCTTCGTGCTGGCAAAGCTGAACCATCTCGCACACCTACGAATGGGAGAGTATGAGGTCTTGGCTGCCGCTGCCGACTTGTCAGGCCATCACGGCGTCGGCGTACTTTTGGAAACTTGTCTGGCAGACAAACTCGCTTTCGCAGAGCGCAATCGGCGTTTGATCCAGCGCCTGGTCGAGGAAAAGATCGCCGAACGGGCCGCAGGAGCGTCGGCACAATAAAGCGGAGGTAAATAGCGAAGGGGCGGGGCTTGGGGGTTCCGCCCCTACCTCACTTGCTGAGGCCGGTGCCATCGGCGAACGACGAACAGGTGTCCGTCATGCATTCCCGAGATGATCAGCGTTCCGTCAGGGCGACCTGTCCCTCACTCACCTGTCTTTGGACAAAGATGCCCCGATCAGTAGGCCCGATCAACCGCCGGAGATAGGCCGGATCGTGGAAATTCCCCAGGTCGGCGGATTGCACCATCGCTACGAGCGAATCGCCGCCTGAATGGGCACTCGGTTCCCCGCGCAACCGTCGATTGCTTACCCTGCTTGTGTCTCCAAGCGCGGTCAGAGAACGGATTGCCAGTCCCAATCGTCTCTGGCTATCGAAGAGGCTTCGGCACCGTTCGACCTGCACGAATGGAGCTTTTGGTAGGGACATGACGCGCGAGTTGTGAATTGCCCCAAGTGTGGTTCGCCGCAAAGCCGCGGGAAATGTCGTTTGAACGAACTAGCCTGTCATTCAACGCGCATACGGGGTTGCTAGCCTGCCCGGCAAAATCGGCCGGCAAAGGCCTCGATATCCATCTGCCCTGATCGTAGAAAGTCAAGGAAACTCACTCCCTTGTATCTGCAAGTTTGGGAAATGCTGACTCGCAGGCCCTTGGCCGAACTCTTCCCGCCGATGCTATTGCGCAGTCTCACCAATGCTGCCCTTACATACCCCCGTTGCGTTGGCAGGTCAAGTGAAGATTCCCTTGAGGTGCACAAAAATCTCGTCCGAAATGGACGTCCTCCAAAATCAATTCCTTAGGTGTTTAGGCCTCTCCTCGAATCATGCTTGCACCAGCTCTTCAATTCTGCCTGGGATGCTGGCGCAGGACGCACAGTTTCTGTTGGCCGCGAAGGAACGCCAATCCGGGAAACACTTGAATCGCAATAAGGTTTCTCCTCGCAGCAAATTGCAACAGTTGCTTGATAGACATTTATCGAATTCTGGATGTAACGTGAGCGGTGACCCGAAGGTAAAGCGGTGGCACGAGCCTGAAACGGGCGGCAGGAGGTGCCACCGCCTTCTCGCGGGGCGAGTCTTGATGTTCAACCCGGAGCTGGTGGGCGTACTGTGTGAGAAGATTTCCTCCGAGACAGACCCTCAAAAACTACGCGAAATGAACCTCCTTTTGCAGGCCGTCATCAAGGAAGACACGGAGGAAGTGAGAATTGGACTGGCGTCTCTCGCAAAGAAGTGGGAGTGGGCTCTCTTGTCAGCTCGACCTACGAGCAGCCGAACGGCAAAGGCAAGAAGTCGAAGACTAGGAAGGTTACATCATGGTCCTTTGGCGCCGATGTCGTGCGCAAGCTCGATCGCAACGTGACATCAAGCCTGCCAACATCGGTTTCCTCGTTTATCAGGGACAAGCCAGTATGTGGCAAAAAACAGGAGCGGCGCGTCAAGGCTAATAGATGGAACCTACCTGTCGAAGCGCCAGCTTAACAGTCTCACCATCCACATACCCTGCAGTTGCTTCCGTCTCGCCCTCCTCCCTGACTTCGACCGGTGT
>Ga0306923_10006804_pt1 | contig 11317 bp, 12 predicted proteins | sample sta12Can44000108_FD_203841 | JGI IMG/M metagenome (GOLD analysis project Ga0306923, IMG submission 203841) | Lab enrichment of tropical soil microbial communities from Luquillo Experimental Forest, Puerto Rico - statanox.12C.anox.44.000.108 (v2)... | ecosystem: Environmental > Terrestrial >...
GCGGGGTTCGCGTTCGCCGACACGGCCGAGTCCGTGTCGGGCTCCTGGAACGCCGTGGTGACGCAGGCCGGCAAGCAGGTGACCGCGGTGAACAAGAACTACAACGGGTCCGTCAGCCCCGGCGGCTCCGCTACCTTCGGCATGACCGTCAACGGGTCCAATTCGTCGGTGTCCGCGCTTACCTGCGCGTAGCATGTCCGACGTGGTCCAGCTTGATACCACGAAACCCAACATCGCCCGCGTCTACGACTACATGCTCGGGGGCAAGGACAACTTCGCCGCCGACCGGGTGACGGGGTACGCAAGCCGGGTGGCGGCCGGGTCATGGATCGTGGTCAGCGTGGGGACGACCGACGACGCGGAGCTGCTGGACCGCGCGCGCGGTTCCTTCACCCTGTCCGCGTGGAACCATGGCCCGCGGGAGATGGCCGCGTGGCTGGCCGGGCTCACGCTGGCGCCGCCGGGAATGTCCGAGGCCAGGCGGTGGATATCCCAGGTCGGCGGCGTTCCGCGGGCGAACGAGGGCTCGTGGTACATCCTGTGCGCGGCCGCCGTGAAGCCCGGGTAGGCGCCCGGACCCAACGACGGGGCGTACCGCTGCGGTGCCCCGGTTTTCGGCAAGGATCTGCGCCAGGGTCCTCACCAGGGTCTTCACCTGGGTCTTCACACGATCTACACATCTCTCGCACGCGCCCTCCACCCGCGCGCGGTGTGGTTGCCTGGTGGGCGCGGGCGTGACGCGGGGCAGCGCTCGCGCCCACGAGCAAAGCCCCGGGCTATGAACCCGCTTGGCCGCGCGGCACCCGCCGTCCGCTATCCGAGCGTGAGCATCGCCTCGGTGACCTCGCCGACCGCCGCATCGGGGATCGCGGTGGCGGCCTCGTTGAGGACGAGCAGCCGTGCCCCGGGGATCTCGCGCGCGATCGCCTCGCCGTTGCCGACGGGGAAGAACCGGTCGCGGCGGCCGTGGACGACGAGCGTGGGGACCTCGATATCGGGCAGGCGCTCGCGCCAGCGGGGTTTGCAGTCGAGCCTGGAAAACACCATGCCCATCTGGTTGGCCATCTGGACCGGGGGTGCGGTGCCGGGCGTGCGGTCCCAGATGCGCGCGGCGATTGCGCGCGCGGCGACGGGGTCGTCGCCGAGGATCTCCGCGCCGGCGGCGGCGAACTCCGCAACCGCCTCGCGGTCGGTCCAATCGGGCATCGGACGCGCGAACAGGCGGCTCATCGCCGCCTGGTCATGGTCGGGGAGGTCATCGTCGGGCGGGCCAGGGGCAACCGCGCGGGTGCCGACCAGGGTGAGCGCCGCGAACGCGCCCGGATGGTCGAGCACGGCCACCTGGGCGACCATCCCTCCGACGCCGATCCCCGCGAGGTGCGCAGGCCCCCCGCCGAGCACGTCAGCAAGGGCCGCCGCGTCGGCGGCGAGGCCGCGCAGGGTGTAGGCGGGCGCCTCCGGGTCCGTCGTCGTCGACTCCCCGCTATCGCGCAGGTCGTAGCGCACCACACGGCGCCCGCCAGCGGCGAGGCGCTCGCAAAGCGCGTCGGGCCAGGAGAGCATCGTCGTCCCGCCCGCGAGCAGGACGAGTGGCGCGTCGTCGTCACCGAACGACTCGATGCCCAAGGCGATCTCATTGGCGTTGATCCGAGTCATGCCAGGCAGACCCGATCCGCCGCCCAAACTCATCGCTCACGCATGAAGCGTGTGGCGGATGCGACCAAGCCTGAGCTGGCCGCTGGAGTACTGGGCTAGGGTTCCCCGCCGGCGGCCTGGGCCGCGGCCCAGTCGGCCGCCCAGTTACCGAGCGGCGCCAGGCAGGCCAGGAGATCGCGGCCGCGCGGGGTGAGCCGGTAGCCGGCCTCGCCGCGTTCGGTGATCCCCGCCTCGGTCAGCTCGCGGAGCCGGTCGGTCAGGACGCTGGAGGAGACGCCGCCGGTCCGCTGCTGCAGGTCGCGGAACGTGGGCGCGGGGTCCCCGCGCAGTTCCCATAGCACCCGCAGCGCCCAGCGCCGCCCCAGCAGGTCGAGCAGCGCCATGATCGGGCGCCCGGTGTCCGAGCCCCGGACGGGCCGTCCCGGCAGCGGGGTCCGCGGGGTCGGGGTCCGCGGGGTGCGCGTGCCAGCCATCGCCTGTCCTTCCGTGCCATGCTTTGCTTTCCGAAGCATCGATGCTAGCATGCGACCATGCTTCGGAATTCAAAGCAACCGCGCGTGGCGCCCGCCGGGCCGCCGTACGACGCGGCGACCGCGGCAGCCCTGGAGGCGCTGGGACCGCCGATCGCGCTGTTCCGCGTGTTCGCCCGGCGGCCGGACCGTGCCATGGCCATCCACGGGTGGGGGAGCTACTACCTATCCCGCCGGACCGCGCTCACGCTGCGCCAGCGGGAACTCGTCATCGACCGGACGACCGCGCGGTGCGGCGCCGGCTACGAGTGGGCCATCCACGCGGCCTTGTTCGGCGGCAAGGCCGGGCTCGACGCCGCCCAGCTGCGGTCGCTCGCAGCCGGGAGCGCGAGCGACGCCTGCTGGGCCGAAGAGGACCGCGCCGTCATCGCCGCGGTCGACGCCCTCTGCGACCGGGGCGACCTCGATGACCAGGAATGGGCTGCCCTGGTGCGCGCGGCCGGGGAGGAAGGAGCCGTCGACCTGCTGCTGGTGTGCGGCTGGTATCACGCGATCTCGTTCGTCGCTCGCGCGCTGCGCCTCCCCCTCGAACCGGGCACGGAAGCGCACGCCCTGTAACGCGGCGGCGGCCGGCGCTGCCCGCGGGGCGGGGGCGGATAACGCGAAGGATCCTACGGGCGGGAGGCCGTAGGATCCTTCGCAGTAACCGCCGCGCCCGGAATACCTCAACTGAAGATTCAGGCATTCCGGATATATCTCCGCTGGTGCCCGGGGTTCGCGCCGGCCGTGCGGCGGCGGCCCGACCGGGACTGGACGGCGAGGCGCAGTGGGCAGGCTGGCTGGAAAAGCGTTGCCGGGCGGACAGGCGCCAGCTTCCGTTCGGGAAATTACTGGACCGCACCACTGCCGGACAGCCCCGTGATCATCTCGAATAGGCGTGCCGCGGCGGCATCGTGCGCTTCGCCCATTGCCCCGCTGCCGGTGTGGCCGGAATCGCCGATGACGATCAGTTCGGCGTCCGGCCAGGCCTGTGCGAGTTCCCAGGCGGTGATCAGCGGGCTGCCGAGATCGGCGCGGCCGTGGATCATGACGCCGGGGATGCCCGCCAGTTTGCCGGCCTCCCGGACGAGCACGCCGTCGTCGAGGAAGGCGCCGTTGGCGAAGTAATGAGAGCAGATCCGGACGAACGCCAGCTTCGCGTCGTCCGGCCGGTTGCCGTACGCCCCGGGAGTGCCGTTGGACTCCATGGAGATGACCGCGTCCTCCCAGGCCGTCCATGCGTTCGCGGCCCGCGCGCGGACGTCGGCGTCGGGGCTTTCCATGAGGCGCGAGTACGCCATGAGCAGGCCCTCGATGGGTGGCTCGGCATCCGTCGGGAGCCGGTACTGCCCGGCCGCGGCGAAGTCGCGGAACCGCGCCCACGCCTCCGGGAACATGCGGCCGGCGCCCCGGTACAGCCAGTCGAGTTCCGACCGCCGGGTCGAGGTAACGCTGACCAGGAGCATGCCGCTGACCCGTTCGGGATAGCGTTGCGCGTACGCCAGTGCGAGGGTCACGCCCCACGACATGCCGCGCAGCAGCCACTTGTCCACGCCGAGGCGCTCGCGCAGCCGCTCCATGTCACGGATCAGGTGCGCGGTCGTGTTGCGGCTCATGTCGGCCGCGAGGTCGCTCGCGTGCGGCGTGCTCCGGCCGCAGTTGCGCTGGTCGAACAGGATGATCCGGTACCGGCCGGGGTCGAGCGCGCCGCGCGCGTTGAGCGAGCACCCCGAACCGGGGCCGCCGTGCACGATGAGCGCGGGCAGGCCGCCGGGGTTCCCGCACGTCTCCCAGTAGACGAGGTTGCCGTCGCCGGTGTCGAGCATGCCGGTCTCATACGGTTCGATCGGCGGGTAGGTCATGGCAGCAGCCTAGGACGCCCTCGGGCGCCTAGGGCGGTAGCGTGCGCAGGGTTCCTAGGGCGCTAGGGCGCGGCGCAGCAGCGCCCAGGCGCGTTCGGCTGTCTCCCGCCGGATCCCGTCCGGCGTCTTGGCGATGAGGCCCGACACCATGCCGATGCACATGAGCAGGTCCTCCGGCCTGACTTCAGGCCCGAACCGGCCGGCGTCCTGGGCGCCGGGAAGCTTGCGCGCGAGGATGGCGGTGACCCGCTCGGCGATGGGGGCGACCCGCGGGTCCCCGGCGTGGCCGGACAGCATGTCCATGAACGCCGCCGAGGCGATGGCCTGCTCGGTGAGCAGGTCCAGACACTCGTCCAGGGTGCTGTCCGGCCGGGCGGCCAGGTCCTCGAGCAGGCTGACGTTCTCCGCGAAGGCGGCGACCGCCAGGCTCACCCGGTCCGGGAAGTGCCGGTACAAGCTGCCCTGGCCGACGCCCGCGCGGCGGGCCACCGCGCTGAGCGGCGCCTCATAGCCGTCGGCGGCGAACACCTCGCGGGCCGCGGCGACCAGGGCGGCGCGGTTCTCGGCCGCCGCGCTCGGCCCGCGGTTCTGCCGCCGCGCGCCCGGGGCCTGACCCATCTGCGCGCCTTTCTCCGCCGGGCTGACGCGGCCGTTCGCCAGAGGCTGTTTCGACTGGGGTGCCGGCATGCGGCTATGCTACAAGCAGATAACCGGACAATATTGTCCGGTTATCTGCGGATCGGCCAGAACGTGCGTGATAACAGCAACAGGCGCCGACAGGCGCCCGCGGACGCCGGAGGATGCCGGTTCACGGGTCCGCCGCCCTATGCCTTGACCACTCCCGGCGCGCTGGCCTGCCGGGCACCGCGCGCGTACCGGGCCGCGAGCTGCCCGGCTTTCGCGCCGCTGGCCAGCGAGCAGTCAGAGAGCCAGCCGTCCGGGCCGACCCAGTCGCCGGCCACGAAGAGTCCCGGCGCGCCGGGGATGGCGGCCGCCGGGCGCCCGGCGAGCCCGGTGCCGGGGGCGGGAAGGCTCGTCACGACGACCATCTGGGGCAGGAAGCGCTCGACGATGATGTCGGCCTGGCCGATGCCGCACGCTTCGGCGACCGCTCGCAGCTGTGCCCGGTCGTCCGCCGCGGCGCGCGAACCGTAGCGCATGACGTGAACCAGGCCGCACCCCTCGGGCGCGAGCAGGCCGGGCGGCGCGTGCGGGGACAGGTACAGGGGCTCGTCGAGGCCGAGGCCGAATCGCGTCCTGGCGTGGCTCACGCCTAGGTCGAGGCAGGCGGCCGTCACCTCAGGACCCGGATCGTCCCAGCCGGGATCGGCCGGCAGCAGGCGACGGGTCGCCGCGGGGGTGCCGGCGGCCACCACCACGGCCGACGCGGTAATCCGCTCTCCGGTGAGCAGGCTTACCTGCCACTGGCCCGCTGCCTGGGCCTCCACCTGCGTGACCTTGACCCCGGCCCGGAGTTCGGCCCCGGCCTCCCTGGCCCGCGCCGCCAGGCCGTCGACCAGGTACTGCCACCCCTCATCGGGATAGCTGACCCCGCGCACGGCCATCCGGAGCTGGCCGATGGCCACGTCCGCGGACATCCGGTCGAGGTCGGACACGTAGCTCGTGACGCGGACGAGGGCCTCCATCACGATCACCGCGCGCGGCGGCAGCCCGAAGGCGGCGATCCACTCCCGGGCGCTTTCGTGCGTGTGCCCGGCCGGGTCGGTCACGGCGATCCGTGCGAAGGCGGCCGTGAGCCGCGCCGCCGCGGCTGCCCCGAGCACGCGACGGGACAGGACGGGGTACGGGCGGCCGCCGATCAGGACATGGCTGCCGCGCAGCGGCGGGGTGTGGGTCGCGGGCCGGACGCCGAGGCTGCCGAGCACCCGCCGCGCGGCCCCGCCCCGGTACAGCGCGTGCGGGCCCCTGTTGAACCTGAACCCTTCCGAGGACTCGGTCCGGGCCCGGCCGCCTGGCGATACGGCGTCCAGGATGATGACGGGGGCGCCTGCCCGGGCCGCCATCGCGCCGGCCGTCAGCCCGGCGAGACCCGCGCCGACGATGACCACGGGATGTGCTGTGTTTCCTTCATTCATGCCCTCTTGACTAGGCGGCCCGGCGTTTCGTGACGCGGTCAGCTCCTGGGCGCGGTCAGCTCCCGGGCGCGGCAGATCAACGAGGCAGATCAGCCATGCGGGGGAGGGCGGCTGCCTGGCGGGCGACGAGACCCAGCTTGTCGGGATTCACGATCACGTAGAACGAGGTGATGCCGCTGGCATTGACCTCTGGGATGATGACGCCAAGCAGCTCGTCGCCGTTCCAGGCCAGCACCGCCGGGCTCGCGTTCACCTCGGCCACCGAGACTTCCACCCATGGCCGGGCCTTGGACAGGACCCCCGCGAACAGGCGGGCGACCTTGGCGCGGCCCCGGACGGGCCGCAACGCCGCCGGGACCCTCCCGCCGCCGTCGTTCCAGTACACGACGTCGTCGGCCAGCAGTCGCTCCAGCCCGGCGACGTCCCCGTCGGCCGCGGCGGCGAAGAACCGGCCGACCAGCCGCCGCCAGCCGGCGCTGTCGGCGTCCCGATCAGGCCAGGGAGCTCCCAGCTGACTCGCCGGGCCGAGCCGGTCGGCCGCCCGCCGCCGCAGCTGCCGGCACGCTCCCTCGGACCGGCCGATGATCTGGGCGATCTCCTGGTACCGGTAGCCGAACGCCTCGTGCAAGATCAGTACCGCCCGTTCCGGCGCGGTAAGCCGCTCGCACAGCATGAGCAGGGCCATGGACACGGACTCGCGCTGTTCGGCGGTCTCCAGGGGGCCAAGCAGCCCGCCGCCGGTTCCAGTCAGCACCGGCTCCGGCAGCCAGGTGCCGATGTAGCGTTCACGCCGCTGCCGGGCCGAGGACAGGAAGGTCAGGCAGAGATTCGTCACCGTGGTGGTCAGCCAGGCGGCCGGCTCGGCGACGGCCGCGCGGTCCGCGCCGGACCAGCGCAAGAAGGCGTCCTGAAGAACATCCTCGGCGTCAGCGGCAGACCCGAGCAGCCGGTAGGCAAGCCCGAACAAGCGCCGGCGCTCGGCCTCGAAGCTCACGACGGCATCGCGCGTCACGGGTTCCAGCATGCCGACCGGTCGCGCGGCGCGCAAACGCGGCGCGCATGACCGCGGTTCCCCCGCTGCGTCGCCGGCCCGGACGGCAACCGGATCGCGCTGGTCAGCAAGGAAACCGCGTAATAATGGCGGCGTGGACGATCACTACAGCCTTGTCATCGCGGCCGCCCAGGCCGCCGGGCCGTGCCCGCCAGGCGAGGAGGCGGCATGGGGCCGCCGGGTGCACGGGCTCACCGTGGACCTGCACCTGATCGCCCAGCAGGCCAGGCAGGACATCGAGCGGCTCGAGTCGGCGCGGACCTTCGTCGCGTTCCTCGAGAAGGTCGAGATCGAGCAGTCGAGCCGGCGGGGACTGGTCACCCTGCGCCTGCCGTCGGGCGAGAGCGAGCACATCCGCACCGAGCACGCCGGCACCGACCGCGGGGGCGCGCTGATCGAGCGGGCCCACTCCCTGCAGGGACGCTGGGTGCTGGTCTACCGCTACAACGAGCGGAAGGCGGGACAGCAGAACCAGTCGGTCCGGATGCTGGCCCACCTGATGGACCTCGGCGGGGAAGGGACCGTTCCCAACACCACGGCGAAGAAGATGGTGCTCCAGGAGGCGGGCGGTGACGTGGCCCGCGCGCAGGAGGCCTGGCTGGCGGCGGGCCTGCCGGGAACCGGCCCGGTCAGCGTCGAACAGCTGGAGGAAGCCCGCACCGCGGCCCGGCAAGCCGGGTTACTCAGCTCCACAGTGCCCCTGGGTCGCGCAGAAACTTAGCGGGGGCGGCATGCGCGCGCTCTGGCCCGGCGCGGCCGGCGGTGCCCGGGCGGGACCGCAGGCGCGGGCATCGCCCGGGGGCCGACGCCGGGAAGTCGTCTCACGATTCGGACACTCCGGGGCACTTATGGCGCAAGTCCGGCATTTTAGCCATCATTTTGTCCTAGTTTGTGCCAGGACTAGCGCCATAAGTGGCGGTGGCCTATCACCAGCCGAGAATGATCCCAGCAAGCGCCCCAATTTGGGGAAGCGTACTGCCGAGATAACAGCAAGAGGCGAGCAGCCGACACTGTGCGGGAGAGACGTGTCCCGCAGGTGTACCAACAGTCTGATAACAGCAAGAAGCGGAGCTCAGCGACCAGCTACCGCCCAAGCCTCGGGGGAGTGCAAGGTCCGGGTCGAATCGATCTGTACCGAACCGAACCCGGATCGATCCGACCCGGACCACGACTCATCAGGAAGCCGCGCCACCAATTTTCCAGGCGCCCGCTTTCTTGCTGTTATCATTCAGATCGGTTAGTGTCTGGAGCATGCCGGTCCCAGAAGTCCCACCAGAAGTCCCAGGAGCGCAGACGTCCGCGCGTGATGCTATCGACCAGTTCATCCGTTACCTCGCGGACCGTGAGTTCGCTGCCTCGACCCGGCGGATACGCAGGCACTTTCTCAACGAGTACCTGCGTCATGCGGCGCAGGCCGCCGGGAGCGCCGACATCACGGTGGAGGACCTGATGGAGCCGGCCCGCACCGACGCGTGGCTCGCCGACGCGGCGGAGGGCAAGACCCGCACCCGTACCGCGCTTCCCGGCCGCGATACCGCCGCGCACCCGAACTCGATGCGCGTGCGCATCGACTCCTACAACGCCTTCGCCGAATACCTCGGCCGTCCGGACCGCCTCGACAGCCAGCCGCCGGCTCCTGGCTACCGGCTGACCCCGGCCGACACCGAGCGCCTGCTCCACGACCTGACGGTGCGCAGGCCTGTCGACGCCAACGCCGCGACGGCCCTGCGCACCGCCGCGGTCGCCGCCCTGATCGCCGACACCGAACGAACCGTTCCAGAACTCGCCCGCCTCAAGGTCAACGCCCTGCACCTGGACGGCGACGCTCCGAAGGTCGAACTCCCCGACGGCTCCTGCCCGCTCAGCGACGCGACCGTGCAGATCCTCAACCGGTGGCTCGTCGTCCGCGCGGCGATCATCGCCGAACTCGAGGGCAGCGATCCCGGCCACCTGTGGATCCCCCTCAAGCCGGGTCGCCCGCGCGGCGGCCTGGATCCCGTCAAGCCCGGCCTCACGCCGGCGGCCGTCCGCACCCTGCACGCCGCCCACCGCAGCATCGTCAGCCGCGTGCTCGGCACCCCGCTGCGCCCCGGCGCCTTCCGCGAGGCGGGGCCGTCACGTTCGCAACCGGCCCAGAGCTCGTAGCGCCGACCCGGTAGCGCCCCGGCCCCGTTCGGCATCCCGCCGTAACCGCCCGCGGGCCCGCATGCCGTCCCCTCCCGCCTTAGCCAGAACGGACCCGTGGCGCCTCATCCCGGCACACGTGAGACCCGGTTATCCGGGGGAGGCCGTCACCGTCACCTTGGAGATCTCCGCCCGATAGGTGCCGGCCGAGTCCGGCGGCAGCAGCGTGAACCAGATAAGCAGGTACCGGGCATGCGGATGCGACCTCAGGCGCAGCCGGACGGTGCCCCCGGCGTTGTACGCGCGGGCCACCACCCGCAGGTCCGAGGCACTGCGCCCGGCGCGTACCTGGAGGTCGGCGCCGGGTGTGTCACCCAGCCGGATGGTCACGCGGGTGGCCGTCACGGTCCGGCCCAGGTCGACCAGCAGGCCAGTGCCGGCCTGCAGGTTGCCGAACCGCGCTGTCGTGTACCACGAGGTCTCCCAGGGCGCGGCCGGATCGCCGGACAGCGCCTTTGCGGCGGCCTGCGGGTTGTCTCCGTCGGACGTCCCGGCGGGGCCGAACGCCATGGCGCTGACCGGCCTTATCGTGCGCGTCGCGGGACGGGGGCTCGCCAGGCTGGACGGCGGCGCGGACCGCGGGCCCGGCCGCGCGCTGTGGGACGGGGCGGCTCGCGCCGCCGTGCCAGCGGACGCGGCGGCGCCGGAGCTCTGCGAACCGGGAGTCAGCCGGTAGGCGACGTAGACGATGAGCCCGATGCAGAGCAGCAGCACCACCGGGCCCAGCCACGAGCCCTGGCCCCGGGTGGGTTCGCTCGGCTGCCGCGGCTGCCGCGGCGAGGGCTGGCTCAGCAGGTCCTCCATGGTGTCCGGGCGGCCGCCCGGGTGCTCGGCGTCGTACTCGCTGATGAGCACCTGCGGATCGGCGCCCACGACCGAGGCGATCGCGCGGATGTGGCCCCGCGCGTAGAAGTGGCCGCCGCAGCCCTGGAACTCATCCTGCTCGATGGCCCGGATCAAGCCCTCCCGGATTCGGGTGTGGGCGCTGACGTCCGAGACGGTCAGCCCTGCCCGGTGCCGTGCCTCGGCCAACGTTCCGCCGATGCTCACATCTGCAAGGATCGCCCGCGGACCCGCGCATGTCCAGTCCGACATGTATGTCGGAAATCAACGAGGATGAACGTCGTACCGGTGAAGGGAACCCGCCGCCCGGGCGGGTCACCGAGCAAGGGACAGGCTACAGGCATGAAGTACGCGATGTTCATCGTCGTCGACCCGGAGGCGACCGAGGCGGACGACGCCGCGGCGCCCTCGGTCGAGGACTGGTTCGACTACATGATCGGCAAGGGCAGCTACCTGCAGGGGATCCGGCTCCAGCCGAAGTCCGACGCGACGACGGTCCGGGTGCGGGATGGCAAGGTGCTCATCACCGACGGGCCCTTCACCGAGTCCAAGGAGTGGATCGCGGGCCTGGCCATCATCGAGTGCGAGGACCTCGACGCGGCGATCGAGCAGGCGCTCAAGCACAACATGGCCTGCCAGGGGCGCCTGGAGATCCGCCCCATCCATTCGATGGGCGGACCAGAGGACCGCTGAGTGGCTGAGCGGCCGGCGGTCGCCGAGGCCGTCAGCGCGGCGGCGAGGCGCGGGCGGCTGTCCGTGATCGCCACCCTCGTGCGCCTGACCGGCGACTTCGACCTCGCCCAAGACTGCTGGCAGGACGCCGTCGAGCGGGCCCTCGCCCAATGGCCGCCGACGGCATTCTCGGCCGGCCTGTCAGCTGTCCCCGGCAGCCCCGGTCAGGACGGTGGCGAGGGTGGCTCCGGGCAGGCCGCCGCCCGCGATCGCGGCGAGGCCGGCCGCGGCGGACGGCTCGATCGCGATGCCGAGAGCGAGGGCGGCACGCCGCGTCCACTCCAGGAGCGCCGGATCGGTCACCAGCACGATGTCATCGACGAGCTCGCGCATCCGGCGGACCGCTACCGGGGCGGGTTCGGCTATCGCCAGGCTGCCGGCGAC
>Ga0306923_10006805_pt1 | contig 11316 bp, 8 predicted proteins | sample sta12Can44000108_FD_203841 | JGI IMG/M metagenome (GOLD analysis project Ga0306923, IMG submission 203841) | Lab enrichment of tropical soil microbial communities from Luquillo Experimental Forest, Puerto Rico - statanox.12C.anox.44.000.108 (v2)... | ecosystem: Environmental > Terrestrial > Soil...
CCAGGCGCTCGTGGGTATCCGGAGATCTACTGACGGAATCGGATTTCCCCGTCGGCCTCGGCCTCACCGTCCGCCACCAGACCGAGATCGTTTTGCTCGCCCGCCGCGGCAATTGCCGGCGCCGGCGGAAGGATGTCCGTGAGTTGATCCTCGCTCCGCGGCGCGAGCATTTCCCGCAAACCAGATGAATTCTACCGTCGCGTCGAAATGTACTGCGATGGCCCGTTTGTCGATCTGTTTGCGTGTGAACAGCGACCGAACTGGTCCACTTGGGGCGACGAGACCGATCGATTCAATGGGGCCTAACGATGACCATCGAGCTTCGACGCGAGCCGGTTCACTCGCCATTCGGCGGCAGCGTCGCGGCGCGCGTTCTGCGCTGCCCGGCATCCGTCGATCTCATTCAGAAAGTGCCCGCGTATTTGCGCAAGCCTTCCGCCTATGCTGATCGCGGCACGGCACTTCACGCGGCGATAACTTCTCTCCTAGCGCAGGACACGCATGCTCGCGTCGAGAGCCTCGTTGGCAAGACGTTCGGCAGCTACACGATCACGCGTGACGACGTCGAAAACGCGCTACGGCCGGTCTACAGCTTCGTGGAGAAACTCTTAGATCAGCCCGGGGCTGAATACTACGTGGAGCGGCGCGTCGTCTTTCCCGGCATCCCTGACACCTTTGGCACGCTCGATTTGCTCGTCCGTATCGGCCGCACGATCTACGTGATCGACTTCAAATTCGGCGTCGGCGTGCGCGTCCTCGCGCTCACTCCGGACGGCGACGAGGATGTCCTCAACTCGCAGCTTTTGTTTTACGCTTGCGCGGCGAGAAATTCGCTGCGCGAATTCTTCGCGGGGGCGGAAAGCATCGTTTTGACGATCTTGCAGCCCGTCGTGTCGGTCGATCTCGACGCCGAAATGGCCTCGTCGGCTGCGGTGTCGCACGTCGAGCTGGACGCGTTCGTCGCGGCCTATCGTGCCGCCTGCGAGGATGCGCTTTCCGATGCGCCGCACCTGGAGCGGGGACCGTGGTGTCGGTTTTGCCCGGCGCGCCCGATTTGCCCGGAGCATACGAAGCCGCTGCTCGATTTTGCGCAATTCACGGCGCCGACCGCACCCACCGTACCGAAAGAAGCTTACCTGCGGCTTCTCGCCGAGGGGCTCAATCTCGCCGATGCAGTCAAAGACATCCACACAGCGCTGCGTGATCAGGCCGAATGCGCACTGCAAAACGGCGACAGCGTGCCTGGCTACGCGCTCTCGGCCAGCCGCGCGGAGCGCCATTGGCGCGACGAAAGCGTCGCGCTTGCGGCCTTACAAAGCCTCGGTCTCGACCCCGACGACATCCTGGAGAGCGAGATGATGCGCTCGCCCAAGCAGGTCGAGATCAGAGCGAAAGCGCGCGGCCTCAAGGTCCCACAAGAATTGATCGTTTCGAACCGCTCGGGCGTCTCGCTCGTGCGGGTCGAGAACGCGCACGCCCCGGTGCTCGGACGGGTCGAGCTTGCGCGAGCATTTTCCGAGGCGCTCAAAGCCTTCCAAGGAGGGAGGCAAGCATGAGCAACGACCACGACAATGATCGCGACCGCGATCACGCCAACGACAATGGCGAACACGAAAGGCTCGGGAGCAAACACGTTGCCCCCGCGCCAGCAGGAGGTGCGCATACCTCCTTGGCGGCGCTCCAAACGGCGCTCGCCAACGTCAATACGGCAGCCATTATCGGCCGCACTGGTCTGCCGATGATGCTGTTCAAGCGCGAAGGCAGCGGCACTTGGGGATTCGGGCAGAAGCGCACCATCCCCGAGGCAGGCAGCAAATGGGCCGTCAATCCGCTGACGTTCCGGTACGGCTACATCTGCTTCAGCAACGCCAACAAGGTAGTTGGCGAACACCTCGTTTCGGTCAGTCAGCCGAAACCTATGGTCACGGAAATGCAAGACGTAGGATTCCCGTGGCAGGAGGAGTGGAGCGTCAACATGAAGTGCCTCGACGGCGCCGACGCCGGCGTCGAGGTGGTCTTCAAGGCAACAACTGACGGCGGCCTCAAAGCCATCGTCATGATGGTTGATCTAGTACGCGACCGGATCGACAGCGGTCAGCATGACGGCAAGATCGTGCCGATCGTGCTGCTGGAGAAAGACTCCTACCCGCACAGCCAGCACGGGAAGGTTTGGTTTCCCGTGCTGAAAACGATTGATTGGATGTCGCTTGACGGCCCGGCGCCGACTCCGACGCCTGTCAAATCGACACTATCCGTCGATCAGCCGCGACGCCGGCGCGTCGCGTAAGCCGGCACGCGTACGCGCGTGTCTTGACAGGGCGAGGTTGGCCGCGCGGCAGCCTCGCCTGTCTTTTTTTGAGCTTTCGAGAACCGTGATGTTCAGTACCGGCGATCTCATTTGGATAGATTTCGAAGTCTACGGCGGCGCGCTCGACCTGAAGGGCGCCGGCACGTTCCGCTATGTCGCCGAGGCGTCGACGCGCGCCATCGTTCTGGCCTATGCGATCGGCAACGCGCCGGCTCTGACCTGGCACGCCGACGGTGCGATCCTCGATTGGGACAACGCGCCAAACGATCTCCGCGCCGCCCTCGAGCGCAGCGCCAAACTCGCCGCGTGGAACGCGAGCTTCGACGCCGCGGTCTGGAATTATGCCACTCTCGGTTTTCCCTTCCTCGCGCCGGAACGCGTCATCGATCCGATGGTTCAGGCCGGCGTCTCCAACCTGCCGACCGATCTCGAAAGCGCCTCGCGCTACCTCGGCGGCGCCGGCAAGCAGAAAGACGGCAAGGCGCTGATCCGATTGTTCTGCATTGAAAACGCGAATCCGCTCGAATATCCGGCGGAATGGGAGCGCTTTCTCGCCTACGCGCGCCGGGACATCGAGGAGATGCGCGAGGTCTATCGCCGAACCCGGCCGCTGCCGCATGAAGAATGGCAGCAGTATTGGGCGTTCGAGCACATCAACCGACGAGGTGTGACGCTTGACATGCCTTATGTACGCCGCGCCGCAGCGCTCACGGCCGAGGATGCCGTCGCCATCGGCCGCCGGCTCAACAAGCTGACCGGCGGCGCCGTCACCCGCGTCACGCAGGCGAAAGGGATTGCGAGCTGGCTGCACGACAACCTCGCCGACGCGACGATGCGAGAGATTCTAACGGTTGGCGTTCCGGCCGACGACGACGACAACAACGATGACGTCGAAGCAGACCCGCAGGAGCTTAGTCTAGAGCGCGATCGCGTCGCCCGCCTGCTTGCGATGCTAGATGCCAAACACGCCAACGGCGGCCTCGGCCGGGATGAGGCCCGAGCGCGTGAAGCCGCGACGCTGCGCCTCTATGGCGCTGGGGCCGCGCCAAAAAAGTTCGCGCGCCTCGAAGCGCAGCAGGTCGACGGCGTGTTGCGCGGTCAATACCGCTTCGCCGGCGCTGGGCAAACGGGCAGGCTAACCAGCCGCGGAGCCCAAATCCAAAACCTGACGCGGGACGTGCTCGGCGACGACGGTGCCGCGGAAAGCCCGCTGGTCGAGGCGATCGCCAAGGGTTGCGATTACGCGACATTGGTCGCAGCCGATCCAGTCGACATGCCGGCAGCGCGCAAGCTCGCCCTTATTGTCCGGCCCGCTATCGCCGCCGGACCGGGAAAATTGTTTGTATGGTCGGATTGGAATGCGATCGAAGCGCGGATCACGCCTTGGCTCGCCGCCTCAGAGGGCGCCGAGAGAGTCCTCGACACCTTCCGCGCCAACGACCGCGATCCATCGCTGCCCGACAGTTACGTCATCGCTGCCGCCGACATCTTCCACAAAGACGTGCGTGCGATAACGAGGCCGGAGCGCCAAGTCGGCAAGGTCCCGGTCCTCGCCTGCGGCTTCGGTGGCGGAGTCGGGGCCCTCAAGGCGATGGCGCTCAGCTATCACATCCACTTCGAGGATGCCGAGGCACGCCGCATCGTCGACGCTTGGCGCGAGGCTAATCCGTGGGCGCGAGAGTTCTGGGGCGCGCACCGCGACGGAGAGAGCTTCGGCCTCTGGGGCGCGGCGATGAGCGCCTGGGAGGTACCCGGCCGGATCACGACGGCAGGCCGGCTCGCCTTCATCTATCGCGACGACTACCTCGGCGGCACGCTGTTCATGGCGCTGCCGTCGGGCCGCCTGCTGACCTATCCGCGACCGCGCTGGCGCGAGGTCGAGGTGCTCGGAAAGGACGGCAAGCCGACCGGCGAGAAGCGCACTGAATTGTCGTTCCGGCGTGCTCATGGGCGTGTGAAATTATGGCATGGCACACTCTGCGAGAACGCAGTGAGCGGCACGGCTGCGGACATCCTGCGCGCGACGGCCACGCGCATCGAGACCAACCCGGCGCTCGCCTTCATGCCAATCAGGATGACAACACACGACGAGATTCTGTGCGAGGTCGATGCGGCGCGCGCCGAGGAGGCGAAGGCGATCCTGCGTCGCGAGATGCTGACGCTGCCGAAATGGGCGGACGGGCTTCCGCTGCAGTCAGAGGAATCGATCTGCAAGCGATACTCTAAATCCAAGGCCGCGCTCTTGAAGGGTGGAGTGTCATGAACGCGCCCTTCGTCGCCCGCACCCTGTACGGATATCAGCAGAGGGCCGCGACGTACTTCTATGAGCGCGACGCCGCGTTCATGGTGGCGCCGCTCGGCGCCGGCAAGGGCGCCGCCGCGCTCACGGCGCTCGCTGAACTCATTCGCGACGGGCATCGTCGCCACGCGCTGGTCGTGGCGCCAAAGCTCGTCGCTACGACCGTGTGGCCGCTGGAAGTCACCCTGTGGCCGCACCTCGCGCATCTGCGCATCGCTGTCGTTAGTGGCACGCCCGAGCGCCGGCGCGCGCTGCTCACCGCCGCGCCGACGCGCGAGGTGACGGTGATCGGCGTCAATCTTGTGCCCTGGCTGGTCGATGAACTCGCCGCGTATGCCGACGATCACCCGCTGCTTGACGTGCTGATCATAGACGAGACGTCGCGCCTCAAGGACCCGAGCGGCAAGCGCGCTCGCGCCCTGCTGAGGATCGCCGGGCGCTTCCGCACGCGCTGGGGCCTGACCGGCACACCGCGACCTAATTCGAGCATGGATCTGTTCATGCCGGCCGCCATCATGACCGACGGCGCGCTGTGGGGCCGCGCCTTCGTGCCATGGCAGAAGCAGCACTTTCGGCCGCGCGATCCGTCTGGGCGCGAGTGGCTGGCGCTGCCGGGAGCGGAGGCGAAGATCGCCGCTTCGTTCGGCACCGTGGCGATGACGGTTGCCGACGAGGATATGCCCGACCTGCCTTCACTCAACATCATCGAGATGCCGCTGCAACTGCCGGACGCCGTGATGGCGAGCTACCGGGCGATGGCGCGCAAGCTGTTCACAACGGTCGAGGGGCGCACGATCGAGGCTGCCTCGCCGCTGATCGCGACCGGCAAGCTGGCGCAGATGGCCAACGGCTTTCTTTACGACGCGGACAATAACGACGCGGTCTTCATTCACGACTTGAAGATCGAGTGGCTGCGCGAGCTGGTCGAGAGCCTCGCCGGCGAGCCGCTCCTCATCGCCTACGAGTTCATCGAAAACCTACGGACCATCCGGCGCGCTTTCAAGGAAGTGCCGGTGCTCGGCGGGGAGACCAGCGCCGCCGAGTCGTTGCGGCTGATCACGGCCTGGAACGCCGGCACGCTGCCGCTGCTCGCCTTCCATCCCGCCGCGGCCGGGCACGGCCTCAACCTGCAACACGGCGGGTCGCGCATGGCGTGGCTGTCGCCGAGCTGGTCGGCCGAGCTCACGCAGCAAGCGATCGCCCGCATCTACCGGCCCGGGCAGACGCGGCACGTGACCATTCACGTCTGCATCGCAACACGCACCGTCGACGAGATGAAGCGCGACCGAGTGCTCGGCAAGTTAAGCGCACAGGAAGCGTTTCGACGGCATCTGGAGCAGATCTGAGGATCAAATGAGCGACGCGCCGGCTGAGTACCACTACCACGAACTGGAAAAGTTGTTCGGCGACTACAAGCCCACGGCCAGCATGCCGTGCTTTCGCTGCGACGAGCCCGAGGCGAGCGAGATACGTTTCGCTTTCGCCAAGTTCGCCGCGGCGGCTCACGACAGACTTCCGTCCGGCACGATGCCGAAGATGGATGCCCTCTTCGCCCTCGAGCCAAAGCCCGAGGCTGAATCGGCTGATCAGCCATCGCTCGATCCAGGGCCTGACGAAGGCCTCTTCATGCTCAGGGACTACGTCATCGCGGAGGACAAGATAATGGCTGCCGCGATCAAGGCGGCGGGCGGGCTTCGAGTGCTTGCCCGCAAGCTCGATGTTCACCCCGCGGTTATCGAAGAGTGGAAACGCATTCCCGTTGCGCGATTGCCGGCGATCGCAAGGATCACCGGCCTGCCGCAGCACGTGTTGCGGCCTGATTTGTTCGATGTGGGCGCACCACAATCGTACTACGGCACGAAGGAAGTTGGCGGTGGAATTACGCGCAGCAACTCTGGTTGCCGCTTCCGTATCCGCCCGGGTTTCTTCCGGCCCGCTGCTGCGCGCGCCGAGTCCGGCTCAAGCTAGTCGCTGGAATAATCGGACAATAGTTCGATGCAAAAGCGCACCGCCTTCCGCCTGGCCATGCTGAAAAACGGCTTCCAGCCGCTGTTGACCGATTGCAAGCGGCCGATCGAGAGAGGCTGGCCGAAGCGGATCGTCGATGAGGCCGAGGTGCTGTCGTGGGATCGCAGCGCGCTGTTATCGACCGGCATGAAGCTCGACGGCGATCTGGCGGTAATCGACGCCGACGTCGCGGATGCGAGCCTCGTCGAGACCCTGGCGGACGCGCTCGGCAAGAGCTTTCCAACGCTATTCGAGCACGGTCTCGTGCGCCACGCTGGCGGGCCGAAGGAAGCCTGGATCGCACGCGTCGACGAGCCATTTCGACGGCTCGCTTCGCGGCGCTGGTATCGCGGCAGCGATCCGGACGACCCCGCCGTACCGAAGCATCTGGTTGAGTGCTTCGGTTCGCTCGGGACGCGGCAATTCGCAGTCGACGGGCCGCACGCGCGCAACCAGGCTGGCGAGGTCATCGACGAGTATCGGTTTGCCGGCGGCGCCTCGCCGGCGACAACGCCGCGGGCGGCCCTGCCCGTGCTGCCAAAAGCAGCTTACGCGCTGGCCTGCAATCTGTTCGACGAGATCGCTCAGGCAGCAGGGCTCGCCGCAGTCAGCGAGAGCAGCAGGCGAGGCGAAACGGAATTGCGACGCTTCGAGCTCGACGCCGATACCGAGATCGAAACGCGCGATCACGGCGCGATGACGGTCGCCGAGCTGGAACGCCACATGCGCGAGCGGCGCAACGGCACGACGACAATGCGCTGCTCGGGCAGCTTTCACGATCGAACGCGGGTGCGGACCGACTCGCATCTCATCAACTGGGGCCGCTACGGCCTCGGCATCTACGACACCATGACAGAAACGACATGGCACCGGCGCGCGCGAGCCCCGTCCGCAACGTTCGCGTTCCTGGAGCAATTGAAGGGAAGGAACCCGCTCAAATGAGTACTGATGCATTCGACGGCGAAGCCATCAGTCGGGCCGACCGAGAATTCCTGACGCGCCTCGGCGACCACCCGTTGCTGCGCAATCCGCTCTATAGCGCGCCCCCGCCGCCGTTGCCCGACTACGCTGCGCTTACTAGCGCCGCCGCAATAGAGGCGGCGCAGAAAGCGTGCTTTGTGGCTGCCCTCGACTGGCTGCTGGTGAACTACGCCTTCTGCAAGAGCGCCTTCATGGGAAAGGGCGGCATCATCTCGCTGGTCGATGGCGAGATGGGATCGCTCGCAAGCCTGCGCGGCTTCATGCAGCCCTATGCGTTCGTGGGTGAAGGGCCGCATGGCGGGACCAAGATAGCATCCGTCGTCGATGACTGGATGCGGCACCCGTTGCGGGTGCACATCGACAAGATCCAGACCCGATTCGATCGGATGCGGCCGACGTTCGAAGAAGACGGCATAGCCGTCTACAACCGCTATTGGCCGCCGGCGCATCCGACGAGCGGGGGCGAGATCAAGACCTTCGAAGCCTTCTTCGCGCGGTTCATCCCGAACGACACGGAGCGGAAGTGGATGTGGAACTACCTCGCCCACAAGGTCCGCAGGCCGTGGGTGCCGATGATCGCACTCATTATGGTGGCAGAGGAATTCGGAACGGGCCGCGGAACGCTGTTCGATATCCTCGAACTGCTGTTTGGCGAGGATTACGTCGTGCCGTGTACATTCGGCGAGCTGACGGGGACGGCAGCGGGGGCACGCTTTAATGACCGGCTCGCCAATGCGCTCATCGCTACCGTCAACGAAGCCGCCGATGAGGACGGACACCAGCAGGCACGGCGGCGGCTGAACTACGAGGCGCTGAAGAATGCAATCGAGCCGTCACCAACGGCGCGGCAACGCTTCGAGGCGAAAGGACAGCATGCCTACGCGCAGCGCTCGGCGAGAACCACGATGGTCGCGACCAACCACCGCGATGTGGTGAAATTGCCGCCCGAAGATCGGCGCTTCAGCGTCGTCACCTGCGGCAGCAAGATGACGCTACTCGAGCGGACCGAGATCCGAGCCTGGATGGCGGTGCCGGAGAACATCGGCGCGCTTTACCGGGCGCTGCTCATGCGGCCAGCGGCGCCTCTTGACGTGTTCGACCCCTACGGCGACCCGCCGCCCTTCGCCGGGCGACTTGCGATGATCGGGATGGGCGAGACACGACTCGAGGATGCCTACAGGACGGCAATAAACGCGCTCGAGGGATACCCGCTGTTCACGATGACGCAGATGCAGAGGTTGATCGCCTATTTCGGCGACTTCAGGACCGGCGATTGGTCGGATAAGGCCCGGCACACTGTCGCCAAGAACGCGTATCGGCTGCGAGAGCGAAGCGAGCCGCACAACCGTATTAGGTACCGCAAGCAGCAGGAGATCATCTACGCCCGCACGAGCGCCGATCAGCTACGCTGGCACGAAGTCGATACGGAGCTGGTCATCAGGCAGCTTGATATGGCGGAGGAGCAAGTGACGCAGGTCATCAACGCCGAGCGTGACGTGCTCGCCGATCTCATGCGTGCGCACGACCCTAATTCGCCGCCGAAGGCGTGATAGAGGGGCTTGCACACGCGCGTGCACGCAGAAAACAGGTCGATAAGGCTGTGCAAAATTCAGCTCCGCGTGGGGATTTGGGGCTGCTGTGAGCGTCAATTCGTGCACGGTGTTGCGCAGACAATTGACGTGTGCAAGGGCGTTAACGTGTTGTCTACGTTTATTTTTTAAGCTACAGTTTGCACGTTGCACACTAAACCCGAAATTCTATAAGAGAACGCTGAATAAAAACTATATAATAATACCTATTACAATTACTATAAGGGTAGGGCTTTTCCCTGTGTGCAAGGCGCACGGCAGCCGCTGAGGCCCCACGCAGGGGCGCCTTCCGGGCCGAGAACACCACCAAAGGAGCCAAAGATGAAAGCACATGATCGGTCCAGTCGGGAGCACAACGAAAAAGCATGGCAAGAGGTGATTGATGAGGCGGTCGCGAGAGGGCTGCTTATTCCGATTGGCCTCAGCAGCGAGGGGAAGATGCTCTACAGGCGCACATCGGAGAAGCGACCGGAAAAGAAACTTGTGCACGAAGGATCGGATAAACGGAATTAGGCGTGCGTGATCACGCCCAACAGTTTGCTGTTTGAAATCGTAAATCGCTAGTGCTGCCACCGCTGATATCGTTGTTGCGGGCCGCCGCACGCTGTCCGATGATTGCCAGCAGCGTGTCGACCTGGCACTCCAGCCGGGCAATTTTGGCGTCGCGCTCAGCCAGCGCCTGCGCTTGGCCTTCCCGTTCTTTCTTGGCTGTAGTCGCAATCTTGCCGTCTCAGCAACGCCGCGATGCTCCATCCCCACAAGTTTTGACGGCGATTTGACCATTATTTGCGGTGACGGTCCACAATTGACGCTTCATCACTATAGTCGTTCCAGTAATTACAGTGATAACTATAACCTTTTTGACCAGCATGGCGAGGTTTGACACCAGTGGGTCAGCAATTCCAGTGCTTTTCCTATTCCTCTCCCCCTTTTTCCTACGCGCGTTTTTCAGCAACAAATAAAGGGTATATTATAGGTTGTATAAGGTAGCCAGGGTAGAGAAGAGGAAGATCACTGGGCTTCCTGTTCTGCTGTTGCTGTTGTCCGCACATGCTGGTCAACGGCTTAACCGAGGTCAATGGGCTGCCGCTCGGTCATGGATTGATGCAGGACATGGTCGAGAACCGTGCATCGTGACCTTTCCGCCGGATCCGTCAGCGCCGTCAATTCCGCCAAGCCCGTGGCTGTGATGGTTCCTCCTGACTGGACCCTCTAAGGAGGACCCAGCGTCGGGCCCTATGCTGGGGCCCGCTATCGCATTGAATGGCCGTCATTGGCGTTACGACGATCACGTGTGTCACTTGGCGCACCAGCTCGGCACAACGTGGTGCTCAGTCGGTCGTTGATATCGCTGAGCCTTTTCGCCGCGTAGCGCACAACCTGCACGCGTTGACGGGTTCCATCCGGTGCCACCGACACCTGGAACGGAGAACGGCATTCTACTCAGAATTAGCTGAGGCCCTCCCGTATTTGCGCATATGATTGCAGAAATTCCGCGCTATAAGTTCTATGAGCAATTTCAATAACTTACCTCTGCAATGAAAAGAAAGGCGAAATATTCATTTCAAAACGAGGCGCTTTTCGGCTACCCGATCTAGCGCAAACGGCCAGAAGTCGAAGCTATTTTCATTTCTAGGAACCATTCTGGTCGCGATTCGACGCCGTCTTTCGCGTTTTCCGACATCCGGGGGGTAATAAAATTTCCTGGAGGGTGCCCGGTTTTTCGGGCGCGGCGGCGCCCCGATTCTAGTAACCGTTGCAACCACTTAGGACCCCTATTTTGGTACCATTCCAGAGAATGCTTTTCTCCTAGCCAAAACGGGCGTAAACTAGCCCCAAGGACCACAACTTGCGGTTAGAAGCGGTCGAAACTGGCCGTTTTAGGGTTCCAGGGATGGGCCGGCCACCTCACGAAACCACAGATATTGCGCCATTTGGCGTCGAATACCGGCGTTTGCGGCCGCCCGACTGCCTGGGGGAGCTGCAAAAGCGGGCTTTCATCGATCTGGTCACGAGCTGCCCCGTCGGTCAGTTCCAGCGGTCGGATCTTGGGCTCCTGTGCCGCTGGGCCGAGTTGAGCGTGATTGCGGAGCAGGCCGCGTTTGAGATGCAGCAGCGAGGGATAGTGGTCG
>Ga0306923_10006808_pt1 | contig 11313 bp, 7 predicted proteins | sample sta12Can44000108_FD_203841 | JGI IMG/M metagenome (GOLD analysis project Ga0306923, IMG submission 203841) | Lab enrichment of tropical soil microbial communities from Luquillo Experimental Forest, Puerto Rico - statanox.12C.anox.44.000.108 (v2)... | ecosystem: Environmental > Terrestrial > Soil...
GCGCCCCTGCGTCTGGTGGTAGACCGGGCGCAGCGCGTCGGCGCCATGTTGAATGTCGGTGACCGCGAGGCGCTCGAACAAAGCGCCCGGATCGAGATCCCCCGAGGCCTGCAAGGTGGCAATCTGGGCGTCGTAATCATCCCCGTGGCCGATCGCTTTCTCGAAGATCGAGGGGTTCGAGGTGACGCCGCGCAGCCCGTCCTCGGCTATCAGCTTGGTCAATCCCCCGCTCTTCAACAAATCGCGGCTGACAAAGTCGAGCCAGACCGACTGACCGTATTCGTTGAGTGTCCTCAAAGGATTGGCCATCACCACTACTCCTTGCGCGAGAGTTGCTGTTTGGCAGCCGCGTAGACGTTCTCCTCGGTAAATCCGAATTTGACCAGCAGCTCCTTCAACGGTGCCGAGGCGCCAAAGGTCCGCATCCCGATAATCGTGCCGCGCAGCCCGGTGTACCGTTCCCAGCCGAGGGTGGAAGCCTGTTCGACTGCGACCCGCCGTGTAACATCGGGCGGCAACACCGAGGCGCGATAAGCGTCGTCCTGCTGTTCGAACAATTCCCAAGACGGCATGCTGATGACTCTCGCAGCGATCCCCTCGGCGGCCAGCTTCTCATAGACCTCGACGCACAGTCCGACCTCGCTGCCGGTCGCCATCAGGATAATATCAGGTTTACCTCCCTGGGCGTCGGCGAGCACGTAGGCGCCGCGGCGGACACCGTTCGCCGGTGCATAGCGGGTGCGGTCCAGCGTCGGCAAGTTCTGTCGGCTCAGAATCAGACAGGCCGGCTCGTGCTTGAGCCCGAGGACGACGCGCCACGCCTCGGCCACCTCGTTGGCATCGGCCGGGCGTAAGACGATCAGCCCCGGTATGCCGCGCAGCCCTACCAGCTGTTCCACCGGCTGATGCGTAGGCCCATCTTCGCCGACCCCGATGGAGTCGTGTGTGAAGACGTAGACGACGGGGAGCTCCATGATCGCTGCGAGCCGGATCGGCGGCTTCATGTAATCGGAGAAGATCAGAAAACCGGAGCCGAACGGCCGTAATTTCGACAGGGATAAGCCGTTGCAGATCGACCCCATCGCGTGTTCGCGGACGCCGAAATGAAAATTTCGGGCGCCATATTCGTGGGCCTCGAGATCGCCTGCCCCGTCGAACGTGAGCCGCGTCTTCGTCGATGGCGCGAGATCGGCCGCGCCGCCGAGAAGCCACGGCAGACGAGGCGCGATCGCGTTCAACACCCGGCCCGACGAATCCCGGCTGGCGATACCGTTGCGATCGGTAAGGAAGACCGGAATGTCCTTGTCCCACGCTTCAGGAAGGTCGCGCCGCTGCATGCGCTCGCACTGATCGGCGAGCTCGGGGTGCGCGCTCCGGTAGCGTGCGAACAGCGCCACCCAGTCCGCTCGCAGCTTCTTCCCGCGGGCCGTGAATTTCTCGGCGAAGTGTTCGTATACGCCCTCAGGGACCAGGAATTTTGCATCCTCCGGCCAACCATAGGACCGCTTGGCCAACCGGACTTCTTCGTCGCCCAGCGGCTCGCCGTGGGCACCCGAGGTGTCCTGCTTGTGCGGCGCACCATACCCGATATGACTTTCGACGATGATCAGGCTCGGCCGATCGTCGATGCGCTTCGCGATAGCGATCGCGTCGGCGATCCGCTCGCGATCGTTGGCGTCGCTGACCCGCTGCACGTGCCAGCGATAGGAGAGAAATCGCCCGGCAACGTCCTCGCTGAAAGCAAGCGCGGTATTGCCCTCGATCGTGATGTGGTTGCTGTCGTAAATCCAGCAGAGGTTGCCGAGCTGCAAATGGCCGGCGAGAGAGGCAGCTTCGCTGCTGACCCCCTCCATCATGCAGCCGTCGCCGCACAGCGCGAACACGTCATAATCGAATAACGTGAAACCCGGCTTGTTGAAATATCGCGCGAGCCAGTCCGCCGCGATCGCCATGCCGACGCTGGTCGCAACCCCTTGGCCGAGCGGTCCTGTCGTGGTCTCGATGCCCGAGGTTAAGTGGTATTCCGGATGACCCGGGCACTTGCTGTTGAGCTGGCGAAAGTGCCTCAGATCGTCGAGCGACACCGTCGGCGTACCGAGACGCTCGTAATTTTCGTCGACCGATTTAACGCCGGTCAGGTGCAGCAGCGAGTAGAGCAGCGTCGAGGCATGCCCTGCGGATAACACGAAACGGTCGCGGTTCGGCCAGATCGGATCCTCCGGATCGAAGCGAAGGAAATCCTGCCACAGCGTGTAGACAACCGGCGCCATCGCCATCGGCGTGCCCGGATGGCCGGATCTGGCCTGCTGAACCGCATCGATGCACAGGGTGCGAATGGTATTGACGCAGATCTCGTCGATCGAACCGCGTGGCGTCATCATGTTGCACCTCTGAAGCTTGTACCGACTAGAAGAGCAAATTTACGATGCGTTCGATACCCGGATCCGCGGGCGGCTATTCTGGCTGCGGCCTGCTGCTCTCAAAAGTTGCGCCTATATCCCGTTGCTACTGCATCTGCAGCAAATCTACAGCACAATCTCGCCTTCAGGTTGAAATTTGGAGGAGGGCGACGGAATCGTCCCGGTGTGAAGGTGCCGTCCAGCGCCCAGCCTCGGTGTTTTCGGCGACTGAGTGGCGCGGTTATTTAGGTGTGGCGCCCTCCGCTCTGCGACAAGGGCACAGCGGTCGCACGTTCAGCCGGAACCTTCAAGGCTTGCCCGAAACAGTATGGGTTCGCTAGGGCCAGGGGCGGGTGAGTCGCCAGCAGGCTCGAGCGTGACCTCGAGCTCGCCCTCTCCCGCCAGCAGGCGTGCATCCTCCGGCGTCACTGCAATCACCTTGCGCTCGGATTGGGGCAATAGCCCGATGAGATGGCGAGCGGCGCCATCGGACGCCAGAAGCCAGAGCTGGTAGACATGGTCCGCCGGGGGCGGTTGCGGGCGCAGGCTGTCGGCGGCGATCTGGTGAGCGGAGCGGGCCAGGCGGATCGCCCAGACCGGGTGCTGCTCGCCGTCACGGACGACAGCGATGACCGGCATGGCCGAAAAATCCGGCGGCTCCCGCGCTATCATCGCGGCGACCAGCAGGGCGAGCGACAAGGTGGCGAGGACGGCCGTTGCCCGACGCCAGAAGAGCACGCTGTGCGACAGTCTCGCGACCACGGCGAGGCTAATTCCGTCGCGGATCGAGCGCGTCGCGCAACCCGTCGCCGAGCAGGTTGAACGACAGCACCAGGCTGAAGATCGCCAAGCCCGGCCACACGGCCATCCATGGCGCTTGACTGAGGAAGTGGCTCGCTATGTTGAGCATGCTGCCCCAGCTCGGCGCCGGAGGCTGCTGGCCGAGACCAAGAAAAGAGAGGGCCGCCTCGGCGAGGATTGCCGCCGCGACCGCAAGTGTCGTCTGGACTAGGATCGGGGCCAGGACATTTGGCAGAATATGGCGCATCATGATGCGGTGATGCGGATTGCCGACCGCGCGCGCCGCCTCGATGTAATCCTCGTGCGTGACCGCGAGCGCCTGCCCGCGGGTGAGGCGCGTAAAAATCGGCGTTTGCACCACCCCGATTGCGATCATCGCGTTGATCAGGCTCGGTCCGAGAAACGCGGCAAGGGCGATGGCGAGGATCAAGAACGGGATCGCCAGCATCGCGTCGACGATCCGCATGACCAGACCATCGACGACCCCGCCGAGGTAACCCGAGACGAGACCGAGCGGCACCGCGACGGCAAGCGCGATCGACACCGAGACGAGGCCCGCCATCAGCGAAGCACGCGCTCCCCAAATGACCCGCGCCAGGACATCGCGGCCGAGATCGTCGGTGCCGAAAAGATGCATGGCCGAGGGCGGCTTGCGCACCAGGCGCCAATCGGTGGCGAGCGGGTCGTAAGGAGCCAGCAGCGGTGCCGCGAGAGCGACCGCGATGAAGAACACCACGACAGCGAGCCCGACAAGCGCCACGCGCCGCCTCGCCAACCGGCGCAACGCGAGCCGCCACGGCCGCTCGCCGGCATCGGCAGGGGTGGTGTCGAAGATGGCGGCGGTCATCTCCGCAGCCTCGGATTGACCAACGCATACGCGAGGTCAGCAAGCAGGTTCAGCAGGATGAAGGCCAATGCAGTGCAAAGGACAACGCCCTGCACGACCGCGTAGTCACGGTTGAACACCGCATCCACGATCAATTTGCCAAACCCGGGGATGGTGAAGACCTGCTCGGTCACCACGGCCCCCGATAAGAGCTCGCCGAATTCGAGCGCCCCCAGCGTGATTACTGGTAGGAGCGCATTGCGCAGCGCGTGATGCAATACTACCCGCGTTTCGCTCAGGCCTTTAGCACGGGCGGTGCGGACATAGTCGGCGCTCAGCACTTCGAGCATCGCACTGCGGCTGTGGCGCATCAATACCGCGGCGATGCCGTTGCCGAGCACAAAGGCCGGCATGATCAGGGTCGCCAGGTTGCGTGGCAGGCTTTCCGCGGGGCTCACGAACCCCGAGGCCGGCAATAGCCTCCATTGCACCGAAAACAGCAGGATCAGAATAATCCCCAGCCAGAAATTCGGGATCGACCGGCCCCACAGCGCCGACATCGTCGCTGCATAGTCGACCGTCGTGTTGTTCTTTACCGCCGCGAGAATCCCCATCGGTAAGCCGATCGACAAGGCAATGACAATGGCCAATGCCGCGAGCTCGGCAGTCACCGGCAATTTTTCGAGGACGAGGTCGCGCACCGACCGCTTGATGCGGATCGACTCGCCGAGATCGCCCGACAACACTCCCTTTGCCCACAGCAGGTAACGGACCGGCAGCGGCTCCTCGAGATGGTATTTCTGGCGCAGAAAGGCGATCACCGCCGGGTCCCGCTCCTCGCCGGCGAGAGCCACCGCCGCATCGCCCGGCAGCAGCTGCTGCAGCCCGAAGACCAGCACCGAAACAAAAAACAGGGTCGGCACTACCAGCGCCAACCGGCGCAGCAGGAAGGTCGTCACGGTTCAGCGCCTCTCTCGCCTCCCGACCTACTCCAACCGCAGCCCCTGGGGTCGGATCAGTCCATCGGGGTAGGGGATGAACCCGGACAATCTGGCGGTATAGGCGTATAGCCATTTGGCATGGTAGAGATAGATTATTGGCAGGTCGCGTAGGATGTGCTGGGCGACAACGCGATAATGGGCAAGCCGATCCGCTCGCGGTTCAACCTCGCGTGCCGCATCGAGTTCGCGATCGACCTCGGGGTTGCAATAATGCCCGGCGTTGAAGGGCGAGTTGCAGGTGACGAGATTATAAATGTTGCCGTCCGGGTCGACCCGCCCGGTCCAGCCGAGCAGAAAGGCTTCGAAATCGCCCTTTGAGGCGAGCTGTAGGGCGGAGGCGAACTCGGCCGCTTGGATGCGGATGTCGAAGCCTGCGTCCTTGGCCATGGCCTGGATGACTTGGGCGGTCTGCAAAACCACCGGGTTATTCGTCGCCATTAACGAAACGACCGGATTGGTTGCGCCGGCGGCGGCAAGCAAGGCTTTGGCTCGTCCAATGTCGCGCGCCGGGATCGGCAGTTCCTTTGCGTAATACGGGTTCCCCGGCGAAACCCATTGGTTTCCCGGCTGGTACTCACCGTTGAAGACGACTTGGTTGAGCGCTTCGCGGTCGATCGATAGCTCCAGCGCCTGGCGCACGCGGGCATCTCGCCCTAATGGTGACTTCGAGTGCTCGCCGTTTCCAACGTTGATTGTGATCCCTGAATAGCCAATTCCGTTTATTGCGGCGATCTGGAGGCGCCGGTCTTTGCGAACATTGTCGAGGTCAGTCGGAGCCACCTGCTGGATCATGTCGAGCCCGCCCGATTGCAGGTTGGCGAGCCGCACCGTGTTGTCCGGGATCGGAAGATAAATGATACGGTCGAGCCCGATTTTGTCCCTGTCCCAATATTCGGCAAAGCGTTCGACGACGATGCGGTCCTGAGCGACGCGCTCGACGAATTTGAATGGACCGGCGCAAATCGGGCGGGAGCCAAAATTCTCCCCCGCAGCCTGCGCCGCCTTGGGTGACACCATCGTCCCGGCGGGCGAGGCCAGCAGGGCGAGCAAGGGCGACAACGGCGATGATAGCACCAGCTTGGCGGTGTGGTCGTCGATCACCTCGACCCCGGTGATCCCTTTGATGTCATTTCTTCGCGTCGAACCCGGCATCGTCAAATGCCGGTCTATATTGTATTTGACCGCAGCTGCGTCGAAGGGCTCGCCGTCATGGAATTTGACGCCAGAGCGAAGCTTGATGACCAAGCCTTTTTGGTCGTCGGTCCACTCCCAGGCGGTAGCGAGCTGAGGAACGATCTCGAGCTCCAGGCCGATATCGAACAATTTGTCGCACAGTGCAGTACGGACAACGCCGCTCACGAACGAGCGGCTTAGCGTCGGATCAAGGGTATCCGGGTCCTCGGCGAGCCCGATCCGCAAGGTCTGAGCCGCCGCCTGGCCGACGCTCAAGCTGAACCCGAGCAAGCAAGTGGCAATCAATGCCCGCCCATGTATCATTACGGTTCCTCCCCCGTTCGTACCTTTCCAGCGTACCCCCTTAGAGCGGCGCATTGTTCAGTGGAGCTGCAGCCCCTGTGTCCGGATCAGGCCATCGGGGTAGGGGGTGAAGCCCGACAATTTCGTGGTCGCGGCGTACAACAACTTGGCATGGTAAAGATACATGATCGGCAGATCCTTCAATGTGTGGTCGGCCAGGTTGCGATAATGGGGCAGGCGCTGCGCCCGAGCTTGGACCTCGCGCGCGGCGTCGAGCTCATGGTCGACATCCTGGTTGCAGTAATGCGGCGTGTTGAGGGCGGGCGGGGCTTTGCAGGAAACAAAATTATAGATATTGCCGTCAGGGTCGGTCCTACCGCTCCAACCGATCAGATAAGCCTCGAAATCTCCCTTTGAAGCGAGATCGAGCGAGGATGCGAATTCGATTGCCTTGATGTGGATATCGAAGCCGCTCTCCTGCGCCATTGCCTGAATGACCTGGGCGGTTTGCAGGGCCTCGGGATTGTTTACCGCCATCAGCTCGACGACCGGTTTGGGCGCAGTTGCTGCAGCGAGCAGAGCCTTGGCCTTGGCGACGTCGCGCCCCGGAATCGGCAGCTCTTTGATGTAATACGGATTGGAGGGTGCGACCCATTGATTTCCTGGTTGGAACTCGCCACTGAACACGACTTGGTTGATCGCATCGCGATCGATCGACAGCTCGAGCGCCTGACGAACACGCGCATCCTGGCCCAACGGCGTCTTTGATCGTTCGCCATTGGCGAGATTGATCGTGATCCCGGTGTAACCCAGCCCGGTGATCGTAGAGAGCTTCAGTCGGGCATCCTTGCGGACGGTGTCGAGATCGGTCGCAGCAACGCGCTCCATCAGGTCGAGCCCACCGGACCGCAAATTGGCGAGCCGCACCGTCGGGTCCGGGATCGGCAGATAGACGATGCGGTCGAGCTTGATGTTGTCCTTGTCCCAGTAATCGGCGAAGCGTTCGAGGACGATGCGGTCCTGAGCGACGCGCTCGACAAACTTGAACGGGCCGGCGCAGACCGGGTGGGAACCGAAATGCTCTCCCGCTGCCTGCGCCGCCTTGGGCGAGACCATCATCCCCGCGCGATCGGTCAATTGTGCCAGCAGTGGCGCGTAGGGCGCCGACAGCACGAGCTTGACGGTCTGGTCATCAATGACTTCGGCGCCAGTGACCGCGCTGATTTCGGCTTTGCGGTTGGAGCCTGGCATCGATAAGTGGCGCTCGATGTTGAATTTGACTGCCGCGGCATCAAACGGTTCGCCGTCCTGGAATTTGACCCCCGGACGAAGCTTGAGGACGAGCCCCTTGTTGCCGTCGGTCCATTGCCATTCGGTCGCCAGTTGCGGCATGATTTCCAGCTCGGGGCCGATATCGACGAGCTTGTCGCAGAGCGCAGCAAAGACGATGCGGCCCACATAGGTCCGGGCGAGCGTCGGGTCGAGGATGTCGGGATCCTCGGCGAGACCGACGCGCAGTGTCTGCGCCGAAGCCGCTCCGATCCACGAGATCGTGACCGCCGCGATCAGAAGCCCGGCCGCAATGTTTCTCCACCACCTGGTCATTCCGATTGCTCCCTGCTGCTCGCATTGACGCAGCCCAACTCGTTGTACGCAAGCGGTACGCTCGGCCTAAACTAGCATTCCTCCGCTCTTTGCAGGATGGAGTGCGTGACGATGCCGGCGAACGAGGCAAAGCGGGTGGGGGTGATCGGCGCCGGCATGGTCGGCGTGTGCACGGCGAGCTGGCTGCAGCGCGACGGCCACAGCGTCTTTCTGGTCGAGGCCGGAGAGCCGGGCCACGGCGCTTCGTTTGGCAATGCCGGCTGTTTCAACGGCTCGTCGGTCACGCCGGTATCGATGCCTGGCGTTATCAAACACGTGCCGCGGTGGCTCTTCGACCCGGTCGGTCCATTGTCTTTGCGCTGGAGCTACTTGCCGGCGATCGCTCCTTGGCTCGTGCGTTTCGTCCGCGCCGGCACTCCGGAGAAGGTGCACGCCCATGCCCGCGCCTTGCGCTCGCTCGTCGGTCCGACCCTCGAGGCCCTGAAGCCGTTAATCAGCGCCGCCGGGGCCGAGGATCTAGTCCACCGCCTCGGCCATCTCTACGTCTATCGCTCCGTGGGAAGTCTGGAAAGGGACCGCCTCGCCTGGGAATTGCGGGGAGAGAACGGCGTCGAAATCGACGAGTTCGACGCCGACGAATTGCGCCAGCTCGAGCCCGCTCTGTCACGCGACTATGTCCGCGGCGTTCTGGTGCGCGAAAATGGCCATACCTCAAACCCGCTGAAGGTTGTCGAGCGGCTGCTCGAGCACTTCGTACGCTCGGGCGGCGAGATCGTCCGGGCGCGGGCGCACGGGTTTCGCCTCGACGGCGGACGGCTCGCCGCGATCGAGACCGACATCGGCGACCTTCCGGCTGACACTGCGATCGTTTGTGCAGGTGCGTATTCGAAGCCACTCGCCGCTGCACTCGGCGACCGGGTGCCGCTCGAAACCGAACGGGGTTATCACCTGATGTTGTCGGATCCCGAGAGCATGCCGCGCATCCCGACCGCCGACGCCGACGGCAAATTCGTCGCGACGCCGATGGAGACGGGACTGCGCTTTGCCGGGACCGTCGAGCTCGCCGGTCTTGCCGCACCACCCGATTGGCGGCGCGCCCGCATCCTGCTCGCGCAGGGCCGCAAGATGCTGCCCGGCCTCGCCGCGTCCCATCCAGAGGAGCGGATCTCGGTGTGGATGGGTCATCGGCCTAGCCTGCCCGACTCATTACCAGTGCTCGGTCCATCGCGGGGCTCGCCCGACGTCATCTACGCCTTCGGCCACGGCCATGTCGGGATGACCGCGGCGCCGATGACCGGGAAAATCGTCGCCGATCTGGTCGCCGGCCGTCCGCCGGCGATCGACATCGCCCCGTTCGCCGCCGGCCGGTTCGGCTGACCCGCGGCGGGACCGGTTTATCCCCGTAGCTGTCCGCCGGTCGCCTTTTCGACCTGGGCGATCAGCCGCTGCGAGAAACCCTCAATCTCGGCGTCGGTCAAGGTGCGCTCCTGCGGCTGCAACACCGCGGTGATGGCAAGCGACTTCTTCCCCTCTGGCAGCCCTGCACCCTCGTACAGGTCAAAGAGGCGGATCTCGGCGACGAGCTTGCGGTCGACCCCGCGGGCAGCGCGCAGTAAGGTCTCGGCCGGCAACTCTCGCTCGACGACAAACGCAAAGTCGCGCTCGATTGGTTGAAACACCGAAAGATGCAGCGGCGGTTTGGCGCGCGCCGCCCGCGGCTCCGGCACCGCGTCGAGAAAAACTTCAAAGGTGGCGAGCGGCGGCCGGGCGTCGAGCGCCTCGATGACGGCCGGATGCAGCTCGCCAAAGACGCCCAGCACCTTGGGTCCGAGCCGCAAGGTGCCGCCCCGCCCCGGATGGTACCAGCTCGGGGGATCGGCGGTGGCCTGGATGTTATCGACGGGAGCTCCCATCGCCGCCAAAGCCGCGAGCGCATCGCTCTTGACCTCGTAGAGATCGGCCTCGCGCACTTCCCCGCGCCAATGTTTGGAACTGGCACGTGCGGTCCGCAGCCCGGCCGCGACGAGCGCCTGGCCAGTCGGCGTGTCGTCGCGATAGAGCGGACCGAGCTCGAACAACGCTGCATCGGGATACCCGCGATCGGCGTTGCGGCGCGCCGCCGAGACGAGCCCAGGCAATAGCGAAGGCCGCATCGCGTCGAGATCGGCGCTGATCGGGTTGACGAGCCGCAACTCCGGCTTGGCGCCGCCAAAGAGTTCGGCCTCGCGCGTGGAAATGAAAGAAAAAGTCACAGCCTCGGTCAGTCCGCGCTCGGCGAGGGTGCGGCGCACGAGCTCGGCGCGGCGCTGCGCCGGGTCCAGCGAGGGGCGCGACAACGCCGTATCGCGGTCGAGCGGCACTGCCGGGATCTCGTCATAACCCTTGACCCTGACGACCTCCTCGACAAGATCGGCCTCGCCCTCGATGTCGCCGCGCCAGGAGGGCGGCTCGGCCGCGAGATCACCGCCCGCCTGCTGCTCGACGGTAAAGCCGAGCGCCGTCAGGATCGCCGCACTCTCCTCGGCCGGCACATCGAGCCCGCCGAGGGTCGCCGGACGCTCGCGGCGCAATACATAGCGACGCTGCCAATCGGGAACCGTGCCGGCCGTCACGATTTCAGACGCCTCGCCACCGCAGAGCTCCAGCATCAGCCGGGTCGTGATTTCGAGCCCGTCCCGGACAAAGGCCGGATCGAGGCCGCGCTCGAAGCGATAGCGTGCATCACTCGCTATATTGAGCCGTCGGCCGGTCGCAGCGGTGCGCACCGGGTCGAACAGAGCGGCCTCGATCAGGACCTCGGTCGTCGCTTCGGTGCAGCCGGTGGCCTCGCCGCCAATCACACCACCTAGGCTCCGCACGCCGGCGCGGTCGGCGATCGCGGTGATCTCCGCATCGAGCGCATATTCCTGGCCGTTCAGCGCGAGCAAAGTTTCGCCAGGTCGCGCAAAGCGCACGGTCAGGTCGCCTTGAAGCCGGCCGGCATCGAAGACGTGAAGCGGCCGGTTGAGGTCGAAGGTCAGGAAGTTGGTGATGTCGACCAGCGCCGAGATCGGCCGCAGACCGCTCGCCTCGAGCCGCCGGCGCAGCCAGTCGGAGCTCGGCCCGTTGCGCAACCCGCGAAGATGGCGTCCAAGAAACAGCGGGCAGGCCGAATGGTCCTCGATATGGATGCCGATCGGCGAATGGAAGCTTCCGGGCACCGGGG
>Ga0306923_10006809_pt1 | contig 11313 bp, 11 predicted proteins | sample sta12Can44000108_FD_203841 | JGI IMG/M metagenome (GOLD analysis project Ga0306923, IMG submission 203841) | Lab enrichment of tropical soil microbial communities from Luquillo Experimental Forest, Puerto Rico - statanox.12C.anox.44.000.108 (v2)... | ecosystem: Environmental > Terrestrial >...
GTCTTGCTAGTCGCGGGCCAGCGTGCGGCCGACCTGGAATGGGTTGGTTATCTGGACCCGGTTCGCGCAGGTGTAGCTGCTGGCCTGGTTGGGGTCGCCGCCGGTAAACACGGCGTCCGGGTCGGGGTAGGGGCACAGCGGCCGGGTAACGGGCTGGCCGTTGATCGAGCCGCTCGCGTTCAAGACTGCGGGCGCCTGACCCTGCTCCACCCAGTCGATGACCTGCTGCATCGGGTTGGTGGGGGCGATGCTTCCCGGTCCGGGGGCGCCGCAGTGGGCTACCCCGGGCGCCAGGAAGTACCGCATGAACTGCTCGGTGCTGCGGATCCCGCCGTTGGCCGTGAGCACCTGGTTGTAGTAGTTGATGCTGTCGCCGGTGAAGATGAGCTGGTCGGCGAGCCCCTGCCACATGATCAGCTTGCCGCCGTGGGCCTTGAACGCCTGCAGGTTCGGATTGGCGGCCGCGATCTCGGCGTCATACCGCAAGCCCGACTTCAGGAAGTCCTGCCAGTACTGCTGGTAGGTCTCGTCGGTGTAGACCCAGGTCGGGTCCATCTTGATCCAGTTCTGGAACCAGTCGGCGCTCGGGATGAACGGCGCGCCGGAGAATTGCCCGTTCGCCTGCTGGAACGTGGTAGCGAGCCCGAGCCCGCCGCCTGGCCCAAGGAACGGCAGGTAGACCCCCGACAGGTTCGCGCCCGGTTCGAGCCCGAACCAGACGGGCAGGCCGGTCAGCAGGTTGTTCTGCGAGCCCGACAGGCGCGGTCCCTGCCAGATCTCCCTGATCACGAGGGCGTCGGCGGACGTGAACGTGCCGCACGGGGTGGCCCTGCCCACCAGGCTGTTCAGCACGCCGAGCACGTCACAGTTACGCGGGTCGAACACGCCGTCAACCTGGCCGCCCTGGTCGCTGCACTGCGCCCGCAGCGTGGTGTTGACCAGGTTCTCCTTGCACGGCGACAGGTAGTCCTTGTTCCACTCCATGACCAGCTGCGGCCACATCTGCGCGACCATGAACTGGTCCCAGTTCAGCGCCGGCGCGCCAGCCAGGATGCCGTTGAAGTCCGCCGGGTAGCGCTGCGCCTCCATCATTCCCTGGCGCCCGCCGGTCGAGCAGCCGTTCCAGAACGAGTAGTGCGCGGCGGCGTTGTAGTACTGGTTCACCACATACTTCGATTCGGCCGCCATCAGATGCTGCGCCAGGTAGCCGAAGTCGTCGATCCGGTTCCAGTTCAGCGCCGGCGGCGGGTCAGAGTTCGTGACCCACGGTGAGACGAGCGGGTTGGTGAACCCGGTGTGCCCGCAGTCGTCCTGTGAGATCGCGTATCCGGCCGCCAGCCACTGGTCGCCTGCCAGCGTCACGAAGCTCGCCGGGCTGCAGTAGACGCCGTTGCCCTCGGCCATGTAGTTGCCGTTCCAGGTATCGGGCAGGGTCACGTCGATGCCGATCATGCCCGGCTGGCCGCCGCGCGGATCCGAGGTATCGGTGATCTCTATCGCCACCCGGCAGCCGCTGCCCGCGACCTCGTTCGCGGTCACGGTAGCGGTGTCGTGCCCGGGCAGGTCAGGCAGCGACAGCCCGGTCAGCGCCGCGCACGGCTCGACCGGCAGTTGCATGGATTTCACGTGAGTGCCGGCGACCGCCTGCGCCGTCGGCACGCCCGCAGCCGTCGCGAGAATCGCTACCGGACTTACGATCAGTACCAATATTTTGCGGCGCGAATTACCACGCCATCGTGGTCGCCAGCTCATTAAGACCTCCCTCTAAGCTGCGAGAACGCTAGGTTGAGCGTCGTGACAGGATGTCCGTATGTCAATACGGCGTTCTAATATTCGGGATACGAGGAAATAAAACTCGGAAGGGCTTACCGAAATTAGTGCGATTCGGGCGTTAGCTGGGCGCCCGCGGCGGGCTGGGGAGAATCCTGGGTTCGGCCCGCATCCGGGACCACGTCATTTTTTCGTAAGCGTTCCGCGTGCCCGCCGGGCGTAAGACACCGGCACTCGCCGACGCGAACTAGGCGTCAGCGAGAAGCGGCGGGATCACCGCCGTGAGGATTCCGGCGTCGCCGGAGGAAGGCACGAAAGGGCGATTGATGAAGATCTTGACACGACCAAGGTGGCTGGCGGCCGCCGCCGTGGTGGCCGCCGCCGCGGGAGTGGCGGCTGCCGTGGTGCCCGCCGGGGCGAATGCCGCGCCGTCCAGAGCCGCGGCCCTGCGGCAGGCGACGGGCGGCCTGGGGCAGCTGAGCGGTTTGCTGCCGCGGGACAAGCTGACCACCGAGAGCGCGATCCAGGTGGACCTGAGCAACGAGACGGTGCGGCTGCCGCTCTACCCGGGGGTGGCGTACGCGGGCACCCCGCACCAGGAGAAGGTGTGGTACGTCCTGCTGGACGCCTCCGACGCCGGGCTGGCGCACGACCTGGGGGTGAACTACGCGCCCAAGCTCGCCAACATCGCGATCAGCGACCCGGCCGCGGTACAGACCGTGACCCTCGGCTCGCCGACGCCGCAGCAGAACCCGTTCGGCCCTGCGGTGGTGGACTTCGCCGGCGCGCCGGACTTCAGCCCCACCCGCATCGCCACCCCCGGGCCGGACGGGTTCCCGCTGGCCAAGTTCCAGCCCGGGGCCGTGGCCGGCCCCGGGTACAGCCCGTTCATCAAGATCAAGGGCTCGGACGCGGTGTACAACGCGCCTATCGTCGCCACCGGCAACGGCCCGTTCGACGTGACCCATCACACCAACACCGGGGACCGGGTGCTGGGCATCCACATCGCCGGCCCGTCTCAGCCCGGCCAGTTCGCCGAGTCCTGGGTGGACATGCTGTTCGTCAAGGGCTTCGACGCCGGCCAGCCGATCGTCTACCTGTCCACCGACGCCGGCCAGCCGCTCACCGCGGTGCTCGAGCGGTCCACCTACGTGCCCGCGCTGAACAACGCCGCGTTCAACGGCGGGGATGACTTCCTCGGCTCGGCCCGCGAGCGGCTGTTCGGCTTCATCAACGGCCAGGCCGGTGCGAACAACCCGAACGCGCAGGGGTTCGTGCACCTTGTCAAGGACGGCCACGCCTCCGAGGACGCCTCCGCCGGGAACACCGCGCTCATCAACGCGCTGCGCAACGGCGGCGACCTGCTGAACGTGTTCGGCGACTTCCCGACCCTGTCCGACCCCCGGCACGCCGACGCCTACAGCCCGCTGTGGGACGCCCAGCTCGGCCTCTGGACCCCCAAGGCGATCAGCGAAGGGCTGAACACCCGCCAGGTCGACGAGAACGTCGTGTTCAACCTGGCCGCCACCCGGCCCGACCTGCTCACTGGGGTCAACCCGGCCACCGGCCAGCCCGCGCCCTACGGCTCGGTCGGCGTCGACATCAACTGCGCCGTGATCGGCTACACGAACCAGGCGCCGACGGCCAACCTCGCCGCACCCGTCCCCGGCTCCCAGTTCCCCCCACGGTGACCACATCCCAGCACACGGCGGGCCCCGCACAAGCGGGGCCCGCCATTGCGCATCACAGCGCCACGGTCCGTTCAGGAAGAAGGAGAGATTTTGCCGAACGGACCGGTGCGCAACTCATCGCGGCACGACTCGCCCAAGGCGCATGCGCCTGGGCCAAGAGCAGGTGAGTATGGTTATGGTCTCATCGGACCAGGAGCTGGACGAGGTTCCCGTGAATCCGCAGCTTGATCCTGACTCGGCTAGCTGGCTGCAGTGGCTTGCCGATACCGGCCCGCGGCGGGAGTCGGCGCTGGCGGAGCTGCATGCGATGCTAGTGCGGGCCGCACGGCGGGAGGTCGCGCGGCGCGGACCGCACCAGCAGATCACCGGCCCGGAGCTGGAGGACCTGGCCTATCAGGCCGCGGGGGACGCGCTGCTGGCGATCACGCGGAAGATCGGGCAGTTCAGGGGCGAAAGCCGGTTCACCACCTGGGCCTACAAGTTCGTTGTCTTCGAGGTATCGGCGAAGATCGGGCGCCACTTCTGGCGCAACCCGGCCAGGTCGCTGGATGCCGAGGACTGGGACCGGCTGCCGGACCGGTTCGGTTTCGACCCCGCGCGGGAGTCTGAGTGGCGGGACCTGTTCGGCGCGGTCCGCCGTGCCGTGCAGACCGAGCTCACCCCTCGCCAGCGCGAGATTTTCGTGGCGATCGTCCTCAACGATGTCCCGCTCGATGCCCTCGTGGTCAAGCTCGGGTCAAATCGCAACGCGATCTACAAAATGCTGTTCGACGCTCGACGTAAGCTCCGCGCCGATCTCGTCGCTAATGGGTACCTGAACGATGAGGAGTCGAGGCGCTCATGAACGGCTGGACCTCGCTAGACCGGTTCCTGCGGACGGATCCGCGTGACGTGGGATGCTCTGAGGCAGTCGCGCTGCTGCACGTCTACGTCGATCTCGTGGCAGCGGGCGCTGCAGCGCAGGAGCGGTATCCGGGCATCGCCGCGCACCTGCGCGCCTGCGGCCCGTGCGGGGAAGATTTCGAAGGCCTGCTGGCTATCGTCCAGGGCACCGGGCAGTCCTGAGGACGCCCGCCCGTGGAGTTGGGTTCGCCGCGGAACGCGCTCTATACAGGCTGTCCCTGAACTCCTTGCCGGGATGGGGGCCTGCCGCGTGATGTCAGCAGTGTCCCTGCTGTCCGGCTGGCCTCCTGCTCGCCACTACCGGGGTCGCCTCTGCCCCGGCTGACGGCCCTGCAGCCCGGCGGTCCCGTGACTTGCATCGCTGGGAGACTTTGCAGTGCTGGCGCACCCACATTCCGGGCATACCGGACACAAAAGGTGTCACCAGCGATGCAAAGACCGCGAGCGATGCAAAGACATCCTTCAAGGACGGGCTCCGGGAGTGTAATCCCACACCCACGCACCCTTTAGGGACAGCCTCTATAAGATGATGTTTGACGCACGGCGAAAGATCCGCGTGCATTTGGCCGCTCATGGCTGGCTGGATGCGGAAGGAGGGATGCCATGACCGGATGGCATGCCCTCGACGGGTTCCTGCGGACTGATCCCCGGGATGTCGGGTGCGAGCAGGCGATGGAAGTCCTGGACATCTACGTCGATGTCGTCAGTGCGGATGGCGCTGAGGCGGCCGAGCGCCGCTTCCCGGGTGTCGCCGCGCACCTGCGTGCCTGCGGCCCGTGCGGCGAGGACTTCGCCGGCCTGCTCGCAGCCGTCACCGGAACCGTGGCCTAGCGCGCAAGGACGTCACCGCGCGATCTGCTGGCTGTCCGGGAGTAAGAACGCCGCGGCCAGTGCCGCTCACTGTGTATCCGGTTTAGTTACCGACGCATGAAGTGAGGAACGATGGCCAGACAACCTGTGGCAGCAGACCGCGATTATCCGCAGATGATCGCGGAGACCGATCACGCCGAACCCGCGCCGCGGCGAGTGCGGGGGATGCTGGGCGGCGAGCTGATCTTCGACAGCACGCGGGCGCGGTACGTCTGGGAATGGGCGTACTACCCTCAGTACTACATCCCGGTTGAGGACGTCGATGAGCGTTTCCTCGTGGATGAGCACCACCAGCAGCGCCTCCGCCAGGGGACGGCACGCCGTCACGGCCTGCGGGCCGGCGGAGTGGACCGCCCGGGCACCGTGCGTGTCTTCGGTGACGAAGCGATCGACGGGGTGGCTGGCACGGCCCGTTTCGACTGGGACGCGCTGGATGCTTGGTATGAGGAGGACGAGCAGGTTTTCGTCCACCCCCGCAACCCGTATGTCCGCGTGGACGCACTTCGCTCGCACCGGCACGTCCGGGCCTCGCTGGAGGGGATCACGCTGGCCGAGAGCGCCACGCCGGTGCTGGTGTTCGAGACCGGCCTGCCGACCCGCTACTACTTCGACCGCACCGACGTCGACTTCGGTCATCTCGTGCCCACCGGCACCCAGACAGCCTGCCCGTACAAGGGCATCACCAGTGCCTACTGGTCGGTGCGTACCGGTGACGAAGTGCGCGACGGCCACCAGGATCTCGCCTGGGCCTATGACTTCCCCACCCGCCAGCTGCTGCCCATCGCGGGCCTGGTCGCCTTCTACAACGAGAAGATCGACATCGATGTGGACGGCGTGCGGCTCGCCCGCGCCCGGACCCATTTCTTCCGGTGATCACCGCCACCGCTGCCCTTCCTGGAAGCGACGACATTCATAAGGAGGCAGGCCGTGCCCCTGCTACACCCGGGCGACACGTTCCCCCAGCTGACCCTCAACATTCCTGGCGCGCAGGCCATCCAGGTTCCCGGCTCGCTGGCCGGCGAGTTCGGGGTCGTCCTGTTCAACCGCGGAGCGTGGTGCCCCTACTGCACCGCCCAGCTGCGCGCGTTCCAGCGAGCCGGTGATTCCCTGGCCCAGGCCGGCATCCGGGTGGCCGCGCTGTGGGTGGACGACGAGCAGACGACCGCTGAGTTCACCGCCAGGCACGGCCTCACCTTCCCGCTGGGACATAGCGCCGACGCCCGCGCAGTCGCCGGACTGACCGGCGCGTTCGTTAATGAAGACCCGCTCTACCTGCAGTCCACCGGCTTCGTGCTGGACTCGCAGGGCACGGTGATCGTGAGCGTGTACTCGAGCGGCGCCATCGGCCGCCTGGTGCCCGAGGACGTCATCGGCCTGGTCGGGTACTTGCGCGAGCATGCCGCCGCGTCATCCCGATAGCCACCGGACCGGACGCCATGAACGACGCAGACGAGCCTAGTTATACGGCCCACGCGAGCATGTCAAGAAGCCGCAGGTCACTCAGTCTTCGAGCAGCCTGCTCCGGCAACGGCGCCCCAGTGGCTGCGAGCACCTGGCGAAGTACCTGCAGGCCCGCTTCGTTGTCTAGGATGTCCCGTCGTACCGCTTCCCAGTACAGCGTTCTGAACCGGCCCAGGGACGCCCGCTGCTGCCCCAGGTCAATGGCGGCCGCCCGGGCGGCTGTCCGGTAGAACCTGATGAGATAGCTATCGAGTATCGGGAACAGCCCCGGCCTCATCAAGTAGAGCACCTTGCTGATCTTCGCCGTGCTCACGTTCGCAGGCCGGGCATCCCAGAAGTGCTCCCACAGGATCGCCGCCCGGTCGTACAGGCCGTCCACAGCGAGCGGATCAGCCTCTTTCAGCTGGGCGTCGAGGGGGATAGCTGCCCAAGGCGCGGTGGTTCCGCGGTCTATGATCCAGGCGGCCTGTTGCGCGCTGATCCGGGAGCCCATCCACGGGGACCTAGTGGCCCGCACGAGGTCAAGGTTTATCTGGTCGAAGGTGGCGGCCTGGAAGTCATAGTGGGTCACAGTCCCGCCATGCCGTTCCAGGTACTCCACGATCGCATGGGCCGGGTTGCGGACGACCTGGCCGGCGACAGCTATCGCAGGAGATTGGACGGCAGCCATCGTTCCTCGCTGAACTCGTTAGGTAGTTGCCCGGCATCGCTTCAAGAGCTTCGGCAATTACTTATGGTGCCAGCGACGTGCCCGGCCTGGCCATCAGGTACCGGCGGGGCGGCCGGGGTGCTCGCCGGGATCGGCCTGCTCGTCCCGGGCGGGCACGCCGCCGCCGGCCAGGTGGCCTGGGTTATGATCGCCGTCGCGATCTTGAGGGCGGTGTTCGCGCCGCTCACTGGCTGGCTGTACGGCAGGCCGCGGTGACCGCGCAGGCGGGGCGACGGCCCGGCGCGCGGCGCGCAGCCGGACCGCGAACGCGGCGGCGGACAGCAGGAACAGCGCGCCCGTCACGGCCAGCCAGTGCCATAGGAACGGGTCCGGTGACAGGGTGGTCGACGCCTGGTAGCGCGTGTGCAGCCGGAGGATCAGCGGGAACCAGACGAGGAGCAGCAGGGCGGAAAGCCCGGCGGGGACCCGCAGGTAGTTGATCCACGGCACCGCGGGCAGTTGGGGCGCGCGGTGCCTGATCGCGGCCATGGCGGACCTGTCGGCGAGCGAGTACAACGGCACCAGCAGCAGGTCGTGGCCGACGACCGCGGCAGTGAACCAGACGGCGACGCCCAGCGGGCGGGACGGGACCAGCCGTGCGGCGGCGTAGCCGGCGAGGGCGAAGCAGCCGAGCAGGGCGAGCAGGTGCAGGGGGTTGGCGCCGTACCAGCGCAGCAGCCGGCGCATGTCAGCTCCCGAACGTCATACGAGCGACCCACTTGGTGTTGTGCACGCCGGGACTGGCCGGGACGATCACCCGGGCCGGATAACCGTGGTCGGGGGACAGGTCCGTGCCGTTGACCCGGAGTGCGAGCAGCGCGTCGGGGTCCATGACCTGCCCGGCTGACAGGACGGAGCGGCGGAAGCCGCCACGGCGCTGCAGCGACTCGACCAGCAGGCTGGCCGGGTGCTGCACGCCGGCGAGCCGGGCTAGGTCGCGGAGCGGTACCCCGGCCCATGCCTGGTCTCCGCTGGACCAGCCCTCGACGCAGTTGATGGACAGCGCCGCGGTGTGCTGGGGCATCGCGAGCAGCTGCGCCCTGGTCAGCGTGATCAGCGTGCCGGGCCCGGGTCCGACGAGGGTGAGCCGCCAGTCCGTTCCGGTGAGCGCGGCGGTGATGCCGCCCTCGGCCGCGGTCACGTTGATCTGAAAGTCTCCAGTTTCCTGTCCGTGCGGCGCGAGCAGGGCGGTGCGGCGCAGCGGCCCGCCGACCGACTGGCCAATCGACAGCGCGACCAGCAGCAGCGATCCGGCGCCGGCGAAGGCCAGCGCGCCGCGGCGGGATATCGTCGGCGCGGCGGGCGCCGGGCTGACTAGGGACCCGGCATCGGCCGGTTCCGGGCGGGTGTGCGCGGTGTCGGTACGCAGTTCCCGCATCAGTCTCCGGCTGCGCAGCGTCCTGATCACCGTGGGTGCTTTCAGGCACGCGTGCACCACGAAGGCGGCCACGAACACCCAGGCGCCATAGAAGTGCAGCGTGTAGAAGGAGCCCGGGAACACGTACCACTGCTGGATATTGATGATCCCGGTGGCGAACTCGAACACGCCACCACCGACAAGAAGGAACAGCGACAACCGCTCCAGCGCGTGGGCCGGGTTGCGGACCGGCGGCCACTCGAACAGCCGTGGCAACACCGACCAGAGCTTGGCGAGCAGGAAGGGGACGAGGGCCAGCCCCACGATGACGTGCGCGCCCTGGTTGACCCGGTACAGCCATTCCGGGTGAGCCGGCCAGGAGAACAAGTAGAAGCCGAGCAATCCCTTCCCGGGGGTCTGGTCGTTGATCCCGCTCAAGGCGGGGTTGTAGGCGGCGTAGGACAGCAGGCCGGTCACGAACATCACCACGATGCCGGCCAGCAGGATCAGGCCCAGGACCGACGTCAGCCACGGGCCGCGGATCGGGCTGCGCCAGAACGACCGGCGGAACGGTCCGGGCAGCGGTTCCTCAGCGTCGTTCATTTCCGTTCCTCCTGATCTGCGAGGACGCTCGGCCGCGCCGGCGAGTCCGGCCCCTCGAGCGCGCGGATGGCCGCCGCGCAGGACTGTCCGCCGGCCGGCACCCACACCGAAACCGAGTGGCCCTCCCCTCCAGGGCCCGGGTTGAACGGTGCGGGCGGTACGCCGGCCAGCGGCATCTGCGGGCACACCTGGTAGTAGTGCGGCAGGTCCGCGGGAAAGCCCCGCAGGTCCGCGGGCAGTTCGGTGATGATCACGCTGAACCGCCGGGCCGCCACCGCGGCCGCGACGCTGCCCATGAAAGTCGCCACGGCGGCCTCATTCTTGCCGTGCAGGACATCGGCCGCCGCGATCTGGTCCTCGACCGCGGGCAGCCCGGCCGTCAGGGCCAGACCGGGATCGGCGGGGATAGCGACCGTCCCGCCAAGCTCACGTACGGCCATGACCAGGCGCAGGCCCACCGCCCGGTCCCCGGCTGGCGGTATCGCCTGGGCGGGAGTGAACCCCGCCATCAGCACCGCCAGCTGCGCGATGACCAGCACCCCCGCCGCGGCGGCAGCCCATCGCCCGGCCTGGCCTGGACGCCAGTTCGCCCCGCGGGCCGCAGCGAGCCGGTCCAGGCGCGCGGCCAGCCACGGCTGCGGCTGGCCGCCCAGCGCCAGCCCGGCCAGCAGCGCGACCACGAGGTAGACGGGGAGCAGGTCGTTGACGTTGCTCCCGGCGTGCACGAGTGCCGCGCACCCCTCCACGACGAGCGCGCCGCAGCCGGCGAGCAGCACCGGCGGCATCCGCCGCGCGCCGAGCGCTACCGCACAGCAGGCCAGGCCGAGCGTGGGCAGCAGGTAGCCGGCCCAGAACCTGGGGATGGCGCCGAGGATGAACCGGTTCTCGCGCATCTGTTCGAAAACGTAATACACGTACCAGCCGTGGCTGGCGAGACCGAGTGCCAGGGTGCTGCCGCCGACGACCGTGCCGTAGGTCAGCGCGGCGGGCACCGCGAGGCGGCGGCGGGGGCCGGCCGCTACCGCAACGAGAACCGCGGCGCCCTCGGCCAGCGCCGTCTGCTTGGTGAGGAACGCCGCCGCCAGCAGCAGGCCGGCCGCGATCGCGCCCCGGGTGCGGCGCATCCAGCGCACGGCGTAGAGCGCGGCGACGCTGAACGCGAGGAACAGCGAGTCGACTCGCGCGACGTCGAACCATTTGCCGGCGGCGAAGTAGGTGGCGGCCAGCACGCCCGCCGCGGCCACGCCCGCGCAGGCGCTCGCGGTCTCGCGTTGCACCAGCCGGGCCAGCAGCGCGAAGCAGGCCAGCGACGCCGCCAGCGACACGAGCCGCAGCGAAAGATAGGACTGGCCGAGCACGCTGGCCACCGCCGCCGAGACCCCGAAGTACAGCGGCGGGTAGCCGTCCGGCACGTAGCTGACGCCGGGGGGCGCGTACAGCGACTGGCCCGCGAGTATCCGGTGCACCTCGATGAGGGAGTTGCTTTCGAGCACCTCGACGGTGAAGGGGTAGGACAGCCGCGCCAGCGCGATGGCGAGGTAGGCGCCGATCGCCGCCAGCCCGAGCAGCGCGCCGGCGGCGCGGAGCCCGGCAATGGGCGAGGTGATCACGCTGAGTATTACATGCAGTGGGAAGGCGCCGGGCAAACGGGCAACGCCGGTCTATTTGGATAGATATGACCGTTTCGATAAGGCTCTCAGCGGGCGATCCCAGGAACGGGCAAGCTGCCGGCAAGGACCGCGAGGCAGCCGCCTGTAACGGCGCTGACCAGGCAATTTGCCCGTGCGTCAGGAGCTTCCCGCCCGTCCGGAACGGACAGTCCGCACTCGGCACGCGGCCGCCGGCCCGGAGATCTTACAAACCAGAGATAAGCAGCCCGGCTGGCCGGGGTGCCGGGCGTTCGCCCAGGTCAGAGCCGTCCGCGGAACCACTGTCGGGGGAGGCTCCGA
>Ga0306923_10006811_pt1 | contig 11311 bp, 9 predicted proteins | sample sta12Can44000108_FD_203841 | JGI IMG/M metagenome (GOLD analysis project Ga0306923, IMG submission 203841) | Lab enrichment of tropical soil microbial communities from Luquillo Experimental Forest, Puerto Rico - statanox.12C.anox.44.000.108 (v2)... | ecosystem: Environmental > Terrestrial > Soil...
GGGTCTGTGGGGGCGATTCTTCTTGATGAGAGTCGAATTAGCGATGATTCCCGGCAACTGAAAGAGCAGAATGAATCCAATCGTGATCCAAACGACAATAGCGCGGCGACGTCGCTTGTTTACCATGAGAGCCGCGAGCCAGCCACGCAAACAATACGTCCAGGCAGTGATCATTAGCACGAAACTCAGCAGAAGTGGGATGAGCAGAATCATGCGCAACCCTGTGCTGAGAGCCAAACCCAGACTCATTGTCAGCATTCCGGGAACAAACAACAGAATCGCTGGTGTTACGTGCGACGCGATATAATTGAATACAAAGACCTGCTGCAGGCTCATTGGCAGGTGCAATAACTTGGCCAGGTCGACACTCTCCGACCGCTGGATTTCGGTGATAAGTCCAATTAACCAGAAGATCACAAAAACAATGATCACACCGTCCCAGACTGCGAGCAGAACCTGCGGCTTCTGATTAGCCAGTCCAAAAAAGCCAATGAGAAATCCAGCAACGGCAGAACAGATTATGCCAATAACAAAAGATGCGAGGAATATTATCGCCACAACCGCATTGAGAACACCGCCGCGACAGAACCTGTTCCAGCTAAGTCGCCAGCGCAGCCAGACAATGGTTTGCAGCTGGGTCCAGTTCACTGTTCCTTCTCCAGCCAGCTCAGCTTCTGGCTCTCCAGTTGTTCGGCACCGACCACTTCCAGAAAACGATCCTCCAGAGAGCCGTTCAGCCGCAGTTGTGCCATTGGGCCCTGGTGAACTAGTTTGCCCCGGGCAATAATCCCCACGCTGGTGCAGAGCCGTTCCACGATCTCCAGCACATGAGAAGTGAGAAACACTGTCGCTCCGCGTTCCACGCAACGCTTGAGGATGTCTCGAATCACGCGCGAGGCAACCGCGTCCACCCCTTCGAATGGCTCATCAAGGAAAAGCAATTCAGGGTTTGGCAACAGCGCGGCAGCAAGCGCCAGCTTCTTTCTCATGCCGTGCGAATACTCAAGCGCCAGCTTCTTCTCTTGATGCTGCAGATCCATCATGGCGAGCAATTCATCGGTTCTCTCTCGCACGGTTGATTTCGGCAGCAGGTACATTCTGCCGATGAACGTCAGGTACTCACGCCCGGTGAGGTTCTCAAAAAGGCTCAAATTTTCGGGCACCACCCCTACCCTGCTCTTAACCGCTAATGATTTTTCGGGAATGGAGATGTCTTCGCCCAGGATTCGCATCGAACCGGAATCAGCCGCCAATAATCCTGTCAGCATCTTTATCGTTGTGGATTTGCCTGCTCCATTGGGTCCAAGGAAACCGTAAAACGTGCCGCGTTCGACCCGCAGATCGATCGCGTCCACGGCGCAAAGCGCGCCGAATCGGCGAGTAAGCCCTGATGTCTCGATGGCCAGGCTCATGTGACTTTCCTGGGAGTTCCGCTGCGCAGAGATCGCCAGCATGTCAACCAGAAGTCAATCTTGCAATGCTCGCCATTGCGGATCGGGCAATTACCGGGGCCGTATGAACTCAATTGGAAACCACTAATAATCCAAAGAAACATCGTTCACTTGGACCATGACAGGCGCCTTGCCTCACACGGTTTGGCAAGCACAACTACGCGCCATGGGCTTCAGGCATTTCGTTATTGGTTGTCTTAATGAAGGATCGCTTATCGTGATAAGCGGATATGCTATTGTTCCCTTATTGCATTTGACTTTACACGCCTGGGGAGGTTTACATGCTTCCAGTTGAGAATTCCAACCAACGCATGATACACCTAAAATCGCTTCAGGACGCCGTTATCAACGGCAATGCTAATATCGCCCAAACGGTGACCGCGCAGGCGCTCGCCGAAGGAATCGATCCCTTGGAATTGGTAAATGGTTACCTGGTGCCCGCGATGGCTGAGGTTGGAAGGCGCTTCGAAACAAACGAATATTTTGTCCCTGAGTTGCTTATCGCGGCACGGGCCATGAAAGCGGCCCTCACGCTAATACGACCTCTCCTGGTCGCTCGCGGAGAGAAGCCCGCGGGGCGGGTAGTTATTGGAACTGTCAAAGGCGATCTGCACGATATTGGCAAGAACCTGGTCGTCTCTCTATTGGAAGGCGGTGGGTTTGAAGTGGTCGATTTGGGCGCGAATGTTTCACCGGAAAGATTTATCGCAGCAATTCGGGAGAAGGATATCAGGATTGTCGCTATGTCCGCGCTATTGACAACCACCATGCCTGCAATGAAATCAACCATTGAAGCTTTGAAGGCGGCAGGCCTGCGGCCGAAGGTTAAAGTGCTCGTTGGCGGCGCGCCCGTAACGCAGCAGTATGCAGATGAAATCGGTGCGGACGGTTACAGTGCCAATGCCGTAGGTGCCGTGGCCCTGGCCAAAATGGCGGCCGCGGCATGAACTAACTGGAATTACCAAATGCACCGTGTCATCGAAAGAGTCCTTTTAAAAGGTCCAGTGCTGACGGACGGTGCTTGGGGAACACAGCTTCAGCAACGAGGGCTTGGCGTAGGCGAATTCCCGGATTTGTGGAACCTGGAGAAGCCGGAGCGGGTAAAGGAAGTGGCAAAGTCTTACGTTGAGGCCGGAAGCCAAATAATCCTGACCAATACCTTTGGCGCGAACCGTATTCGTTTGAGAGAGGTTGGAGCCGCGGAGAAGATCGTTCAAATCAACCGGAGCGGTGTTGAGATCTCTCGTCAAGCCGCCGCTGGTTGCGCCAAGGTCTTCGCTTCCATGGGTCCAAGTGGCAAGTTTCTGTTGAATGGTGACGTCAGCCAGGAAGAGCTGAGAAACACATTCGAGGAGCAAGCTCAAACATTGGCAGAAGCCGGCGCAGAGGGCCTTGTGGTCGAAACCATGTCCGATCTTGATGAGGCCCGGCTTGCAGTCGCTGCGGCTCACGAAACTGGTTTGCCGGTGATTGCGTGCATGGTTTTCGATTCAGGAAGAGACAAGGATCGGACCATGATGGGGCAGACACCCCAAGAGGCGGCGCGGGTGCTCACTGAAGCGGGCGCAGATGTCATTGGAGCGAACTGCGGTCAGGGAATTGGCGGATTCGTTGCCGTCTGTCGGCGTCTGCGTTCTGTGTCCAATCACCCGATCTGGATTAAACCGAACGCCGGTCTCCCCACGGTTCATGAAGGCAAGCCGCAGTATCACGTCAAACCGGATGAGTTCGCGGCTTTCGTGCCGGAGCTGATCGCAGCCGGCGCCAATTTTATCGGTGGCTGTTGCGGAACGAGCCCTGAATTTGTCGCAGCGATGGCCCGACGACGGGAGTCTGATGCATCTGGACAATTCTCAATTTGATCGGGTACAGAAGTCCATAGCGCAGGTCATGACCGGACGCGAAAGAGTGTTGTCTCACCTCGAAGGGCGCACAGTAGACCAACTGCCCTTTATGCCCATTACGATGATGTTCGCCTGCGATCAAATCGGCGCGCTCTATCGGGACTATTCCACCAATTATCGAGTGCTGGTGGAAGGCCAAATTCGCACGGCAGAGGAGTTTGGCTTCGATTACGTGAATACGATGTCGGACCCCGCCCGAGAGGCTGCTGATTGTGGCGCGACTGTGGAATATTTCGACAATCAGCCTGCGGCGCTTGTGGAAGACCGCGCCTTATTGGCAGACAAAGCCAAACTTTTGTCCCTGCAAATTCCCGACCCGCTTGGTGGCGGACGGATGCACAATGCCATCCAGGCAGTGGCACTATTAAAAGAGCGGGTCGGCAAGGAAAAGGTCGTCGAGGGCTGGATCGAAGGCCCTATTGCTGAGGCAGCGGATTTGCGAGGCATAAATACAGTGATGATGGACTTTTTTGATGACCCGCAGTTTGTCCGTGACCTGTTCGCATTCGTGGTCGAAATGGAACTGCGCTTTGCTCGTGAGCAGGTGGCGGCAGGCGCTGAGATCGTCGGCATTGGAGACGCCGCGGCCTCGCTGGTTGGGCCTGAAATCTATAAGGAATTTGTCTGGCCTTATGAGGAGCAACTGACGAAAAGCGTTCAGGCCATGGGAGCCAAGGTGCGACTTCATATTTGCGGAAATACCCGCTTTTCCTTGCAGCAGATGGGACGTTTAGGTTGCGATATCGTGGACCTCGACTCCTTGGCGCCGGTTTCTGAGGCCCGCGCCGCCATGGGCTCAGCCCAGGTGTTGCTGGGCAACGTTAACCCAGTAAGCGTGTTGCGAAACGGAACTACCGAAACCGTAACGAAAGTAATCGCGGAGTGTCACCGCCATGCCGGTTCCCGATTCATCGTAGGGGCGGGCTGCGAAGTTCCGCGCGACGCCCCTCCGGAAAATCTCCGCGCATTAGGCGCTTACGCCAGGACCCGCCAGCCATAACAGTGGGTTTTGACCTTGTGCCATTGGGTTCTCATGAGAAAATGGCCGCGCAAATTTTTACCGGCACGCAGAACTCTAGAAGCGAAGACCGGCTGCGAAAGCGCATGAAACGCATCCTGATCAACTTCTTGTTAGCGCTCGTGCTCGTGAGCGGGCTCAACTATACGGCCCATCCTGACAAAGTTACCTTCCGGGATTTGCTGCTTACTTATCCTGGACTCCCCTATTTATCCCCAGCAGCTTTGGCGCTCAGCAAGGACGAAACCAGGCTCTACATTGCCTGTGCGACCGGCAACCAGGTCGCTGTGTACGACATTGAACGGCGGCAGATAATCCGCCGCATCGAAGTCCCCGCCGTACCGTCCGGTTTGACGTTGTCACCGGACGGGGCCCGGCTGTATATCACCTGCGCGGCGCCGAAGAGTAGAGTATGTATCGTGCAGACTGCCACCGGCAAGGTCAGGACAACGCTTCCCTCTGGCCACACCGCCACGTCTCCCGTCATCAGTCCTGATGGGAAGATGCTGTACGTGTGTGACCGGTTCAATGACTCCGTTCAGGTAATCGACCTTGAAAAGCTCAAAGAGGTCGCGAGCATCCGTGTGGACCGCGAGCCGGTGGCGGCTGTTCTGAGCCCGGACGGACGCCTTCTGTTTGTGGCGAATCATATTCACAGCGGCCGCGCGGACAAAGGGGTCGTGGCCGCGACGGTCAGTGTCATTGATACAGGCAGCCGCAAACTCCTAAAAAATATACCGCTGACCAACGGCAGCACGCTGCTCGAGGGTCTGTGTGTGTCTCCCGATGGGAAATATGTAGGTGTGACCCATGTGCTGGCGCGCTTTCACCTGCCCACTACGACCGTGGCACATGGTTGGATGAATGACAACGCGCTCAGCCTGATTGATACCGAACAATTTAAACTGATTACAACCGTTTTACTCGATGAAGACGATCGCGGCGCGGCCAATCCTTGGGCCGCAGCCTGGAGCCGGGACGGCAACTTCATCTGTGTTACTCACGCCGGCACGCACGAAGTAAGCTTAATCAATGCACCGGCGCTGCTCGCCAAGATCAACAGCCTGCCCGAGCGCTCCACCTCGGCGCCCGTCCCGCAGGAGGGCTCCAATGCCGCGCAAACCCTGGGTGACATCCCAAATGATCTGGGCTTTCTCAAGGGAATGCGCTCCCGTATCAAACTGCACTCTAAGGGCCCACGCAGCATTGCCCTCGCCGCGAACAGAGCATTTATCGCGAACTACTTCTCAGATTCCGTGAGCATCGTGAGGTTGGAGAATGGCGCAAATGCTTCTGCAACCATTCAGTTCGAATCCCCTGCGGAGCTTGTGCCGGTTCGCAAAGGAGAAATGTACTTCAATGACGGAACCCTCTGCTACCAAGGCTGGCAGAGCTGTGCCAGTTGCCACTCATCAGACGCGCGCGTCGATGGCATGAACTGGGACCTTCTCAATGATGGAATGGGCAATCCAAAAAACGCAAAAAGCTTGCTCTTCTGCTTCCAGACTCCCCCGGTCATGGCGATGGGAGTGCGTTCGGACGCGGCAGCCGCCATTCGAGCTGGCATCCGTCATATTCTATTCGCGCAGCCACGCGAAGAAGTCGCCTCGGCTATTGATGCTTATGTCAAGAATCTGCAGGCCAGTCCAAGTCCTTATCTGGTCCATTATCGACTTTCTGAATCGGCTGAACGAGGCCGTAAACTTTTCTTTTCCGAAGGTATTGGCTGTTTCAAGTGTCATCCGCCTCCCCTTTTCACAGACCTCAAACCTCACGCAGTTGGCATAGGAAAGTTCGATCAAAGAACGGATGAGTTTTATACTCCCACTTTGATTGAGCTATGGCGCACTGCTCCATACATGCATGATGGTTCGGCCGCTTCCATGCGCGAGGTCGTAGTGACCCACAACCCCGACAATCTACGTGGTAAAACCTCCGACCTGTCCACTAAGGAGGTGGACGACCTGGTTGCTTACTTGCTCTCTCTGTAAAAAAAAGAGCGACCCAGGCGCAGGTCGCTCTTTCGTCTTCCTAAACAGTCCGCCTCCTTTGAGTCGATTGTTCGAGCTGATTGTGTTGTAACATTTCTGCTGACTCAGAGTATGGGGTAAACACCCCGTGTGGATTTGTGATTGACGATTGGGGATTTACGATTTGATCAAATTGTTTTGACCGCTTGCATTTGAGGGCAGGCAAGGGCGAGAAGGGTCAACCGTCCTCAATTGACGAACATGCCTGAACTTAGGATGCCGTGGCGCTTACGATTGCGACCAACCTAAACTCCTCAACTGAAAGCCGTAAATTCTCAGTGTCCCGGGGAGTAGTTTACCGGTCGTACTGATGGCTGGAGATGCGGCCGCCGGATCTCGTCGAAAATCGAAGAGGAAGGACTTTCTGTACTGTAAACCAACCCAGTCGCTACGCGGTCGACTCCAGAGCGGTCAAATAGCGTTGAGCCGCCGATTTGGCTGGGCACATTCGCCGGACTTATCGGAGCGGCCACAGGTGTTGCGGTCAGGCCATTTGCGTCCGCATCCATTCGTGGCGAAGAGACTAATCCAACGACCAACAAACTGCAGACGCCCACCCCAAAAGCCCCCGCCAGAATCGGCTTCCCTTCAAAGTCACTCCAAACGCTCTGCGCCCAGGAAACAGGTCGCAGAATGCGTGCAAGGAAAGATTCCGAAGCTTGTCCCTCGCCGGCTTGAATTCGGACGATCACCTGGCGTGAAAAATCGTGAAAATAACCAGGAGGCGGCTGTTCGTGGCGTTTGATGGCCAACAGACGACGCAACGATTCAAAATTTTCCGGCTCTGAACTCATAATCATTTCAAATAATCGGACAGGTAGGCCTGAAGCTGCTGCCGAGCGTAGAATAAGCGGGACCGAACCGTGCCAATATTGCACTCCATAATCTCGGCGATTTCTTCGTGCGACAGGCCCTGGACATCATGAAGTGTCACAACCAATCTATGAGGTTCTGACAACTTCTGCATCGCTGCGTTCAATTTTTCGTGAAGCTCAGCCAGGTTAACCTCCCGGCGTGGAGTCTTGTCCGAGACCAGGGCAACCAACTCCGGATCGTGCTCAGCATTGAAATCCAGGTCATCCAGGCTCATGTGCGCTTTATTCTTGCGCTGCTTAAGGAAGTTGATGGTCTTGTTGACCGCAATTCGATAAACCCAGGTATAAAAGCTTGAGCCCCCTTTGAACGATTTGAGTGCCTGATAGGCTTTAATGAACGCCTCCTGAGCCAAATCATTGGCGTCCTCATGGTTGGAGGTCATGTGGTAAACGGTGGCGTAGATTCGCTCCTGGTAGCGATGAATCAGTTCGTCGTAGGCTCCAAGGTCGCCCTGGCGCGCGCGCTTAACCAACACAGCCTCGTCAGGCTGGGGGGGTGGAACGGCGGGAGGTGCAGGCTCCGGAACCTCCTTGGTTACCTTGCGGGCTGCTGGTTCGGCCATAATCATAGGCCGTCATCAGGCGCAGCGCCGAGAGTTGAGGATTGATGGGCCAAATATTCAGCAAGGGCCAATAAGCTCAAACGACCCGCAGATTGTGGGAGAAGCTGGATGGACTGCCTGGCCTTGGCCAAGTACTGATGCACAATCTCCAGTGAGGCGGCGAGTGTATCGTATTTAGCCAGCAACTTTGACGCAGCGCTCATCGAACCCGGCGCCCAGGCCTGAACCAACCCTTCCAAGTGTTCTCGCTCGACCGGATCTGCGCGCTCCCAGACCAGGAGGACCGGTAGAGTGAGTTTGCCTTTGGCCAAGTCTGTTCCCAGAGATTTTCCGGCAGCCGCTTCCGAGCCGAAGAGATCCACGCAATCGTCAAAAACCTGGTAAGCTGTTCCAAAATCAAGGCCAAACTGCCGTAGTGCCGCGCGTTGTTCCGTAGAAGCACCGCTCAGAAATGCGCTGAGATCGCATGACAACGCGAAGAGTTCCGCAGTTTTCATTTCCAGCACCTTGAAGTATTGCTCCCGCGTAAACTGGAAGTCGCCTTTATGCTGGGTCTGAAGTATCTCGCCCGAACACACAGTGTTCGTCGCTGTAGCTACGGCTCGACAAATTTCAGGTGTGGGGAAACTTGCGGCAAGTGTCAGCGCCCTGGCAAACAGGCAATCCCCAAAAAGCACAGCCAGGTCATTGCCCCAATTGGCCGCTAATGTAAGCCGGCCTCGTCTGATTTCAGCTTCATCCATGATGTCGTCATGGACGAGAGTTGCCAAATGGACCATCTCAATGATCACCGCGACGGTTATATGCGCCTCGCCCGCGTGCCCAAGCGCTTGGGCGCCCAGCGCCACCAAAGCGGGTCGCAAGTGCTTGCCGTGCCCGTTCAAAGCGTAGTCGGCGTAGGGAACTATGTCGGGATCAAATGCGTTGACTTGCTGCACCAAACGATAGCTAACCGCCTCCAGAAACGGCTCGACTGGATTGATTATTTGCCTCCAGGATTGGGCCGGCCGGGCGCGCGCGGTCTCCGTCACGAGCGAAGAATCCGCTTTGGAATCAGCCGCTAACATGCTGTGAAAGAATCTAAGATTGGCGCTCACTCAAGTCAAACCCCTTATCCGGAAGCATCTAGCTAGAAGTGTGCAGGCTGGGCGAGGCTTCCAATAAACCTCATTGCTAACAAAGGGGTGATGGAGTTTTGGAGCGCTGGGTGGCACCTTTTAGCCACCGTTCCATACTCCCAGCTGCCATGGCCCGTCAGAGTGCCCGGCGTTTCGTTCGATCGATTTGAATACCGTCTAGAGCCGCCTGCAGGACACGCGCCGCGCCTGACAATGCGTCGTCGAATCTGATGCATTCCTCCATGTCGCTTTCTGTCAAAACCTGGTGACTGAGCAAATGGCTGGCAAATTGGCTGCACTCGCGGCGCATTGAGTGGAGCTCAAAAACAATTTGCGCCGCATATTCGAGAGGCAACGTGATCGATTGCTCGGGCTTGTCCATCTTCCAAGGCTAGGACTTCGGGGGGATGGCTGGCTTTCGGACGAAAGCCCAATCGGACATCCGTGTTTGTCCGACAAGTCGGAACCAAGGCTAATCGGTTCGCGCCAGGGTACCTGGCGTCTCAAGAACCTTACCGCCTGCAATACCCTGCCCCGAACCCGACCATAGCCGGTTGATTACCCAGATTAGAGCACACCCGCTTATCACGAGGGTTATCAGCAGAATCATGGATGTGACCATGCGACCGTAAAGGATGTTCCCAACCAAAAAGAGACCCGACCATACGACAGAGCACCCGGCGACCCAGCCGAGGAGCGACAGCGGGATATTCTCGTGAGTCGCAGCTACTTCGGTCTCGCTGATACCGGCCTCAATGCGGACCTGTCGCCAGCCGGGGCCAAATGGCTTAACCTTGCGATAAAAAGCGATCAGGACCTTTTTGTCGGTTTGTGGACCTGCGAAAGCCGTGACTACCCAACAAAAGGTCGTGACTGCAACGGTGATAAGGAGAGCGATATGGGTGGGCACCGCATGCCCGTTTTTGGCCAGCACCAGCAGTATGAGCGATACACCAAAGGAGCTGACCATCGCCACGACTTCGCACCAGGCATTGATCCGCCACCAAAACCACCGCAACAAATAGAGCAAACCAGTACCGGCACCGATTTGTAGAATGATATCGAATGCGCCTTTGGCGGTATCCAGGACGAAGGTCAAAGCCGCGGCGCAAATGAACAACCCAACAGTCGCCAAACGGCCTATCCAGACGTAATGCTTTTCAGAAGCGTTTGTGTTTATGAACCGCTGATAGAAATCGTGAACCAGGTAGGATGCTCCCCAATTGAGGTGTGTCAGAATCGTGGAAGAATTCGCGGCAATCAAACCACCCACCATTAGGCCGATGAACCCGGCCGGCAAAAACTTCAGCATTGCCGGATAGGCAATATCATGGCCGAGCAGGCTGGGGTCCAGGTTAGGAAACGCTTTCTGAATATCTGCGAGCTCCGGATAAACCAGCAGTGAAGCAAGCGCTACCAGAATCCACGGCCAAGGTCGCAACACGTAGTGCGCCAGGTTGAAAAAGAGAACCGCACCCAACGCGTCCTTCTCCGACTTGGATGCCAGCATTCTTTGAGCGATGTAGCTGCCGCCACCCGGTTCCGCCCCGGGATACCACACGGCCCACCACTGAACGGCGATTGGCATGATAAATACTGCTATAGCCACGTCCCAATTATTGGTGAAATCCGGTAAAATATTCAGGTAATTGATGCCGGCCGGCCCGACCTTGGAGGAGAGAGACGACACAAGAGTATGCATGCCACCAATGTGTTCCACGGCGAACCAGGCGGCTGCGATAACCGCGGTCATCTTCACGAAAAACTGGATCATGTCGATGACCAATACGCCCCAAAGGCCCGAGTGCGCGGCAAACACCACGTTGAGCAACCCGCAGATCAGGAGGGTTTGCCAGCGGGTTAGCCCGAAGAGAATCGCCGCGATTTTACACGCCGCCAGAGTCACCGTAGCCATGATCATGCAATTGAACAGGAAGCCCAAGTACACCGAGCGGAACCCGCGAACGATGCTGGCTGCTTTGCCCGAGTACCGTATTTCGTAAAACTCCAAATCGGTCATGACTCCTGACCGGCGCCAAAGACGCGCGTAGAAGAACACGGTTGCGATGCCCGTGAGGGTGAAAGCCCACCAACACCAGTTCCCCGCAACACCCTGACGCCGCACGATGTCTGTGACCAGGTTGGGAGTGTCACTGCTGAAAGTGGTCGCCACCATGGACAATCCCGCCAGCCACCACGGAACCGAACGGCCTGAAACAAAGAATTCTGCGGTACTTTTTCCGGCGCGCCTGCCAAAAAACAGCGCAGGCACAAAACAGATCAGCAGCGTGATAAGAACAATAACCCAGTCGATTGGGTAGAGATGCATTTAGTCCAGGCGCTTAATCGAAA